>Ga0307505_10000613_pt1 | contig 37722 bp, 23 predicted proteins | sample 23_S_MG_FD_202183 | JGI IMG/M metagenome (GOLD analysis project Ga0307505, IMG submission 202183) | Soil microbial communities from Populus trichocarpa stands in riparian zone in the Pacific Northwest, United States - 23_S | ecosystem: Environmental > Terrestrial > Soil > Riparian zone > Trees...
TTCGAATACGGCTACGCGGCCGAACCCGGAAGTCCGGAGGCCCGCCTGGCCGACTATCTCAAGCCGCGCGAGTGGCTGGCTTGAGCGAAACTGTACCGGGATCGGGCGGATCCCGGACGAGCTGAACGATCATTTCGCACTCTGCGAGCCTTCTACTTCCACTCATAGATCGTGAAATAGACCGGCGATACCGGGCCATCCAGCGGGTCGCGTACAAGGCGTCCGTCGCCATTGCTGTCCATGTACATCTGCTCGGGACCCGAGCGCGGAATGATCCGGATCATGCGCAGGCGGCCTTTCTCGCGGTATTCCTCTACCGTGTCGCTGCCCTCCTGGCGGCGCGTGACCGAATCGCTGCTGGCGCGGATCGCCGCGGCTTGTTCCTCCTTGCGCAGGCGCGAAGCGCGATCACGCACGGGTCGCGTGTCCGGCATGTCCGGCTCGATCGTGGATCCGGATGCATCAGCTGCGGGAGGCGTCGTGGCGACGCCGGGCTCCTCGATAGCCGGCGGCGGCAGCGCGGTCCTCGGCGGCTCGACAGGCTTCGGCGCCGGCTCGTTTGCACTACCAGTGGCCGGAACTGCGGCCAACGCGAGAAGTACCAGCGCGGATTGGAGTCGGTTCATGATGGAATCTCCACAGGGTTGAATCAGCGTACGCAGGGCCAACTGTATCGGCATTGACCAGCTCCGACCTTGACGTCCGTCATGGGATACCACCGAGACGCTGTGCGGTCCGCTCGGCGGAAATGCGATTGATCTCGGTTGGCAGAACGCTTGTGCGCAATACGGGCAGCGCCGAGCCGAGCAGTTCGCGAGCCGGTGCGATGCGTCCGCTGCGCATCAGCGCTTCGGCGAGCTCACTTTGCGCAATCGCAAGATCGACCGGCAGCGATCCGGTGCGTTCGAATTCCGAGGTCGCTGCACGCAATTCGCGGACAGCCGTGTCGAGATCACCTTGATGCATCGCAAACGTCGCCCGTACGCGTCGGGCATGGGTGAATACAAAGTGATCGGCAGGAACAAGTGCGCCGAAACGCTGCTCAGCCTCCACAAGAAGCCGGATGCCCGATTCGGGTTGCCGCATGCGCATGGCCAGCAGCGCCAGTTGCCAGGTCAGCATCGCGTACTCGCCGGAGTCCTCCCCTTCAGTCCGCGCACAACGCAGGCGCAAATCGTTGAGCCGCTCCAGTGCCTCGGCATGCCGTCCGACGATACCGAGCGTGCGCGCCTCGCTGCGCTCAACGCGACGGCGCACCCCGTGTTCCGCCTCGAGAGCGGCGCCATCCATCGCGGAAACTGCAAGGGCATAGGCCCGCAGCGCGCCATCGTAGTCGCCGGCGTTCTCGAGGATTCCAGCATGATTCGTGTGCGAAATCGCCTCATCAGCGCCAGCGAGTCCGATACTGCGCATGATCCGATCCGATGCGCCGAGAATAACGGCGGCCTCCTGGTAGCGCCCCAAATCGTTGAGCGTGATCGCGAGATCGTTGGTCAGCGACATCATCCGCGAGCCGCCCGGGCCAACCACGCGTTCCTGAAGCTCGATCGCGGTGCGCAGCAACGGCTCGGCATCCGCCGGGCGTCCGCATGCGTTCATTGCCGCGGCCCTGGAACGCAACAACAGGACACGCTGCGGTGCGACCGCAGGCAACTCGGCGTCGGCACGCCGCTGACCGGCGTCGACGGTTTCCAGGGCAGCCGCGCAATCCCCGCGTGTGGCCAGCAGCGAAGCAAGAATCTGGGCCGTTTCGATCGCGGCATCGAGGTCGGAGACGCCGTTGGCCGCGGCAAGATCGAGCGCTTCCTTGAACAGCGAAATCGCCATGTCGTCGGCGCCGGCGCGATGCTGGGCCATGCCGAGCGTCTGCAGCGACCGAACGCGCCTCAAGGTATCGCCAGGCGCGAGATCGGCGCGCCACTTCGCGGCGCGCTGCGCGGCGGCGAGTGAGCCGGCAACATCCCCGGTGAGTCCGAGCAGGCTGGAGTACTCCTCGTAGTCGTCGGCCAGGCGCAACGCTTCGGCGTCGTCGCGAGGTTCCAGGCCCGCAAGCCCGCGGCGCATGAGTTCGATCGCAACCCCCGACTCACCCAGGCGCGAATAGAGCTGGGCAAGCATGCGCTGCATCGTCTGCTCGAGCCCGACATCGTCGCTGCGCCGTTCGGCGAGTCGTGCGCGCGCGGCGTCGAGCAGGTCGCGCACGCCGACCTGGCGGCTCATCGCCTGTTCGGGAGCCGCCGCGGCGAATGCGTCTGTAAGAAAATTCAGGGACGCTCGCGCGCTCTCGGCATTGCGTTCGGCGGCCTCCAGGGCATGCTGCGTCTGCAGTTCGGCGGACAACGCTCGCGCCCGCTCGCGCTCCAGGCTCCAGACGAACAAAGCCAGCGCGACCACGGCAACCACAGTCGACGCGACGCCGAGCCGATGGCGGCCGACAAACTTGCGAAACCGGTAGCGGCGCGAAAGCGCAGCTGCGCGAACCGGGCGACCTTCCCGATAGCGCACGAGATCGTCGCGAAACTCGCCGACACTGGCGTAACGCTGCGACGGCACTGCCGAGCAGGCCTTCGCGGCAATACCCGCCAATTCGCTGTCCATTGGCAGCGCCGACACGAGGGAATCGCGCGATTCCGCGTCGCGCTTCCCGCTGATCATCACGCGCAGCATCACGCCGAGGCTGTAGATGTCACTTGCAGTCGTGATCGCACCGCCAGCTTGTTGTTCGGGACTCGCGTAACCGCGGCTGTAAATCTGGGTCGATGTCTCACCAAGCGCCATCGCGTCGGTCTCGGCCAACCGGGCGATGCCGAAATCGAGCAGCTTGACCCCACCATTGCCGGCAACCAGCACGTTCGCGGGCTTGATGTCGCGATGAATGATGAGTCGCTGGTGTGCATGCTCGACCGCATCGAGCATGGCATGGAACAGTGCAAGTCGCTGAGCCAGTGCAGGCGCGCTCTGGCTCACGTAGGCGAGCAACGCAACACCTTCCACATACTCCATTGCCAGCCACGGCTGGCCGTCCGCGGTCTCGCCACCATCGAGCAGGCGCGCGATGTGCGGGTGATCGAGGCCAGCCAGGATCTGGCGTTCCTGGCGCAGGCGGCGCACCCCGTCGGCGGTGGGAAAACCCCGCAGCAGCTTGATTGCGACACGCTGCTGGAAAGCACCGTCGGCGCGCTCGGCGAGGAACACCGTACCCATTCCGCCCGACCCGATCTCGTGCATAAGTCGCCATGGGCCCAACTGCTCATCGCGTGCACCGCGCACGCGCAGGGCCTCCCGGGCAACCGCACGCTCAAGCGGATCGTCGTCGCAGGCGTCGGCGGCGAGCAACTGGCTGAGCAGATCGCGCTCGTGCTGGCTCAGATCGAGCGCGGCGATCGCCGCTGTGCGATCCGCCTCGGGCAGCAGCCGGATTCGCTCGAAGTGTTCGGCGAGGCGATCCAGCGACGCGCTCATGATTGCAACGCGTTGCGCAGCCAGGCGCGCGCGAGGCGCAGGTCGCGATCGACGGTGCCCTCGGACACCTCGAGCGCGGCCGCCACCTCGGGCCGGGTCAGACCGCCGAAATACACCAGTTCGATGGTCTGCGCACGGCGGGTGTCGCTGGCGTAGAGGTGACGCAATGCGGCATCGATGCGCAGCAGGTCGTCATCGTTGCCGGGAGCAGCCAGATCGTGGATGGAATCCAGATCGATACGCTCGACTCCGCCACCCCGCTTTTCGGCCAGCCGCTTGCGCGCGGCATCGACGAGCACCTGGCGGGTCGCCTGGGCGGCGACATGATAGAAGTGCCGGCGGTTTTCCCAGTCGGCGTCGGCGCCGAGCATGCGGATGAGCGCTTCGTGGGCCAGATCGGTTGCGCTCAAAGTGGCGCTCGGCATCCGCCGGAGCGATTGTGCCGCGATCGCGCGCACGTTGGCATAAACGCGTTCCATGAGCCGCTCGCGCGCACTCTCGTCGCCGGCATGCCAGGCCGCGATCAACCGGGTGACATCGTGGTTTGCAGACTCCGTCATCGAGGTTGGAACGGCGCCAGGGGCAAGGCAAGAGCGTCCAGTGTATTCCGCACGCACGTGTTTGCGGCGCCGGGCGAATGCGGATGAGGGTATTCGCCACGCTTGTGCGTACTGGATGCTCGAACGCGCATCGCGCGGAGCGCTGCCAATGGCGATGCTCATCAGGCAACCTGGAGAATTCGCATGCTCAGAATACCCGCGATCCGGCTTTTCGCGGCCGCCGTGCTTGCCACGGGCCTGGTCACTGTCGGCGCACATTACGACCCGCAAGCGGCCGTGGAAGTGGGCGAAACTCCCGCGCCATCGGCAGTGCTGGCGTGGTTCAACGGCACGATCAGCAATGTTGGCACGAACACGGCCTGCCTGAGCGATCCCCCGATCACCCAGATCCGGGTCCAGGGTTACACCGGCTGGACCCTCGTCCCGCCGAACCGCACGCCCGCGGTCGGCGAAGTCTTCTACACCCATCTGGTCCTCAGTCACCCCGGCAACCCGTGCGCGGGAAGCGCGGTCGGCGTCGAACTGCTGTTGCCCCCGGGCGTGCAGACGGCGGTATCGGCCGCTGATCCGGCGTTCTGCTTCGCGATCACGCCACCGAATCCGAACCGGCCGTTCGCCCAGTTGTTCAACCTGGGCACCGATCCTGGCTATGGATGTCCGCAAACGTTCCCACAAGGTCTGGAAGGACTGCGGGTGACGCCTCCGCTTGGCGGTCTGGGCGGTGCCTGGGGCATGGCCCAGGGGTTCTTTCTGGAGCTGTTGATTCCATTGCGTTCGTCGGTGATCCAGCCCGGCAACACCTCGATCCGCTTCCGCGTGAATCCTGACATTGGCGTGGTCGGATACGTGAGCCAGGCGCTGCTGGTTAACAATGACGTGCTGTTTCGTTCGATGTTCGAGGACAACCAGCTCACCCTCGATATCTGCACGATTTCGCCGGCCGCGGGCTGCTGATCGCGACGTTTGCATGGCGTTGCAATTGAGCGCTTCACAAGCCAAGCTGCGTGCCCGTTGTCGTCGCCCGCCGCCATGTCCGATCCGCGTCCGCGCCTCGTCCTCATCGACGGTTCGTCCTACCTGTTCCGTGCGTTCCACGCCCTGCCCCCGTTGACCAATGCGACAGGCGAACCGACCGGCGCGCTGTTCGGCGTCGTCAACATGTTGCGCGCGACGCTCAAGGAAAAACCCGACTACGTGGCCTTCGTCAGCGATGCGCCCGGGCCGACCTTCCGCGACGCGATGTATGCGCAATACAAGGCCAACCGGCCGCCGACGCCCGTCGAGCTCAAGGCCCAGATCGAACCGATGCTTGCGATCGTCGGGGCACTCGGGTTTCCGATCCTGCGCGTGCCCGGGGTGGAGGCCGACGATGTGATCGGCACGCTCGCGCGCCAGGCCGAGGCGCAGGACATCGAGGTGATCATCTCCACCGGCGACAAGGACTTTGCCCAGCTCGTCTCGGCCCACATCCGCCTGGTCAACACGATGACCAGCACGACCCTCGATCGCGAGGGCGTCATCGCCAAGTTCGGGGTGCCGCCCGAGCGCATCGTCGACTTTCTTGCACTGACCGGCGACAGCGTCGACAACGTGCCAGGGGTCGACAAATGCGGACCCAAGACGGCCGCGAAGTGGATAGCCGAGTATGGCTCGCTCGATGGCGTGCTCGCGCAGGCGCCAAGCATGGGCGGCAAGATCGGCGAGAACCTGCGGCATGCTCAGGCCCATCTGCCGTTGTCGCGGGCGCTGGTCACGATCAAGACCGATGTCGAGCTCGAGCAGGGCCCGACCGACCTCGCCTTGCGTGCTCGCGATGTCGACCATCTGCGCGAGCTTTATCAACGCTACGAGTTCAATGCGGCACTCAAGGAGCTGGAGCGCGAATCCGCTGTGGGTGGATCACCCGCAGTCGGCGCAACGCCTGCGAGCGGGGTCACGCGCGGACCCGCGGCCGCGCCAACCCCGGCAGCCGAGGCGGGCGGACTGGGTGAGCCTGGCCAGTACGAACTCGTTCTCGACGAAACCGCGTTCGCCCGCTGGCTGGAGAAGTTGAGCAACGCGTCGCTGATCGCCTTCGACACCGAAACGACGGCTCTGGATCCGATGCGGGCGGAAATCGTCGGCATTTCGTTCGCGATCGAGCCCGGCCGCGCCGCCTACGTTCCACTCGCCCACGACTATCCCGGCGCTCCGCGCCAGCTCGATCGCGCGCACGTGCTCGCGGCACTCAAGCCATTGCTCGAAGATGCGGCGCGGCCGAAGCTTGGCCAGCACGCGAAGTACGATCTGAATGTGCTGTCGAATGTCGGCATCGAGGTGCGTGGCGTCGCCCACGACACGATGCTCGAATCCTATGTGCTCAACTCGACCGCATCGCGTCACGACATGGACACGCTGGCGCGGCGGCACCTGGGCTACGAGACGATCCATTACGAGGATGTCGCCGGCAAAGGCGCCCGGCAGATTCCGTTTTCGCAGGTCGACCTCGACACGGCGACCCGCTATGCGGCCGAGGATGCCGACATCACGCTGCGACTGCATCGTGCGATGTGGCCGCAACTGGAGCGCGAGAATTCGCTGCGGGGAATCTATGCCGATATCGAGATCCCCCTTGTGCCCGTGCTGGCGCGCATGGAACAGCGCGGCGTGCTGATCGATGTCGATGCGCTACGCCTGCAGAGCCAGCAGCTCGCACGTCGCATGCACGATCTGACCGGACAGGCTCATGCCCTCGCCGGGCACAGCTTCAGCCTGGATTCGCCCAAGCAACTGCAGGCCTTGCTGTTTGACGAACTCAAGCTTCCTGCCGTGCTCAAGACCCCGAAAGGACAGCCGTCCACGAACGAGGAGGCGCTCGAGGCGATCGCGCACGAGCACGAGTTGCCGCGCCTGATCCTCGACTATCGCGGGTTGGCCAAGCTGCGCTCGACCTACACCGACAAGCTTGCCGAGATCGTCAATCCGCGCACGGGACGCGTGCACACGAGCTATCACCAGGCGACGGCGGCAACCGGGCGCCTGTCGTCGTCGGATCCGAACTTGCAGAACATTCCCGTGCGCACCGAGGAAGGCCGGCGCATCCGCCAGGCGTTCGTCGCGCCCCGGGGCTGGAAGATCCTTGCCGCCGACTACTCGCAGATCGAGTTGCGGATCATGGCCCATCTGTCCGCTGACGCCGGGCTGCTCGCCGCGTTCCATGGCAACCAGGACATTCATCGCGCCACTGCGGCGGAAGTGTTCGGCCTGCCACTGGAACAGGTCGACGCGAATCAGCGGCGCGCGGCCAAGGCGATCAACTTCGGCCTCATGTACGGAATGGGACCCTTCGGGCTCGCGCGTCAGCTTGGCATCGGTCGTGGCGAAGCGCAGGACTATATCGCCCGCTACTTCCAGCGCTATCCCGGCGTGCGCGAATTCATGGACCGCATCCGCGCCCAGGCGCATGAGGCCGGCTATGTCGAAACCGTGTTCGGGCGCCGCCTGCATCTGGACTACATCAATGCTGCCAACCAGGCACAGCGCGCCGGAGCCGAACGTGCCGCGATCAATGCGCCGATGCAGGGCACCGCGGCGGACATCATCAAGCGCGCGATGATCACGGTCGATGCCTGGCTGGCCGCGCGAGCCGACGAGGCGCGCATGCTCATGCAGGTGCACGATGAACTCGTGTTCGAGGTGCGTGAAGAGTGCATCGACGAGATCCGGGATGGTGTACGCGAGCGCATGGCCGCTGCGGCGCACCTTGCCGTGCCCTTGATTGTCGACATCGGGGTCGGCGACAACTGGGACCAGGCGCACTGACGCATGATCACCCCGGAGTCATCTAGGTGAACACGGGGTAAATGATTTCGAGCCCGATGCGAACGCGTTGAAACTTTCCCGCGCCCGACGACGTCTTATTGTCCGGGTGCACGCAACGGCACCCCTGGATCCATCCACCTCCCTGGCTGGATCCCCGGAGATCGGTCCCTCCCCAGACCGGTTTTCGACCCCCGCCCCGAGGGCTCCCCCTGGCCCTCGGGGCTTTTCTTTTGTGTGTTCGCAAATTCGTGGGAATCCCGTCGATAGCGCGGATCTGGCATTGCTGCCCTGCGCGATCAGGCGCGCTCCCGGCCCAATCCAGCCGCGCCTGCGTGCGTTGCCGGGATCGCCGTGGAACGGAACGCGCGGCGCCGAGTTTCAGGCGTTGGGCTCAGTCGTTCGCCAGACGGGCAGCGCTCAGGGCGGCAATGGCGGCGTCGCGCGGCAGCTTGCCGGTCTCGTTGCGCGGGAGTCGCTCAACGCAGCGGATCGGTCGTGGCAGGAAGACCGGATCGACCAGCTGGCGCAGTGCATCGAGCAACTCGCGCTCGCAAAGTCCTGGCGCGACGACAAGCGCAGCGAGGCGCTGCACGCCTCCGGAGTCGCTTTCGTCGTGCTGGAAGATGGCGGCATCGACGACACCGGGCAATTCGAGCAGACGTCGGGTCAGATCCGCAAGCGAGGCACGTTTGCCGGCGATCTCAAGCAGATCGGCATTGCGGCCGCACAAGTCGAAGCGCCCTCCCGGCAGGATGTCGACGACGTCCTGAAGCAGGACCTGGGCGGGAAGATGCGCCGCGGTGACCAGGGTTCCGTCCGGTTGCGGACGAAGTTCGACGTCGCCCAACACGGTCCATGAGTGCTCCTTTGCCGTGCGCCGATGGGCGATGACACAGGTTTCGGTCGAACCGAACAGCTCGATCACCGAGGCACCGAATCGCGACTCCGCCTCCGCAGCGAGGTGCGCGGGCAGCGGCGCAGTCGCCGAGACGATCGCCGCGATGGGTGGCAGTGCCACGGTATCGCGCATCAACGAGCGAAGATGCACGGGCGTGGTGACGAGCACACGCGGCGTCGGCAACGCGGCCAGGGTGGCCGCGACATCGGCCGGAAAGAAGGGGCGCTCCGAACACACGGCGAACGGGCCGAACAAGGGCAGCAGAACCGACATTTCCATGCCGTACATGTGCTGGGCCGGCACCGTCGCGACGAGCTGGGCGATCTGGCCGGGCTGCAGGCCGATTGCGTTCGCGATCACCTCGATATTGAGCGCACTGCCAATCCGGAAATTGTCCCAGGTCTTCGCGTTCGGCTTCGGCCGTCCGGTACTCCCGGATGTGAAGCCGATCGCGACCGTGTGGGTGCCGTCGATGAACGGAACGTCCGCGGCGGCCCCCGTGGGTGCCGCCGCGAGTTCAGGCAACAGGACCAGCGGATGCGGTGCAGGATCAAGCGGCACATCGCTGATCACATAGGTATCAGCGTGCGCATGCAGCACCTCGTCGACCGCCGTGCGTGCCCGCGAAGGCGGCAGCAAGGTCGTCTGCGAGCGGCTGGCTACCGCGCAGAACGCGGCGATGAATGCATAGCGATCCTCGCACAGGTTGACGGCGTGGCGAGCGTTGGGCAGAAGCCCGGCGATCAACGCCACGTCGGCAAGAAATGCGCGCGCGCTGATCGGATGTCCGCCGCGCCATGCGACGGTGCGCAGCGGATCGCCCGCCGCGAGCATGGGCCACTGGCGCACATGCCCCGGATCAAGGTCCGACTGGATGACTGCCGACAATCTCCCCCTCCTCGACAAGGTCCCGCAAAAGAGTAACGCGCCATCGACGATGCCGCGTGAATGCCCGACGATTCGGCACCCGCTCAGCGACGCACGATTTCCCCGCTGATAGCGTCGCGGATTGGCGTCGGCCGCTCAAGCCCCCCCAGCGCGCCATCCAGGATCTGGTCGATCCCGGTTCCGAAGATGTCGCGAACTGCCAGTGCCGACCGGGCGGGCGCTTCGCCATGCCGGTTGGCGCTGGTCGAGACGATAGCGCGGCCGAACTCCCGGCATAGCGAAGCGGCCACCGGATGAGCGGTGACGCGGAGCGCAATACCTGCATGTTCGCCGCAGATCGAGGCAGGAACGAAGTCGTTTCGCGGAAAAATCCACGTGTTGGGTCCTGGCCATGTGGCCTCGGCGCGGGCCAGCGCGTGCGCCGGTGTCGCGCCGATATAGGGCAGGAGCTGGGCGAGGTCGGCACCGATCAGGATCACACCGGTCGCTGGCGGTCGCCCCTTGAGTGCGAAAAGGCGTGCCACGGCGTCGCCATCATGCGGATCGCACCCCAGCCCCCAGACCGCCTCGGTCGGATAGGCAACGATGCCGCCGCGCGCCAGCGCAGCAGCGGCGGCGGCGGCGGCGGCGACATCAGCGGTCATCAGGCGTCTTTGCGTGGCGCTGCGCGCTTCTTCACCGGCGACTTGCGCGCCGCCGTCGCCTTCGTCGCGGCCTTGCGGATGGCTTTCTTCGCCGGCGCTTTCTTTGCGGCCGTCTTCTTGGCAGGGGCTTTTCTTGCCACCGCCGCCGGTTTCGCGTTCCCCTTGCCTTTCGCGCCACCGCGGCCGAAACCGCGCTTGGGCTTGGTCGGTGCGGCGGCGATCAGCTCGGCACATTCGGCCTCGCTCAGGGTCGCCGGCTCGCGGTCCTTGGGAATGCGCGCGTTCTTCTCGCCATCGGTGATGTATGGCCCATAGCGGCCATTGAGCACCTGGATGCCGTTGCCGAAGTCCTTGATGATGCGGTTCGCCGCCGCTTCGGCCTTCTCGCGCACGAGCGTGAGCGCGCGCTCGAGTTCGATCGTGTAGGGATCGTCCTCCTTGGTCAGCGAGGCGTAGGTCGTGCCGATCTTGACGAACGGGCCGAAGCGGCCCACGCCGACCGTGATGTCCTCCCCCTCCGCGCTCTGGCCCAGCGTGCGCGGCAGCTTGAACAGCTCCAGCGCGTCGTCGAGCGTGATCGTGTGCATGCTCTGGCCAGGGCGCAGCGAAGCGAACTTCGGCTTGTCCTCATCGTCCTTCGTGCCGATCTGGGCGAACGGACCATAGCGGCCGAGACGCACGGAAACCGGTTTGCCACTGCGCGGATCCGCGCCGAGCACGCGACTGCCGCTGGCTTCGGACTTGTCGACCGTTTCGATCTTGTCCTCGACCTGGGCCTTGAAGGGTTTCCAGAACTTTTCGAGCAGCGGGATCCAATCCTCCTCGCCGCGACTGACCGCATCGAGCTCATCTTCGAGATTGGCCGTGAAATCGTAGTCGACGTACTTGGCGAAATGGCCTGCGAGGAACTTGCCGACGGCACGACCGACATCGGTCGGCATGAAACGGCGACTGTCCAGGATCACGTACTCGCGGTTGAGCAGGACCTGGATGATGCTCGCATAGGTCGAAGGACGTCCGATGCCGTACTCCTCGAGCGCCTTGACCAGGCTGGCCTCGGAGAAGCGTGGCGGGGGTTCGGTGAAATGCTGGTCGGTCGCGATGTCGCGCAACGGGACAGCTTCGCCCACTTTCATGAGCGGCAGCTTGCGGGCGTCGTCCTCGTCATCGGCGCTCTTCTGATCGCGACCCTCTTCGTAAACGGCAAGAAATCCCGGATCGATCACGGTCGTGCCGGTTGCGCGAAACGCCGCGTCGTTGCCACACGGGAAATCCACCGATACCGTGTTGAGCGTGGCGAACTGCATCTGGCTGGCCACCGTGCGCTTCCAGATCAGCTCGTAGAGCTTCGCGTGATCGGGCGAGAGGAACGCGGCGACCTTGCGCGGGGTCAGTGCGGCCGAGGTCGGGCGCACCGCCTCGTGGGCTTCCTGGGCGTTCTTGGACTTGGACTTGTAGACATTGGGCTGCTCGGGCAACGCCTGGCGGCCAAACTCGCGCACGATCACCTCGCGCAGTTCGCCGATCGCATCGCCGGAAAGCTGGGTCGAATCGGTACGCATGTAGGTGATCAGGCCGACCACGCCCTCGTCGCCGATCGCAATGCCTTCGTACAGTTGCTGGGCAATGCGCATCGTGCGGCTGGTGGCGAACCCGAGTTTGCGCGCGGCTTCCTGCTGCAGGGTCGAGGTCGTGAACGGCGGCGACGGGCGGCGCTTGCGTTCCTTGGACTGCACGTCGCCGACGACAAGGCGACCCTGGGCCGCCTTCATGAGCGCATCACGCGCCGCATGCGCGGTGTCCGAGTCGGTCAGGTCGAACTGTTCGAATTTCTTGCCGTTCAGGCGCAGCAGGCGCGCCTTGAAGGGCTGATCCGGGTGGGCGAGATCGGCTTCGACGCTCCAGTACTCGCGCGGAATGAACGCTTCGATTTCCTCCTCGCGTTCGACGATCATGCGCAGCGCGGGCGACTGCACGCGACCCGCCGAAAGACCGCGCTGAACCTTGCGCCAGAGCACCGGCGAAAGATTGAATCCGACCAGGTAGTCCAGCGCGCGGCGCGCCTGCTGGGCATTGACCAGGTCCATCGACAGCGCGCGCGGATTGGCGACCGCCTCCTTGATCGCACGTGGCGTGATTTCGGAAAACACGACGCGATGCAGACCCTTGCCCTTGAGCAGGTTGCGTTCGCGCAGGATCTCGGCGATATGCCAGGAAATCGCCTCGCCTTCGCGGTCAAGGTCGGTGGCCAGATACAGGTCGCTGGCCACCCGTGCGGCCTTGACGATCGCGTCGACATGCTTCTGGTTGCGCTCGATCAACTCGTAGTTCATCGCGAAGTCGCGTTCGGGATCGACCGCACCCTCCTTGGGCACGAGATCGCGCACGTGGCCGTAGGACGCCAGAACCTGGAAGTCCTTGCCGAGATACTTGTTGATCGTCTTGGCCTTGGCAGGCGACTCGACGATGAGGAGATTCTTTGCCATTGGTTGCGGTCCTTGCCGCCGGTCGTGCTCGGTGCCGTCAGGCTGCCGTCTGGATCAGGTGCGGTCGCACCTTTCTATATTCAGGAGGACACACGCCTTTGCGGCCTGTCAAGCCCGGCGCACGGCGCGGGTCCGGTTTTGCAGCGCCTGAACAGATCGCAGCTGGCGCAGTCGCAGGTTCTCAGTCGCGTTCAAGCCAGCCGTTGATAGCGTCCCCCGCGCGCCGAGGCGACCTCGCCTTCCAGTTCCAGCACGAGCAGCATCGACGACAGCGCTGCAATGGACAGTCCGGTGCGCGCCGCCAGCGTATCGAGGTCAAGGGGGTCATCGCCTAGCGCCCCGAGCAGCGCGGCATAGTCGGCATCGCGGGCTGGCGCCGTCAATTGTGGCTTGCAGATCGAGTCAGGCACCCCGTCATCGAGCCGTGCGCGCAGGCTTTCGCCGAGTCCTGCCGCGAGGGCGGCGAGACTGTCGACGATTTCGTCGGTGGTCTCGACCAGGCGCGCGCCATCGCGGATGAGCTGGTGGCAGCCACGCGCGAGCGGGTTGTTGATCGATCCCGGGATCGCGAAGACCTCACGGCCCTGATCGGTCGCACAACGTGCAGTGATCAGCGAGCCTGACCGGAGTCCGGCCTCGACGACGAGCGTGCCGAGCGCAAGCCCGCAGATGATCCGGTTGCGGCGCGGGAAGTGTTCGGGTTTGCCCGGTGTGCCCGGTGGGAACTCGCTCACGAGGGCACCCTGGGCCGCGATCCGCGCCGCGAGCGCGCGATGCTTGCGCGGGTAGACCAGGTCGGCGCCGGTGCCGAGTACGGCGATCGTGCGGCCCTGTGCATCCAGCGTGGCGGAATGAGCCGCGCCGTCGATACCGTCGGCCATTCCGCTGGTTATGACGAATCCGGCGGTGGCCAGTGCGCGGGCGAAGCGGCGTGTGGTGGCAAGTCCGGCTTCGCTCGCGCTGCGGCTGCCGACGATGGCGACCTGCGGCGTCCACAACACGGTCGGATCGCCATCCACGAACAACGCTGCCGGAGCCCCGGGGATCTCGCGCAGCAGCGAGGGGTAGTCGGCATCATCCCAGCCCAGAAGATGGTGTCCGCCCTCGTTGAGCCACTCGCGGTCCAGATCCAGGCGGACACGGTCCGGGGCATCGAGCCACGCGCGCGTTTCCGCGGCAAGGTCGCGGGCGTCGTTGCTGCGCAGGGCCTGCAGGGCGCTGGTCGCGCTGCCGTACTGGGCAACGCAGCGGCGCACGATCGATGGCCCCAGCGCAGGGGCACGCAACAGGGTCAGCCAGGCATCGGGGTTGCGGTCTTGCGGGTCCATGCGCATGCGCGAAAATCCGGTGAATCCTCAAACGCGAACGGCGCGGGTTCAGCCGCGCCGTTCGTGGATGTCCCGGATCCCGCAGATCAGGGCGTGGAATCCGGGTCGTGGAGGAAATCCCCCAAATGAACCGGGCGAATGCTGTCCATGACCAGTCCGTAGCTGACCCGCTCGAACGTGCGGAAGATCATCACGTGGCCAATGAACTCCGGTGGCAGGCGGACCTTGGCGTCGCGCGGATTGAACAGCGCGCGGCTCTTGCCTTTGGGGTAGTCGGTGTTGTCGTGCACGGTCTCGCCATCGGCATAGATCGAATACACGGTGCCGTGATCGACACCGTCCTCGGCGCCCCGCGACAAGGCCACGACCTGCCGCGCGCCGACTGCGCTGAGCGCATCGGTGAACGCGATCACGCGCATGTTGTCGGGCGCTTGCGCCGGCGGGTGCGGCACGAACTGGTCGTCGTACGGATTGAGGTTCAGCGAAACCAGATAGTCCCCTTCCTTGACCTCGAAATCCGAATAGGTGACCAGGGCCGAGGACACGGCGGCGCTGCGGGTGACCTGAACGGTGCCGAATTCGAGCACTTCATAGCCGAGGAAGCGCACGCGACCCTTGAAGCTCCACTCGTGCGGACCGTGGCGCCACAACAGGCTCGGCCGGCCATCGCGCCCGTCGCGCGGCTGGCGGTAGAGTTCACGCGGCTCGCCGTCGTCAACCGGCGGCATGTCGTAGTAGCGGCCGAGCGGACGCACGATCGCGAACTGGTCGCCGACGGCGGCATTGAGCCCGCGCACGTAGATCAGCTGCCCGGCAGTTCCGCGCAGACGGTTTTCCTCGATCCCGACGACATGCGGGGCGTTCCTGAGTTCGTCCTCGCCGAGGATGCGGGTGTTCTTGAGGAATTGCTTGATCGCCGAGAGCGGAATCGGCTTGATCGCATCTTCCAGCGAAGTCTCGCGCACGCGCGGTCCGGTCGATCCGGGCCCGAGCATGAGCCGACCCCCGGACAGGACGAGTTCGTCGCCGGGGTAGATCAGGTGCGGATTGCGCACCTGCGGATTGAGCTGCCAGATCTCGGGCCAGTGCCAGGGTTTGATGTTGAATCGCGCAGAGATGTCCCACAGCGTATCGCCGCGTTTGACGACGTAACGCTCCGGAGCGTTCTCGGCCCACTGCCCGGCAGCGAAAACCGAGACGGTGAGGAGCAGTCCAGCCGAAATCGAAAGTAGTTTTTTAAGCATGGCTGCCAATTACCTGATTCCCCTACGGCTTGGCGAGTGTATCGGAAACTTTAACGCGAGAAAATGACCGCCATCCCAAAACTGAACCTTCTCGCAAACCATGGTCGCGACAGGGAAATCCCCGCAACCGCCCAGGCGGGCGGCCCGCACGGGGCGTCTGATCGGCTGAATCGGCTTCCCCGGGCCGGGTCCAATCGCTCTCCGATGATCGCTCCCAGCGATCGAAACGCGTAGAATCGGCCGCATAACCTGTTGTCCGCGCTCGGTTAGTCCCCATCTTGGGGGCATTCCTGCGCGACTGGCTGCGCGCCGAACGGACTTTTGTCATGGCACTTCTGAAGATCGTCGAGTTCCCCGATCCGCGACTGCGCACACTGGCGCAGCCGGTCACCGTGTTCGACCGTGAGCTGCAACAGCTCGTCGCCGACATGTTCGAGACGATGTATGCCGCGCCCGGCATCGGCCTGGCGGCGACCCAGGTCGACGTCCACCGGCAATTGCTGGTCCTGGACGTCTCCGACGACAAGAACCAGCCGCATGTGCTGGTCAATCCGCGCATCGTCGAACGTGAGGGAACCCAGACCTGCCAGGAAGGCTGCCTTTCGGTGCCCGGCATCTTTGCCGACGTCGAACGCGCCGAGCGGATCCGGGTCGAGGCCCAGGATGCGGCCGGCACCGCGTTCGTCATCGATGCCGACGGGCTGCTCGCGGTGTGCATCCAGCACGAGATGGATCACCTCACCGGCAAGCTGTTCGTCGACTACCTCTCCCCGCTCAAGCGCGAGCTCGTGCGCAAGAAGCTGGCCAAACAGCGCCGCAACGCCGCGTAGGAATCCGATGGCCGAGCGTCTCCGCCTGGTGTTCGCGGGAACGCCCGAATTCGCCGTCCCGAGCCTGCGCGCCTGTCTGGCCGAAGCCGTCGATGTCGTTGCCGTATTCACCCAGCCCGACCGCCCGGCCGGGCGTGGCCGACGTCTCGGCGCGAGTCCGGTCAAGCAGGCCGCGCTCGCGGCCGGGATCGCGATCGAGCAACCGCAGAGCTTGCGCACGATCCAGGCACGCGCGCGCCTGGCGGCATACCGGCCCGACCTGTTGGTGGTCGTGGCCTATGGATTGATCCTGCCGAAATCGGTGCTCGCGATGCCGCGCCGGGGATGCTGGAACGTGCATGCCTCGTTGCTGCCGCGCTGGCGCGGTGCAGCGCCGATCCAGCGCGCCATCCTTGCCGGCGACCGCGAGACCGGTGTGGCCCTGATGTGCATGCAAGCCGGACTCGATACCGGGCCGGTGCTGCTGGAGAAGCGCATGCCGATCCAGGCGCTTGATACCGGCGGCAGCTTGCACGATCGCCTCGCAGCTCTCGGTGCCGAGGTTCTCGGCGAAGGTCTGCGCCTGCTGCTCGCCGATCGACTGCCCGCTGCGGTCGCCCAGGCCGATGAAGGCGTCATGTATGCACACAAGCTCGACAAGCGCGAGGCTGTGCTGGACTGGACCGAAACCGCCAGCGCGCTCGAGCGCAAGGTGCGCGCATTCGATCCATGGCCGGTGGCCGAGACCGTGCTGGCCGGCGAACGCGTACGCGTGTGGTCGGCGCAGGTGCTTCCGGTCGAGGCGAGGGTCGAACCTGGACGGGTGATCGGGGCAGGGATTGCCGGCATCGATGTCGCCACCGGTGAAGGCGTATTGCGTATCACCGAAGTGCAGCGCGACGGCGGTCGGCGCATGGCCGTGCGCGACTGGCTCAATGCGCGCGCCGATCTCGTCGCCCTGCTCACCGGCGCGGCGGCGTGACCGTGGCGGCAACCAACCCGGGCGCTGCCTTGCGCGCGGAAGCAGCACGCGCACTGGCCCGCATCGTCTTCGACGGCGTCTCGTTGCGTGCCGCGTTCGATGCGCGCGCCGCGCGCAGCGCCGATCCGCGCGATCGCGCGCTGCTCTCGGCGACGTTGTTCGAATCCGCGCGCTGGTGGTTGCGTTTCGATACCGTGCTCGACCGGCTCATCGACAAGCCGCTGCCGCCGAAGGCGCGCGAAATCCGCGCCTTGCTCGTGGTCGGTCTGGTCCAGAGCGAGATCCTGCAGATGCCCGGATACGCCGTGGTCGCCGCTTGTGTCGATGCAGCGCGCGTGCTCGGTTTGCCGCGCCACGCAGGGCTGGTCAACGCGGTTTTGCGACGCTGGCTGCGCGAGCGCGAATCCCTGCTCGCCGACCTGGATCGCGATGAGGTGACCTTGCACGCGCATCCTCGCTGGCTTATCGAGCGCCTGCGCACGGACTGGCCTGACCAGTTCGCGGCGATCCTCGATGCGAACAATCGCGAGGCGCCGCTCACGTTGCGCGTGAACCGTCGCAGGGCCTCGCGCGATTCGGTGCTTGCGCGCCTGCACGCGGCGGACGTCGACGCACGACCCATACCACTGCTCGACGACGCGATCGTGCTCGGCGCGAGCACCGATGTCACGCGCCTGCCGGGATTTTCGGAGGGCCATTTCTCGGTCCAGGACGGAGCGGCACAGCGCGTGGTCGACCTGCTCGATCTGGGCGACGGATTACGCGTTCTGGATGCCTGCGCCGCGCCGGGAGGCAAGGCCGCACATGCCCTGGAACGAGCCGACATCGAACTCGTCGCGCTCGACAGCGATGCCGCCCGCCTGCCGCGCATGCGCGAGAACCTCGCCCGCCTCGGACTGCAAGCCGACATCGTCCACGGCGATGCGGCGCGCGCGCAGGACTGGTGGGATGGCAATGCGTTCGATCGCATCCTGCTCGACGCGCCCTGTTCGGCCAGCGGCATCATCCGGCGCCAGCCGGATATCAAACTTCATCGTCGCGCGAGCGACATCGGCGTACTGGCGACGACCCAGGCGAGACTCGCGGGCGCACTGTGGCCTATGCTGGCCCCGAACGGCCTGTTGCTGTATTCGACGTGCTCGGTGTTGCGGTCGGAAAACGAGGCCGTACTGGCGGGGTTTCTCTGCGCGCACCCGGACGCGCGATTGCGTGAGCTGCCTGACGTGTGCGGTCAGTTGGCTGGTGGTGGCCGGCAGATGCTGCCGGCGAGCGGGGGGATGGACGGATTTTTCTATGCACTGGTCGAAAAGACTCGCTAGCGCGCTCATTCTCGTGCTGCCGCTGGCCGCATGCGATGCGCTGCGCCACCAGGCGCCGGGCAGTCTTGTCGTGCGCGACGCTGCTGTCGCCAGCGTCGCGGATGGCGCCGAGCTCGTGCTCGACATCGACTGCCGGCTCAATGGACCGATGAGCGATGCGCTCGAACATGGCATTCCGATCACGCTGCGCGTCGATGTGCGTGCGCGCGCGACCGGAGTCGACCTGGAAAATCGCCGTCAGGTCGAGTTGCGTTACTTCCCCTTGACCCGGCGCTACCAGTTGCGCGACACCGGTGCCGATGGGGTGCGCAGCTTTCCCGGTTATGAGTACCTCACCGACGCGCTGGCCAGTCTGCGTCTGCCCCTGCCGCATTCGTTTGCGCGGTTGCCGGCGGGAACGCGGCTGAGCGTCGAGGTCGGCCTGGATCATGCCGCACTGCCCGGTGCATTGCGATTGCCGGCGATCATTGCCCCGGCCTGGCACCTGAGTGCACCGGAGTTCGCGTGGACCGTCGCGGCTGGCTGACCCTGCTCGCACGGCGGGCGCTGCCAGCGCTGGCCGTGCTCGCGTTGCTCACGGCATCGCTCAAGCTGGCCGAGGATGTTGCCGCAGGCAGCGGTGGGTTCACCGACGCTTACCGTTGGGTGCTCGGTGCTGCCGCCTTCGCGCTGCTCTTTCTGGTCGCCTTGATCGGTCAGCGACTGTGGCGACTGCGCCGCGACCTCGTCCGCGACGCTCCCGGTGCGCGACTGAGCAGGCGCCTGCTGCTCATTCTCGTACTGCTCGCGGTTCCACCCGTGGTCGTGGTCTACGGATTTGCGCTGCGCTTCCTCAACGCGACCGTGGACAGCTGGTTCGATGTCAATCTCGAGCAGGCGCTGGAGGACGCCCTCGACGTCGGCCGCATCGTCATCGACGAACACCTGCGCACGGCCGAGAGCAGCAGCATCGAGCTGGCCGATGACCTTGCCGGCCTCGATGCGGCGGGTCTGCAACCGCAACTGGATCGCCGCATCGACGCGCTCGGTGCGACCCAGCTGACCGTGTTCGGTCCGGATCGGCGCGTGCTCGCGATGGCCAGCTCGGACCCGCGCTATCTGGATCCCGACTACCCCGACGCGACCACCCTGATGCGGGTCGGCGCCGATGGACGATTCGCCGCTGCGGAACCCTTTGCCGATGCGTTGCTGCTGCGCATCGTGCTGCAGATCGGATCGCGCGAACCCGGCAGCGAGCGGCGCCTGCTGCAAGGCCTCTACCCGCTACCCGAGCGCCTGCAGCCACTCACGCGCAGCATCGAGAATGCGAGCTTCGACTTCCAGCGCCTGAAGTTCCTGCGCGGCTCGCTCAAGCTCACGTTCGCGATGATCCTGACCTTCGTGCTGCTGCTGTCGGTGCTGTTCGCCGTGCTCGCGGCATTCGGCGTGTCGCGCCGGCTCCTGGCTCCGGTTGGCCGACTCATTCATGCGACCCGCGCGGTGGGCGCTGGACGTTTCGACACGCCGCTTCCGGTCGCCAGCGATGATGAGCTGGGCTACCTCGTGCGCTCGTTCAGCCAGATGACGCGCGAACTGGAACAGGCCGGCATGCGTGCGCGACGCAGCGCGCAGGAGATCGAGACCCAGCGCGCATGGCTCGGTGCGGTGCTCGAACGCCTGTCCGCCGGCGTGCTCGGATTCGATCGTGACGGTGTGCTGCGTACCGCCAATCGCTCCGGCGAGGCGATCCTCGGGGTAGCGCTGTCAAGTCATGCCGGCCGCACGCTGGTCGAGATCAAGCGCGACCATCCCCAGCTCGAGCCGCTGACCGAACCGCTTGCGCGGCACATGCGCGAGGGATTGCGCGAATGGCGCGAGGAGATCGTGGTCGAATCGCCCGAGGGCCGGCGTGTGCTGATGTTGCGCGGTGCGGCGCTGCCTGGTGATGGCGGATTCGTCGCCGTGTTCGATGATCTGACCGTGCTCAACAGTGCGCAGCGCGATGCCGCGTGGGGTGAAGTTGCCCGCCGTCTGGCCCACGAGGTCAAGAATCCGCTGACCCCGATCCAGCTCGCCGCCGAGCGCCTGCGCCGGCGCTTCATCGGCCGTCTCGCTGCCGAAGACAGCGAACTGCTCGATCGCGCCACCCACACGATCGTGAGTCAGGTCGAAGCACTCAAGACCATGGTCAATGCGTTCGGTGACTATGCGCGCCCGCCACAGCTCGCATTGCGTCCGATCGCGCTGCACATGCTGGTCGGTGAAGTGCTCGATCTCTACGCCAACGATCAGCGGCTGACCCTCGTGCGCCAGCTCGCCGCCGAAGAACCGCAGGTCAGGGTCGACGCGGTGCGCATGCGCCAGGCCTTGCACAACCTGATCAAGAACGCGCTCGAGGCGATCGGCGAACAGCGCAAGCCGCAGATCGTGGTCGCCACGCGCATCGTGCGTGGCGATGACGGCGAGTGGGTGGAGCTGAGTGTCGCCGACAACGGCCCCGGGTTGCCCGACGGCTTCGGCGAACGCTGGTTCGAGCCCTACACGACGAGCAAGGCCAAGGGCACCGGGCTCGGTCTGGCCGTGGTCAAGAAGATCGCCGAAGAACATGGCGGCAGCGTGCGCGCGGAGAGCGTCGCCGGCGGTGGCGCCGAGTTCACGATGCGCCTGCCGCTGGAGTCGCGCTGAAGCAAAGACTCAAGGAACGCCGGCGCTGGAGCAACTGCTGCTGGCAGCCCGGCCAGCCAAAGTCCGACAGGCGGCTAGACCCGATGCATGCCTTTCGATCTCAGGACCCGGTCGATGCTGTCGAATCCCAGCGTGTGGTCACCGAATTCGAAGCTCAGCATCGCGCGGTCGATGAACTGTTTCTCGACCAGGACATCGGTGACACCGCTGACCTCGCCAAGGATCTGGGTGGCTTCGGCCCCGACCATGTATGAGCCGTACGAGGTCGGCAGGCGTTCGATCAGGATCGTGGCGCGCATGTCCATTTCCAGACGGATGGATTCCCGTTCATTCTGCGCGTTTGTACATGAACGCAAGGGCATCGAACGACGAGCGATCGCGACCGCCATTGGCGGGAAAACACGGCGATCTGCGCAAGCGCGCGATCGGATGCATCGGATCAGCGCGACGCAACCCTGATATCGATTGCGTGCTCGGCGCCGTCATCGACCAGCGCAACGAGGGTCCCGCCCGGGCGATCGGTGCACTGCCCATCGACGACGACATTGAATCGATAGAGCGTTGTCCCGAACCGGTAGCTGAAGCGGAATCCCGGCCAGGCCGCCGGCAGGCGCGGATCGATGCGCAACTGGGTGCCTTCGCGGCGGATGCCGAGCAGCGATTCGACGATCAGGCGGTACATCCAGCCGGCCGATCCGGTGTACCAGGTCCAGCCGCCGCGTCCGGCATGCGGATCGACCGCGTACACATCGGCCGCTGCAACCCAGGGTTCGACCTTGTAGGTCTGCACGTCTTCGGGAGTGCGGGTGTGGTTGAGCGGATTGATCATGTCAAACAGAGCCCAGGCCTGTTCCGTGCGCCCGGCCTCCACGAACGCCATGACCGCCCAGATTGCAGCGTGGGTGTACTGTCCGCCGTTCTCGCGCACGCCAGGGACGTAGCCACGGATGTAGCCGGGGTCCAGAGCCGAGACGTCGAACGGCGGGTCGAGCAACTGGATCAGGCGCGTGTGCGGGCGGACGAGATGTTCCTGCAGCGAGTCCAGCGCCTGCGCAACGCGCTGCGGCGGCGCGGCGCCGGACAGGGCGGCCCAGCTTTGCGCGATCGAGTCGATCCGGCACTCGTCGTTGCTCGCCGACCCGAGCGGCGTACCGTCGTCGAACCAGGCGCGCCGGTACCAGGCACCGTCCCATGCGTGTTGATCGAGGTTGGCGCGCAACGCGTTGGCCTCCAGTTCGCACCGCGCGGCGAATGCGGCATCGCCGCGGGCAAGCGCAACGGGCTGGAAATCCACGAGTACCCGATACAGGAAGAATCCGAGCCAGACGCTCTCGCCACGGCCACCCATGCCGACATTGTTCATGCCGTCGTTCCAGTCGCCGCTGCCGATCAGGGGCAGGCCATGCGGGCCCATGCGCAGGCCGTGGCCGATCGCGCGCACGCAGTGCTCGTACAACGAAGCCTGTTCGTTCCAGTGGAGCGGCAGGTCGTAGTAGGACTCCTCTTCCGGGTTGAGCGCGCGTCCGTCGAGAAACGGCCGACGCTCGTCGAGTACGCCGATGTCTCCGCTGCAGGCGACATAGCGGCAAGTGGCAAGCGGCAGCCACAGGTAGTCGTCCGAGCAGCGCGTGCGCACCCCGCGCCCCGCGGGCGGATGCCACCAGTGCTGTACATCACCTTCCTTGAACTGTCGCGAAGCGCACAGCAGCAACTGCTCGCGCAACATGTGCGGGGCCGCATGCACGAGCGCCATGGTGTCCTGCAGCTGATCGCGAAAGCCGAATGCACCGCCGGACTGGTAGTAGCCGCTGCGCGCCCACAGCCGGCAGCTGATGACCTGATAGAGCAGCCAGCCATTGGCGAGGGCGTCGATCGACGCATCCGGCGTCTGGATCTGGATTGCGCCCAGCAGCTGGCTCCATTGCCCGCGCGCGGCAGCGAGTGCGCCCCTGGCCGTACCACCCTTGCGCATGCGCATGACCATCGCATTTGCATCGTCGGCACTGGTCGCCGAGCCAAGCCGGAAGACGAATTCGCGCGATTGCCCGTCCTCGAGCTCGAACGCGATCTGGATCGCACCACACGGATCCATTGCGGCACCGACCCGACCCGACAGCCGGCTGCGCTGCATCGCCGCGGGATGGGCGAGGTTGCCGTTGCGGCCGATGAATTCCAGACGGTCGCCGGTCAGGGTGCGCTCGGGTTCGTCGACATCGAAGAACGCAACCCAGTCACCGAATTCGGCGTGGAACGGATTGCGCGCGAACAATGCCCCGCTGTAGGGGTCCAGTTCGGTGACGACATGCATGGCCGACTTCTCGGCGAGATCTCCGAGCACCCACTCCACGTAGCCGGTGATCGAGAGTGAACGTCGCCGGCCGGACAGGTTGCGCACCCTGAGCGCAAAGAATTTCACCGCCGCGTCGGTCGCGACATGGATGCGCTGTTCGCTGTGGATGCCGTCCTCGGCATGTTCGAACACGCTGTAGCCGAAGCCGTGTCGGGTCGTATAGTTGCCGCTACCGCGTGCCGGCAATGGTGTGGGGGACCAGAAGCGTCCGCTCTCTTCGTCGCGCAGATAGAACGCTTCACCGGCGCTGTCGCTGACCGGATCGTTGAGCCACGGCGTCAGTCGGTATTCGTGCGCGTTCTCGCGCCAGGTGTAGCCGACCCCGCTTTCGGAAACGACACAGCCGAAGCCTGAATTCGCGATCACGTTGACCCACGGCGCGGGCGTCGTTTCCCCGGGGTGCAGGATGATCACGTACTCGTGTGCGTCCGCCGAGAATCCGCCGCTGCCGTTGTCGAGCAGCAGCGTCTCGCGTGGCTCGGGCAGTGCCGCTGAGACCGGTGTGTCGCGGGTGGTACTGGACGGATGCAGGTCCGGAACACCCGCGCGCGGGATTTCATGGCGCTGCAACTGTTCGCGCAGACTGCCATTGCGATCGCCGAGCACGACGCGTGCGATCGCCTGGAACAACAGGCGGTCCTCGTGCGGCATGTGTTCGGTGGCGCGAATGAAGATGCCACCGGGGCGCTCGAGCACGCTGGCGTCGACATTGGCGGCGATCATGCCCATCAGGGCATCGTGCAGTTCCTGACGGTAGCCGCCACGTTCCTCGTTCCAGATCATGAGATCCGCCGCCACGCCCTTCATGCGCCAGTACGCATGGGCCTGCATGGCGTCGCGCGCAAGACCGAGATTGGATGCGTCGCTGACCTGCACGAGCATGATCGGCAAGTCGCCCGAGACGGCATACGCCCACAACCCCGGCTGGCCGCGCCGGTTGCGCATGAGCAACTGGGCGTCGGCGCGCAGCGATGCATGACTGTAGAGCATGCATCCGGCCATTCGCGCGTAGGTCTGCGCCTCGGCCTCGCTGATGTTGATCTGGCGCAGCGACACCCGGCTGTGCGTCCAGGCCAGGTCGATGACCCGGTCGGCGAGCCGGCGGTCGTGGTACTTGTCGACCAGTTGCAGGCAATGCTCGCGATTGCGCCCGACCCCGATGACAAGATCGACATGCACGGTCTGCTCGGGCTTGACCCGGATCCGGTGGCGGATCGCGACCACGGGGTCGAGCACCGATCCGGCGCTGCCAGAGAGTGCGTTCACATCCAGTGCCTGAGCGGCGGCCGGCGTGCGGCCACGGCCGAGAAAGCGCGCGCGGTCGGTTTCGAACGACGTGCCCTGGCGCTCGCCATCGTGAACTGCAAGCAGATGGAACAACCACGGCGGCCGGTCATGCTGTTCGCGCGGTCGCCGCGAACACAGGATCGCGTTGCGCGACGCAGCGATCTCGGTCTGCACGAACAGTTTGCTGAAGGCCGGATGCAGGCTGTCGCCGATCGCCGGCGCAAGCACGACTTCGGCATAGCTGGTCACCTCGATCACGCGCGCAGTCGCGGAGCGATTGGTGATGCGCGTGCGCCGAAGCTCGATGTCGTCCTCGGGCGACACGACGATTTCGGTGTGGGTTTCCCAGCCGTTCAAGCGGCGGCGGAATTCCACCCGCGATTCGGTAAAGATGGCCTCGTAGGCTTCATCGGGCTGCAAGGTGGGCTGGTACGCGGTCGACCAGACCCGACCGCTGCCGACATCGCGCAGGTAGCAGAACGTGCCCCATGCATCGCGCGTTGCATCCTCCTGCCAGCGGGTCAGGGCGATGCCGTGCCAGCGGCTGTAACCGCCGCCGGCACTCGTGAGCATCACGTGATAGCGCCCGTTGGACAGCAGTTGCACTGCCGGCGCCTTCGGGTCCGGGCGGTTGAACACGCGCAGCGGCACGGCTGGCGTGGCGCTGACATTGCGTGCGTCGACCAGCTTCGGGTCGCTGGCCGGCTGGCCGGTAACCCGTGGTACGCGTTCCTGCAGCAGCAGCAGCGCCGACTGGACCTGCGCATCGGACTGGAAGCGACGCTGCATGGGCCGATCCAGGAGCACATGGCCGATTGCGAGCAAGGTCATGCCCTGGTGATGGGCCATGAACGAGCGAACCACGGCGAACGGCTGGCCCGGTGCCAGGCGCGTGTTCGTGTAGTCGATCGCCTCGTAGAAGCCAAAATCGGCGAGCCAGCCCTGTTCGGCCATGCGCCGCAGGTTTTCCGCCGCAGCGTTGGGGGCCACGAGCAGGCCAAGGGCGCTGGCGTAGGGCGCAATCACCAGTTCCTGTGACAGGCCGCGCTGGAGTCCCATGCCGGGCACACCGAATGCGCGGTACTGGTAGTTCTGGGCGGCATCGGTCAGGTGATAGCCGCACTCGGAAATGCCCCAGGGCACATCGCGTTCGTAGCCGTAGTCGATCTGACGCGAAACCGCCGCGCGCACCGTGTTCTCGAGCAGCGAGCGCGGATAGTCGGGCATCACCAGGCTCGGCATCAGATACTCGAACATCGATCCGCTCCACGACAGCAGCACGGGACTGCCACCGGCCTGGGTCAGCAGTCGACCCAGCGAGAACCATGCCTTCTGCGGAACCTGTCCCTGCGCAATCGCGACAAAGATGCCCAGCCGCGCCTCCGACGCGAGCAGGTCGTAGTAGCCGGCATCGCGGCGGTGATCGTCGACGTTGAAGCCGATGTGGAACAGGTCGCGTTCGCGGTCATAGAGAAACTCCAGATCCGGCGCCGCAAACTCCGCAGCGCGCGCCGCGAGCCGGTGAATCGTCTCGAGCCGCTCGCATGCTGCGGTCACCCCGGCCGCGGCCAGATCGCCGAGCGTGGCGGTCGGCTCGGCCGCGAACAGTCGTGCCTCCTCCAGACCATCAGCGCATTGGGCTGCGAGGCTGCGCGCCCAGTCAGACCAGGCGGCATCGGCTGGCGAGCTCTCGAGCACCTCGCGCGCCTGCGCATGCAATTGCTCCAGGTCATGCGCGAGATCGCCATTCCCCGCGCAGTGGCGAGCCTGGGCCTCGTCGACCGCGCACAGGAAATCGTTCACCGCGATCTGGAGCGCTTCAGGCACGAGGCCGCGCAATACACCCGCGGTATCGGCCAGGCCATGGAGCCAGCGTGAACGCGCGGGCGAGAAATCGGCCAGGGCGAGCAGCCCTTGGCGCAGGACCAGCAGGTGCCCGGCGAGATTGCCGCTGTCCACGGTGGAGACGTAGCGCGGAGCCAGGGGTGCCAGGGTGTGGGTGTCGTACCAGTTGTAGAAATGTCCGCGATAGCGCTCGAGCCGGGCCAGCGTCTCGAAGGTCCTCTCGGTACGCTCAAGCAATCTGCGCAGCGACAGGTAGCCGAAGTCGTGGGCAGCAAGGGTTGCGAGCAGGCTCAGTCCGATGTTGGTCGGCGAAGTCCGGTGGGCCACCACGCCTCCGGGCTGCTCCTGGAAATTGTCCGGCGGCAGGCCGTGATCACCGCTGCCGACGTGGTGTTCGAAAAATTGCCAGGTGCGCCGCGCGATGTCGCGCAACAGCGGTTCGTGGTGCGCATCGAGCGCGGTCTGGGTTCGCTGCGGCGGGCGGCTGGCCAGCCACGCGCTCAGCGGTGCGAACAGCCAGACCATGAGTATCGGCAAGGCGATGGGCAGCGCGCCCGGCTGGACCTGCGCGATCAGCAACACAGTGCCGATCGCGGCCACGGGCGCGAACAGCATGCGTCGCAGGACTCCGCCGAAACCGCCGCTGGTGCGACGTTCGACCACGCTGGACGGCGTCCATTCCAGCAGGTGGCGGCGCGAAACGAGTTGCCGCCACAGGGTTCGCGCGATCGCATCGATCGCCACCAACGCCTCGTAGGGCAGGCAGGCGAGCGTGAACAGCATCTGGCCGAACCGCCGTGCTCCGCTGCGCAGCGCGTGCCCGATGTGCTGGCGCCAGGACGACTCGGCGGGTTTGTGCGCTGCCGCCAGCAGTGCCTCGACGAGTACCGGAACCACCATCAGCTGCAACAGGAATGCGGTCCAGTAGCCGGCCGGCGAGAGTATCGTCCAACCGAGGACGAACAACACGAACAGCGCCGGCGCGACCAGACTTCGGCGCAGGTTGTCGAGGATCTTCCAGCGCGAAAGCACGTTCAGCGGATTGCGTTCCAGCGTGCCGTCGGCACGCGGCACACGCGGCATCAGCCAGCGCAGGATCTGCCAGTCGCCGCGGACCCAGCGGTGTCGACGTTGCATGTCGGCGGTGTAGCTCTGCGGAACGTTCTCGAACACGGCGACGTCACTGACCAGCCCGCAGCGGGTATGGCAGCCTTCAAGCAGGTCGTGGCTGAGGATGCGGTTGTCAGGCAGGCGTCCGCCCAGCGCCAGCTCGAATGCATCGACATCGTAGATGCCCTTGCCGGTGAAGGAGCCTTCGCCGAACAGATCCTGGTACACGTCCGACACCGCGCGGGTGTAGGGATCGATTCCGGCATCGGCACCGAACAGGGCGGCGTAGCCGGAGGCGCCGCCGAGCGGCAACAGCGTGCCCACGCGCGGTTGCAGGATGCCGTAACCGGAAACGACCCGGCTGCGCCCGGTGTCGAAGCGCGCACGGTTCAGCGGATGCTGCATCGTTGCCACGAGCTCGTGGGCGGCATCGTGCGGAAGCTGGGTGTCCGAATCCAGGGTGATGACGTAGCGGACCTCGCGCAGGGCGCTCACATCCCCGACGATGTGCGCGAATCTCCCACTCGCGTTGCCGCGCAGCAACGCATTGAGATCACCGAGCTTGCCGCGCTTGCGTTCCTCGCCCATCCAGACGCCTTCCGCCGGATTCCAGCGGCGCGGCCGATGCAGGAGGTAGAACAAGGGTGGTCCGTCGCCGGCATAGAGCCGGTTCAGGCAGTCGATGCTTTCCGCGGCCGCAGCGACGATCGCGGCATCGGTGGAGAGGTGCTCGCTGGCTGCATCCGGAAAGTCGCTCAACAGCGCGAAACTCAGATGGTTGTCGCGATTGGCGAGATAGCGGATTTCCAGATCGTCGACCTGCGCGCGCGCGCCTTCGACGCTGCCCAGCATCGTCGGAACGACGACCAGGGTAGCTGCCTCGCGCGGAATGCCAAGCGAATAGTCCATGCGCGCAAGCAGGCGCGGCGAACTGACCAGCGCGGCCAACCAGTTGACCACGGTAGTCGCGAGCTGGCTCGCAGCCACCGCGAGCAGGGCAAGTATCGCCACGAGCACGGCAACCGGCAACGCGCTGCGCCATGCCAGCAAGGCCGGCCCGCTGCCGAACACGACGGTCAGCAGCGCAATGAGCCCGATGTAGAGCCCGGCGGACATCTGTGCGGGCCTGGCCGGCAATCCGCAATCGTGTTCGAGTTGCGCCCGGCCCTTGTCGATGAGGTAGTAACCGACATGCGCTTGGGCTGCGTCGGCGTCGCCCGCCTGGGCTGCGCGCTCGGCGAGCGCCACGGCAGCGCCGGCAACGTGTTCCTCGCGCTTGCGCGCCTTGCGCGCCAGTTGCTCGACCACATGCCGATAGTGGTCGCGTGTGGTGAATTCCATTTGCGCATACACACCGGCGGGATCCCGGCCGAGCACGGCATCGATTCCGCTCAGGCCCTCGACGAATCCGCGCCAGTTGGTCGACAGCAGCAGGCGCAGGCTGCCGATGCTGTTGCTGACCGACATCTGGTCGGCAGCCTGCTGCTGGTTTTCCGATTGAACCAGTTGTTCGATCGTCAACCCGGCCTCGGCCAGGCGCTGCTCCAGCCAGGAAACGGGCAGCGCCAGCGAAGCGTTCTGTCCTTGCAGCCGCTGCATGAGTTCGGCGACGAACGAGCTGCTCACCGGCGGGTGCGAGCGCGCCATGTCGGCGACAACGAGAATCAGGCTCTTTGGATCGACGGCCACGATGCGCGACATCGCCTCGCCCCAATGCGCGGCCAGATCGCGATGGCGACGGTCCAGCGCGACCCGCACCGCGACCCGGCGCAGGTTTTCAATCAGCGCGAGTCGCAGCATGATCGGAATCGCCCAGAGTTCGCCGATGCTCAGCGGTGCGACGCGCTGGTAGGCCGCGACGAATCGATGCAGGCTTTCCTGATCGAAACGGCCGTCGCCGTGCGAGATCGCATTCAGGGCGATGTCATAGATCCGCGGCAGTCCGGCAGACACGCCATTGGCAAGGCGCGGCAATTGCCAGCTGTAGCCTTTCGGAAAATGACGGCGCGCCGTGCGAACGTGTTCGTCGATCAGGTAGAAATTGTCGAGCAGCCATTCACTGGCCGGGGTGACCCGACGACCTTCGCGGATCGCGGTGGAGAGATGCACGCAGGTATCGACGAGCAGCGATTCGTTGTCATCCAGACGCGCGAGCAGGCGGTTGTTTCCCTTGCCGGTTGCGATCTGGTGGAAGCGGGCAAGATCAGGCCCGTGCTCTTCCATCTGTTCGGCATTGAACAGTTCCGCGCGCAGCGGCGCCTCGGTGTCGATCGCGCGCACGGGCCGCTTCGGGCGCCGCGCAAGCGGGCCAAGGAATCGACGAAGCAGACGGGCGAAGCGGACGTTCATCCGTGGCTCCGATAGCGGGCCCGGTGGGCCGCAACCACGGATTGCGATATAGCCATGCCGCATCATACGCGCTGCGCCACGGCGCGCCGCGGTGCTCGAGATCGCGGGATTGCGTGCGTTAAGGATGTTCCGAACATGCCACTGCCGGCATCACTGCATTGCCTGCATGCGGATCAATGCGTGGTGCGGTACCTGCACCGAATCGTTCGGAGCATCGCTGCGTCGATCCGAAATTTTCTGAACCGCGAGCGAACGCTGCAGGTTGCACACGCTGCGTCGTGGACCGGGACCTGGCGATTCCGGACCCCGCATTCCTGACCCTGATCCCCGTCACCCGATAAGCCAAGGCGGCCGCTCGCAATGCGCGGACCGAGACGTCGGCCGGGACGGGGCGCCGCAGCCGCGTGCGGGTGCCGCGCCAGCCTGCCGGCTGGGCGCCATGACTTCCGGTGTCTTTACGCCGGACCGACTTGGCTTCATCCTTGCGCGCCAGCCGCACCCGCGGATGCGTGACTACCAGTGCATGCAGCGCCATCTCCTGTTCGCCACCCAGCTTTACGCGCTGCCCATCCTGCGTCCGCTCGCCGATGCGATCCGCGCTGCGGGTCATGAGGTCGCCTGGTTCGTCGCCGCACCGCTGGCTGCGCGACTGCGTCCGGACGAGCGACGTCTGGAGCACGCCGACGAAGTGCGTGCATTCGCGCCTCTCGCGGTTTTTTCCGCAAGCAACTCGGTGCCGCACTTTTTTCCCGGAGTAAAGGTGCAGGTGTTCCACGGGTTCAACGCGGACAAGCGCCCGCCGCGACGCGGACATTTCCGCATCCGCAACCAGTTCGACCTCTATTGCACGCAGGGGCCGGCAACGACGATCCCGTTTCGCGAGCTTGCGAACAAGTATCGCCATTTCGCGGTGGTCGAAACCGGATGGCCGAAACTCGATCCGCTGTTCGGCGCGGATGACGGCAGTGCCGCAGCATTGCGCCCGGCGCAGGAGCGCCCGGTCGTGATGTACGCGGCGACATTCACCGAGCACCTGACGTCGGCGCGCACCCTGTACGCTGAGATCGCCCGGCAGATCGCCAGTGGCGAGCGCTACTGGCTGCTCACCCTGCATCCGAAGATCGATCCCGAACTCATTGCGCGCTACAAGGCGCTGGCGGGACCCAATGCGCGCTATCTGGAAGCCGACATGCTCGTACCGATGCTGCGCGCAGCGGAAGTGCTGGTTTCCGATACGTCCTCGGTGGTTTCCGAGTTCGCGGTGCAATGCAAGCCCGTGATCACGCTGCGCAATCGCGCGCCCAAGCCGCACATGCTCGACATCACTTCGCCAGCGCAACTGGAGGGAGCCTTGCGTAGCGCATTTGCACCGTCGCCGGGGTTGCTCGCGCTGCTGCGATCGCATGCCGATGACGTTCATCCGTTTCGCGACGGTCGTTCCGGAGAACGCGTGCTGGCGGCAGCAGGAGCTTTCGCCCGCGGCGAACTGGGAGCCATCGAACGCAAGCCGATCAACCTGTGGCGAAAACTGCGTACGAGACTGCGCTACCTGCGCTGGACCGATCCGGTCACGCCCGATCGATGAGTCCTTTCCCGCCGTTGCCCGACACGCCGTCGACCGGATCGCGTTTTCTTCGAGCGATCTCCGCTGACCTGTGGATCGTCGTCTGGCTGTCCGCTGCGCTGTTCGCGATCTTCCAGACCGGACCGATGCCGCTGTACTCGACCCGCACCCTCGGAGTCGCCTGGGAAATGTGGAGCAGTGGCCAGTTTCTTGTTCCCTACAGCAACGGCGAGCCCTACAGCCACAAGGTTCCGCTGCTGTTCTGGTTGATCCACGCGGGGTGGGCTATCGGCGGTGTCGGTGATGTCTGGCCCAGGATCCTGCAGGTCGCTTTCGGCCTGGGCGTGCTGTTGCTGGCACGCCGGCTCGCGCGCGTGCTGTTCGCCGAGACTCCGCTGGTCGGGACATTGACGCCCTGGCTGCTCGCCGCGTTCGGCTATGCATTCCTGTTCGGCCTGCAGATCATGTACGAGGTGCTGCTGTGCCTGTGCGTCCTTGCCGCGCTCAATGCGCTGGTCGGGCGCGATCCCGGACAGCGCCCACGATTCATCCTGTTCGCACTCGCAGTCGCTGCGGGTCTGTTGACCAAGGGTCCGGTCATGCTCGTGCATGTCGCGTTCCCGTTCCTGCTCGGGCCGCTGTGGCATCCGTGGGCAGCGGCTGAGCGCGCCCGCTGGTACACCGGAGGTGGCCTCGCATTGCTCGGCGGTTTCGCGGTGCTGCTGGCATGGGCGATACCGGCGGCGATCATCGGCGGTGAGGCCTATCGCAACGAACTGTTCTTCATGCAGACCGCGGGACGTGTCGTCGACAGTTTCGACCATGCGGAGCCTTGGTGGTGGTACCTGCGCATGCTGCCGGCGATGTTGATCCCGTGGCTGCTGTGGCCGCGGGTCTGGCAGGCAATCGGCATGGGTATCGGCGCAGAGCGCGGCGCTGGATTGCGGTTCATCGCGTGCTGGCTGATTCCGGTCGTCGTCGCGTTCTCGCTGATCAGCGGCAAGCAGATCTACTATCTGTTGCCGGAGGCGACCGCCGGCGCGATGCTGCTGGCGATCGGACTTGCGCGGCTTGACCAGCGCGTCGGCAAGGCGCCGCTTGTGCTCGGAACGTGGCCGCTTGCGCTGTGCCTGTTCGCGGGTGCGCTGGCCTTGTTCCTGTTGCCTGGCTGGGTCGCCGACGGGCGGGTCACCTCGGTGTGGTATGTCGATCTGTCTGCCGCCTCCGCGTGGTTTGCGCTGATCGGATTCGCGCTCGGTATCGCCGTCCTGCTGGCGCCGCGCGCGGACGGTGCTGCAGTCAAGTGCGTGGCCACGGTTTCGATCGTCTCGATGGCACTGTTCACGGCGTTGTTCGCGCAGACGCTGTGGCCCCGATTCGACGTGCGCCCTGCCGCGCGCTACGTCGCTGCGCTGCAGGCACAAGGTATCGAGGTTGCCCACCACGACATCTACCATACCCAGTTCCAGTTCGCGGGCCGCCTCGTCCATCCGCTCACCGTACTGCCGTTGCACGGGTACGAACCCTGGCTGGATGCACACCCCGATGCCCGCGTGGTGCGCTATCAGAAGACGCTGAGCGCGCTGGATCTGGAGCATGCCGAGCTCGTACAGCCATTGCGTTCGGACTGGTTGCTGATCGAGCGTGCGGGCTCCTGGGCGGCGCGTCTGCGCGGGGAATCCCTGCCCGTGCCAGAGACATCCGCGCTGCGGTATCCGCAGGCCTACTGGCCGTACATGCGCCTCGACGCGGCGCCTTGAGCGTCTCGTCGATGCCCTGGATCAGCCGCGCGGGGGTTCGATGCGCAGCAGCTTGCCATTGCTGTCATCGGTGACCACGTAGAGATTGCCGTCCGGCCCTTCGCGTACGTCGCGGATGCGCGCCTTGATCTCGCCAAGCAGGCGCTCTTCGCCGACGATGCGATCGCCGTCCAGTTCGAGACGGATCAGCTCGCGGTCGGCCAGCGCGCCGAGGAACAGATTGCCCTTCCATGCCGATTCCGCGCTCGCAAACGCCATGCCGCTGAGGCCCGGCGATTTCATCCAGACGTGGTGGGGTTGTTCCATGCCTTCCTTTTCGTTGCCCACGGCCTCGGGGATCTTGAAGCCCGAGTAGTTGATGCCGTGGGTGATGATCGGCCAGCCATAGTTCTTGCCTGCCTGCGGGATGTTGATCTCGTCGCCGCCGCGCGGTCCGTGTTCGCTGATCCACAGCGCGCGCGTCAGCGGATGCAGCGCGGCGCCCTGCATGTTGCGATGTCCCAGCGAATAGATCTCCGCGCGGACACCTTCGCGACCGACGAACGGATTGTCGACCGGCACGCGCCCGTCCGGATGCAGGCGCACGAGCTTGCCCTGCAGCTTGTCCATGTCCTGCGCGCTCGGGCGTTCGCCATTGTCGCCCTGGGTGATGAACAGGTGACCGGTGTCGTCGAACACGAAGCGCGAGCCGAAATGGTTGCTTCTCGACAGCTTGGGTTGCTGACGATAGATGACCTCGACGTCGACCAGCGCATCGTCGTGCAGGCGGCCGCGCGCTGCCGCGGTTCCGGCCGGCGCACCGCCGTCAGGCGATGCTTCGGCGTAGGACAGGTACACGAGCTGGTCGTTCGCGAAGTCCGGCGACAAGGCCACATCGAGCAGTCCGCCCTGACCTTCGGCGAACACGGCCGGCACGCCGGAAAGTGCCGCCGACACCGTGCCGTCAGCCGTCACGATGCGCAGGTGGCCGGTCCGCTCGGTGACGAGGAACCGGCCATCGGGCAGGAACGCCACGGCCCATGGCGTCCGCAGGCCGTTGGCGACTTCGATCACGCGATACGCACCTTGCCTGCTGGCGAACTCCTGGGCCGCGGCTTTGGGTCGGCTGCCGGGGGCGGCTGGGTCGGCACTGGTTTCCGCCGTGCAGCCGGCTGCGGCGGACAGGGCGAGTGCGAGCAAGGCATGGCGGGTCATCGGCGGTCTCCTTTTAATGTTGCAGCGAAATGGGTCGGACAGGATCGGTCCTGCGCCGGCGCAAGGCCAGCGGCGCACCGGATCGGTGATCGTGCCGCAAGCGCCCCGCTTGCGCTATGCTCGATGTCTCTTTTTCGCAACGGATGGGCTTCATGACTTCGGCACGCGTCCTCGTGGTCGACGACGAACCGGACATCCGCGGCCTGGTCAAGGAAATCCTCGAGGACGAAGGCTACGTCGTGACGACAGCCGAATCGGCTGCCGCGGCGCGCGAGGCACGTCGCGGCGAGCGTCCCGATGTCGTCCTGCTCGACATCTGGATGCCCGATCTGGACGGCATCAGCCTGTTGCGCGAGTGGAGCGAACGCGGCGGCCTGCCGTGCCCGGTCATCATGATGAGCGGACACGGCACGATCGAAACGGCGGTCGAAGCCACGCGCCTGGGCGCCTATGACTTCGTCGAGAAGCCGATCTCGCTGGCGAAATTGCTGCTGACCGTGGAACGCGCGCTCGAGACGAGCCGATTGCGCCGCGAGAACGAAGGTCTGCGCAACCAGCTTGCGGTTCCGCTGGACCCGGTCGCCACCAGCCGCTCGATGCAGTCGCTCAAGGCGCAGGCCGAAAAACTGGCTGCCCATGACACCTGGATCCTCGTGCAGGGCGAGCCGGGAACCGACAAGGAGGCGCTCGCGCGCTGGTTGCACGAGCACAGTTCGCGCCGCAGTGATCCGTTCGTCACCGTCGCTCCCGGGTCGATCGCGCGCGAGCATGCCGCGAGCGCACTGTTCGGCAGTGATGACGGCAACGTGATCCAGCACGGCCTGATCGAGCAGGCCAATGGCGGCACGCTGTGCATCGACGATGTTGCCGATCTCGATCCGGAATTGCAGTTGCGCCTGTCCAGTGTGTTCGCGCGACGCGCGCTGCTGCGCTGCGGCGCGCACGAGGCCGTGCCGATCGACGTGCGCGTGATCGCAGCCAGTTCGCAGGATCTGGAAGCTGCGGTGCAGGCCGGACGCTTCCGCGAGGAGCTCTACTACCAGATCAAGGTGGTGCCGTTGCAACTGCCGTCGCTGCGCGAACGGGTCGAGGACATTCCCGAACTGCTGCGCTACTACGCCGACTTCTTCGCCAATCGCGACAAGCTTCCGTACCGGCATTTCCCGGTCGTCGTGCAGAACCGGCTGCGCAACCATGGGTGGCCCGGCAACCTGCGCGAACTGCGCAATCTGGTCCAGCGCCTGCTTATCCTTGGCAATGCGCCCGATATCACGCTGGAGGAAGTCGAGCTCGCGCTCGGACATGGGCCCGCCGTCGTGGCCCCGCGCAGCGACTCCGCGCGCGGTCTGGACATCGACTTCTCGCTGCCGTTGCGTGAGGCGCGCGAACTGTTCGAGCGTGCCTACCTGCTGCACCAGCTCGGCGAGGCCGGCGGCAGCGTCGGCAAGCTGGCCAAGATGGTCGGCATGGAGCGCACGCATCTGTACCGCAAGCTCAAGGATCTCGGCGTCGACCCGAAACTCGCCGGTCGCGAGGAATAGAGGATTGCGCAGGGCCGCGATCGTCGGCGCGCCCGGGGGCGCCAGTGTCCTTTCGGGCGATGGACGCGCGGGCGGCCTTGTGGTTCGCTGATCACCGCACCTTCTTGTCGTGCTCGCCGCCGCCGGTGCGCACTTCCCAACCGGAGATTTCCCCATGTCACTCGAAGGCAAGGTCGCACTGATCACCGGCGCGGCCAGCGGCATCGGCAAGCGCATCGCCGAGGTCTATGCACGCAATGGCGCCGCGGTCGTGATCGCCGATCTCAATCTCGACGGCGCCCGGGCCGCAGCGGATGAACTCGCAGCGAGTGGCGGCAAGGCCCTGGGCGTGAAGATGGACGTGACATCCGAACCCGAGGTCGAGGCCGGCGTCGCCAAGGCGATCCAGACGTTCGGCAAGGTCGACATCCTCGTTTCCAATGCCGGCATCCAGATCGTCAAGCCGGTCGAGGAGTTCAGCTACGAGGAGTGGCGGCGGATGATCGCAATCCACCTTGATGGCGCCTTCCTGACCACGCGCGCCTGCCTGAAGGACATGTATGCGCGCGGCGAAGGCGGCGCGATCCTGTACATGGGCTCGGTGCATTCGCATCTGGCGTCCCGGCTCAAGGCGCCGTATGTGGCGGCCAAGCATGGCCTGCTCGGTCTCGCCCGCGTGGTGGCCAAGGAAGGCGGTCCGAAAGGTGTGCGCGCGAACGTGATCTGCCCCGGTTTCGTGCGCACACCGCTGGTCGAGAAGCAGATTCCCGAACAGGCCACGGAGTTCGGCATCTCCGAGGACGAGGTTGTAAGGAACATCATGCTCAAGGACACCGTCGATGCGCAGTTCACGACCGTCGACGACGTCGCCAACCTGGCCGTGTTCCTTGCCGCATTCGAAACCAACGCGCTGACCGGGCAGAGCATCACGGTCAGCCACGGCTGGCACATGCAGTGATCGCGATATTGACAGCGCGCGCGCGCCGGTGTCCGGCTTCGCTCGTCGCGGCGTGTAGCGTTGAAGCGTGTCGTCGCGGTTGCTGCCCGGTCCGGGCAGCGCGGCGATGAGCGGTGATCTGGTCGAGCGGCTGCGAGCCGGTGTCGGCGGCCCGCGCGATGGCGCCTTGCTGCGGTTCTCGCTCGGCAATGCCTTGCTCGCGGCGGGCGATCCGCGCGCGGCGGTCGAGGCGCTGCGCGCCGCGCTCGAATTCGATCCGCGCTATTCGGCGGCATGGAAGTCGCTGGGCAAAGCCCTTGAACTCCATGGCGATCGCGAAGGCGCCAAGCGCGCGTACGCCGATGGCATCCGCGTCGCTGACGAACGCGGCGACAAGCAGGCGCAGAAGGAGATGCAGGTTTTCCTGCGGCGCCTGGAAAGGATCGGCGGATGAGCCCCCGTGCGGTAACGCAGGAGCGCAGTGTCGATCTGTCCGTGGGGGCGTCGTCCCTTCCCGCACCCCTGTAGAGCGGAGCTCGCTCCGCTGCTTTTCAGATTTTTCGAAGGCCGATGCACAGAGCAGCCGAGCAAGCTCGGCTCTACGAGAGCAATAGCCGACGATTATCGCGATCTCCCATCACCGCGCGCCCCGTAGAGCGGAGCTCGCTCCGCTGCTTTTCAGATTTTTCGAAGGCCGATGCACAGAGCAGCCGAGCAAGCT
>Ga0307505_10000614_pt1 | contig 37659 bp, 20 predicted proteins | sample 23_S_MG_FD_202183 | JGI IMG/M metagenome (GOLD analysis project Ga0307505, IMG submission 202183) | Soil microbial communities from Populus trichocarpa stands in riparian zone in the Pacific Northwest, United States - 23_S | ecosystem: Environmental > Terrestrial > Soil > Riparian zone > Trees...
CGGAAGCTTGGTACTGTCGCGACAGCTCCCCCGAATCAGGACCGCCTCCTACACGAGAATGTCCCTCACGACGCGACCGGCAACGTCGGTCAGCCTGAAATCGCGACCCTGTGTCTTGAACGTCAACCGCTGATGATCGATGCCGAGCGTGCGCAGAATCGTCGCGTTCAGATCGTGAATGTGCACGGGATCCTTGGTGACGGTGTAGGAGAAGTCGTCGGTCTCGCCGTAGGCCAGTCCGCCCTTGATGCCGCCGCCGGCCATCCACACACTGAAACTATGGCCGTGGTGGTCGCGGCCGAAGCTGCCCCTCAATTGCCCCTGCGCGAACGACGTGCGTCCAAACTCCGACCCGAAGACGACGAGGGTATCGTTGAGGAGCCCACGCTGTTTCAGGTCCTTGACCAGCGCGGCCGTCGCCTGATCGGCGTTCCTGCACGCAAAGGGCAACGCCGTCGCAATGCTGTTGTGATGATCCCACCCCAGTTGTACGACCATGGTGTAGCGCACGTCGCGCTCCGCCAACCGGCGGGCCAGGAGGCAATTGCGCGCAAACGTTCCCGGGCGCCGCACGTCGGGGCCGTACATCTCCAGAACGTGCTCGGGCTCCGTGGAGATGTCGGCGATCTGCGGCACCGACGTCTGCATTCGATACGCCATCTCGTACTGACTCAGCCGTGACGGAATCTCGGGGTCCTTCGATGCGTCGTACTGCGCGCCGTTGAGCGTGGTGAGCAGGTCGAGCATCCGCCGCCGGTCCGTGGACGTCACCCCGTCGGGGTTCGACACATAGGGCACCGGCGTGTCGCCCGAACGAAACCGAACACCTTGATAGTGCGAGGGTATGAAACCGGCTCCCCACGTGCTCGCGTCGATCGGAACGCCGTTGGCCGAGCCTGAGCTCAACACGACGAACGCGGGGAGGTCGCTGTTCGTCGACCCGAGCGCGTAGTTCACCCACGCACCGCCCGAGGGGCGTCCTGCGATCTGGAACCCCGTGTGGAGGAACTTGGAAGCGGGATCGTGGTTCACGTGCTCGGTGTGCATCGAGCGAATGATGCACAGGTCGTCGGCGATTTCACGGGTGTAGGGCAGCAGATCGCTGATGAGCAGACCGCTCTTCCCGCCCGGCTGAAACTTCGCGATCGGGCCGACGATCGGAAAAGAGGTCTGCCCCGCGACCATCGTCGAGAGGCGCAGGTTGCCTCTCACCGACGCCGGCAACTCTTCTCCATGCAGCTTCTGCAGCACGGGCTTGTAGTCGAAGGTGTCGACCTGCGACACCGCACCCAGCATGTGCAGGTAGATCACCCGCTTGGCGGTTGGCGGGACGTGCGGTTGCGTGACGACCCCAAGGCTGTAGGCACGAGACGCATCGGTCGCCGATTGGCCCCACGCCGGCTCGCCGAGCAGCTCGGTGGCTGCCAGCCAGCCAAGTCCCGCACCGAACTTGGCGAAGAAGGCTCTCCGGCCGGCATTCCAGAGATCTGGGTTGTTCATGGCGTGTTCCCCGTTCACCGTTCTAACGAATCGTGTAGGCATCGGCTGTGTTCATCACCACAGCGGCCAGTGTCGTCAGCGCAGCCAGCCGCGCGGGTTCGATTTGCGCATTCACGGGCGCGACGCCTACCTTGACCAGCTGCTCGGTCTTGACCGGATCAGCCGCGTAACCCTTGAGCGACTCCTCGTAGAAGGCACGCATCGGCGCGAGCTCGTTCGGCCGCGGCCGCCTCCGGGTAGCCAGACGAAAGAGCGCAAGGATCTGCGAATCGCGATCGCTCGACGCCTTCATCACGCGTTCAGCCAACACACGGTATGCCTCGAGGTACTGCGGATCGTTCAACAGCACCAGCGCCTGCAGCGGCGTGTTCGAGAGCTGCCGGCGCGACAAGGAGCCGCCTCGATCGGGAAAATCGAACGTCGTCATCGCCGGGTGCGGCGCATTCCGCTTGATGAAGGAATACAGGCTGCGGCGATGATGGGTATCGGCAGGCACTTCCGTTGGCGCCGGATATCGGTAGAACGTCAGACCGTCCCAGATGCCATCGGGCTGATACGGATAGACGCTCGCACCTCCGACCTGCCGGACCAGCAAGCCGCTTGCTGCCAGCGCGCTGTCTCGGACTTCCTCCGCCGACATGCGGCGGCTGGACGCTCGTGCGAGCAGGCGATTGCCGGGATCCGCCTTGAGCACCTCGTCAGACGGCGTCGACGACTGCCGGTACGTTCTCGACATCACGATCTGCTTCACGATGTGCTTGACGTCCCACCGAGATTCGACGAACGTCACCGCCAGCCAGTCGAGCAACTCGGGATGGCTGGGCACGGAGCCCTGGGAGCCGAAGTCCTCGGAGGTCTCGACCAACCCACGGCCGAACTGCATCTGCCAGAGGCGGTTGACGAACACTCGCGCGGTCAGCGGATTCGCGGGGTCGAACAACCACTTGGCAAGGCCGACCCTCGTCCTGGGCAGCGCGTTGTCCCAGCGAAACACCTGGCTCAGCCCGCTTGGCAGGAGTTCGTCGCCGTGATCGGCATACTGCCCGCGAATCAGGAGATACGTCGGCCGCGGCGTCGGCGTATCACCCATGATTGGAATCTCTGGAATCACCGAGATGAGTTGATTCTGCGTCTCTCGCGCGGCGGTCAGCCGGGCGTGAGCCTCTTCGACGCGCGGATCGCGAGCGACCAAGAGCGCCAGCACTCCTTCGCGCTGGCCATCGGCGCCGCCGGCGAGCGTTGAATCCTGCAGATACTTCACCTCGAGCGGCGTCAGCGCCTTGCTGTAGACCCTGACCTCGTCGATGGCTCCGTCCTTGAGTGTCGTCTCGCGGAACCGCTTGCCGAACTGCAGCCCGAGGAACTCGTCGCCCAGCGTGCCCCCGCCCTCGACGCGAATCGTGCGGGTGAGGTTGTCACGAAGCACGTCGACTTCCGCGGGTGCGCCATCCACATAGACGGTCACCCCTCTCGCACGGCTGGACCCGTCGTACGTCATGGTGATGTGGGTCCACTTGCTCACGGGCACTCGACGCTTCGTGATTACCTGCAGCTTGTTGCCGGCGCGCGAGTGCATGATGTCGACGCGCAGGCGATTCTTCTGCTCGAGTTGCAGGGCATATCCCGCACCGCCGGAGTTGTCGTTCTCGCGATGGTTCAACACCGTCGAGTTGTCGTACTCCTGACCCGCGAACACCCAGAAGTCCAGGCTGAATGGCTGCGTCCGCTCGAAGTAGCCAACGTCCGACCCGAGGAAGCCGCGATTGGTGTCGGTGAAATAAAAGGCTTTTCCCTTGACGCCGTCGCGAAACACAGGCGCCTCCAGGACGGCGGGAGGCGCACTCACCCCGACACTTGGCGTATAGACCAGGTCGTCGCGCACCAGGTCCGAGGGAAACCTGCCGAATACGCTGAACGCCTGCTGGGCTCCCGCCGCCGCTCGACGCGGCTGGCCGGCTGGCGCCACCGCGCCACCGCCAGCCACCGGGCGGACGCGGCCAGACTGGCCGACGGTCTCGGGGGCAAGGAGTGGAGGCTTTGGCCGGCGTCCCTGCGGACGCGACGACGGCACTTCGTCGTCGGGAATCGGTGAAGTGTCTTCGAACGGATAATAGCCAACGAGGCCGGCGTTGACGCTCTCTTCGAGCACACGCGTGAGCTCGAATGCATTTCGGGCCAGCGAGTCCGCGCGATTCGCCAAGGTCTTGGCCGCGATATCGCGCGCTGCCCGAAGCGCCGACTCGCGCACCTTGATGGCTGCCTCGGCTTCAATCAGCTTCCGGTCCGTTGCCGGGTCCGTCCATGCCAGCGTCGGACCCGCGGTGACACCGGTGCTGCCGGGCGCGTAGAACCCCGGCTCGTCGGTGCTGTTGAAGAACCCCGAGAGCGCGTAGAAGTCTTTCTGGCTGATCGGATCGTACTTGTGGTCGTGGCAACGCGCGCACCCGGTCGTGAGGCCGAGAAACGCCGTGCCCACGGTGTTCGTCCGATCGACCACATACTCGACGCGATATTCCTCGTCGATCGAGCCGTTCTCAGTGTTGCGTCTTCCGACCCGAAGAAACGCCGTCGCCAGCTTCTGCTCTTTTGCCGACACGGGATCGGTGGCGTGCGAGGCCATGAGATCGCCGGCGATTTGCCACGTCCCGAACTGGTCCAATGGCATGTTCTTCTGGAACGCCTTGATGACCCAGTCGCGATACGGCCAGAACAACCGATCGTGAAGGTCATCGAGGAACCCGTCGCTTTCGGAGTATCGGGCCAGGTCCAGCCAATCCCCGGCCATGCGCTCCGCGTAGGCGGGAGACGACAGCAGCCGATCGACGACACGCTCGTACGCCGCCGGCGACTTGTCGGCAACGAAGGCGTCGATTTCAGCGATGGTCGGCGGCAGGCCGGTCAGCGCCAGCGACACCCGGTTGATCAACGTTTCCCGATCGGCTTCTGGCGAGAACCCGAGCCCCGCGCTGCGCAGGCGTGCCAGGACGAAGCGATCGATCGGCGCCGTGGCTCCAGCGGCGGCGGGAACCGCCGGCTTCTCGGGTGAGATGAAGGCCCAATGTGGCTTGTACCGCGCGCCCTGCGCGATCCACTTCTCGAGCACCTGAATCTGGGCTGACGTCAGCGTCTTGTTCGTCTGGCGCGGCGGCATTCGAAGCGCGCCGTTCTCGGCGCTGACCCGCGTGATCAGTTCACTCCTCGCGGGCTCCCCCGGCACGATCGCGTGCTTGGCCGCCGAGGATCGCAAGGCGGCATACGCGCCCTCGGCACTGTCGAGGCGAAGGCCTGCTCTTCGCGCTCCTTCGTCGGGGCCGTGACAGCTGAAGCAGTACTCGGAGAGGATCGGCCGGACGTCCCAGTTGTAGTCGACCAGGGCGGCGGCGGGTTCTGGTACGGCCGCCTGTTGCGCGACGGTACTCTGCGATCGAAGGCCGACGGCTGCTCCCAAAGCCAACGCCACGAGGCAGTATCGCCGTGTGGCACCAGCAGTGAAGGCCCTGAATGTCATGCGCATCTCCAATGGGCGACGGTTCGATCCCGGGGTGATCATTGGATTGGCGCCGGAAGAACCGCAATACCTGGAGCTAGGTACCGTGCGAGGCTGGAATCACGGCAGTACCTGGATCTGGGTATTGCCGCCCTTTCGCTCGATGACATCAAGTACGTTTGGCTCAGGATCTCTTCACGCATGGACCCGATGTGGCTCTAGCTCGCTCAATCGCCGTCGCGCTGGCGCTGGCACTCGTGCTCGATGAACCAAGTGGCGCCGCCACGGGCGAACGGACGCTCACTGGGTACGCGGTGACTTCGTGGACCGACGCCGACGGCCTTCCGTTCGGCGGCGTTCATGCGATGGCGCAGGACCCGAGCGGCTATCTGTGGATCGGGACCGACGCCGGGTTGCTGCGCTTCGACGGTTTCCGCTTCACGCCGTGGAGTTCCATCGGCATCCAGACTCTGCCGAACACGCCAGTCCTCTCGTTGTGCATCGGCGCCGACGGTGCGCTGTGGGCGGGCCTGGCCAACGGAGGAGGCGTCTACCGGATTCAGAACCGCCAGTCTCAGCGACGCGATACCGAGACGCCCCTCGATGACTCGGTCAACGCCATAGCGGAAGACCGCCACGGAACCATCTGGGCGGTGGCGGGCTCACAGCTGATTCGGTTCGGTGGATCGGGCTGGGAACGCGTGTCGCTGGCGACCGCTGGGCTCGAACCGGCCGTCGTGAGCGTCGCCGTCCGGCGGAACGGCGACGTACTCGCCGGCACGCGAACGGCGCTGTACTCTTCGCGCGATGGACGCGACAGCTTCACGGTTCTGACGCCCGGGTGGGCGTGGGCGACGAGCGAGGACCCCGCGGGCCAGCTGTGGGTGACCGACGTCGTTGCCGGGTTTCGGCGTGTCGAGGAGGAACGTCATCCGCGCCCGGGATTCGAACGAAATGGCTACCGGCTCCTTCACGATAGATTTCAGAACATCTGGCTCTCGACCAGTCAAGAGCTGTTGCGCGTATCCACGGACACGACGCTCGATTCAGTGATCGAGCGGGCCACGCTCCAGACCGGATTGCTGAACGACTCGGTGCTGTCGCTGCTCGAAGATCGCGAAGGGAACATCTGGGCCGGCTCGACCGTCGGCCTGCACCGAATCACCAGGCAGCGGCTGACGCCGATGCCGAACGTCGGCCTGATCATCACCGCCACGGCTCACGATGACGGGCTGTGGCTGGGCACCAACTACGGCGTCGTGCGAGTCTCGATGTCCCAGGGCGCGTGGCAGGTCAGCCGCGTGCCGTCGCCGCCAATCTTCGTCAGGTCGCTTTGGCGTGACGACGAAGGTGTTTGGGTGGGTGCGGTCGAGGGACTGTTTCGGATCTCCGAAGGGGGCCTGACACCCGTGGTGTCGGCCGCGACCCTGGGAGGGCCCGTCATCTCGATTGCCCCAGACAAGGGCGGCGCACTCTGGCTCGGCAATGGAAGGCGCGTCGTGCGCTGGGATGGCAACCGCCTGGAGCCGTTACGACTCCCACCTGGCAACGAGGGTCGTCGCATCACCTTCGTCTATCGAGACCGCTCAGAACGACTCTGGCTGGCATTCGCCAACGGGACGGCCGGATTCCTGGCTCGAGACGGCTCGTTTCGTGACTTTCCGCCGCAGGCATTCGGCCCGACGAACACCACCATCCACTCGATGATCGAAGGCAGAAGCCGAACCGCGACCTGGTTCGCGACGAGTCACGGCATCAGTCGCTTCGACGGCGATCGCATCACGACGCTGGGCGCCGAGCAGGGCCTACCCGGGAGCCGGGTCTGGACCATCACCGAGGATGACGACGGCTACTTGTGGGCAAACACGGATCTGGGCGCCATCCGTTTTTCACCTGACGAGTTCGCACAGGCAACGACGCTGAGCACGCATCGATTCCAGTACCACTTTTTCGACCCGGCGGACGGCTTGGCCGGGGGACCGATCGTCAGCGTCCAGTCCGGACGAACGCCTGACGGGCAGCTCTGGTTTCTCAGAGGCGGATCGCTCAGCGTCGTTGAACCCGCGTCGCTGAGCCAGTTTCCATCGGCGTCACCCACATCGCTCGGCATCGAGATGGCCTTCGCCGACGGCCAACGAGTCGATACGCAGTCCGGCGTCGCCTTTCCGCCACGCGTCAAGCGCATCGACGTCAACTACTCCGCAATCGCCCTGACGTATCCGAACCGCATCCGCTTCCGGTATCGGCTCGACGGGTTCGATACGAGCTGGACCGAGGCCGGGACTCGGCGCACGGCGTCGTACACGAATCTTCCGCCACGACAGTATGCGTTCCGCATCGAAGCGGAGACCGACGACGGGTTATGGCGTGCCACGGCTCGCCCGTGGACGTTTTCCATTCAGCCGGCGTTCTACCAGACCTGGTGGTTCTATGCGACGACCGTCCTCGCCATGGGCTGCGCGGCCGCCGCGGTCTGGCGATTCCGCCTTCAGCTCGACCGGCAGAAGCATGCGATGGTCCTCGCGGAACGCATGCGACTGAGCCGCGAGATTCACGATACGTTGCTGCAGACCATGGTCGGCGTGAGCCTGCAGCTCGAGGACCTGGCCCTTGAACCCGTTCGTCCGACGGGCCAACTCACGCGCCGTCTGCTGTCGGTCCGCCGTCAGGTCGAAGGCTGCATGCGCGACGCGCGCCGGTCGATCAAGAACCTGCGCTCGCCGATGCTCGAACGGCAGGATCTCGTCGCGGCCATTCGCGAGACTGGAAAAACCGCCACATCGGGAACGTCTGTGGACTTCTCCGTCGCCACGAGAGGTGACGTTCGACGCTACCCGTCGCGGATCGAATACGAGATTCTACGGATCGTTCAGGAGGCCGTGATCAACGCCGTGCGCCACGCCAAGGCCACGCGAATCGACGTCGTGCTCCGGTTCGACGCCGATCGTGTCGCGCTCGAAGTCAACGACGATGGGTGCGGGCGCGTCGACCCACCGGAGCACGAGCCGGAGACGCATTTCGGCGTCGCCAGCATGACCGAGCGAGCGGAGAGCCTGGGCGGCCGATTCGCCCTGGGACCGTCACCCAGCGGCGGCACACGCATCGAAGCGGAGATCCCCACTCCGGCCGGCTCGTAGGCACGCTCGGCGTCATCGCCGCGTTGAAGGGCGTCGTGCGCCCCTGAATGGACGTCATGCCGGGCCGGGTTCCTGCCCCGGTCAGAAATCGAATCTGGCGCCGAACTTGACGAAGCGACCCTGGATTATCGTGGTCGGACGCAACCAGACACCCTGCGGGGACACGCTCGCCGACGAACCATAGGTCAGGTTTCGACCGACGATGGTGCCGTCGTTGAAGGCGTTGAAGACATCCATGCTGAACTGGAACGTGGTTCGCTGAATCCTGAGGAGCTTGCTGAACTTCAGGTCCAGCTGGTTCAAGCGGTCGCCGTAAAGCGAGTTCGGCGTGATGACATTCGCGTTCACCGTCGCCCCGCTGTTGAAGAGCCGGCCCAGCTGTGCGTTGATCGACGGCACGGTGGCCGACATCGGCGCCGCCGCCGCGAAATTCACCGTCGCGGTGATTGGCGTGGTGGGGATGTTCTGATAGGCCGCGCTGACTCGGACACCGCCCCAGGGCAGCGTGTAGGAAGCGAGCGCCTTGACGTTGGTCAAGAACGGCGTCTCGTTGTGGCAATGCTCGAGGGGCGTGTTCGGGCCCGTTTCCGGCAGTGCGACTGCGATCTCGCAATTGTCCGTCGTCCGTTTCCCGGTACTCAGACCACCCTGCAACAGCAGGCTTCCGCGAATCCGCGCGTCGACTCCGACATCGATGCCATCGAAATGCGCCAACTGCGACAACCCCAGGTTCTTGTCCGTGGTCACGAAGTTCCTGGCGGGCACCACGACGTTGACGTCCCGCAAGGTCACGGTGGCCTGGCCGGCGCCCGGGAGTCGCGGATCGTTGGGGACAAGGACGCGGTACTGGGAGTAATCGGCGGCGGTGAGGGCCTGGTTGTCGGTGACGACGAAGTTCCCTGAGATTCGCCTGAAGTACGCCACGCTTGCGGACACCCGCGGGCGGATCTCGTGTTGAATGCCCGCCGAGAACTCCCAGTCGTAGGGCCGCTCGCCCCAACCATTCACGTAGTTCTGATCGAGGTTGGCGCCGAAGGCCGCGGCGGTGTTCGCCAGGGCGAAGTTGGCGTTCTGAAGGGGTCCGCATTCGCCGTTGACATAGCCGGGCGTAGTGGTCAGGTCCGCGAGGTTGCAATCGGGTACCGTGTTCCGGTTTGCGTCATTCCACGCCCTGACCGCCGACCGGGTCGCATTGGAGAAGTTGCCGATTGGGCTGGCTGATTGGATGGTGCCGACGGTTTCCTGCGCGACGCCTCGACTGGCACTGGCTTTGACCGCCGTCTTACCGGTGCCGAAGAGGTCATACACGACACCGAAGCGCGGATTCACGTCGCGCCACGACGGAACGCCCTCTACCGCGTCGAACGAGCGATTCCGATTCGGCAGCCACGCGGTCGAACCGACCGTGAATGCCGACACCGATTCCTTTTGCAGATCGACGCGAAGGGCACCGCTGACGGTCATCCGCCGGAGCGTCCACTGGTCCTGCGCGAAGAAGCCCATCGCGTAGTTCAACCGGTATTCCGGTCCGGGATCCAGGAGGGCATATTGAGTGATCGAGTCCGGATTGCCATTGACAAGGTTGTATTGCAGCCCTCCTCCCGACAGGAAGGTGTCTTGCCGGTTGGTTCCCTGCATCATGTCCCAGCCGACCTTCACGCTGTGGCTACCGGTGACGTACGACGCCGCCGCCCGATAACTCGTCTGTTTGACCCGATTGCGGACGTTGTGAAACGGACTCGTGTTTGCGAGGTTGCGATACATGATGCCGTTGTCGATGATCGGCACGTAGCCCTCGGAACCGGGCTGCGGCGGAGTCGAGTTGCCGGTGACGCTCGGCGACACTCCAGCCTCCAAGAGAACCCTGTTCCACGCCGTGGTCCACGTCGCCTGAAACAGCTGCGCCGGAAATATCGAGTGCGCGGACGCCTCTGGCATCTGGACCGCGCTGACCAGGAAATGACATCGACACGTCTCCTGATTGTCGTAGAACGTCGTCAGCTTGCTCTTGGCGCCAATGGCGAAGGTCAGCTGCAGGGCGCTGTCTCGTGTCTTGGAGTCGTCGTAGGCCTGCTGGCTTGTGTCGGGTACGCGCCGGAATGCCGCGGGATCAGCCGCAAGGAACGTATTCGCGACGTACTGGCCCATCTGCACGTATCGGTGCGCGGTGAAGAACCAGATCCGATCGCGAACGAGCGGGCCGCCGAGCGATCCGTTGAAGTCGAACAGCGTGTAGATTCTCGGCACCGCGGCCTGCCCCGGAACCGACAATCCGACAATCTCATCGGAGCGATTGGAGTTTTGCAGCGAGGGGCCGGTGCCGTCGTAGTAGAACGTGCCGCGAAGCGTGTTGCTGCCTGTCCTGATGATTGAGTTGATCTGAGGTCCCGCGGACGCGGCCTCTCCCAGACCGCCCGAGATCTGGACGTTGACCTGCTCGAACAGGAGCGGCGACTGGATAATCGTGCTCCGATCCCCGGGGCTGGCCATGTTGCCGATCTTCATGCCGTTCATCATCAGCGTGGTGTCGCCGGTTCGGCTGCCGTGCACGCTCAGCGTGTCGAACTCGGGCCTGCTCTCCGAGCCACCGACGTCCTGCCGGCCGGGACTGAAGTTCACCGCCGGAATCAGCGCCGCCATGTTCGCGTAGGTCTTGCCGCTCGGGATGGTCTCGAAATGCTCGGCGGTGAGCGCAGACTGCTGGGTGGCGCGGCGCACGTCGACAATCGGTGATTCCCCGGACACAGTGACCGTCTCCGAGAGCGCGCCCACGGCGAGATCCGCGCTGGCGGTGGCGGTGAAGGCTTCGGCAACCTCGATCCCCTGCCGAATCACCGTGGTAAACCCGGGCAGCTCGAACTTCACGTCGTAGGTCCCCGAAGGCAGCAGCTGAATGGTGAACTGCCCTTGGCCGTCTGTGACGACGGCGCGGATCCGTTCGATGAGCGCCGGGCTCGTGGCCGTGACGGTGACCCCCGGCAACACGCCACCCTGTGCATCCTTCACCACGCCGGCGATCGCGCCGGTCGATTGGGCGTCGGCGCCTGAAGCGAAGACCAGAATGGCAACGGCCACCAGAATCGCTCGTGCGATGCCTTTCGAGAAGTGCTCGAGGCCCCATCGGGAACCATGACAACCAAGTCGTTTCATTCGGACGATCTCCCTCACTGCAATGCGACGCGCGCTCGACCAACCGCGGGCGCTGTTATGATGGATTTGGCGAGGCGCGACAATACCAGGACCTAGGTACAGGATCCTGCCGACGCTCGTTTCAGCTCCAAAGACTGCGAGTCACGGCATGAGGCAGTACCTAGATCCAGGTAGTCGCCATGCCGGAGCAGTTGAGGGACGATGGAGATGTTGATCCGATGACTACCGTGTCGGGACCATCGACTGCTCCAATTCGAATCGTCTGCGTAGACGACCACGCCATCGTTCGCTACGGTGTCGCGCTCATCATCAACCGCCAACCGGAGATGATCCTGATTGGATCGGCCGCGACCGGCGAAGAAGCCGTTGCGCTCTTCGAGCGGGAGCATCCAGACATCGTGCTCATGGATCTGCGCTTGCGCACGATGTCCGGCCTTGATGCAATCAAGGCGATTCGAGCCTTGGATCCGCAAGCGCGGATCATCGTCCTGACGATGCACGACGGCGACGAACACATCTATCGGGCGCTTGCCGCCGGCGCCGCCGCCTACCTTCTGAAAGACACGCTGGCGGACGATTTGGTCAGGGTCGTCCGCGAGGTGCATACGGGTCTGGCGCCGCCAATGGAAGCGGACGTCCAGGCCAAGCTGGCCGAGCGCGAAGGCCAGCCTGAGTTGTCACCGCGTGAGTTGGAAGTGATCCAGTTCCTCGCCGAAGGCAAGCGGAACAAGGAAATCGCCCAGACGCTCGAGATCAGCCAGGAGACCGTCCAAGTGCACCTGAAGAAGATCTACGCCAAGCTGCACGTCAGCGATCGAACGGCTGCCCTCAGCGTGGCGGTGCGGCGCGGAATCGTACTACTGGACTAGCCGACCCCATCCCACCCTACCTGCCTCTTGGTATTGTCAACTTCGCCTACCCCCCGGTAGATTGCGCCGCATCGCCTCCGCTGAGGGCACAATCCGTTTTCACGAGCATCTGGGCCCAACCACGGTGAACGAACCACACGCGACACCGAGCAGCGCCGGCGAGTCACGAGCGAGCGTGAGCGCGTTTCTCGATTCTCGGCCGGTGTCCCCGTTTCAGATCGCGACTGTGGCCCTCTGCGGGCTCGTGTTGTTGCTCGATGGTTTCGACACGCAATCGATCGGCTTTCTCGCGCCGGCAATCGCCGAGGAATTGGGCATCCCGGTGAGTTCGTTCGGAACCGTGTTCGCGGCGGGGCTCTTCGGGTTGATGGTGGGAACAATGGTGACGGGGCCCATCGCCGACCGCTATGGTCGGAAGTGGGCGATCATCCTGTCGACCCTCACGTTCGGAGCGTTCTCGCTTGCCACGCCGTTGGCCGGCACGCTCAACGGCTTCGTGGCGTTTCGCTTCCTGGCTGGTCTCGGGCTCGGCGGGGCGATGCCAAATGTCGTTGCGCTCGCGTCTGAATACGCGCCAAGACGGCTTCAGCCGATTCTGGTCACACTGATCTTTGTCGGCATGGGCGCAGGCGCGCTTCTGTCGGGTGTTCTCAGTTCATGGATGGTCCCCGCCTGGGGATGGCAGTCGGTGTTCTACGTCGGCGGCATCGCGCCGATTGCCCTGAGCCTCGTCCTCGTCAAGGTGTTGCCAGAATCCATCCGGTTCCTGGCGGCGCACGGTCGATCGCCAGACGAGATCCGTCGCATCCTGCGTCGAATCGCACCGGGTAGTCCGCCGATGGACGTCGATGTCGCGCCGGCCGCAGGCGAACGCCTTCCGCGAATTCCAGTCGGGCATCTATTCGCGCACGGACGCGCGACCGCGACCCTCCTGATATGGGTTGTGTTCTTCATGAACCTGTTGATCCTGTACTTCATCCTGAGCTGGCTCCCCGCGTTGCTCAGGCAGGCGGGCATGCCGATCTCCGCGGGAATCACAGCCGTGTCCGTGTTCAGCCTCGGCGGCATCACGGGCGTCCTCGCGCAAGGGCCGTTGATGAAACTCTGTGGCAGTCACCGGGTCGTACTCGGTGAGTTCTTGCTGGCCCTCGTGCTGATAGTGCTCGCTGGAAACGTCTTCGAATCGTTCCGACTGACGATGATCGTGACGTTCACTCTGGGGGTGTGTATCCAGGGTGCGCAGGCAGCGCTCAACGCCATGGCGGCGATGTACTATCCCACGACGATTCGATCGACCGGCGTTGGATGGGCTCTCGGAATCGGGCGGGTCGGCTCTATCGTCGGACCGATGATCGGCGGCGTGATGTTGTCGAGGAACTGGCCTCCGCAGCAGATTCTTGCTGCGGGAGCCGTGCCGGCAGCCTGTGCCGTCATAGCGGTGCTTGCCAGCCTCCTGATTCACGGAACTGGAAGCCCCTATCGCGGTGAGCGGCCCGTTGAGGCCGAATCAGTTCACTGAGAACCTGAAGAGTCGCTCCGCACCCGTGGCAACGGCAGACAGCCCGAGGTTGCGCTGCGGTGTCAGCTGTTTGTCAGTCACGGCTGAGTGCCGGAGGTGACACTGAGCCGACCCGGAGCCGTAGCGGTGCAGCACGGTCGAGCTTCGGAGTGTGTCCCCAGCAGGCGTCGGCCCGGCTGTGTCTTGTCGTCGAATCACCAACAAATACGCCTGTCTTGCGCGGTTGAGAAACGGCATGGCGCTTGCTCTTTCGATCGGCAGGTCAATCGTGACCGTCGGAAGGAAGGTCCAAGTGAACCGCATCAGAACCGCAAGCCTCGTGTTGCTCCTGGCGTCGTGCGCCGCCCTGGTTCCATCGCCCTCGCAGGCGCAGAACAGGGACAACGACCGCCGGGATCGTTACGAAGACCGGTGGGATCGTCGCGAGGACCGACAGGATCGTCGTGGGGATCGCCGCTACGCCCCTCGTCGGCTCGGTAGAAACGACCGCATCTATCGCGGGGCAGACAACCGCTACTACTGCAAGCGCGACGACGGCACCACGGGCCTCATCCTCGGCGGCATCGCCGGGGGCGCGCTCGGCAACATCATCACGCCCGGTGGATCGAAGACGCTGGGCACGATCATCGGCGCTGGCGCCGGCGCGCTGATCGGCAAGAAGGTCGACGACGGCGACATCGTCTGCAGATGACGTAGCGCCGAACACCGCGGGGTCGCCCTGAACCGGCGACCCCGTTCTCATGTACGCGAACCATCGGTGCCGCCGAGCTTGATGCGCGCAAACGATGCCGGTATCGTGATGCAAGCGACTTGGCACAGGGCCTCCCCACCGGCCTGGTAGCAGGTAGAGGGACGGCCGATGGACGCGACTGCACGACTCCGAGATCGTCGCGGCGCGATCCTCGCTCTCTCGTTCCTCGTGTTCGTGGGAGCCTTCACCTACCGTTTCAACGCCCTGCTGGGTTCCCTGTCTGGGTTCGATGGGGACCATTTCACCTTCTATCTGGGCTCGACCAGCGTGTTGCGAGGCGAACGGCCGCTGCGGGACTTCGTCGATGCCGGGCTGCAGGGGGCCTGGCCAGCCCTCGCCTACGAGTTGTCCGCGCTAGCGCAACGGCTCGGCGGAGAGACGCTCCTGTCCGAGGCCGTCCTCTGCGTCGGGGCAGTCGCCCTGTCGGCAACTCTCGTATTCCGGTCGGCCGCGTCCATCGCCGGCGTCTGGACCAGCCTGGCGGTCACCTTCCTGTCGGTGGCGACCGGTACCCGTTTGTACGGTTACCACAAGGTCCTCGTGTCGTCGGTTGCCGTCGCCCTGTTGTTGCGTTACGCCCGCGTGCCCTCGGTGCGCCATCTCTGCCTGATGGCGGCGTGGTCTGCGGTGGCCTTCCTGTTCCGGCACGACTACCTGGTGTACGTGGCGCTGGCGACGGTTTGTCTCATCTTGACCCTGCCAGGCCTCCCGCCGGTTCGCCGTGCGCGCGTGGCGCTCGCCTACGCTGCGCTCACGGGAGTGCTGCTCCTGGGCCCTGTCTACTCCGTGCATCATTTCGTCGGGCTGGGCAACTATCTGAACAGCAACATCGAGTCCACGCGACGCGAGGCCGAACGAACAGACTTGGAGTGGCCGACGTTCGAGTCGGTGGCGGGGCCAGTCGCATTCTTCGAGAACGAGGCGAACGCCGTCTCGTGGCTGTACTACCTGTGCCTGCTTCTGCCAGTGGCCGGGATGGGTGTCGCCGCTCTCGGGCAACCACGTCTTCCAGGAATGGACGTGGCACGTTCCCGAGCGGTGGTGGCGACCCTGGCCGTCTACGCAGCGCTGCTGAATCAGTTCCTCCTCCGGGGGAATCTCGCCGCCCGCTTCGGGGATCTTGGCGCCCCGATTGCCGTTCTCGCAGCCTTGCTGGTCGGCACGGCGCCGGCGGCCGTGGCGCCACGCGTGGCGGTTCGCGCTGGGCTTGGCGTGCTGACGGTCGCGGCGCTCCTGGCCGTGAACACGACCGGCAGCGTGTGGCAGGAACTCGCGACGACGGGGCTCAGGCGAGGCCTCGAGGCCGTCGGCGCACGCGCAATAGAGGTTGCCAGCGGACTTCGCGATGTGCCGCCATCGCCCACGCCCGCGCCTGGGGAACGGCATCGCACGGGACGATGGTCGCCGAACGTGGTGGACTACCTGCGAGCGTGCACGCGTCCAGACGACCGGGTCCTGGTGCTCGCGGATGCTTCAGAGGTGGCAGCGTTTGCGGGGCGGCCGTTCGCCGGGGGACACCCGGCGTTTCGGGCCGGGTACTACACCTTGCCCGCGGACCAGGCTCTTACGATCGCGCGCCTCAGCCGGCAGTCCGTGCCGATCGTGCTGACACGCGACTGGCTCGACTACAACGAGCACATCGATGCGGACTTCGACGCCGTCGTGGCCTGGGTGAAGGAACGATACGAGTACAGCGGCCACATTCAAGCGTTGACCGGCGGCCTGATGGGTGTGTTGGTGCGCCGGGAGATCGCCGAAAGCGAGCCATTTGGCCACACTGGCCTTCCGTGTCCGTACTGAGGGCAGCGGCGCCAGGCGCCTGGCTACTCAGGCCAGAGACGCTCACCAAAGGAACCCTGTCAGAAGCTCGTGTCCAACCGGGCCTTGATCCAGGCCACCCGACGGCGAAGGAAATCTTTCAGCAGCGCAATCTCGGCGGCGTGGGAATTGTCTCGCGGCGGGAACTGCACCCAGCGGCGGAAGTTTCGATCCGCGGCGTCACCGACCTCGGAGGCCATCCCATCGACGATGCGGTCGAGGTTGTCGGCCGAGAACTCCTCGTTCAACAGCGCCTTGAAGCGCGTCTGATATCGTGACCTGAAGTCCGGATCGCGAAACAGGAGCCGCCACCATCCCTCGTTGAAGTAGTCGGCCGCGTTCCACGTCTGGTTCCACTCCTCGGGCTCCGTTGCGCGCGGGTCGTACGGCGTGCCCAGGCTGCGATCGAAATCCCACACCGGACCCGCCGCCAGACGACCGCTGCGCTCTTTGTGAAAGTACGTACTGAAACGGAGCCCGTCGACGTTCTTGGCCAGCGCGTTGATGATGTTGTGATCGATCCAGGCATCGACGTCGATGAATTCCGAGTAGTGCTGCCTGGTGGAGGGATGCCTGAAGTCCGCGGCGCCTGCCGCCTGCCCAAAGCCGTCGATGAACGCGGTGATGAAGTCGAGCTGCGGCCTCCGCGCCGGGGACCTCATCTCCTCGGGGCCCGGATACACGAACTGGAGCCACCTCCCTGCCGCAGCGAAGTCGGGCACGCCCTTGTCGATGCTCAAGATGAACCCACCGGTCATCGCCGGCAGGCTTGCGGCCGATTCGGGGAGTCTGCTCACGTTCACGCGCTCGGCATCACGCTCGATCTTTTCGATCAGCGTGAAGAACCCGAGGAAGCTTCCGGCGCGTACGTCACCGCCGTCGTCGACCAGGAACACTTCGGCGAAGCGCGTGCGCGGCGCGTAGCGGCCGATGCGGTTGCTGAGCGCGAATGCGAGCGCGTTCCTGATCAGCGCGCGGTCGTAGGCGACGGGGTCGGATAACACCCAATCGGAGTGACCGGGCAGCCCGAGCATCGGGTGATCGCTGCCGGAATCCTGGTCGTCGGCGCGCAACTCCATGGCGTATTGCTTCTTCGGAAAGTTGCGCGACGTCTGGCCACGCACGTGAATGCCGAGGCGGGCATCAAGCGCGGCGCGGCCGACGATGCGGCTGGTGCCCGACTTCGGTTCGAACACCTGGAGCGCCGCCGCCACGTGTTCAGTTCCACGGGAATCCAGCGTCCCCGCCTCGAACGTGTGAATCAGGATGATTGGCAGGTGGCTCGTGAAGTTCTGCGTATCCGGGTCCACGCGCAGGTAAATCTCCGTGGCGACGGGTCCCTGACGCCCCGCGTCCGGCGTGCCACCACCTGAGCCTCCCCGCGTCGGCGCGCCAGGCGCGATGGCGACTGCCCGGAGGCGCGTCGATCTGTCGAGCGTGACGCCCCCCCGGTAGATCGGCGACATCACGGTCGGCAACGAGCCGTCGAGCGTGTAGTGGATGTTGGCCCTGGCCTGGACGCTGAGAGTGACCGTTTCGCTGCCGACGAAGGTTCCCGCGCTCGGGCTGAAGAGAACCGTCAGGGAATTCGACTGGGCGGACTGCGAGGACTCCAGGCTCGACGAGCGAGCAAGTAGGACGAGAACCAGCGCCGCCTGGCGCGCTCGCAGCGTCCACGTCTTGCTCGCGCTCGACATCAGAGCCATTCAGTTCCCTGGGGCGAATTCAGAGCGCTTCGAAGACGATCCCGTGGCGGCCACTGGCGGCCATGTGCGACCCAGGCCGGACGTCGTCTCGTTCTCGGCTAGTAACGGTCCCCCGGAACCAGGGCCTCGAGGCTCTTGGGAATCGTGACATCCATTGATGGCGCTCTTGGAACGAAGATAGCACGACGGCGTCGTCAGTGAGGGCTGGCGGCGGCGCCGGCGCGCGGCTGATAGTCAGCGCCGCGCCCTGGGACGATCACGTCGGTTGGCACTGCAGCGCGGGTCAGAATCGCCAGAATAGGCCTGCCGCGATGTTCGTGTGGCTCGCGACACCGCTTCCGGAGAACGTGCGCACGCCGGTCAGTGCGGGACCAGTGAGAGTGGAGCTCCCGACCACGGTCACACCCTGGTTTGTCACGGGGAGGGTCGAGTTGCTGAACATGACGGTCGTGGGTGCGAGCAGGACGAAGCGGCCGGGTGGAAGTCCTCCCATGACGACGTTGGGCGTGGCGTCGAGGGTCGTGCCCGCGGTGTTCTTGCTGAGAGACACGCGGGCGTCGAGCCGGATGCCCCAGCGTGGCGAGACGTTGTACTTCACGCCACCGCCCAGGATTGCGGCTACCGTGTGGGCGTCGCGCGCATCCCTCACCGTCACGGTGTCGGACTCGTTCATCGGGGCGCCTATCGACAGGAACTGATAGTTCCCCGCCAGCGTGGCGCTGGGCATCCGGCCGATCGTCGAGATCAGGCTCGCACCGACGGTCGCATATGGGATCACTTTCCCGGTCGTGCGCAGGTTGATGAGCAGCGCGCCGCCGGTCGAGAGCTGATGGCTGCTTCCCCTCTCAAGTGCGGCCACCGACGTGACGCTTTGTAGTGTGCGGTTCGCGTTGAAGGTAATCAACCCGGTAAAGGCCGGGATGAAACTCGCGCGCGTCGCCTCGATCGCGTCGCTGTTTGCCCGGGTGATCTCGAGCCGCGCCAGGCTGTAGTCCACGCTCAGCTCGGCGCTGAACCGTGGAGTCAGCACGCGGCTCACGCGGGCGCCGATGCTCCCCCCGCGGCGCTGGGCGCCCAGCGACCTGCCGAGTACGGGATCGAGCGTGGCGAGACGTCCTGAGAACTGCGCCTGATTGTTGGCCACCAGGGAATCGGCAAGCCCGTTGAAAACGGTGACCCCGTCGCCGAAGTACCAGGACGACTGGCGCCGTGAAGCATGGACGGCCGGCCCCAGGGCGGGCACGTTGGTGACACTCGTGAACAGTTCGCCTTGCGGGGGCAGGCTCACCGTTCCGCCTCTCGGATTGGTCGGCAACATCCCACCGCCGTGAACCTCGATCTCCCATTTGCCGGAACCGGCTGTCTGCGCCGCGGCAGGTGCGTCAGCGACGGGGGTCAGGCACATGGCGAGCACGCAGAACACGTGACGGGTGCGCATGATTTACTTCCTCAACCTCTAACGCGTAAGATCTGCCTCCGCTGTGTCACGGCCGATGTAGGGAACCAATGGACGCTCGTGCCGACACCTCGCCTGGAGTGGTGACACGCCTGCTCCGGGCGTGGTCGGAGGGCGCTGCCGACGCGCAGGAAGATCTCCTGGCGCTCGTCTACCAGGAGCTCCGGCGCCGCGCGTCAGCCCACCTGCGCGGCGAGCGGAAGGACCACACGCTCCAACCGACCGCGCTGGTCCACGAAACGTACCTGCGCCTGCTGGCCCAGCGACGTGTGACCTGGCACAGCCGCGCGCAGTTCTTCGCGCTGGCCTCGCGCATGATGCGGCGGGTGCTGGTCGATCACGCCCGCGCTCGAGCCGCGGCGAAGCGCCCGGACGAGACGTTGCGAGTGATGCTCGATGCCGATCTCGTCAGCGTCGATCCTCGTGGGTGCGATCTGATCTTGCTGGACCAGGCGCTGACCGAGCTCAACGGCCTCGACGCGCGGCAGGGCAGCATCGTCGAGCTCTGCTACTTCGGCGGCCTCTCGGAGGAAGAAGCGGCGGAGGCGGTGTCGGTGTCCCGCTCGACCGTGTCGCGCGAGCTGAGAAGCGCAAGGGCCTGGCTCTACCGGAGGATGACCTCCGTCGTGCCCCAGGAGTCCGCGTGAGGGACGCCGAAAGCTGGCAGCGCGCCAAGCACGTCTTCGACGGCGCCGTGACTTGTCGCGCCGAGGACCGCGCCGCGTTCGTCCGCGACCGGTGCGGTGGCGACGACGCCCTTGTGGCCGATGTCGAAGCGTTGCTGCAAGCCGACGTCGCCAGCGGACCTGCCTTCGAACGGCCCGTTGGGGCCGCCCTCCGCGCGGAAGTTCTCGAGGCGGTCGCAGACGTATTGTCGGACCGCGCTCGCATCCGGATGACGGTGGGGAGCCGGTTCGGACCGTACGAGGTCACCGGGTTTCTCGGCGCCGGCAGCATGGGCGAGGTGTATCGCGCCCGTGACCCGGTCCTCGTGCGCGACGTGGCGATCAAGATCCTGCCGGCTCCATGGACGGCGGATTCGGAGTACCGGTCGCGTTTCGAGCGTGAAGCCCGCCTGCTCGCCGCGCTCAACCATCCAAACATCGGCGCGATCTACGGCGTCGAAGACCGGGCGGGCGTCCGCGGTCTCGTTTTGGAGCTCGTGGAAGGCTACACCGTGGCCGAACGTCTCGGCACGCGGACCCCACGGACGAATGGCTTACGTGGCCTTCGCCTCACAGAGGCGCTGAGCTTCGGCCAGCAGATCGCGGCCGCGCTCGAGGCTGCTCACGAGCGCGGCATCGTTCATCGCGATCTCAAGCCAGCCAATATCAAGATCACTCCCGAGGGAACCGCCAAGATTCTCGACTTCGGCGTGGCGAGATCGGCCGTCGAAGACGGCGGTCCTTCCGCCTCGCTCCGCTCAGGCGTCGTGACCGACCTCGGGACGCGGGACGGCGCGGTCATTGGCACGGCACCGTACATGAGCCCGGAGCAAACTCGCGGCGAGGCCGTGGACCGGCGGACCGACGTCTGGGCCTTCGGCTGCGTCCTCTACGAGATGCTGACGGGCACACGGGCGTTCGACGGCGCCGACACGACGGCAACCGTTTCGCAGATTCTGGAGCGCGAGCCTGACCTCGCAGCGCTGCCGGCCGAGACGCCGCCGGCGGTTCGCCGGCTGGTTGCGCTGTGCCTCGAGAAGAACCGCCACACGCGGCTGGCGCAGATCGCCGTGGCGAGGTTTCAACTGGAAGACGCGATTGCGGCGCTCACGAGCGTGGACCAGACGGGGCGCCGGTCTCGCCGGCGAGCGCACACGATGCTGGCGCGTGGCGCGACAGCCGGAGTGCTTGCCGGGGTGGTCATCGCCTGGTTCGGCCTGTCAGGGCCGGCTTCTCTCCCTGCCGAGGTGACCCGTTCCGTGCTCAGCGCAACCCCGGCGGAACGGATTGGGGGAACAGAGGGACGTCCGACCCGAACCGCGATGGCGCTCTCTGGCGACGGTCGGACGCTCGTGTTCTCGGCCGCGCAGGCCGGAGCGCGGGCACTCTACCTCCGGCCCCTCGATCAGGCGCAGGCGGTGAAGCTGCCAGGGACCGAGGGCGCAGACCTCCCGTTCTTCTCGCCAGACGCGCAATGGGTGGGGTTCTGGGCGAACGGCGAGCTGCGAAAGGTGCCACTGTCGGGCGGCCCCGCGGTGCGCGTCGCGCCGACCGCACCGCTCTCTGGCGCGAGCTGGGGCGAGGACGACCGCATCGTCTATTCACGTGCGGATGGAGGATTGCTCGAGGTACCGGCGGCCGGCGGAACGCCAGCGCCGCTGACCGTCGTGACCAGCGAGCGCGGCGAGCTCAGTCACCGCCACCCGCACGTGCTCCCGGGGGCAGACGCCGTTCTCTACACCATCACGAAAGAGCGCTTTCCCCGCTGGGACGAAACGCAGATCGCGGTGTATTCGCGGCGAACCGCCACCTCGACGATTCTCGTGGACGGCGGCGCGGATGCCCGCTACGCCTCGACCGGACATCTGCTCTACGTGAAGGAGGGCGGGCTGTTCGCTGCGCCGTTCGACGTGGCGAGGCTCGAGCTGACAGGCGGAGCCGTAGGTGTGGCGGCCGACGTGATGCAAGCCGCGTACTTCCGCATCCAGGGTGACGATACGGGTGCCGCCCAGTTCAGTCTGTCCGCGAGCGGCACACTTGTGTACCTCCCGGGCGGGATCACTCCGCCTACCGCGCGATCGGTTGTCTGGGTCGATCGGACGGGACATGCCGAGCCGCTGCCGATCGAGCCGGGCCCGTTCGCGACGCTCCGTCTTTCGCCGGACGCGCGGCAGATCGCCCTGAGCACGTTCGGCCGGAACCGTGACATCTGGACGTACGCGACCGGACGCCGCACGCTCAGCAAGCTGTCAGTACCCGAGCGAGTCGGCGTACCCGTCTGGACGCCGGATGGCGAACGTCTGACCTATGCAGCCAGTGCGGGCGGCCCTGATACGCTCCACTGGGTGCGCGCGGACAGCGTCGGAGCACCAGAGCCGCTCGTGCAGGAACAGGCGAATCTGGTCCCCGGGACCTGGACACCTGACGGACGCCAGCTGATCTATTACCCGGTCGCATCCAATCTGCCGAGGGTCACGTTCGTGTACGACGTGGCGGCGAAACGCGCGGCGCCCCTCGTGCGATCGGCCGGCAGCACGAATGCCGGCGGAGTGGACGTCTCCCGCGACGGACGCTGGATCGCGTATCAGTCGAATGAGTCGGGCGACTTTCAGGTGTACGTCCAGGCCTATCCCAGTGGCATTCCACGTCTCCAGGTATCCACCGACGGGGGGATCTCGCCGATCTGGCGCGGCGACGGCAGGGAACTCTTCTACGTCGAGCCGAACGCCGACTGGAACCGGTCGCCCGGGAACGTGCGCATCATGGCGGCTTCGATCGGAGTCGAGCCGCGCCTCTCAGCCGGTACACCGAAGGCGCTCTTTTCCGGAGAGTACGCCATGAATGCCCCCGCACGGGCGTGGGACGTCACGCCTGACGGCCAGCGATTCCTGCTCATACTGGCGGAGCAGGAAACGCCCGCAGGAGTCTCGCAGATGAATATCGTCCAGAACTGGCACGAAGAGCTGAAGCGTCTGGTGCCGGGTAAGGCGCGGTCCTCGGAGAAACGAGGATGGTGACTGGCAGCTGAGGCCCGAGAACCTCGGCAATCAACATCGCGCCTCCGATGAGCAGCGTTATGCCGGCATCGGGCGGCACGAAGAGAAGGCCGGCGTGACGTACGCCAGCGGCGTGCAGTCGTAGATGATCCGGATCGGCGGTAATCAGGACTCGGCCCTGCGCCTGCGCGAACGCCATCAGCGCGGCGTCCGAGGCCCCAAGCTGTCCGGCCTCGGCTGCAGTTGTGGCGTCGACTCCTCGCGCACGCAGACCGACGGCGACCGCCTTCGGTATGTGTTCGTCGCTGAGAAAGCTAGCGAGGCTCCGCCTCAGACCACGAGCATGCAGGCTCCGCCTCGCTAGTCCAGTGTTTGCTTGCCCCGCCTCCGGCGGGGCGTAGAAACTTGACTCGTCTGGTCAGGATTCGGAATGGTCAAGTTTCTAGGCCTCGCCATGCAGTTCGCGGAGCTTCTGGTTCCGCAGAGATGGCGTGCGCGCCCGGAGCGCCTCGGCAAAGGCGCGGTCCTCGGTCATGCGCTCGTCGATCTCCTGGCGATGATCGAAGTAGTACGCGAGCGCCGCATACACGTCAGCGAGGGTGACGCTGTACTCAACGGAGATTTCGTCCGCGCTCTTGCCTAGCCGTTCGTGTCGAATCGCGATGTCCTGCACCGTGATGCGACGATCGCGAATGCGCGGTTTGCCGCCTGCCGTGCCGGGCGTCAGCTCGATATGCTCGTCCAACGTTTTGCTCGACATCGTCGTATTGTAGCCTCGACGCGACCTGGCGACGGCGAGCGGCTTGCGTTTGGTTCAGATACTGCCTTGCATTTAGATGTCTTGACCGCCTCGAATGCTTGATTTCGAAGTCAAGTTTTTCCCTGGTCAAGGCACCTATGCCCGCGCGGAGTGCGGGCCAGAGATACTGGTCTAGCAAGGCCCGGTTCTGAACCATGCTCCTGGTCTGAGGCCGGGCCTCGCTAGACATTCTCGGGCGTCGACTGAAACGGTTTCCCCTGCCTCTATCAGCCTTGGATCGATCTCGGGCAAGAACCGAACGTCGATATCGTACAAACTGGTGAGTCCTGTCTGGTCAATGATCGGGCGGCCGGTGAAAGCCGCCAGGAGCGCGGCGCTCGGTGCGAGAGGCGTAGAATAAGCTGGCCATGAGGGTGACGATCGGCTTGCCGGCGGACGTGTCGGCAAAGCTGCAGGAGCAAGGGACCGAGCTGTCTCGACGGGCGCTCGAGGCCCTCGCGGCGCACCGAGAGCTCGGCCTGCTGCCCGGCTGATGATCGTCATCGCCGACAGCAGTCCCCTTCGCTATGCACGCTCGGTGTACTGCGGACGGCGGCGGAGCAGGAACTCGTGGACGTTCCCGTCGTGCTCGCTCGCCTGAAGACGACGAACTTCTACGTCGAAGGCGCGCTGATCGAGACCCACTTCTAGCGCTGGCTCACCCCCTGATCCGGGCGCTCGCTCTATCAGCAGACCGATGGCGGCACACTTCCGCGATGTGCGCGTTCGCCGTGTCGACTTGATGCAGATTGGCGTACGACTTCCACTCCTTGAAGCAGAGCCGATCTGCCACCGGAAGCGACAGAGGCGGCCCACGAGGTCGCCAGAACGGCGTGCGCGGGAGATTCGTGCACAGCCGCGTCATCGCCTCCTCGCGTCCTGGCAACCGAAGAGGCGAGGCGGTTGAATCACTACGAATTCCTGTTCATGGCCGCCCCGCTCCGTGTCGAAAGGGGCACCGGATCGCCCCTGAATCCGCTGGCGACCTTCTAGAAGACAGCGTTCTTGACATAGCCCGTTGGAGAGACCAAGCTTCCCACACCTAAGGTCGGGACCTTGTTCAGGAGGTCGCCATGCGGTCGCTGAGAGCGGGACTGGTCGTACTGGCGGCGCCACTGCTCCTTTCTGTGCAGGTGAAGACGTCTGCGCAAGGTGATGCCGCATCTGCCGGACGTGCTCCCGCCGTCTCGAGTCAGCGTCAATTCCTCGATCGCTATTGCGCGACGTGCCACAACGACCGGCTGAAGACCGGCGGCCTGAGTCTGGCCCAGGCTGACGTGTCGAAGCCTGGGGCGCAACCCGAACTCTGGGAGAAGGTCGTGCGCAAGATGCACACGGGCGTGATGCCGCCTCCCAACGCGCCGCAGCCTCTTCAATCCGATCGGCTCACGATGTTGACGCGGCTGGAAGCGTCGCTCGACGCGGCAGCGACCACACGACCCAACCCTGGTCGCACCGAAACGCTGCGACGCCTGAATCGCACCGAGTACCAGAACGCGATCAGGGATCTGCTGGCGCTCGACATCGACGCCGCCTCGCTTCTGCCGGCAGACGAAAGCGGTCATGGCTTCGACAACGTCACCGTCGGCGATCTGTCGCCGACGCTCCTGGATCGCTACATCTCGGCCGCCAACAAGATCAGCCGCCTGGCGGTCGGGAGCACACAGGCCTCGTTGCAGAGCGACACATTTCTGCTGCCTGCCGACCTGACGCAGGAGGATCAGCTGCCCGGGATGCCGATTGGCACACGCGGTGGCATGTCGAGGTCCTATACGTTCGCCCAGGACGGCGAGTACGTCATCCAGGCCCTGCTCGCTCGCGATCTGGCCAACAGCGTCAGCGGGTTGCGCGAGGACCGCCCGCACGAGTTGCTGGTGCTGCTCGATCGGGAGCCGGTTGCGTCCTTCACAGTCCAGAAGCCAGCCAACGGCGACGACACGCTCCTGGACAAGGATTTGAGCGTGCGCGTCGCGGTGCAAGCAGGCGCGCACGACATCGGCGTCACGTTCGTCAAGGTGGGCTCATCGCTGATCGACACCGCCAGGCAACCCACGCAATCTCGCTTCAACGACCGGCGGCATCCGCGTACGGCACCCGCCATCAGCCAGGTGTCGGTAACGGGACCCTATGCGCCGAAGGGCGCCGACGACACGCCAAGCCGTCGCCGATTGTTCGTCTGCCGGCCAACGGGACGAGACACAGAACAGGAAGCTCGGTGTGCGGGAACGATTCTATCGACGCTGATGCGGCGCGCTTATCGGCGGCCAGTCGCCAACGCCGACGTTGCCGGGCCGATGGCCTTCTATCGCGAGGCGCGCGCCGAATCCGGTTTCGACGCGGGAATCGCCGCGGCAGTGAGTGCCGTGCTCACCAACCCGGAGTTCCTGTTTCGCGTGGAAAGCGATCCACAGAAGGTCCCGGCGAACGGCGTCTACCGAATCAGCGCGATCGAGCTGGCATCGCGATTGTCATTTTTCCTGTGGAGCAGTATTCCGGACGACGAGCTGCTCGACGCCGCCGTCCGGGGCAGGCTGAGTCTGCCCGGAGAGCTCGAGAAGCAGGCGCGCCGAATGCTGGCCGATCGGCGCTCGTTCAACCTCGCCACGAATTTCGCCGGACAGTGGCTGCGGCTGCGCAACATCGACGCGGTCAATCCAAACGCGTCTCTCTATCGGGACTTCGACGACAACCTCCGACAAGCCTTCCGGCAGGAGACCGAGCTCTTCTTCGACAGCGTGCTGCGCGAGGATCGCAGCGTGCTCACGTTCATCAAGGCGGACTACACGTTCCTCAATGGACGCCTGGCGAAGCACTACGGCGTGCCCAACGTGTACGGCGGCCGATTCCGCCGCGTGACGCTGGCACCCGACAGCCATCGTGGCGGCCTGCTGCGGCAGGGCAGCGTGCTGTCGGTGACGTCGTATGCCACCCGGACATCGCCAATACTTCGTGGGGTCATGGTGCTCAGCAACATCTTCGGCGCGCCGCCGTCGCCTCCCCCGCCGGACGTGCCGGCGCTCGATGAGAGCAGCGTGGCCGCCAATCTGCCGATGCGACAGCGCCTGGCTGCACATCGTACCAACGCCGTGTGCGCGAGCTGTCACCGCACGATCGATCCGGTGGGCTTCTCACTCGAGAACTTCGACGCGATCGGACAGTGGCGGGAGGTCGAAGTAGATGGGCAGCCCGTTGATTCACTGGGAGCGTTGCCCGGCGCCGCGGAGCACCGCGGGGTCACCGGACTCGAAGACGCCCTGTTGAGCCGTCCCGAACTGTTTGCCACGACGCTGACGGAGAACCTGCTGACATTCGCGCTCGGACGCGGCGTGGAGCACTACGACGCGCCTGCGGTTCGCAGGATCGTGCGCGACGCTCAGCAAGGCGGATACCGGTTGTCGTCGCTCGTTCTCGGAATCGTCAAGAGCGTGCCCTTTCAAATGCGCCGCGCGCACACGCAGGAAGCGACTGTCGCCAGTAAATAGGTCATCGAGGAGAGCGTGATGTTTCTCACGAAGAAGGCGATTCCCAGGCGGACGCTCTTGAAGAGCGCGCAGGCGGCTCTGGCCCTGCCTCTGCTCGAGGCGATGATTCCAGCCGCCACGGCGTGGGCCCAGACGCCGGCGAAGCCGGTGCCGAGGCTTGGTTTCGTGTTCATCCCGATGGGAAAGGATCACACGCGATGGACGCCGCCCGGCCTGGACACGCTCGACGAGCTGTCGCCCATCCTCGGCCCGCTCAAGCCGATCAAGGACCAGGTGACCGTCCTCACCAATACGCGCTTGCAGAATGCCTATCCGGGGACGCACGACACATCCAACTCGGCGTTTCTGAGCGCGGCGCCCGCCAAACACACCGAGAGCTCGGACTATTTTCTGGGCACGACCGTCGACCAGCTCGCAGCCAAGGAGCTGGGGCGCGAGACGCAACTGGCCTCGCTCGAGCTCGCGATGGATCTGAACCCGCTGGCCGGCGTGTGCAACAACGGCTACGCATGCGTCTATCAGAATTGCCTCTCATGGTCATCGCCGACCACACCGCTTCCGTCCGAGGCGCATCCGCGCGTCGTCTTCGAGCGCCTGTTCGGCGAGGGCGGCAATCCGGCCGCGCGCCGCGCGGCCTTGCGCAAGCGCGCGAGCCTGCTCGATGTGTTCGTTGGCGACATTGCCAGGCTAAAGCAGCGCGTCGGCGTCCCCGATCGCGCACGTCTGGATCAGTATCTCGACAGTGCTCGGGCGATCGAGCGTGAGATCGGACGAGCCGAGCAGGCGGTCACGGACAACACGACGCCGGACCTCGATCGGCCGGTAGGGGTGCCAGCGGCGTTCGCCGAACACGCCAAGCTGATGTTCGACCTGCAGATTCTGGCTTTTCAGGCGGATATCACCCGCGTCGTCACGTTCCAGCTCACGCGCGAGCAGAGCAATCGTTCGTATCTGGAGATCGGGGTCCCGGACCCGCACCATCCAACCAGTCATCACGGTAACAATCCGGAAAAGCTGGCAACGATCGCGAAGATCAATACGTTCCATGTGTCGCTGTTCGCGGACTTCCTCCAGCGAATGAAGGACACCCCTGATGGTGACGGCTCGCTGCTCGATCATTCGCTCTACCTGTACGGCAGCGGCATGGGTAACCCCAGCCTTCACGATCACGAGGACCTTCCGATCCTGGTCGCCGGCGGCGCCGCAACTGGCCTGAAGGGCGGTCGGCACATCAAGTACGAGAAGGGAACGCCGCTGGCCAACCTACACGTCACGCTGCTCGACCGCGTTGGCGTTCATCTGGATTCGTTCAAAGACAGCACCGGAAGGGTCGAAGACCTCTTCGATCCCGTCGTCCTGAATTGATTGTCTTGAATTGACGTCGAGGAACCGCACCATGGACTGGCGAAAAATAGGTGGCGTCGTCTTCTTGGGGCTAGGGCTGGCTGCCGGGGCCGGCGCAGCGGACCGTGCGGCAGTCGCTGACGCCGCGGAGCGGCGCGACAGCGCCGGCGTCCGCAAGCTCCTTCAAGCGAGCACGGACGTGAACGCCGCGCAGGTCGATGGGACCACCGCGCTGCACTGGGCCGTGTATCACGATGATGCGGAGACCGTGACATTGCTCCTGCGAGCGCGCGCGAATGTGAACGCGTTGAACCGCTACGGCGTGCCCCCACTGGCACTGGCGAGTACGAACGGCAACGCGGCAACCGTGACGCTGTTGTTGGAGGCGGGAGCTGACGCGAACGCCACGATGAAAGGCGGGGAAACCGCCCTCATGCTGGCGGCGCGCTCCGGGAACGCCGAGGCGGTGAAAGCGCTCCTCGTGCGCGGCGCCAGAACCGACGCACGCGAGCGGCGCGGCCAGACGGCCTTGATGTGGGCGGCGGCCGAGGGGCATGCGGCCGTCGTCCGCGTGTTGCTCGAGGTGGGCGCCGACATGAACGCGGCAGTGGATTCCGGAGTGACGGCATTCTTCTTTGCCGTGCGTGAAGGCCACCTCGATGCAGTGCGCGCGTTTCTCGCGGCGGGCGCCGATGTAAAGGCGATGCTGCGGCGTCCAGACAGCGCGCCGGGCGGGGGCGTGAGCCCGTTGCTGCTCGCGGTGCAGAACGGCCACTTCGACCTCGCGATAGCGCTCGTCGACGCGGGTGCCGATCCGAACGATGTACGAACGGGATTCGCTCCACTCCACCCGATTGCCTGGGTGCGAAGGCCGGACAACAGCGACATCAGCGATCCCGCGCCGCCGGCCGGGTCGGGCCGCCTGTCGAGCCTGCAGTTCGTACGCGAGATCGTCAAGCGAGGCGCGAACGTCAATCTTCGCCTCCCCAAAGGCGCGCCGAGGCAGCCCAACACATCGTCGAAGGTCGAAACCGAGGGGGCGACGCCGTTTCTCCTTGCCGCCGATCGCGCCGACATTCCGCTGATGCGCCTGCTCCTGGAGTTGGGCGCCGATCCCCTGCTGGCGAACGACAACAAGACCACGCCGCTGTTGGCCGCAGCCGGCGTCGGCACGGGAGAGCCGGCCGAAGAGGCCGGCGAGGAAAGCGAAGCGCTGGAAGCCGTGAAGATGCTGCTCGCCCTCGGCGCCGACATCAACGCCGTGAACGACGACGGCGAGACGGTGATGCACGGAGCCGCGCACGGCATCTCACCGCTTGTCATAGAACTGCTGGCCCAGCGTGGAGCCGATCCGACAATCTGGTCCAAGCCCAACAAATACGGCCGGACGCCGCTATTCATTGCCGAGGGTTTCGTGAACCCCGGTGGTCTTCCGCGCCCCGATGCCCCGACGCTCGAAGCCGTGACCAAGCTGATGCTCGCAGCGGGTCTGTCGACCGAAGGCAAACGTCCGGAGTTCGTTGATCGCTACTCCGCTCCGGTCAAGCCTGCCCAACCGTAGATACCAGGTGAAGCACGCGCTAGCAACCTGACGCGCTGCCTTCTCTCGCTAACGGCCGGCTGGTGCCGTGGGGTCCTGACGCGCGAGCGCCACGATCTCCACTGCGTCGCCGACCCGCACCGCCACGGCAATGTACTGCCGCCCTGCCTTCGTGTACGTGACAGGGAATCCGGTGGTCGGCCCCGGCAACTGGATCTCCGCCACGACACGGCCGGTCTTCTTGTCCCACGCGCGAAGGACCGGGTTCGCGCCGCCCTCGCCACCGAACAGAAGCGTGCTCGTCACCAGCAGCCCCGTGCCACGCGTCTGCGCCCCGGTATTGGGAATCTCCACGTCTTGCAGCTTCGGATGCTTCCTGATCGACTCGGGGGTGCTGCCATGCGGCACCATCCACAAGCGCTCGCCTGTCTTCAAGTCGATCGCCACGACGCGCCCATAGGGAGGCTTGATGAGCGGTAGCCCGAAGGCGGTCGGCAGCGGCCCGACGGGTTGGCCGCGGGTGTCATGGTAGAGCACTCCCGTCTTCGGCGACCCCTCCGCGACCTGCGCGCGAAACAGACTGGTTTGAACTGTGGCGTACAGGACGTCATCGACCGGGTCGACGGCGCCGCCCGGCCAGTTGACGCCGCCGACGGCGGATGGCGCCGTCAGTGTGCCCATCGTGCCATCGGCCCCACCCGCCACCGACGGCGGCGCGTAAAGGGGTCCGAGACGGAACTGGCGGGCGACACGAACCGCTTCGGCCTTGATCTCCGGTGTGAAGTCGACGAGATCGTTCTCGGTGAACCCCTGCACATCGAGTGCGACGGGCCTGGTCGGAAACGGCTGCGTGGGCGACGTCCACTCACCCGGCACATCCGACTTCGGGACCGGCCGCTCCTCGATCGGCCACACCGGCTTGCCGGTCGCGCGGTCGAACACGAAGGCGAACCCCTGCTTCGTGAGCTGCACAACCGCCTTGACGGGACGGCCCGCCACCGTGATATCCGCGAGGATCGGCGCCGTCGGCGGGTCGTAGTCCCAGATGTCGTGATGCGTCATCTGGAAGTGCCAGACACGCCTGCCGGTCTTGGCATCGAGCGCCACCAACGAGTTGGCATAGAGGTTGTTGCCGGGCCGGTACCCGCCGTAGTAGTCACTCGTCGGCGATTCCGTCGGCACGTAGAACATCCCCAACTCGGGATCCGCGGTGACGGGCGCCCAAAAGCCCACGTTGCCGGTGTACAAGTTCGACGACTCGAGAAGGCCCGGACGGTCCTTCACCCAGGGGTTCAGTCCGCCGGGGACCTCCCAGACCTTGGGATCCGCTTTGAGCCAGGTGTCGGCGCCCTCTGCGCCCGGGCGCGGAACGACGTTGAAGCGCCACAACATCTTGCCCGTTTTCGTGTCGTAGGCCACGACATCGCCCGGGATGTTCATGGGCCATTGTTCGTTGGTCGAGGCGCCGGGCAGATTCGGCGTGGAACCCGTGTGCAGCGAGATCGAAGCGACCAGGACATTGCCCACGATCGCTGGGGGAGAGGTATTGGCAACCCGGCCTTCACGAGGCAATCCCGGCCGCTCGTTCCAGCGCAGGTTCTCGGTCATGTCCACGACGCCGTTCTTGCCGAAGCTGGCGACCTGCCGCCCGGTCTTCGCGTCCAGCGCCACGAGCATGTAGCTGTTCATCACGACAAAGATCCGCTCGTCGCCCGCGCCGTCCGTCCAGTACGTGACGCCGCGGCCGGAGCTTCTCGCGAGCCGCTCGATGATGTCGAACCATCGCACGAGCTCACCCGTCGGGCGCCAGTGCCAGAGCTGCTGCCCTGTTGCCGCATCGAGCGCGACGACGTCGCGGTTGACCCCCGCAGTCGTGTACATCACGCCATCGACAATCAGCGGACTGACCTGCATCTGCGCCGCGGGCCGCGGACCGAAGTTCCGAGCCGACCAGCGCCAGGCCACTCGAAGGTCGCGGACGTTGCCGGCATCGATCTGACCAGCCGGCGAGTACCTCATGGCGCCCGTGTCGCCACCGAAGAAGCGCCATTCAGTGTCTGGCGTGGCTCCTTTTCCGCCAGACTGCCCGGCTACGGTGGTCGAGACCCACAGCGCTGCGACAAGCGCGGCGGGGACGGCCGCGAGATAGGCGCGACGCTTGAGAAACACAAGACGATTCATGGTCACCCCGAAGTCGGAAACCCTTTGGCTGGTCGTGGAGACGGCTGTCAAGTGACCGAGCTTATAGCATTCGTACGGCCCACGAGCAAGGAGGCCCCGGCGCCAAAGCAGTTCTGACGAGCGGACGTCCCTCCTGGTTCGTAGCCAGGACAAATGAGGCAACTGGGGGCAGCTGGAGACTGCTGTCCTCAGGTTTTCCGAAGTGATCTCACTCGTGGCCGTCCTGTGGACCGACAGAGACCAATGGCGGCAAGGCCTATCCCGAGCAGGGTCATGGTTCCCGGCTCTGGCACTGGCGGGAGGCCGGCAGGCAATCGCAGATACGTCTGCGCGAACGGCGTCGGTGTTCCGCCGTCAAACGCCCCGGAGAGATCCCCGGCGAGGAGGCTCATGCCCTCGTAGCTGTGCAGGCACGGTCCGCCGCCAAGACAGGTATTCGCCGCAACAAGGAACTGGCGAACGGACATCCCGTTCACGTCAGTGAAGTCCTCGACAACGCCTTCAACGACGAAGGCTGTGAGGTGGACGAGCACGAGCTCGCCCAGCCGGGTGGCGGCCGATCCGGCGAGGAGGCTGGCGTCGTTGAAGTCCACGTTGAACTTCGTCGCCAGCACGTAGCCACCAAGTGTCCCTGACGAGGTCGAGACCGGATCCAGATAATCGTTTGCCAAGGGCCCCGCCGAGCCGATCGCCGGCAGGAAGCTTTGAATTGCCTGGACGGTGGTGAAGAGCGCGGAGGCTCCCAGCCCCCCCGGAATGCCCAACTCGACCCCGTTGGAATACATGGCGGCAAAGTGGTTGAGAAGTGTCTGCTCTGCCGCGCTCCCTAGTGAGCCCCAGCTTTGTTGGGAATACGTGATGAAGTCCCCAACCTGGAATGGGGCCGCCAGGGCGTCAGTGTTAGGCGTCGCGCAGAACAGAACGCTCGTGAGAGCGGTTGCCACGGCATGCCGATTCAACATGGATGTCCTCCACGCGCACAATCACCGAGGCGTGGGCAGCCCGGCAAGCGGCAAAGGGCTGCATTTCACGGCAGGGCGATGAATCGCGGTTAGTTTCCGCTCTTTGCCGGTTGCCGCTCTTCCGGCAATCGCCGATATTGCGCGAGCGGTTCAGCCAGGAGCCTCGTCTCAGACAAGACAACTTCAGAAGCTCATGTGGGTACACCAAGGAGGGCGAGATGTCGAAACCCCGCCACGCGTTCAACTCAGAAATCGCTGCGGCGCCAGTTTTGAAGGCGGGCGAGCGGCACCAGGCACTCGTTGCCGTTCAACTCTTTCTGCGACGACACGGCTACCTGCAGGAAGGCGCCGCCCAATCAGGCGTGCTCGATGGACCGACGGCAGACGCGCTCCGGTCCTATCAGGGGTTCCGCGGGCTGGACCAGACCGGAGAGTTCGACGCCGTCACTCGTGACCGCATGAGCCAGCCGCGATGCGGCAATGCCGACCTGGATCGCGGACTCCGTTTTCAGCTCAAGTGCCCGAACAAAAGCCTCAATCTGACATTCAAGTTCTCCAAGGGCACACCGGATCTCCCTGACGTCGCGGCGTTCGATGCCGTGAGACGGGCGTTCGCCACCTGGGCGGCGATGGGACATTTCCGCTTTCATGAGGTGTCAGCCGGCGCGAACGCGAACCTCACACTGGGGTGGGTGGCGCGTGACGACCCCGCATTCGATCTCGGGCCCGGGCACTTGGCCCACGCCGACTCGCCGTGCTCGGCTCCAGCGGTCCCAAACGCCCCCAACCAGTCGTTCTTGCACGTCCACTTCAACGACCATCAAATCAATTGGAACCTCTTCGACTACTCGCCGTTCACCATCGACATCGAGACCGTCGCGCTTCACGAGATCGGCCACCTGCTCGGCCTCGACCACTCCACCGTGCGGGAGTCGGTCATGTTTCCCGAGTATGCCAGGACCGAGCGCCGCGTGCTTCACGCCGACGACATCGCAGCCATCAACGCCCTCTACGGACCTGCGCCCGGACACCTGGCCTCGACCGTCGTTCTCGAAGTTCGCCAGCATTTTGGTGACGACGGGAGTTCGCTGCCGGGTGAGTACGTGGGGCGAAGCAAGGAATTTTCCTTCGGATGCCCACGAGTAGACGGCACTCAGCCAGGCATTCTCCTGTTTCAGGCCAGACATGTCTCAGTCGATCGAAACGTGCTGACCGTCAACGGGGTAGCCGTCGCGGGCGACATTCCTCGGACGGCCGGCGATGAGGCGTGGGCGGGCCAGGTGATGCTGATTCGCGCCGGCGTTCTGAAGCCGGTGAACAACATCCTGAAAATCGAGGCACGTAATTCGTCCGGCGGGACCGGCGGTGACATCGACGATTTCGTGATTGATAACGTCTCGGTGTTCTACCAGACGATCACGCCTGGCCTCGTACTGCCGATCGTGTCGGGGCCGATCATCGTCCGGGAGAGCCATGAGGAGGCTTTGCCCTCGTAGCCGTGCGAGCAGGGCCGTCCGCCGAGACAGGTATTCGCCGCAGCCAGGCATTTCAGGCCGCGGGCCGAGGACGTGGTCCTCGGCCCCGTGCACGATTCAGGCCTATTCGCTTTCACCAACGCTATGGCTTCTGACCGGAGGCGCGAACGCGCCGCGCCGCGTTGGCAAGCACATATTGCGCGATGCTCTCGGCCCTCACGCGCGTGTCCAGCATGGCGGTGCGGAAGTGGATCCCACCCCACACCCGCGACCACAACGCCTCGTCAGCCGCCGCCTTGAACGTCGGGAAGCTGCGTGTCACCTCTGGTAGGCCTTCCGAGAACCCCTCAACCGGTGTCGCATCGCCGAAGTAGCGCCGGAGGATGTACTGCGACGACCCGGCGCCGCTCTGATGGCCCGAGTCGTACTCGGTATAGTTCGGTGTCGTCAGCAGCGGCGTCCACGTCGGCTGCGGGCTGGTGGCCTCGTTGCCGTCCGTATCGGCCAGACGGATGGCGGTGATGGGCCTCCAGAACTCAAAATAGTGTTTGGCGTCCCAACCCGAGATCATGGTATCGGCCGCGGCCACGCTGAGGAGGGCGAAGAGCCGGGCGTTGTCGGAGAGCGTGAGACGGCGCACCCTGGATTCGGCGGCGGCCGCACGATGCCAGAACGCGAGGGGTGTGCCGGCCCAGAACCGAACGGCCACCGTTTGGTCCGCAGTGCGCGTCGTGCTCGCGGCCTCGCCGACGCTCTTGACCTCGTTGACGTCGGCCGCATACTGGGCGCTGGACAACCCCGGAGGGCCCGTAACCGACCGGAAGCTCGAGGGGCTCGGGATCACAAACGGCGTAGTGGTCGCCATTGACGGCACAAGACCGTTCAGCCCGGGCAGCTCGGGCTCTCCTGGCGTGGTTGGCGGGCGCGGCGTCGGCCGCCACTTGCCCACGGCCGTGCTCCCTGCGTAGGTGGAGGGTGCCGTGCTCAGTCCGTCGCGGCTCCGCCACGCCAGGACCTCTTCGGCCACCAGTTGCCCCCACTCGATCCCCCGGCCGATCGACATGCCGTTCTCCCCGGCACCGGGGATCCCCGCCAGCGACGTCTGGCGGTCAACGTCGAGCGCCGCGACTTGCGCTGGAAACAGCGAGGCCAGGGTCACGTAGGCCGCCTGGACGACGGCGGCTCGGGCCCAGGCCCCTCGTCGCGGGAACAGATCCTTGACATATAGCGGTTCGTACCGCTCTTCGATCCCGTTGACGGCATCGAAGATCGCGACATGAACGATGGCCGCCGTCCGCGGCCCGAGCGGGCCCGGCGTCGCTGCGGTCTGCATCGACCTGAGGAGCACCGCGTTCCAGTAAAGCACTTCGTCATCCTGGGCAGCCGCGAAGGCTGGAATGAACGTCAGTGCGCTCGCTATCAACAACAGACCGGTGATTTTCCTCATTACGTCCTCCAACGGTGAGATGCAGAAGAGCAGCCGGTATTCGGCGTGTCTTTCCCGGGAGGATGGACCCCGCCGCCGCCTGCGACAAGCGGCACAGTCAGGCATCTGCATCCTTCCGATGGAATACCGTTGAATGCTGCTGTTTGCCGGACGTACCGGCGGCCGCAACCGCGGGCTCGCTGCTGGGGTGCCGCTGATTCCGGAGTGAGTGAGGAGTGGTCTACGGGACCAGGTCGATCAGGACGATGTCCGCATGCTCCTGGACACGCTCCAGCACGATGTCACGGCCATCGGCAGAGACATCGAAGTCCCTGACTTCGAAGTCATCGGGCAGGGTGGTGACCCGGCGGCGGGCTCCTGACTGGAGATCGATCAGCCACAAATCCTTGTGCTCCATGCTACCCAACATGGCCATCAGCGCGCGTCCGTCCTGAAGGACCCTCAAGCGTCTTACTCCGCGAGTCAGGTTCAGCGTCGGTATGCCGTAGGGTTTGGCGGCGGCGGTCACAGCTTTGACCGGGAACACCGTCCCGACATCCGGGCCCGAGTACACGAGGAAATCACCTGACGGCGACCACACGGGATCCCTCGAATATTCGTGGACCAACGGCAGAGGTGTCCCGTCCAATGAGATGCGGAACAGCTGAGGCATGCCCGCAACGTTCACTGCTGACGTGACGGCCTGGCCGTCCGGCGTCCAGCTTGGCGCACCACCCAGATCGAGCGTGTCAGTGAGGAGCTGCTGGTTCGTCCCGTCCGCGTTCATCGTGTAGAGCTGCTTCTGACCGCCTTGCTCGACCACAAACACCACCCGACGGCCATCACGGGTGATGTCGGGACCGCCGATGATACGCGCGCCCGGTGCACTCCATAACGGTGTCGCTGCGCCGTCCGCCAGCTTCCAGACACCTTCCCCCGCACCTGTGGACGCCACATACAGCAGATACCCGGGACCGAGGCGAGGCGAACTCCCTCGCCCGGTGGTCAGCGCCAGCGGCGTCATCGCTGGGGCAGCTGCCGCGTCGCCGACGCTCAGCCGCCAGAACGTGCCTTTGGGATTCGACAGTGTCGCAACAAGACGTCGACCGTCCGCGGCGGCCGCCAGCGACGTATACCGGTCGACACCGGTGCCCACACGGCGCGGTATACGTTCCTCGACGTCGAGGCTGTACAGCCACGGCCCCGCACCGTTGTTATCGGTGGCGAGGTACAGCAGCGTCCGCTCGTTCAGCAGGACCGGATGACTCACGCGGGCGTTGTGGGTCGTGATCCGTTCGGCATCACCCCCGGTTGGCGCCACACGCCACACGTCCATGGCATCGGGCACCGACCCCTGCACGAAGTAGATGAATCTCCCCTGCGGAGACCACAGCGG
>Ga0307505_10000615_pt1 | contig 37563 bp, 43 predicted proteins | sample 23_S_MG_FD_202183 | JGI IMG/M metagenome (GOLD analysis project Ga0307505, IMG submission 202183) | Soil microbial communities from Populus trichocarpa stands in riparian zone in the Pacific Northwest, United States - 23_S | ecosystem: Environmental > Terrestrial > Soil > Riparian zone > Trees...
CTCGATCGAGCAGGTCGAGCAGGCGCAGAAGGACGTGGTGCGCGCGAACCAGCTCGAAAGCTGCTACCTGCGCCCGCTGACCTGGATCGGCAGCGAAAAACTCGGCGTCAGCCCGAAGGGCAACACCATCCACCTGATGGTCGCCGCCTGGGCCTGGGGCGCCTACCTCGGCGAAGAGGGGCTGAAGCGTGGCATCCGCGTCAAGACCTCGAGCTACACCCGCCACCACGTCAACATCACGATGACGCAGGCCAAGGCGGTGAGCAATTACACCAACTCGATCCTCGCCAACATGGAGGCGCTGGACGACGGCTACGACGAGGCGCTGCTGCTCGACGCCAGCGGCTTCGTCTCGGAAGGCGCGGGCGAGAACCTGTTCGTGATCAAGGGCGGCGTGGTCTACACGCCGGACCTGTCGGCCGGCGCGCTGAACGGCATCACGCGCAACACCATCTTCGCCATTTGCCAGGACCTGGGGCTGAAGCTGGTGGAAAAGCGCATCACGCGCGACGAGGTCTACATCTGCGACGAGGCCTTCTTCACCGGCACCGCGGCGGAGGTGACACCGATCCGCGAGTTGGACCGCCTCGAGCTCGGCCAAGGCTCACGCGGCCCGATCACCGAGAAGATCCAGAGCGCTTTCTTCGATATCGTCAACGGCCGCAACCCGAAGTACGCGGCCTGGCTGAGCAAGGTATGAGCGACCCGACGTACGGGCTGGACAGCAAGCGCCCGGCGCGCGTCGAACTCGACGCCGCGGACCTCGCCGGCCCCGGCGTGGTGTACTGCCCGAACCCGAAGATGCCGCTGTGGAGCGGCCACCCGCGTGTCTTCATCGACGTCGCCAGCACCGGCGAAGGCGCCTGCCCGTATTGCGGCACGGTGTATCGGCTGGCGGCCGGCGCGGCGCGGGCCGGTCACTGACGCAGGCTCAGGGCCGCTACTGCTCGACCTTCTGCCGCGCCTCGTCGAGGTCGCACGTCAAATCGGCAAGGCATCGGCGGCACGCCAGCGCGCCGGATGCAGCAATGTCAGATGCTGCCGAGCGACAGAATCGGCCCGGTCGGCGCGCCGGTCGGTGAGCCGCCCGCCGGCTCCAGGCTGACCGCGAAGGCCGCGGTGTTGTCGAGCAGTTGGGTGCGCAGCACCGTCGTCGCCTGGTCGGGCCGCACGAGGCCGAGCGAGCGCGGTGCGCCCTGGCCGGGCACGGCCCAGAGTTCGAGCGCGCGGTTGGCGTCCAGCGCCACCGCATCGACCGGGCGCAGCACGAGCGCACGCCCGTCCGCCGTCACGCTGGCGACGAAACGTGCCGGCAGCACGCCGGCCGCGTCCGGGTTGGCGTTGAGCACGATCACGATCGGCGGCTGCACCGGCTGCGGCTGATTGAGCAGCACACCCAGGCCGATCGCGGCCACGGTGGCGGCCGTCGCCCAGCCCTGCCACACGCCCAGGCGGCGCCACCAGGGCAGCGCGTCTTGTCGCTCGCTCGCGAACAGCCGCTGCTCGATGCGTGGCCACAGCTGGGCCGACGGCTCGACCCCCAGCACGCTGTCGGCCAGCGGTGCCAGCCGAACCTGCCAGTCGGCGACCGCGCCCCGCAACAGCGGGTGCGCCGGCAGCAGCGTGTCGAAGCGCCGGCGCGCGCCGCCGCGCAGCGTGCCGAGCACGTATTCGGCAGCCAGGCGGTCGGCGAGAGCGGGGTGGCCGTAGTCCATGTCAGCGCCCGCCCCGCCGCCCGAAGGGCGCTGAAGCCCGCGCGGGGGGCAGCGAACAAAGTGGGCGTGGGGGCTTCATGTCAGCGCGCCACGCCCAGTCGATCCAGGCACGACTTCAAGGCCATCAGCCCGCGCCGCACCCAGCTCTTGACGCTGCCCAGCGGCTGGCGCAGGTGCGCCGCCACCTCGGCATGCGACAGGCCCTGGTAGAAGGCCAGCGCCACACATTGCTGTTGCTCGCCGCTCAAGGCCCCCAGACACTGGCGCAGCGCACGCGCGTCCGCCGCCTGTTCGAGCAGGTCGGTCGGGCCGGGAGCGTCGGAGGCAAAGTTCTGCAGCATGTCGTGGTCGTCGTCGGCGCCGGCGCCGGCTACGGTGGAACTCACGGTGGCCGGCTCGGTGCGGTGGCGGCGCAGGGCGTCGATGGCGCGGTTGCGCGCGATGCTGGTCAGCCAGGTCAGCGGTTGGCTCAGCCGGCCGTCGAAGCTCTGCGCCGCGCGCCAGACGTTGACGTACACCTCCTGCAGTACGTCCTCGGCCTGGGCCCGGTCCCGCTGAATACGCAACACCACGCCCAGCAGATGCGCGCTGGTGTGGCGGTAAAGCGTGCGAAATGCCGCACGGTCGCCGAGCGAGACCTGCGCCAGCAACGCCGCCAAGTCGCGGCTGCGTTCCTCGGAGCGGGGGCTAGCGGTCGTCATGTGCGGGCGATTCTAGGGTCGGGTGCGTCCATACAATCTCCGCCCGTGTCAGCCGACCCCAACGCCCCGCGCGAGTTCGTCCTCACCCTGTCGTGCCGCGACCGGCCCGGCATCGTGCATGCCGTCTCGGGGCTGCTCTACCAGGCCGGTTGCAACATCATCGACTCGCAGCAGTTCGGCGACGTCACAGGCGACGACGCGACGGGCCTGTTTTTCATGCGTGTGCACTTCACCGCGCCCGACCCGTTGGCCGACGTGGCGACGCTGGACCGCCTGTTTGCCCCTGTGCGGGCCCAGTTCGGCATGGACGCCCGGCTGCGCACGCTGGGCGACAAACCGCGCCTGCTGCTGATGGTGAGCAAACAGGGCCATTGCCTGAACGACCTGCTGTTCCGCTGGGCCAGCGGCCAGCTCGAGGTCGACATCCCGGCCATCGTCTCCAACCACGCCGACCATGCGGTGCTGGCGGCGAATTACGGCATCGCCTTCCACCACCTGCCGCTCGCAGGCGGCAGCGATGCCGACGCCAAACGGGCGCAGGAGCGGCAGATCGAGACGCTGATCGAACACGAGCGCATCGACCTCGTCGTGCTGGCGCGCTACATGCAAGTGCTGAGTGCCGAGTTCTGCGCCGCGCTGGCCGGCCGTGCGATCAACATCCACCACAGTTTTCTGCCCAGCTTCAAAGGCGCCAAGCCCTACGCGCAAGCGCACGCGCGCGGCGTCAAGCTGATCGGCGCCACGGCGCACTACGTCACCGCCGAGCTCGACGAAGGCCCCATCATCGAGCAGGACGTCGAACGGGTGACCCATGCCGCGTCGGCCGACGAGCTGGCCGCCGTCGGCCGCGATGTCGAATGTGTGGTGCTGGCGCGCGCGGTGCGCTGGCATGTCGAGCACCGGGTGCTCGCCAACGGTCACAAGACGGTCGTCTTCCGCTAGCCCGACCATGGCGCGCAAACCCCCCGCCGCCGCGCTGATGGCGACGCCCGACCAGATCGAAGCCCAGTTCTACGAGGCGCTGCAAAGCGGCGACATCGAACGCCTGATGGCCGCCTGGTCGGACGACGACGAGATCGTCTGCGTGCACCCGGGCGGACCCTGGGTGGTCGGTGCGGCAGCGATCCGCGCCAGCTTCGAGGCGATCTTCGCCAACGGCGTGATCCCGCTGCGGCCCGAGCAGGTCAAGCGCATCGAGAGCGCAGGCTGCGCGGTGCACCACGTGCTGGAGCGGGTCGACATCGCGACCGCCGACGGCCCGCAATCGGCTTGGGTGGTGGCGACCAATGTCTACCTGAAGACGGCGCAGGGCTGGCGCCTGGTGGCGCACCACGCCAGCCCCGGCGCCAGCACGCGCGAGGCGCTCGAAGCCGCCGCCGACGCGCCGACGACGCTGCATTGACGAAGGCGCTCACGCCGGGGATGCACTCCTACCACGCGCCGCGCTGGCTGCCCGGCGGGCAGTTGCAGACCCTCTGGCCGGCGTTGTTCGCGCGGCGCTACCGCGGCCCGGCGCCTGTCTACGCACGAGAGCGCTGGGCGACGCCGGACGGCGACTTCGTCGACCTCGACTTCCAAACCGCGCCAGCGCCCGCCGCCCCGCTGCTGGTGCTCTTCCACGGCCTCGAAGGCTCGTCGCGCAGCCACTACGCCGAGGCCTTTGCGCATGCCGCGCGCGAGGCCGGCTGGGGCTTCGTGGTACCGCACTTTCGCGGCTGCTCGGGCGAGCTGAATCTCGGCCCGCGCGCCTATCACTCGGGCGACCACGAGGAGGTCGGCTGGCTGCTCGCCCGCCTGCGCGAACGCTCGGGCCAGCCGTTGCTGGCGGTCGGCGTCTCGCTCGGCGGCAACGCGCTGCTGCGCTGGGCCGAGGAAGCCGGTGCGAGCGCGTCCGCCACCGCGCGTGCGGTGGCGGCGGTGTGTTCGCCGATCGACCTCGCCGCCGGCGGCTACGCGATCGGGCGCGGTGTGAACCGGCACATCTACACCCGCATGTTCTTGCGCTCGATGAAGCCCAAGGCCTTGAAGAAGCTGGCGCAGCACCCGGGCTTGTTCAGCCGCGAACGGCTGCTCGCCGCACGCGACCTCTACGACTTCGACAACGCCTTCACCGCCCCGCTGCACGGCTTTCGCAGCACCGAGGACTACTGGGAACGCGCTTCCGCCAAGCCGCGCCTGGCGCAGATACGCATCCCGGCGCTGGTGGCGAACGCGCGCAACGACCCCTTCGTGCCGGCATCGTCGTTGCCGGCAGCGCACGAAGTCGGCCGCCACGTCACGCTGTGGCAGCCGGCGCATGGCGGGCATGTCGGCTTCCCGGCCGGGCGCTGGCCCGGCCATTTGCTCGCCCTGCCCGACGCGGTACTGGCTTGGTTCGCGCAACACGCCTAGAGTCAAGGCATGGACGAGTTGGTCAAGGCGGCGTTGAAGAAGTGGCCGACGGTGCCGCACTGCTACGGCTGGCTCGCGCTCGACGCGCGCGGCGACTGGTACATGCGCGACGACCGCATCCAGGCCGCGGGGCCGTTTCCGCGCCTCAAGGGCAGCCGCATCCAGCACGACAAGCTGCGCGAGTTCATCCACCGCAACTATGAACACGACGACGCGGGCAGCTGGTTCTTCCAGAACGGCCCGCAGCGGGTGTATGTGCAGCTGGAAGCGGCGCCATGGATCTGGCGCGTCGACGACGACGCGCGCCTCACCAGCCACAGCGGCCGCGACGCCGTCTGGCGCAGCGCCTGGCTCGACGAGAGCGGGCGCCTGTTCATCGACACCGACATCGGCTACGGCCTGGTGCACACGCAGGACATGGCGCGTGCGTCGCGCCCGGTGGAACGGGGCGACTGGCCGGTGACGGAGCTCGCGTTCGACGAGATGCCGGCGCGCTTCGGCTACCGGCTGGACCCGCAGCCCTGAGGGCTACTTCGACGCGGCCGGCGCGGGCGCCGATGCCGCCGTGGGCATCGCCGGCTCGGCGAGCTTGCCGCCGGACTGGTTGGCGAGGTGGACCACCGCCCGGCCGATCTCGAAGTCGCTGAAATCACCGCCGCCCTGCGGCCCCATGCTGCCCTTGCCCTTCAGCGCCGAGGTGAGCAGCGCTTCGTAGCCGGTGGCGATGCGCGGCGCCCAAGCGGCCGCGTCGCCGAGCTTGGGCGCGCCTGCCACGCCGGCGGTGTGGCAAGCCGCGCACTGCGCCGCATAAACCTGAGCGCCGGTCGCCAACGACGCCGGGTCCGATTCGTCCTTCAGCTCGACCGCCCCCACCGGCTGGATGCGCTTGCTCACCGCTTCGACCGACAGGGCGTCGCTGCCGGCGGCCGGCTTCACGTCGGTGGCGACGAACTGCACCAGCAGCACGATGATCACGATCGGCACCACGAAGGCGGCAATGACGGCCCAGATCAGCTGTTTGGGCGTCTTGATCGGCCCCTCGTGCGGGGCTTCCTGCTCGTGGTGAACGGCGCTCATGGGGGTCCGGGTGCGAGTCTGCAAAAGCGCGCGATTATAGGCGTGGGGTGCACGATAGAATCGCCAGCGCTGCGCGCCCGTAGCTCAGTGGATAGAGTACTGGCCTCCGAAGCCAGGGGCCGCTGGTTCGATCCCAGCCGGGCGCGCCAAGCCGTCGCGCGCACGCCGCACGCTGCCATCGGAAGGAGTTGCCCGATGATGAAGAAGACCCTGACCTTGGTCGCGCTCGCTACCGCCTGCGGGCTGGCCTTGGCGCACAACTGCCCGAACGACATGAAGGCCATCGACGCCAAGCTGGCGACGAGCCCGAAGCTGGCCGACGCCGACATGGCGAAGGTGAAACAACTGCGCGCCGATGGCGAGACCGCGCACAAGGCCGGCAAACACGACGACTCGATGAAGGCGCTGGGCGAAGCGAAGAAGCTGCTCGGTATCTGAAGCGCTCGGGGCGGCGCTACCAGCGCGCCAGCAGCCGCCCCTTCACCACCTTGCTGGGCCAGCCGTGCAGCGGCACGTTGCCGACCGCGGTGCAGGCGCCGCTGGCGATGTCGAAGCGCCAGCCGTGTTTCGGGCAGGTGAGTGTGCTGTCCTGCAGCGCCAGGTCCGGGATGTTGGTGGTCTGGTGCGGGCAGCGGCTGTCCCAGACCTTCCAGGCCCTTGCGCCCGCGCGGTGCACGAACAGGCCACGGCCGTCGCTGTCGATGCGCGCCGTCGCGCCGACAGCGACATCCTTCACCGCGAGCACGTCGTGCCAGGCGCCGGCCTCCGCGTTCATCGCACCGGCCTGGAACTCGGGCAGGTCCATGGCCAGGATCACATCCACCGCCCAGACGATCCTGCTCAAGCCCAGCGCCGGGAACGCCATCAACAGCGCGTCCAGCACCTCGGCCGCGCTGGCGCCTTCGCGCAGCGCACGCAGCAGGTACTGGCGCAGGCCCCGCTCGGTCTGCGCATGCACCTTGGTGATGACCGAGATCAGGTTGCGTGTCTTCGGGTCCAGCTTGCTGCCGCAGGCCTTCAGGAAAGCGAGGTAAGGGCCCAGCGCGTCGGGCCGCGCCTTGACGAGGTAGTTCAGCGCGTCGCTCATAGTCGGCAGGATACTGGCCGCCGACAGCCCGTCGCACGGCCGAGTGCCTGGTTCAGACGATCACCACCAGCACCGCGCAGCCCGCCTCGCCGAGCAGGCGCTGCGTCGTCGCCTGCGAGCGGGCGGCGACGATCAGGTCGGCGCCCTCGCGCGCGGTGATCGTCAGCACATCGGTCGGCGCAGCCTCACGCAGCGGCAGGCCCGGTGCAAGTTCGCGCGCGGCGTCTAGCAGCGGCCCCCGCGCCTGCGCATCGCCCACCGCCACCACCACGCCTCGCCGCCAGGGCCCGGCCCCGCGCGGCGCCACCAGCACGTTGCAGGGAGCCTGCGCGAGCACCTTGCCGACCATCTCGCCCACCAGCAGGCGCGCCAGAAAGCCGCGTTTGCCGCGCCGGCGGATGACCAGCAGGTCGGCCGCATCCTCCCGTGCCTGGGCCAGGATCTGTGCGTGCGCCTCGGCGCCGCGGCGCACGTTGACCTCGAGCGTCACCCCGGCCGCCGCCGCGGCCGCCACCAGGTGCTGGCGGCGCGCCGCCACCACGTCATCGGCACGCGCCGCCAGCGCCGGCGCGCTGGCTTCGAACTCGGCATTGTTGACCAGCGGCAAAACCGCCTGCAGACGCCCGCCCGCGCGTGCCGCGAGCGCAAAGGCGACGGCTTCGGCGCCGGCGTCGAACTCGCTGTGTTCGGTGGCCAGCAACAGCCGCGGCGTCATGCCTGCCCTCCGGCCACCAGCCCGGAGGCGGCCAAGACGATGATCGCCGCTTCGGCCCCACACAGCAGCGCGTAGCCGCGATCACCCTGGCGCAGGTAGACGATCGCCGCCGCCGCCAACGCTAGCAGCGCGCAGCCGGCAAGAATCACGATCCCGACGAGGCCGCTGATGTCGCCGCGCAGCGCGAGCGGCAGCCAGCCCCAGCCGCTGGGCATGCCCGTGCGATCGAGGTACTGCGCGAGCGGCAGCGACCACAGCTGCGGCAGCTGCTCGAGCGGCACCTGCGGGGTCGTCCAGCCGAGCATGTAAGCGCTGAAAGTGAGTATCAACACGGCGAGCCCGAGGCGCGCACCGCGTTTGAGCCAGCGGGCGTAGGCCAGCTGCTCGGCGGGTTGCAGCGGCGTCTCGGTCACAGCCACACCCCCAAACCGCGCAGCAGCGCACGGCTGCCCGCGAACAGCAGCACGACGATCACGAGACGGCGCACGATGGTCGCGTTGAGCCGGTCGAGCAGGCCGGCGCCGAGCCGCGCGCCGAGCATCATGCCGATCACCGAGGGCACCGCGATCATCGGCAGCACCGCGCCGCGGTTGATGTAGACCCAGGCGGCGGCGCTGTCGACGAGCGACAGCACCAGCCCCGACGAGCCCGCCGCGACCTTCAACGGCGCGCCCATCAGCAGGTTGAGCGCCGGCACATTGGCCCAGCCGGCGCCGATGCCAAACAGACCCGCCAGCGTGCCGATGGCCAGAAAGGTCAGCAGGCCAGCCAACGTGTGGTGGGTGTGCCAGTGCACCGTGCGGCCGGACGCGCGGTCGACGAACACGCCGTGAAGTTGCAGCGCGCGGGCCAGCGCATCCGGCTCGCGCACCGCCGGCACGTCGCTGCGGCCCGCCAGCAGCATCAGCGCGACGATGCCCAGCACCACCGCACCCAGCAACACCTGCACCAGCTGCGGTGACATCGCGAGGCCGAGCAACGCGCCGCCGATGGCCGAGATCGACCCCAGGGTCGCCAGCGGCAGTGCCAGGCGCAGGTTGGCCAGCCCGCTGCGCAGCAGCACTGGCGCCGCGGCGAGCGCGCTCGCCAGCGCCACCAGCAGGCCGGCGCCGCGCACGAAGTCCAGATGGAAGGGAAAGAAGCTGCCGATGACCGGCACGAACAAGGTGCCGCCGCCGATGCCCGCCGGCACCGCAATGAGACCAATCACGAAACAGGCGACAAACAAAGCCAGCGGCCAGACCCACCAGGCCAGCGGCGCGGCCGCGCTCATCGGTGCCCGCCCGGCCGCCCGAAGCGCACTGAAGCCCCCTCGGGGGGCAGCGAGCGAAGTGAGCGGGGGGGCTTCATCACGTCAAAACTCCCACGCCACCCCGAGGCTGGCGAGTCGAGCGCCGTCGGCGCGGCCGACCGCGGCGGACAGCGTCACCTCCTCGTGGACCTGGTAACGCAGGCCGATCTGCCGGCCCGGCCGCGTGCCGCGTTCGCCGAAGGCCTCGACCGCCAGCTGCCAGTGTCCGGCGAGCGGCAGGTCGACACTGCCGGCCCACACGCTGTTGCGGTCGCGCACGCCGCCCGCGCGCACGCTGCGCCGGCCGAGGTTGGCGTGCAAGGCGATGTCGTTGGCGAAACGCCAGCTCAGCAGGCCGGTGAGCGCGACTTCTCGCGCGCGCTCGCCGCCGGCGCGCTCGTGCCCGATGTCCAGGCGCAGCCCGGCGGACAGGCCCTGCTCGGGCTGCAGGGGCACCCACTTCAGCGCCAGGCCGAACCCCTGGCCGCGCACGCCCTCGGCGCGCATCCGCGCGGCGGCCACCGCGACCTCGAGGCCGTCGAACAAGCCATAACCGGCCTCGACCTCGACGCCCCGCGCGCCGGCTTCGCGGCTGAAGCCGAACTCCAGCTTCTTGCCGTGCAGGGCCAGCGTGCCGGCGTCGTCGGTGACCATCGGCCGCTCGGCGCGCGCCGACAGGGCGAGCGCCGCGCCCAACGCTGCGGCGCCCCAAGTTTGTCGTTTCACGCCGCGCAGGATAGCCGCCGCGATGGCAGCCTCAACGCGGCCGCGGCAGCCCGATCACCGTGCCCTCGCGCCGCGCGTCGGCGGCGCCGTACTGTTTGCCGGTCTTGGGGTCGACCAGCACCGCCTGCACCGAACCGATGTCGGTCAACGCCACCGTGTAGCCCAGTGTGCGCAGCGCGTCGAGGGTCGCGGCCGGGAACCAAGGGTCCACCGACACCGCGCTCGTGACCCCGGCCACCGACAGTCGCGGCGCGTCGATCGCGTCCTGCAGCGTCATCTTGTGGTCGACCAGGTTGAGCGTCACGTTGAGCACCGAGTTGATGATCGTCGCGCCGCCCGGCGAACCGTAGGCGAGGATCGGCTCGCCCTTGGCCGTGAACATCATCGACGGCGCCATGCTGCTGCGCGGCCGTTTGCCGGGCTGGACGTCGTTGGTGCCCGGCGCGCCGGTGAACGGGTTCGTCGAGGGCGTGGTGTTGAAGTCGGTGAGCTCGTTGTTGAGCAGGAAGCCGTGGCTGCGCAGGCTGCCGTCGGCGCGCCGGATGCCGGCGAAGACGCCGATGCCGTAGCCCGACTCGATGGTGTTGGTGTAGGAGACGACGTTGCCCTGCTGGTCGACCACCGAGAAGTGGGTGGTGCCCTTCTCCGGCCCGGTCACCGGGTCGGCCACCGCGAGGCGGGTCGCCGGCGCGAGCCCGGCCGTCTCATACGGGCGCGGGTCGGCGGCCACTGGATTCGGCTGCAGCCGCACCCCCGGCGTGATGAGCGCGCTGCGCAGCGCCACGTACGTCGGGTGCAGCAACCCTTTGGACGGCACCGGCACGAAGTCGTTGTCGCCCATCCAGACCGCGCGGTCGGCGAACGCGATCCGCATCGCGTCGGCCATCACGTTGGCCGTGTTGGGAGCGCCGAAGCCGTAACCCGCTGACGCGTCGCCGAGCGGGAACCGCTCGAGCATCTTGAGCATCTGGATCACCGTCAGCGCGCCCGACGACGGCGACGGCATCGACTTGACGATCCAGCCGCGGTAGCTGCCCTGGATCGGCGTGCGCAGCTTGGCTTGGTAGGCCTCCAGGTCGGCCAGCGTCATGCTGCCGCCCTTGCCGTTGGGCGCCTGCGGGCGGTTGAACTTCTGGCCCTCGACGATGCCGAGGGCGATGTCGCAGCCCTTGTCGGGCATGTATTTGTAGAAGCAGTCCGCGCCATGCTGGGCGATGAGGCGGAAGGTCTGTGCCAGCGGCTCGTTCCTGATCAGCGAGCCCACCGCATGCGGCTGGCCGCCGGGGCAGAAATATTCGGACGACTCGGGCGAGTTGCGCGCCCGGCTGCCCGCGTTCGCGCAGGCCGTGCTGGCGACAAACCGCGGCGTGGCGGCAAAACCCCGGTCGGCGAGCTCGATCGCCGGCTGCAGCACCTGCGCGAAGGACCGTGTGCCCCAGCGTTGCAGCGCCAGCTCGGTGCCGCGCACCATGCCCGGCACGCCGACCGCCACCCCTTGCAGCGTCGCATTGGGCACACCGACGAACATGTCGCGTGTGGCGCCCGCGGGGGCCTGTTCGCGGCTGTCGACGATCACGGTCTGGGCCGTCTTGGCGAGGTGGATCATCATGAAGCCGCCGCCACCGACACCGGCGGACTGCGGCTCGACGACATTGAGCGCATAGGCGATCGCGACCGCCGCGTCGATCGCGTTGCCGCCCCGCTCCAGGATGCGGGCGCCGGCCTCGGCGCCGTGGGGGTTGGCGACCGACACCACACCCTGGCGGAAGGCGCGACCGGCCCAGGCCGGCGGTTGGCCCTTGGCCTGGGCGGGCAGCGTGACGGCGCGTTCAATGCCGAGCGCCATGACGCCGGTATCGCCTTCATCGGCGTGGGCGCAGGCAGCGAGTGCGACCAGCGCGGCCAGAGGGATACGCGCCAGGCGCGCGACGAGGGCAGTGGTGGGGCGAGCCATGAGCGAACTCCGGAGGTCGAGGTCGCCCGATGGTGACGCGCCGCACGCGCCGGTGCAAGAGGATGGCTGGCGCGCTGTGGCTTTACGCGTCAGGTCTTGCCGCGGTCCGGGAAGCTGTCCTTCATCTCGCGGCTGTCGTCGACCCACTTCTCGGCGCCCCGATCGGGGTCGTCTTCGGGCTCGATGTCCGGCTTGGAGCCAAACTGGCGCTCGACCGAACGCGGCTCGAGGTCGCGCAGGTTGCGGTCCTCTTCGCCGTCGGGCGTGGGGCCGAGTGTGTCGTTGGGCGGAAAGTCGTCGGAGGCTTCCGGGCGATTGGTGTTGTGGAGGGCTTCGGCGGCAGCTTCACTGCCGGGAGTGCGTGGCTGGTCCATGGGGTACTGCTCCGCAAAGGGGTGAGGGCTCGAACGTACCGATGGCAATCGGCAGCCCGAATGTGCGCCGCACGGTCGGCGCGGACGGTAGGACGTGGCTCGCGCGGCCTGTAGGACGCCGCAGCGTCAGCGCCCGCCGCTCACGTCGAGCAGCGCGCCGGTGACGTAGGCCGCGTCGTCGGACAGCAGCCAGACGATCGCCGCCGCCACTTCGTCGGCGCTGCCGGCGCGGCCCATCGGCACCAAGGGACCGATGCGCTGCACGCGGTCGGGCTGGCCGCCGCTGGCGTGGATGGCGGTATCGACGATGCCCGGCCGCACCGCGTTGACCCGCACGCCTTCGGCCGCGACCTCCTTCGCCAGGCCGATCGTGAACGTGTCGATCGCGCCCTTGCTGGCGGCGTAGTCCACGTACTCGGCCGGACTGCCCAGGCGCGACGCCGCCGATGACACGTTGACGATCGCGCCGCCGTTGCCGCCATGGCGGCTGCTCATGCAGCGCACCGCTTCGCGCGCGCACAGCAGCGAGCCGAAGACGTTGATCTCGAACAGTCGCCGCCAGCGTGACAGGTCCATCTCGTCGAGCCGCGCCTTGGCTGCCACCACGCCGGCGTTGTTGACGAGTGCCGCCAGCGGCGGCAACTCGGCGCGCACGCGCGCGAACATCGCCTGCACCGCGGCCTCGTCGGTGACGTCGGCGCGCACGACGATCGCCCGGCACCCGAGCGCGCGGACCTGCGTGGCGACGCCTTCGGCCGCCGCCTCGTCGCGGGCGCAGTTGAGCGCCACGTCCCAGCCGGCTTGCGCGCAACGCAACGTGGTCGCGCTGCCGATGCCGCGGCTGGCGCCGGTGATCAAGACACTGCGTTCGCTGACCATCGCGCGATCTTAGCCAGCGCGCTCGCGGGCCGAGGCGGCCCAAAGCTCAACCCACGCGCCAGACGTCCAGGTGCACGGTTTGCGCCTCGCGCCGGCCGACCGCGAGCGCCAGCACGCGGTTCAAGTGCTGCCAGTCGGCGTGCCCGGTGGTGAAGCGGATCGCGGTGCGGAAGTAGTAGGCGTGCGTGGGCACCACGTCGCCGCGCGCCAGTGCGGCCATCACGGCCGGCGGGCCGTGGCGCAGGCCGGTGCTCTGCACTTCGATCAACGCGCCGTCTTGGGTTTCGATCACATAGTGCGCGGCGATGTCGAGCACGCCGTCACCGCGCTGCCATTGCCAGTCGATGCCGCCTTCGACGATGCGGCCTTCGATCTCGCCATGGACCGTGCCGCCGGTGAGCGGTACACAACGCCGCTCGCCGGCCGCGGCGTTGCCCAGGCTCACCACCGCGCCGACCTCGCAGGCGATGTGCGCCAGCAGGTGCAGCGGCGGGGGCGAAGGGGCACTCACTTGGCGGTCGGCATCACGAACTCGGCGCCCTTGCCGATGGACGCCGGCCAGCGCTGCATCACGCTCTTCTGCTTCGTGTAGAAGCGCACGCCCTCTTCGCCGTAGGCGTGCATGTCGCCGAACAGGCTCGCCTTCCAGCCGCCGAAACCGTGCCAGGCCATCGGCACGGGAATCGGCACGTTGATGCCGACCATGCCCACCTGCACACGGCGCGAAAACTCGCGCGCGACGCTGCCGTCGCTGGTGAAACACGCGACGCCGTTGCCGTAGGGGTTGTCGTTGACGAGGTCCAGCGCGGCGGCGAGGTCCGGCACGCGCACGCAGCCGAGCACCGGGCCGAAGATCTCGTGCTGGTAGATCTCCATCTGCGGCGTCACATGGTCGAACAGCGTGCCCCCGGTGAAGAAGCCCTGTTCGCAGCCCGGCACCGTGAAGCCGCGGCCGTCGACCACCAGCGTGGCGCCTTCGTCGACGCCGAGCGCGACATATGCTTCGATGCGGTCGCGCGCCTGCCGGGTGACGATCGGGCCCATCTCGACGTCGGCCCCCATGCCGTCGCCCACCTGGAGCCGGCGCGCACGTTCGGCCACCAGCGGCACGATCTTGTCGGCCACGTCGCCGACCAGCACCGCGACGCTGATCGCCATGCAGCGCTCGCCGGCCGAGCCGTAAGCCGCGCCGACCAGCGCATCGACGGCCTGCTCGACATCCGCGTCCGGCATCACGACCATGTGGTTCTTGGCGCCGCCCAGCGCCTGCACCCGCTTGCCGTGGCGCGCACCGGTTTCGTAGATGTAGCGCGCGATCGGCGTCGAGCCGACGAAAGACAGCGCGCGCACGTCCGGGTGTTCGAGCAACGCGTCCACCGCCACCTTGTCGCCCTGCACGACGTTGAACACGCCGTCGGGCAGGCCGGCGTCGCGCAGCAGCTCGGCCATGAAGAGCGACGCGCTCGGGTCGCGCTCGCTCGGCTTCAGGACGAAGGTGTTGCCGCAGGCGAGTGCCACCGGGAACATCCAGCACGGCACCATGCACGGGAAGTTGAAGGGCGTGATGCCGGCGACCACACCCAGCGGCTGGCGCAGCGTCCAGTTGTCGATGCCGGTGCTCACCTGATCCGTGTAGTCGCCCTTCAACAACTGCGGCGCGCCGCAGGCGAACTCGACGATGTCGATGCCGCGGGTGACCTCGCCCTGGGCGTCGCTGAAGACCTTGCCGTGTTCGGCGGTGATCATCGCGGCCAGCGTGTCGCGGTGCCGGTTCATCAGCGCGAGAAAGTTGTTCAGCACCCGGGCGCGCCGGATCGGCGGCGTGTCGGCCCAGGCCGCAAAGGCGGTCTGCGCCGCGACCACCGCGGCGTGCACGTCGACCGCATCCGCCAGGTGCAGCTCACGTGCGATGCGCCCGCTCGCCGGGTGGTAGATGGGCTGCGAGCGCGTGCCGTGGCCGCGCTCGCGCTGGCCGGCGATCCAGTGGCCGACGGCCGCGGCGGTGGTGAAGGCTTCCGGTGCGCCCATGTTCGTCTCCTGCTGCGAGCAACGAGTCTAGGCCAAGAAAAAGGCCCGCCGCCTGGGAAGGCTGCGGGCCACAAGTCCTCAGAAAGGACGTCGTTGGGAAGCTGCACTCTAGGTGGCTGGCGTGCGGCCGTGCATCCCTAAGACAATGCACCATGCCCGCAGCGCTCACCGATGCCGATGTCGCCGAGCTGCAGCGCCTGCTCGACGGCCTGCCCGCACCGCTGGAGCCGCTGGACGTGAGCGCGCTCGACGGCTACCTGGTGGGTGTGTTGTTGCAGCCCCAGCGCGTGCCCACAGCGCGTTGGTTACCGCATGTATGCGATGTCGATGGCCGCCCGGCCCCGCGCGGTGCCGCCGTCGAGCGCCTGCACAGCCTGGTGCAGCGCCGGCACGGCGAGCTGGCGCGCTCGATCGCGGCGCGCCAGTGGTTCGACCCCTGGGTCTTCGAGCTCGACGACCCTGCGGCGACGCCGTCGCAGGCGGTGTTGCCCTGGGTGGCCGGCTTTGCGACCGCGATGGCCCTGTTCCCGGCGCTGACCGCCCTCGACGACGGCCCGGCGCTGCTCGAGCCGCTGGCGGTGATCTATGCCGCGCTCGACCCGGACGATCTGGAGGACGCCGAGCGCCTGCTGGCCGAGATCGAGACCCTGGAGCCGCCCGCCACCTTGGCCGAGGCGGTCGAAGATCTGGTGCGTTCGACCTTGCTGCTGGCGGACGTGGCGCAGCCGCGCTTGTGATGCCGGGCGCTTGGCTGACAACGACGCGCTGTCAGCGCAGCGTTTGAGCGCCTGCTCGCCCTGCACGCGCCGCGCATGCGGGCAGGCGCTGGCGATGCGCTCGGTCAGCGCACTCGAGCCCGTCGAGCCGCCGTGAAATAGAGCGCGTGCACCCGATCGGGCGCCAGCCCGGCCTCGACGCGGGCGAGGTCGATGCGCAGCGCGCCGCCGTCGACCGCCTGCGACGCGAGCGCGATCTTGACCGCTTCGGCCGCGCCGGCGAGCGCATGGCCAAGCCGTCGCGTGACGATCGCCATCGGCCGCTTGTGCTGCCGAGCGTCGGCACAGAACTGGCGCATGCGCGCCGGCTCCGCCCGGCCCGCGCGCGCGGTAGCCGGCCAGCGGCAGGATCGCCGCGTGCGTTCATAGTCGAGCGCGGCAGCGTGAACTGCGTCGCAGTCGCGCCACTCCGCCACGGTTTTCACCACCGCTTGCGCGCGACACTTCTGCTCACCCTCCGCCGAAAGCCCGCCATGCCCACGCCCCGTCCCGCGCCCCGCACGCCCCACCATCAGGCGGCGCGCTGGCGCCACGACGGCGACGAGAGCGCGCCGGTCGCCGACCCGGCCGATCTGGGCACCGCTTTCGGTCTGGAGCTGAGCCTGGCGAACGTGGCGCGCGTGCAGCCGCTGCCGCCCGCGGCCGACGAGCCGCCGTCGGTCAGCGAAGCTTGACCATCCGGCCAGCGCCGGGCCGCTCCCCCAACGACCCGGTGAGGCCGGCCCGGTGGCTCCAGCGCTAGCGGATCAGCAGCACCGGGGCCTGGCAATGTCCCAGCACCTTGCTGGCGACCGAGCCCATGACCAGGCTGCCGAGCGTGCTGTGGCCGTGTGAGCCCATCGCCAGCAAGTCGTAGCGACCGTCGTCGGCCAGTTTGGCGATCACCTCGCCGGCGTGGCCGACACGCGGCTCGAAACGCGCGTTGAGGCCTTGTTGCGCGAAAAACGCGCGCACAGGCTCGAACACCCGCTCGGCCTCGTCCTGGTAGTAGGAATCGAGCGCCTCCTTGTCGAGCGCAGCGGCGGCGCGCGGTGGCACCGCCGCCACCACGTTGATGACCGTGTACTCGTGTTGGTTGCCCATCCATTCGTCGTGAGCGGCCAGGTAGGCGAGCATGCGCTTGGTGTAGGTGCTGCCATCGACGGCGACGAGGATCTTCATGTGCGGCTTCCTCCTGCAGCAGGGTACGGTCGTCAGTGTCTCACTTCAGACTTCGATCAGCCGCAGGCCGTCGAAGCCTGCCGCCTCGCCCTTGCGTGCATGGCCGCGCGCGTTGCTGACGATGCGTGTCGTGCCGACCCGGTAGTCGTGCCGGCAATGCAGATGCCCGTGCAGCCAGAGGTCGGCGGCCGGCAGCAGGTCGTCGTCGGCATTGCAGAAGCTGGCGCTCGCCGGCTGCGCGGCGCCGTAGCGCGGGTCGGCCGACAAGGCGCTGGGCGCGAAGTGGGTGATGACCACCGTCTTGTCCCAGCGCCCGGCGGCGGGCTCGGCGAGTTCGGCTTCGAGCCAGGCACGGCTGCTGAGCGACTCTTCGCGCATCGCTTCGGCTTCGAAGGGGCGGCCATCGCGGGTCGCGCCCATCAGGCGCATGAAGTAGCCGCTGGCGCGCAGAGCGCGCTCGCGTTCGGCCTCGCCCTGCAGGTCGTAGTCGCTCCAGCGCACGGTGCCGACGAAGCGCACGCGCTGGCCCGCAGCGTCCGTAATAAGCCGGCGCTCACATTCGAGATCGTCAGGCCGAGCCGGGCGCAGCGTTCGCGCAACTGCGGCCAGGCCTCGGTCAGCTCGCGGCGGTCGAATTCGTGGTTGCCGGCGACGAACAGCACCGGCTGCGGCCAGCCGGTGAAGCGCTCCAGCCCGCGCCAGGTGGTGTCGATGTCGCCCGCCAGCACGAGCAGGTCGGCACCCGGCGCGGGTTGCGGCTCGAAGTCTTCGGTTTCGAGGTGCAGGTCGGAAAGCAGCTGGATGCGCAGCATCAAGCGTTGCCGTGGCACTGCTTGAACTTGCGCCCGCTGCCGCAGGGGCAGGGGTCGTTGCGGCCGACCTTGGGGGTGTCGCGGCGCACCGTCGCGACGCGGTAACGCGCCGCGCGTGTCAGCTCCCACAGCTCGGCGACGGTCGTCACCAGGTCCTCGACCGCGTCGTCGGCATCCTTCAACGGATGTTCACGGTCCAGCGTGGCGATCAGCTCGCGCTGCTCCTCGTTCTCCGCCGGCAGGTGGCGGTACAGGCGCGCGAGCGCCAGCGCGACCGCGTCGTCGGCGGCTTCTTCGAGCGCCGGGAAACGCTCCTGCGCGAAGTGGAAACCCGCCACCCAAGGCAACAGCGCACGCGAGTGCTCGGGCAACGGCGCGTCGTATTCGCTTTGCGGCGGCGCGCGTTCGACGTCCAGCACCACCGGGTCGAACCAGCCGTCATCGGCCAGCCCGGCCTGCACCACGTCGTGGCGGCGCAGCACCAGGCTGCGGCAACGTGCCAGCCAGGCCGCGTCCACATCCGCCGGCAGCGCGCGGCCCTGGTGGTCGAACACCGCCGGCAGCCACTCGGCCTCGTGCACCAGCCGCGGCTGCACGATGACACCGGCCAGGTAGCCGTCGAGCATCGGCACGTCGAGCGCTTCCAGCGGCTCGGGGGTGCGTTCGAGCAGGTCGCCGAGCTCGTCCAGCTCGGCGTCGGTCAGGTCGACTTTGGCCATGCGGCGCGCGTCAGGCCGCAAGCGCGCGCTCGATCTTCGCCTTCGTCGCCGGCAACTCCGCCGGCAGGTGGTAGGCCAGCTGGTCGAACAGCTCGGCGTGCAGCTTCAGCTCCTGGCCCCAGGCGGCGGGGTCGATGCCGATCACGCTGGCGTACTGCTCGCGCGTGAAGTCCAGGCCCTGCCATTGCAGGTCGTCGTAACGCGGGCTGACACCGAAAACATGTTCCGCCCCGCCCGCGCTGCCGCCAACGCGCCGCAACATCCAGGCCAGCACACGCATGTTCTCGCCGTAACCCGGCCAGACGAACTTGCCGTCGGCACCCTTGCGGAACCAGTTGACGCAGTAGATCTTGGGCAGCGTCGCGCCCGCGGCCTGCAACTTCGCGCCCAGATCCAGCCAGTGCTGGAAATAGTCGCTCATGTTGTAGCCGGCAAAGGGCAACATCGCGAAGGGGTCGCGCCGCACCTGCCCTAAGGCGCCGGCGGCGGCGGCGGTGGTCTCGCTGCCCATCGTCGCGGCCATGTAGACGCCCTCGACCCAGTCGCGCGCCTCGGTGACCAGCGGCACGGTGGTGGAGCGCCGGCCGCCGAAGATGAAAGCGTCGATCGCGACGCCGGCGGGCGAGTCCCATTCGGCGTCGAGCACCGGGTTGTTGGTCGCGGCGACGGTGAAACGCGCGTTGGGGTGGGCCGCTTTCGCGCCGGTTTCTTTCGCAATCGCCGGCGTCCAGTCGCGGCCCTGCCAGTCCAGGCAATGCGCGGGTGGCGTGCTCATGCCTTCCCACCAGACATCGCCGTCGTCGGTCAACGCCACGTTGGTGAAGATGACATCGCGCTCCAGCGACGCCATGCAGTTCGGATTCGTCAGCGTATTGGTGCCCGGCGCGACGCCGAAATAACCCGCCTCCGGGTTGATCGCATACAGCCGCCCGTCGGCGCCGGGTTTGATCCACGCGATGTCGTCGCCGATGGTGGTGACCTTCCAGCCTTCGAAACCCACCGGCGGAATCAGCATCGCGAAATTGGTCTTGCCGCAGGCGCTGGGGAAAGCCGCCGCGACGTGCCGCTTGACGCCTTGCGGGTCGGTCACGCCGAGCACCAGCATGTGCTCGGCGAGCCAGCCCTCGTCACGCCCCATGGTGGAGGCGATGCGCAGCGCAAAACACTTCTTGCCGAGCAGCGCGTTGCCGCCGTAGCCCGAGCCATAGCTCCAGATCTCGCGCGTTTCGGGATAGTGCACGATGTACTTGGTGGCGTTGCAGGGCCACTTCACGTCCTTCTGGCCGGGCTCCAGCGGCGCGCCGACGGTGTGCACGCAGGGCACGAAGTCGCCGTCGTCGCCGAGCGCATCGAGCACCGCGCGGCCCATGCGCGTCATGAGCCGCATGTTGACGGCGACATACGGGCTGTCCGACAGCTCGACGCCGATGTGTGCGATCGGCGAGCCCAGCGGGCCCATCGAAAACGGCACCACGAACATCGTGCGGCCACGCATCGCGCCGCGGAAGAGGGCTTTGTCGCCGGTCTGCAGCAGCGCGCGCATCTCGCCCGGCGCCATCCAGTTGTTGGTCGGGCCGGCATCCTCGGGGCGCGCCGAGCAGATGAAGGTGCGGTCTTCGACCCGCGCCACGTCGCTCGGGTCGCTCCAGGCCAGGTAGCTGTTCGGCCGCAGTTCGGGGTTCAGCTTGCGCAGGGTGCCGGTTTCGACCAGCTGCTGGCACAGGCGGTCGTACTCGGCTTCGGAGCCGTCACACCAATGCACGTCACGCGCTTCGGTCAGTGCGGCGACCTCGGCCACCCAGTCGATCAGCCGCGAGTGTTTGACATCAGCGGGCACACGCAGGGCCAGCCCTTCCAGTTGGGGGCGGTTCATGGCGGGGGTTCCTGTCATCGAATCGGGAGCAACAACGGCAACGGGGCGGGTCGGCGGGCATCGGGCGCGCTGCCGCGATGGTGACGCGGCGACCGGCAACCCGGGGGGCTCAGCGGATGGTGAGCCGGATTGTCATGCCAGTGTAATCGGGCCGTAACCACCCCCCTGGCGGGGGCCGGGCGGCAGGATTTGGCAGGCGCTTACAGTGCGCGCACCATGCTCGCCTACCGCCACGCCTTTCACGCCGGCAACCATGCCGACGTGCTGAAACACCTGGTGCTGGTGCAGGTGCTGCGCCACATGGCCGAGAAGGACAAGCCGTACACGCTGGTCGATACCCACGCCGGCGCCGGCGGTTATTCGCTCGAAGGGCGCTACGCGCACAAGAAGGACGAGTTTGCGCACGGCATCGGCACGCTCTGGCAGGCCGAGGGTCTGCCCGCGGCGCTCGCCGACTACGTCGCACTGGTGCGCCAGTTCAACGGCGGCGGCTCGCTGGAGCAATACCCCGGCTCACCCGCCTTCGCGCAGATGCTGCTGCGCCCCACCGACCGGCTGCGCCTGTATGAGCTGCACCCGACCGACCACAAGATCCTCGCCGCCTACCTCGGCCAGCGGCCGCAGACGCTGGTCCAGATGAGCGACGGCTTCGCCGCCATCGAACGCGAACTGCCGCCGCCGTCGCGCCGCGGCGTGCTGCTGATCGACCCGAGCTACGAACTGAAGTCGGACTACAGCAAGGCCGTCGCCGCGCTGCGCGAGGCGCTGACCCGCTTCGCCACCGGCACGGTGCTGATCTGGCTGCCGCAGGTGCAACGCGTGGAGGCGGTGGAACTGCCGAAACGCCTGACCACTGCCGCCGCCGCGGCGCCGAGGGGATGGCTGCATGCGCAACTGCACGTGGAACCCGCGCAGGGCGACGGCTTCGGGTTGACCGGGTCGAGCATGTTCGTGGTCAACCCACCGTTCGGCTTGAAGGAAACGCTCGACGCGTGTTTGCCGGTGCTGGTGCAGCGGCTGGGGCGTTACCCCGGCGCGCGCTTCACCCTCGCTGCCTCCTAGACCCCTCGCGCGCGGTCGGCCGCGAACTGGGCCTGCCAGGCGCCGAAGCGGTCTTCGTCAAGCGCCCCTCGCACCTCGCGCATCAGGTTCAGGTAGTAGTGCAGGTTGTGGATGCTGGCCAGCATCGGGCCGAGCATTTCGCCGCAACGGTCCAGGTGGTGCAGGTAGGCGCGCGAGAAGCCGCTTTGGCAGGCATGGCAGGCGCAGCTCTCGTCGATCGGCCGCTGATCCTGCCGATGGCGCGCGTTGCGGATCTTCAAGTCGCCGTAGCGTGTGAACAGGTGGCCGTTGCGCGCGTTGCGCGTGGGCATCACGCAGTCGAACAGGTCGACGCCGTTCGCGACCCCGTCGACCAAATCCTCCGGCGTGCCGACGCCCATCAGGTAACGCGGCTTGTTTGCCGGCAGCCGCTGCGGCGTGTGGGCGACGATGCGGCGCATGTCTTCCTTCGGCTCGCCGACCGAGACGCCGCCGACCGCGTAGCCCGGCAGATCCATCTCGACCAAGCGGCTCAAGGACTCCTCGCGCAGCGGCTCGTACATGCCGCCCTGCACGATGCCGAACAACGCATTCGGGTTGTCCAGCCGCGCGAACTCGCTTTGGCAGCGCGCGGCCCAGCGCAGGCTCAATTCCATCGACGCGCGCGCCTCGGCTTCGCTGGTCGGCCGGCCGTCCATGTCGTAGGGCGTGCATTCGTCGAACTGCATCACGATGTCGCTCGCCAACACCGTCTGGATCTGCATGCTGACTTCGGGCGTCAGCAGCAGCTTGTCGCCGTTCACCGGCGACGCGAAGCGCACGCCTTCTTCGCTGATCTTGCGCATCGCGCCCAGCGACCAGACCTGGAAGCCGCCGGAGTCGCTCAGGATCGGCCGATTCCAACCCTCGAAGCGGTGCAGCCCGCCGAAGGTGTTGACGACCTCCAGCCCCGGCCGCAGCCACAAGTGGAAGGTGTTGCCGAGGATGATTTGGGCGCCCATCGCTTCGAGGTCGCGCGGCAATACGCCTTTCACGGTGCCGTAGGTGCCGACCGGCATGAAGGTCGGCGTCTCGATCACGCCGTGGTTCAGCGTCAGGCGGCCGCGGCGCGCCAGGCCGTCGGTGGCGAGCAGTTGGAATTGCAGCATGCGTCGAATTGTCGCGGCGCCGACCGGCCGACGGATGTTGTGTGACCAAGTGGGCCGCCAGCGCGGCGCAGCCCTACACATCGGGCTCGGTGCGCCGATGAGTAGGCAATCCCGCTGTCCAGGCCCATCCGGCTTGTCGGCCGGAAATCGATCCCCGTTCGTGCTGGTGCCCACCAGCCGGCCGCGGCTTCGCCAGCGCATGTCGCGGCGCACCTCCCATCCGGAGGCGGCGCCCGGCGATCGCCGAGACGCTCTCGCCGACCGCGACTGTGAGCACCGCTCCTGCAAGAAGAATCCGTCCGCGCCACGCTGGCCGACGGCCCCGTACAAGAACACGAAGGACAGCACTCATGGCACTCGTTGAACTGGTCTATCTGGTGGCGCTGATCGGCGTCGTCGTGGCAATACTCGCCTTACTGGGCGAGGCGGTGGCGTCTGTAACGCGCTCGCCTTCTTGGCAGGCGCAGCGCTTCGAGCTCGCCCGGCCCGCGGTTGATCCGGCACCGCTGCAGGTGGTCGCGACCGTCGACCGCCGCGCGCAGCCACTCGGCTTCGTGGGCAAGGACCGACGCGCCACGGCGGCGGGCAGCGAGCCCGCACCGGAGTTCGCGTCGACGCGCGCCTGAGCGACCCGATCAGCGAGCGGCGAGGGCCCGTGCCAGCAGCATCGCGTCGCCGTAGCTGAAGAAGCGATAACGTGCTTCGACCGCATGGCGGTACAACGCGCGCACCTGCTCGTAGCCGGCGAAGGCGCTGACCAGCATCAGCAGCGTGCTCCGGGGCAGGTGAAAGTTGGTGAGCAGCCGATCGACGACGCGGAAGCTGAAGCCCGGCGTGATGAAGAGGTCGGTCTCGCGCGCGCCGGCTTGCAGCGTGCCGCCGAGCGCGGCCGATTCGAGCGCCCGCAGCGTGGTCGTGCCGGCCGCGACGACGCGACCGCCACGGGCGCGTGCGGCTTCGATCGCGGCGATGGCGTCGTTGCCCACCTCGAACCACTCGCTGTGCATGCGGTGCTCGGCCAAGTCGTCCACGCGCACCGGCTGGAAGGTGCCGGCGCCCACGTGCAGCGTGACGCGCGTGCTTTGGATGCCGAGCGCGCGCAGGCGTGCCAGCAGCGCGGCGTCGAAGTGCAGCGACGCGGTCGGCGCCGCCACCGCACCGGGCCGCTCGGCGAACACGGTCTGGTACCGCTCGGCGTCCTCGGGCGCGTCCGCATGCGTGATGTAGGGCGGCAGCGGCACATGGCCGTGGGCGTCGAGCAGCGCCAGCGGTTCGGCGTCGAGGCGCAGATGAAAGAGCGAGTCGTCCGGTCCGCCGCGGCCCAGCACCTCGGCGCCGAAGGCGCCGCCGGCGAACTGCAGGCGTGTGCCCGGCCGCGGCGACTTGCTGGCGCGCAGATGCGCGAGCACCTCGTGGCCGGGCAGCACGCGCTCGACCAGCGCTTCGACCGCGCCGCCCGAATCCTTGTGACCGAACACGCGCGCCTTCAGCACCCGCGTGTCGTTGAAGACGATGAGGTCGCCGGCCTGCAGCAGCTCGGGCAGGTCGCGGAACACGCGGTCGGCCGGTAGCCCGGCGCGACCGTCGAGCAGCCGCGAGGCGCTGCGTTCGGGCGCCGGGTGCTGCGCAACCAACTCGGCGGGCAGCGTGTAGTCGAAATCGGCGACGGTGTAGGTGCGGGTCATGGGCATCAGGCTGTACCGGCCTGACAAGGAGCGGCAACGGCGCGGATTGTTCCACGCCGTGTGCTCTTTCTCAGTGCGGCGCGCCGAGCAGCCGTGTCGCCGCCAGCTCGCCGATCTGCTGGCCCATGCGCGCACCGGCGTCGGTGGCGCTGCGGTAGTGCACGCCCTCCCAGACGCGTGCATTGCCCACCTCCTGCACGAAGTCGTCGATACGCGTCCAGCGCCGCGTCGCGCCCTTGGCGGTCGGGCTGCTGGTGGCGAGCACCGGCAGCGCGCCGCTGCCGACCTCGGCCTTGACCACCGCGCCAACCGCCGCCGCCAGCACGCTGTGCGCGCTCGGGTACTCCGGGTGCATCGGCGTGTCGATGAACGGGGCCCAGCTCGGGTCGCGTTCGGTCGCGTCGTTGCCGTTGATGTCGGCGTTGCGGATCGCGGTCGACGGGCGCCAGAAGTTGTACTGGTACTTGGCGTCGAAGACCGCCATCAGGCCGTCGTCCATCGCCTGCGCGGCCGCGGCGAACAGGCGCGCATTGCCGAGCACGTCGCGCCCGGGCGCCAGCGCCACCGAACGCAAGACGCCGTGGTAGATCGGCGGCAGCGAATAGTCCCAGAAGCGCGCCACCTCGGTCTGCTCGGCGCTGCGGCGCGTGCTCGCCTTGCCGCCGAAGGCCTTGACCTCATTGAAGTCGCGTGCCCAGGCCTCGCTCGTCAACGCCGGCGGTGCCGGCGGGCGCAGCTGTGACGTGCTCGCGAGCAGCCAGGGCCGGCGCTGTGCCCAGGCCGTGGCCGCAGGCGATGCCGTCGGCACATAAACGCCGGCGCTGGTGTGCGGGCGGTAGCTGTCCGCAACGCTCGGCATCTCGTCGGCGCGTGCGGCGAGGACCGCCTGAGCGGCCTTCTCGCCGGCTGCCATGCCAGCCGCCTTGGCGGGCGATTCGGCGACGGCCGCCAGCGCCGCTTGCACCGCCGCATCGACACTCGCCTGCTGCGCCGGCAGCAGCTTGCCGAGCACGACGCGGTGCGCCGCGGCCACCGCGGCATCGACCGAGGCGCGCTGGCCGGTCGCCGCGACCGCGGCCTGGTGCACCGCCGTCTGCACCAGCGCCATCACCCGCACCGCGGGTGGTGTGCCGATTTTCGCCTCGACGATCAGCTCGCCGGTCTTGGTGTTCCAGTCGGTGATCACATCCGCGCCGGCGTGCAGCGTGGTCGCGGCCAGCAGGGCGGCGAGGGCCCCTTGAGGGAGTTTGAGTTTCATGATGGGTCGTCCTGTTGCGCGAACAATGCGCTTTGATAAAGGTGATAGTCGGCGCGGTAGGGCACGCGCGCCCGGGTGCCGACGAGAGCGGCGTTGCAGGCGGTGGTCGGCGCCAGGCCGCCTTCGGTGTCGACACGCTGGATGCTGGTGACGCCGGCGAACAGCCCGGGAGTGCCGTCGGAGCGGGTGCCCAGCAGCAACCACGGGATCGCGCCCGCGCGCGGCGCATCGACGCGCGCCTTGACGCTGCCGGTGATGCGACTGCCGTCGCTCGCCTGCCAATACGGTCCGGCGCCATGCTGGCCAATCGGCTGGCCGTGGTGGCCGATCAGCACCGCGTCGGGCGCCACGAAGGCCCAGCCCGCGCTGCGACATTCGTAGATCTGCACGCCGTGCGCGGCGACGGTGAGCAGGTGCTGTTCGTGGTCCGCGGGCGCAAGGGGATCGTGGGGACCGTGCTGCGCGGCCGCGAGCAGCGGCGCGGCCAGGAGGAGGAGGAGTGCTGGTTTCATCGCTGGCCTTTAACGTTTGACGATCACAACTTCGAGGTACTCGCTCGGCACCACCAGCGACGTCGCCCCGGCCGTGTTGAGCTCGTCCAGCAGCGCGGTGATCGCACGCTCCAGCGACTGCTGGCCGCCTGAGTCGAGCGCACCGAAGGCCTTGTGCGTCGGGCCGTAGTAGTCGCGAAACACCTGCAGCCAATGCGCGGGCGAGCGGTAGCGGAACATGAAGTGGCGCCGCTCGCAGCGCAACTCGACGCCGGCGCCGAACAGCTCGCGCAGATGCGCCTCGCTGCCCCACAGCGCGGGCGACTTCACGCCGGCCGGCGGCGGCACATGGGCACCGATGACCTTGAACAGCCGGCCGATGAAACTCTCCGGCGTCCAGTTGGCGAGGCCGATGCGCCCGCCCTTGCGCGTGACACGCAACAACTCGGCGGCCGAACGGGCCTGGTCGGGTGCGAACATCACGCCAAAGGTCGACAGCACGGCGTCGAAGCGGCCGTCGGCAAACGGCAGCGCCTCGGCGTCGGCGACCTGGAACGTGATGTTCGCCAGCCCTTCGGCGTGGGCGCGCGCGGCGCCCTTGTCGAGCAGGGTCGGCGCGTAGTCGGTCGAGATCACGTCGGCGAAGCGGCGCGCGGCGGCGAGGGTGGCGTTGCCGTTGCCGGCCGCCACGTCCAGCACCTGTTCGCCGGCGCGGATGTCGGCCGCTTCGGCCAGCTGCTCGCCGACGATCTGCAAGGTGGTGCCGACGACGGCGTAGTCGCCCGAGGACCAGGTGGCCTGCTGGCGTTGTTTGATGGCGCTGTAGTCGGGGGTCGAAGCGGGGGTCGAAGGGTTCATGGTTCGAGAGTCCTCAGGTGAAGGCGCCGCGGCTTGCGGCAGGGGGTTGAAAACGGGTCAGCGGTCGGCTCACGCGGCGTCAGCGGGCGCTGGCGCCGACGCGCGCCGCCTCGGCGCGCCGCGCCACGGGCTGCGGGGTGACGGCGCTGACGTCGTGCCGGTAGCTGACGTCGAAGCGCACACGCTGGCGGCCGGCGGTGCCGTTGTCGCAGCCGATCTGGTGCACGGCCTGGCGCACGGCCTGGCGCGCGCTGAGCGTGCTGCCGCGCACCTCGATGCCGTCGATGCGGCGGCCGTCGAGGTTGAACGTCACCTGCACCAAAGCTTCCTCGGGGAGCAGGGCCAGCCGGCGGGCGATGTGGGTGCGCACGTCGTCCGTGACCGCCGGGCACAGGGCGCGCACCTCGTAACTCGTATCGATGACTTTGAAACGCTGGGCGAAGGGCTCCTGTGCCACGGCGGCCACGCTGGCCAACGGCAGCGCGGCGAGCGTGAGGGTTGCGGCGTGGAAAACGAACGTGTTCATTGCGGGCTCCGGGTGAGTAGGTGAAGGGCGGGAAGGGCGGCGGTGCTTCAGGCGCGCGTCAGCGCGTGCTCGGCACCGAGCGACGGAAGAACCGCGGATTGCGGCGTGGGGGCGGACAGCGAAGCGCGTTCGCGCCTTTCGTCCAGGAAAGACGCGATGCGCCGGTTGACGACCGGCCCGTGTGTCAGCGGGCCCATGTGGCCCATGTCGGGGAGGCGTTCGTGGCTGGCTTGCGGCAGGGCGTGGCGCAGCAGCTGGCCGATCCGCCTTGTCGACGCCGCCGTGTCCACGCCGCTCAGGCACAGCGTGCGCACCGCGCCGTCAATGCGCGCGGGGCGCTCGGCAAACACGGCGTCGAAGTGGCGCCGCACGCTTGGCATGCGCGCAGCGACTGCGGCGCGCCGGGCGGTGGGCATCGCGTCCCACGCTGCCGCGCCCGACCAGTAGCTGACGAAGCGCTGCGCCGCAGCGTGCAAGTCGCCGTGCGCCAGCCGTTCGTGCAGATCGACGACCAGCGTCAGGACTTCGTTGACCTCGGCGTGGCTGGCCGTGTCCTCGAACAGCAGGCGAAAGGCCACCGGCTCGTAGACGACGACGCTTCGGACCAACTGCGGGTGCAGCGCGGCCAGTTTGAGCGCGACCGCGCCGCCGTAGGAGTGGCCGACCAGATGCACGCCGCGCGTGCCGCGCAACAGCGGCGCGGCAAGCGCCGCCTCGTCGGCCAGCGCCATCGGCGCGCTGGCGCTCCACGCCGGCTGCGCGCCGTGGCCGTGCAGGTCGATCGCGTGCACCTCGTGGTGCGGCGCGAGCAGCTGCGCGAGTGCGTCCCACTGGCGCGCCGAGCTCGCGCTCGAATGCAGCAACAGCACGCGGTCCATCAGCGGGTCCCGAGTGCGGCGGCGATGCGCTCGCGCTGCGCATCGGTCGTCAGTTCACCGAGCACCTTGACGAAGCGCGCGGTCTGCGCGCCGCTGTCGACATACTGCCAGCGGTAGGCGGCGGCCATGGTGGCGCGCAGCGCGCTTTCCTCGTCGGTTGCGAACGCGCGGCCGGCGCTGTTCAGGAAGTAGTCGGTATCGGCGGCGGCCTGCGCCTGGGCCGTGGCCAGCACGGCGCCCACCAGCGCGATCAGATCGTCCACCCCCGCGTCACGCTCGGCGGCGCCGATGCGCCCGTGCTCGCGCCGCCATTCCAGTTCGTCGAGGATCGCGTGCTGCGACTCCTCCAGCCAGTGGCAGCGGAAGACGTCCTTCCACAGCGGGTCGAGCCCTTCCTCGGGGCCGATGCTGGCACGGTAGTGCACCTGCGAGAACAGCTCGATGTCGAGCGTCCAGCCGAGCACGGCCCAGGTCGACTTGCCGAGCACCGTCTGCGCCACCTGGTCGGCCTGCGGCAAGAAGCGGTAGCCGGCGGGCATGCCGGCGTCGGCCATGCCGTCCAGGCGGCGGAACAGCGCCTGGTGCTTCAGCTCTTCGTCGGTCAGACGCACCAGCGCCTCGAAGGCCACCTGATCGCCGAGCGCATGCGAGCGGCTCAGCTCGACCGTCTTGGCGCCGATCGCGCGTTCGACGAGCGCGAACATCTGGGCATAGGTGCGGCCCTGGATCTGCGACAGCAGCCGCGCTTCACCCGCGCGGAGGAACTCGAGGCGGTGCAGCAGCGACAGGCTGTCGGGCAGGAACTTCTTGCGGAAGTCGAGGCTGCGGCCCCGGATGACGTCGCGCTCGATGTCCCAGCGCACGCGCTTGGAGGCGTCGATGCAGCTGGCGTAGCGGGCGGTGAGGTCAGGCGGCGAGGATAGGTCGAAGGTCTGCATGGCATCGGTCCTGTGGGTGGTTTGGCAAGGCGTGGTCAGCGCCACGTTTCAGCGGCCGAGCCGCGCCACGCCCGGCGCCGGTCGCGGTGCCTCGCGGACGGTTCGAGCAAGAAGTAGGTTCATCGGAGTGAGGCGCGAGCGGTGGGGTCATGGCTTGATGGGTCGGCGGCTGCGGGCTGCGGCTCGAAGGCCCGCGGCGGCTGTACTGGTGCAATCGGCTTGCGCGCACCGAACCCGACACCGCCCCAAGAACTAGGGGGGCGGGGCTCCGGCTCCGTTGAGGGCCTAGGAGGTCGAACCCAGCGCCAGGGCCTGGCGCGTCAGCGGGTGCGACTCGCCCAGGCCCAGGCGCAGCGCCTCGGCGGCACGCCGCGCACTGTCGGCGCCGGGCTGGCCGCTGGCGCGTTCGGCGCGCGCCAGCCACAGCAGGCCCTCGCCGACTTCCGCGCTGCGCGCCGGATCGCGCGCCACGGCTTCGGCCGCCGCGACGGCGTCGCGCGCATGCCGCAGCGCGCGGCCGGCGTCGCCTTCGTCGAGCGCGGCCCGGGTGGCGACGCGCAGCAGCGCCGCGCGCGCGCTGCTCGGCGCGGCAGCTTTCGCCAACCCGGCCTCGGCGCTGCGCGACGCGCCCACGGCATCGCCGCGCGCGAGTTGCAGCGACGCGCGCAGCCCGGCGAGCATCAGCCTGCGCTCGGCACCGCCCCCTCCCGTGGGCGCCGCCTCGACCTGGAGGAGCACTTCCTGCGCCTCGTCCAGGCGATGGCCGTCGATCAGCAGCCGCGCCAGCTCGATCTCCGCGGGCAGCGCATAGGCGATGCTGCCGCGCGCGCGGGCACGCCCGGCCGCCGCGCGCAGCGCCGCCTCGGCCGCCGGCGCATCCCCCAACCGGGCCAGCAACACGCCGCGCGTCTGGTCGAACCAGGCCGGCGGCGGCGCCTCGGCGGTGGTGCGGCTGAAGCGGGGCGTGATGGCATCGATGATCGGCCGCGCCGCCTGCACCTCGCCCATCGCGATCAACAGCTGCGCCTGTCTGGCGCGCGAGCGCAGGTGGCTCAGGTTGTCGGCACGGCCCAGTTCGATGTCGAGCCGGTGCAGCCCCGCCAGCGTGGCCAGGCTCGCGCGCAACTCGCCGTGTTCCTCCTGCAGCGCGGCGAGCAACGCCAGCATCGTGCGGTAGGCGCCGCCGCCCGTGCGCCGCGTCCGGTCCATCTGCGCGATGGCAGCGGTGACGCCGGCGATCGCGTCGCCGAGCCGGCCCTCGGCGCGCGCCAGCTCGGCCTCGGCGCGCTGGCACTCCTCGTTCGCCAGTGCGCTCAGGCGCGCTCCGCGCTCGATCGCCGCCCGCGCGCGCTCGATCTGCCTGCGCGCCTCTGCCACGTGCCCGGCGGTGAGTTCGGCATCGACCGTGTTGCAGGCCACGTGCGCGATCAGATGGTCGTCGCCGCTCGCGGCGGCGATCTGCGCCGCGCGCCGCATCACCGCCAGGTCCTTGGCGCTGTCGCCCAGCCCCGCGTACTGGCCGGCGATCGGGTACAGCAGGTCGACGGCCACCCGAGGGTCGTCGGCAAACTGCTGGTCGATCAGCTGCACGCTGCGGTCGAGGATCTCGCGTTGCGTGATCGGACGGTCCGGGTCGCCGGTCGTCTGCAGCGCCAGGTCCATCAGGTTGCCGCGCGCGCTGGCACGCGCGGCCTGGAACAGCGCCTCGTCGCGTTCGCGCCGCGCCTCGATGGCCTGCCAGGTCGTGCCGACGATGCCGGCCACGAGCGCCAGCGCGGTCACCGACGCCGCGCCCACCGCCAGCCGGTGGCGGCGCACGAACTTGGCCGTGCGATAGCCCAGCGTGTCGGGTCGGGCCGCGACCGGCCGGTTGTCCAGCCAGCGCTCCAGGTCGTCGGCAAACGCCGACGCGCTGGCGTAACGCGCGGCGGGTCGCTTCTTCAGCGCCTGGGCGGCGATGTTGTCGAGGTCGCCGCGCAGGCGCGGCGCATGCTGCGGCGGCGCGGCGTCGGACAGGCGCTGCGGCTCGGTTTCGACCACCGAGCGCAGGCGATCGACCGGCGTGTCGGTCGGCCTGGCGGTCGGGTGGCCGCCGGCCAGCAGCGTGTACATCAGGACGCCGAGCGCATAGACGTCGGTGGCGGTGCTGACTTCGCCGCCCTGCACCTGCTCGGGCGCGGCGAATTCCGGCGTGAAGGCGCGGCCGGCAATCTGCGTCAGCGCCGTCGCGGGCGCGGCGTCGGCCTGGGCTTCTTCGTCGAGCAGCTTGGCGATGCCGAAGTCCAGCAGCTTCACCTGGCCGGCTGTCGTGACGAGGATGTTGCCGGGCTTCAAGTCGCGGTGCAGCACCAGCCGCGCATGCGCATGCGCCACCGCGCCGAGCACGTCGATCAGCAGGCGCACCCGTGTTTCGAGGTCCAGCGCCTGCGTTTCGCAGTGGCGGTCGATCGTCTCGCCCTGCACGTGCTCGAGCACCAGATAGGGCTGGCCGCCGGCGCTGACACCGGCGTCGAGCAGGTGCGCGATGTTGGGGTGCGCGAGCCGCGCCAGCGCCTGCGCCTCGCGCGCGAAGCGTTCGGCGCCGCCGCGGCCGAGCAGCGCCAGGTTGAGCAGCTTGACCGCGACCTCGCCTTCGAAGCGGCCATCGCTGCGCCGCGCCCGCCAGACGCTGCCCATGCCGCCGGCGCCGATGGCTTCAGTCAGCGTATAGGCGCCGAAGACCTGGCCGGCGAGCGACGGCGTGGCGGCCAGCGCGCTGCCTTCGAGGAAGCCGGCCGCGCCGGCTTCGTCGGCAAGCAGTTCCGCCAGGGCATCGGCGAGCGCCGGGTCCTGCGTGCGCAGCTGCGCGAGCCGCGCGGCGCGCGCCGTGTCGTCCAGGTCGAGCAATTCGTCGAGCAGCGGGCTCAAGGCGGCCCAGCGCTCGGCCAGCGGTGCCGTCACCGCTAACCCTCCTTCATGACATGGCGCAGGAACAGCCGCGCCTTGTTCCAGTCGCGCTGCACGGTGCGCTCGGACACGCCGCGCAGGGCCGCGATCTCGGCGAAGCCGAAACCGCCGAAGAACTTCAGCTCGACCAGCTCGGCGAGCGCCGGCTCGACCCCCGCCAACTCGTCCAGCGCTTCAGCCAGGGGCGCCAGCTCGTCGCCCGCCGCCAGCGCGTCGGCCTGGCCGGTGTCGAGCGAGGTGATGTGGAACTCGCCGCCGCGTTTCAAGGCCTTGCGTTCGCGCGCGTAGTCGATGATCAGGCCGCGCATCGCATGCGCCGCGTAGGCGAAGAACCGTGCACGGTCGGGGAAGGCGGTGGCGCGTTGGCTCAAGTCGAGATACGCCTCGTGCAGCAGCGTCGTCGCGCCGAGTGTCAGGCCCCAGGCATTGGCGTGCAGTTGCTTGCGCGCCAGGCGATGCAGCTCGCCGTACAGGGTGGCGAACAAGGCCTCGGTGGCGCGCACGTCGCCGCGTTCGGCGGCGGTCAGTGCATCGGCCAGCGCCTGCGCGTCGGCCGGCGTGTCGCTGTCGCCGCGGCTCGGGTCCAGGGCCATGCGGCGATGGTGCCACGCAGCCCCGCGGAGCGCGATCCCCTGCGCGCCACGCAACAATCGCGCATGTCCGCCCCTCCCTTGTCGGCGCCGCAGCGCGCGATGCAAAAGCTTGGCCTGGTGCGCGACATCGACTTGGCACTTCATCTGCCGCTGCGCTACGAGGACGAGACCCGGCTGCACCGGCTGGCCGACGCGCGCGACGGCGACGTGGTGCAGGTGGAAGGCGTGGTGGCCGACTGCAAGGTCGAGTTCCGGCCGCGCCGGCAATTGATCGTGCGCCTGCACGACGACCACGGCGAGCCGCTGCTGCTGCGTTTTCTCAACTTCTACGGCTCGCAGCAGAAGGCGTATGCCGCCGGCAAACGGCTGCGCGTGCGCGGCGAGTTGCGCGCCGGCTTCTTCGGCCGCGAGATGGTGCACCCGGCCGTGAAACCGGCCGATGCGCCGCTGCCCACCGCCCTGACGCCGGTATACCCGACGAGCGCGCAACTGCCGCAGGCCTATCTGCGGCGCGCGGTGCAGTCGGCACTCGAACATGCGCCGCTGCACGAACTGCTGCCCGAAGCGATCGTGCCGCCCGGCCTGCCGTCATTGCGCGACGCCTTGTTCGCGCTGCACCATCCGGCGCCGGCGCAGCCGCTGGCCGCGCTGGAAGACCGCAGCCACCCGGCGTGGCAGCGCCTCAAGTTCGACGAGCTGCTGGCGCAGCAGCTCTCGCAGTTGATGGCGCGCGAGGCGCGTGCGGCGCTGCACGCACCCGCCTTGCGCGCGGGCGAGTTGCATCGGCGCTTCACGGCTGTGCTGTCGTTTGAACTCACCGCCGCGCAACAGCGGGTCGCAGGAGAAATCGCGGTCGACCTCGCCCGCGCGCAGCCGATGCACCGGCTGCTGCAAGGCGACGTCGGCTCGGGCAAGACGGTGGTCGCCGCGCTCGCCGCCGCGCTCGCCGTCGACTCCGGCTGGCAATGTGCGCTGATGGCGCCGACCGAGATCCTGGCCGAGCAGCACTTTCGCAAGCTGGTCGGCTGGCTCGAACCGCTGGGTGTCGGCATGGCCTGGCTGACCGGCAGCCGCAAGGGGCGCGGCCGGGCGGCGATGCTGGAGCAGGTGGCGTCGGGAAACGCCGGGCTGGTGATCGGCACGCACGCGGTGATCCAGCAGGACGTGGTGTTCGCCAAGCTCGGGCTGGCGGTGGTCGACGAACAGCACCGCTTCGGCGTCGCGCAGCGGCTGGCCTTGCGCGACAAGTTGAGCGAGCAGGCGCTGGAGCCGCACCTGCTGATGATGTCGGCCACGCCGATCCCGCGCACGCTGGCGATGACCTACTACGCCGACCTGGCGGTGAGCACGATCGACGAGCTGCCACCCGGCCGCACGCCGGTGGTGACCAAACTCTTCGCCGACGGCAAACGCGACGCGGTGATCGAGCGTGTGCACCATGCGGTGGCCGAAGGCCGGCAGGTCTACTGGGTGTGCCCGCTGATCGAGGAATCAGAGTCGCTCGACCTGCGCAACGCCACTGAAACACACGCGCAACTCAGCGCCGCGATGCCGGTCGGCACGATGGTCGGCCTGCTGCACGGGCGCATGCCTGCGGCCGAGAAGGCGGCCGTGATGTCGCTGTTCACCCAAGGCCAGATGCCGGTGCTGGTGGCCACCACCGTCATCGAAGTGGGCGTGGACGTGCCCAACGCCAGCCTGATGGTGGTGGAACACGCCGAGCGCTTCGGCCTCGCGCAACTGCACCAGCTGCGTGGCCGCGTCGGCCGCGGCGCGCAGGCCAGCGCGTGCGTGCTGATGTACGCCACCCCGTTGTCGCCCACCGCCAAGGACCGCCTGAAAGCGATGGCCGACACCACCGACGGCTTCGAGATCGCGCGCCGCGACCTCGCCATCCGCGGCCCCGGCGAGTTCATGGGCGCGCGCCAGAGCGGGGACGCGCTGCTGCGCTTTGCGGACCTGGCAGCGGATGGGCCGCTGATCGAGGCGGCGCGGGCCGCGGCGCGGCAGCTGCTGAAGGAGCGGCCGGAGGCGGCGTTGGCGCAGGTGGAGCGGTGGCTCAAGTCGAGGGAGGAGTTTGCGAAGGCGTAGGTGACCCGGCGATCGCCTGCCGCCCTATGAACGCGCTGTGGGTCCGCGCCTACAGCCTTGCGCGAACAATGCCGCTTCTGCAATGACTGCCGTGCCACGAGGATGTGCGCATGCAGGGCCGGTGCCGCGCCGACCCACCCATGACACGAAAGGAACCGCCATGGCCAGCAACGACAACGTCATCGACATACTCAACGACCTCATCGAAAACTCCAAGGACGGTCAATACGGCTTTGCCAAGTGCGCCGAACGCGTGGAATCCACCCTGTTGCGCGAGACGCTGCTCAAGCGCTCGGCTGACTGCGCCAGCGCCGTGGGCGAGTTGCAGGGCATGGTGGCCCAACACGGCGGCAAGCCGGCCGAACATGGCACGGTGCTGGGCGCGCTGCACCGGGGCTGGGTATCGGTCAAGGACACCATCACCGTCAACTCCGACCACGCCGTGCTCGAGGAGTGCGAACGTGGTGAGGACGCCGCCCTGGCGCGCTACCGCAAGGCGCTGAAGGAAGATCTGCCGGCGGACGTGCGCAACCTCATCGAGCGCCAGATGGCCGGCGCCCAGGCCAACCACGACCAGGTGAAGATGCTGCGCGACACGACGCACCGCTGATCGAAAACCGATGCGCAACCCTTGGACCACCAAGAACCCGTTCATGAGCATGTGGCTCAGTACGGCCAACCGAGTCGCCGGCTCCGCACGCGGCCAAGCCGCGGCTGCAATCAAGCGCGAGACCAAGGCGGTGCAGGCCGAAGCGGCGAAGCAGATGGTCGACTTTTGGACGGGAAAGGCAGCCACCCCTGCCCCGGCGCGCAAGGCGAGGAAGAAGCGCACTTGACTTGTTGGCGGTTTCATCGATGCCTTGCAGCGCGAGATGGCGGGTACTGAACGGCCGCGCAAACGCCTCGCCAAGCCGCCGATCAAACTCGCTGCCGACGCGCCCCTGCGTCGAATGAGCCCCGAGGCGGTCAAGCGCGTGGACGCCGAAGACCTCCAGCTCAGATGAAGGCAAGGCGCGTGCGTTGCATCGCTGACGCGAACGTCCTGCTTCCCGTGCTGGCCGAAGGGCACGCGCACCAGGTGCCGGCTGCTGCTTGGTGGGACGCGAGCGAAGACGGCGCCGTTGGACTGAGCCTTCCGGTTCGCATGGCGCTGTTGCGGCTGCTTTCGAACAGCCGGGTCATGGGAACCTCCGTCTTGCGACCGACCCAGGCCTGGGGTGCGGTGCAGAGCCTTATCGACGACCCACGCATCGAGGTGATCGATCAGGTACCGGCGACACACGGCAAGCTCTGGTACGACAACGTGGCTCGGCGCGAGCCTCCACCCGACCTGTGGACCGACGCCTGGCTCGCCGCGCTTGCCCAGGCACACGACTGCGAAATCGTGACGTTCGACGGCTGTTTCCGCTCGTTCTCGAAGTTGAAGCTGCACCTGCTCGAGCCCGCGAGTTAGCCACAGCTGAACGCGAACACCTCTGCCATGCGCTGCTGAAGCTGCACGGGCGAGCTGCCCTGGCCGCGTCGGCCGCGGCGCGCAGGCCAGCGCGTGCGTGCTGCTCTACGCCATCCCGCTGTTACCCACCGCGAAGGACCGCTTGAAGGGGCGGATTCAACTGGTCGATGCAACACACTAAACCCCGCCGAGGCGGAAGGAGTGTTGCACGTGAAGCAGCGACCGCGGATCTACTACTCTGACAGCCAGAAGGAGCTGATGTGGAAGCGCTGGAAGGAGGGATGGACCCTTCACCAGATTGCGCAGTTGTTCAATCGCTTTCACTCGTCAGTACATAGGATCCTCTCCGAGAGCGGCGGCATCCGGCCGCCCGACAGAAGGCGCTCGAGGCTGGCGCTGACGTTTGCTGAGCGAGAAGAGATCTCACGTGCTTTGGTGATCGGTCACTCGATACGAGCGATCGCGGCTCGCATCGGGCGAGCACCGTCCACGGTCAGTCGCGAGATCGAGCGCAATGGTGGACAAGCTGGCTATCGGGCGAACCAGGCCGACTGCGCGGCCTGGGATCGGGCGCATCGCCCCAAAAGCTGCAAGCTGGCGCAGAACCGAAGCTTGGCGGGCATCGTGGCCGGCAAGCTGCGCCTTCTGTGGTCGCCCGAGCAGATCGCCGGATGGCTCAAGCATACTTACCCGGGTGACGAGAGCCACCACGTGTCACACGAGACCATCTATCGCAGCCTGTTCATTCAAGCGCGAGGAGCCTTGAAGAAGGAGCTGCTGGAGCACTTGAGGCGCACGCGCGGCATGCGCCGCTCTCGTCACTACACGCAGAAGACGGCCATCCACGGGCAGATCGTCGATGCCGTCTCGATCAGCGAGCGCCCCGCCGGCGTTGAAGACCGAGCGGTGCCAGGTCACTGGGAAGGGGATTTGGTCTTCGGCAGTGGCAACAGCCAGATCGCCACGTTGGTCGAGCGTCAGACCCGATACGCGATGTTGGTGAAGCTGGATGGCAAGGACTCGCAGACCGTCGTCAAGGCGCTCATCAAGAACGCTCGCAAGCTGCCGCAGGAGCTCTACAAGTCACTGACCTGGGATCGAGGCACGGAAATGCATGCTCACAAGCAGTTCACGATGGCCACTGACATCCAGGTCTACTTCTGCGATCCACAAAGCCCATGGCAACGCGGAAGCAACGAGAACACGAACGGGTTGCTCAGGCAGTACATGCCCAAGGGCATGGACCTCTCGGGCCTCTCGCAGCTTCAGCTCAATGCCATTGCCAGACAATTGAACGGGAGGCCACGCAAGACGCTTGGCTTCCGCACGCCTGCTGAGAAGTTCAGCGAATGTGTTGCGTTGACCGGTTGAATCCGCC
>Ga0307505_10000616_pt1 | contig 37547 bp, 27 predicted proteins | sample 23_S_MG_FD_202183 | JGI IMG/M metagenome (GOLD analysis project Ga0307505, IMG submission 202183) | Soil microbial communities from Populus trichocarpa stands in riparian zone in the Pacific Northwest, United States - 23_S | ecosystem: Environmental > Terrestrial > Soil > Riparian zone > Trees...
CTGCTTAAGGAAGTCGTACGGGAAGTTCCCGTGCCCCAAGCTGATTCTACCGCTCGCCAAGCTCGCGGTGGCGAGCCGTTCGCTGTAAACGAAGCGCAACTCAAACAGCTCGGCATCACGAAACGCGAGCTTGAAATCCTCGAGCTCATCGCACAGGGCATGAGCAATCGCGAGATAGCGGAAAAACTGTTTGTCAGTGAAAACACGGTCAAGACTCACTCCAGCCGTCTCTTAGACAAACTCAGTGCGAAACGCCGCACGCAAGCCGTACAGATCGCTAAGGAGAACGGCTTGATCCCGTAGTCCGAAAGTAGGCTTTTCAGTATTTACCGCGAAATCATCCGAAAGGATGACGACAGCTCACGCCATCGCAGGTAGTTTACGCCGCGAGTTCTGAAACAGACTGAGCCCTTTGAGGAGGTTCTTATCGTGAAGAAAACAGTTTTGACGTTCGGGATAATTTCCGGAGTGATCCTACTGATATTGATGGGTGTAAATACTTTCTTCGCCGAGCGGATCGGTTTCGACCGCGCCGTGATAGTCGGCTACACAACGATGCTGATTGCATTCCTGCTTGTCTTCTTTGGCATCAAGTCGTATCGCGACAACGTCGGCGGCGGCGAGATCAGTTTTGGCCGCGCGTTCACAGTCGGAATTCTAATCACTCTGATCACGTGCGTCTTCTACGTCGTAAGTTGGGAAATTCTCTATTACACAGTCCTGCACGACTTCCCCGAAAAATACGGGAACTACATGATTGAGAAATCGCGCGCGGCGGGTGCAACTCCCGAGCAGATGGCGCAAGAGCTCGAAAAAGTCAAAGAGATGAAGGCGCTCCTGGATAACCCGTTGCTCGCGTCTGTTGTCATTTTTATTGCCGAACCGCTTCCCGTCGGCATCGGCATGACTCTCATTTCCGCGGCAATTCTTAGAAAACGGCGCAAACAGGTGGAAGTGCCGGTATAATCCCGCCCGATCAGCAAACCTGCTCGCAAAGGAAACAGCACGCCCCATGATTCGTCGTTCGATCTTTGCACTTCTCTGTCTGCTCACGTGCTCCTTAATTAATAGCGCAACCGTCAATGACGTTTTGGCTCAAAGCACCGGCAGCGATGTTTTCCAGGGAATGAAGTGGCGAATGATCGGGCCTTTTCGCGCCGGTCGAACGGTGGGCGCCACGGGCGTGCCGGGCCAGCCGAACGTCTTCTATATAGGAGTCAATAACGGCGGCGTCTGGAAAACCACCGACTACGGCATCACGTGGAAACCGATCTTCGACGATCAGCCGACCGGTTCGATAGGCGCGCTAGCCGTCGCACCTTCCAATCCGGAAACGATCTACGTCGGCAGCGGCGAGGGTTTACAACGTCCCGACTTGTCCGTAGGCGACGGCATTTATCGATCGAACGACGGTGGTAAAACGTGGCTGCATTTCGGATTGCGAGACGCACAACAGATCGGCGCGATCCTCGTCGATCCGCGCGATCCCAATCTGATTTACGTCGCCGCGTTGGGCCATCCCTACGGTGCAAACGAAGAACGCGGTGTGTTTCGTTCGACCGACGGCGGCGAAACGTTCAAGAAGGTCCTTTATAAAGACGTAGACACCGGCGCGATCGCCCTCGCTTTCGATCCTTCAAACTCGAAAACGATCTACGCCGTCTTGTGGTCCGCGCGGCAAGGCCCATGGGAAAACGGCGCGTGGCAAGGACCGGGCAGTGGTCTCTTCAAATCAACAGACGGCGGCGACACCTGGCGCCAGCTCACCAATGGCCTGCCGACGTTTGCGCAAGGTCTCGGCCGCATCGGCATCGCAGTCGCGCCGAGCGATCCGAAAACTATTTACGCCACGGTCGACGCGCCGCAACTTGGCGGCATCTATCGCTCCGACGACGCCGGCGAAACATGGCAACGCACCTCCAGCGATCGACGTGCGTGGGCACGCGGCAGCGACTTCGCTGAGATCGACGTCGATCCACGCAACAAGGAGATCGTCTACACCTCCGCAATCGCCGCTTACAAATCAACCGACGGCGGCAAGACGTTCACCGCTTTCAAAGGCGCACCGGGCGGCGACGACTATCACACACTCTGGATCAACCCCGAGAACCCGCAGATCATGTTGTTTGCCGCCGACCAGGGCGCTGTCATCAGCGTCAACGGCGGCGAAACGTGGAGCTCCTGGTACAACCAACCGACAGCGCAGTTCTATCACGTCATTACTGACAATCAATTTCCCTACCTGGTTTACGGCGGACAACAGGAAAGTGGTTCGGCGGCAGTGAAGAGCCGCGGCGACAACGGCGCGATCACGTTTCGCGATTGGCGCACGGTTGGCGTTGAAGAGTATGGCTACGTCGCGCCCGATCCGCTGCACCCGAATCTGATTTACGGCGGCAAGGCTACGCGTTTCGACATGAACACGGGCCACGTGCAGAACGTCGCGCCCGAGATCCTGCGCACCGGCAAGTATCGGTTCTTGCGCACCGCTCCGATTCTCTTCTCGCCGGTCGATCCACGCGTGCTTTATCTCGCTGGTAATGTTCTGTTCAAGACGACGAATGGCGGCGTGAGTTGGGACATCATCAGTCCGGATCTGTCGCGCGAGAAGCCTGACGTTCCGGCGAGTATCGGCGTGTTTCGCCGTCCGGAAATGGCGACCCAAACGCGGCGCGGTGTGATCTATGCAGTAGCGCCGTCGCCGAAAGACATCAACACGATCTGGGCCGGCACCGACGATGGTTTGATCCACGTCACGCGCGACGGCGGCAAGTCGTGGAAGAACGTCACGCCGCCGGCAATTGATTCGTGGAGCAAGATCTCACAGCTCGACGCGAGCTATTTCGACGCGAACACTGCTTACGCCGCCGTGAATCGCATCCGTCTCGACGATCAAAAGCCACACATCTATCGCACGACCGACGGCGGCGCTACGTGGAAGGAGATCGTCAACGGCTTACCCGATGGACCAGTCAACACAGTGAAGGAAGATCCGCAACGTCGCGGATTGCTTTTCGCCGGCACTGAACTGGCTGTCTTCTATTCTTCGGACAACGGCGACTCGTGGCAGCCGCTGCGTCTGAACATGCCGGCGACGTCGATCCGCGATCTAGTCGTGCATAACGACGATGTGGTTGTTGGCACGCACGGCCGATCGTTCTGGATCCTCGACGACATCACGCCTTTGCGACAGATCAACTCTTCCGTGAACGGCGCGCCGATGCATCTCTTCGCGCCGCAAGTGGCTTATCGGGTGAAGCGCAACCTGAACACCGATACGCCGTTGCCGCCGGAAGAACCAGCCGGTCAGAACCCGCCCGATGGCGCCATCATCAACTACTCCTTTAAAGAAGATCAGAAAACTCCCGTAACGATCGAGATCTTCGACAACCGCAATCAGCTCGTGCGCCGTTATTCGAGTGACGACAAACCACTGACGATCAATCCAAACGATTACCCCGTTCCGACTTACTGGTTCCGGCCGCCGCAAGTCTTAATCGCGAAGGCCGGCGTGCAGCGTTTCGTTTGGGACTTGAAGTACGCGCCGCCGCCCGCGTTCTCACGCGGTTATCCTATCTCCGCGATCTATCGCGACACGCCGCTTTATCCGCTTGGTCCATCAGTGCTGCCGGGAACTTACACCGTAAAACTCACGGCCAACGGCAAGTCGCAAACTCAATCGCTAACCGTAAAGATGGATCCGCGTGTGAAGACGGACGCGGCCGGACTCAAACAGCAATTCGATCTCTCGCTGGAAGCCTATCGCGGCATGCAGCAGACGTTCGACACGGTCGAAGAGATCAGAAAATACCGCGAACAGAACAAGGGCAACGCTGAGCTCGAAAAGAAAGCCGCGGCAATTGCCGGCGAAGGCCGCAGCGACGTCATTTCACCGAACCTGCCGGGCGGCACGATTGACGTTCGCGAGCCAAACCTGACGCGCTTGAACAACGGCTTCTCGTCGTTCATGGACCAACTGCAAAATGCGGATCTCGCGCCGACACAGCCGATGGTCCAGGCCGCCGCGGAGTTACAAAAAGTATTGGCCAAGCTTATGAGCGACTGGAACGAACTGAAAAGCAAAGGCACGGCCGCACAAAACGATTTCGATCTCCTGATTAGAAACGGAAGTATTGTCGATGGTTCCGGCAGGCCCGCTTACAATGCGGATCTCGCGATCAAGGGCGATCGCATCGTGCGCATCGGCGATCTCTCACGCGAAAAGGCTACGCGCGTAATCGATGCTCGCGGTCTCGTGGTAGCACCCGGTTTTATCGACATGCTGGGCCAGTCGGAAACATACCTGCTGATCGATCCACGCGCGATGAGCAAAGTGATGATGGGCGTGACGACCGAGATCACCGGTGAAGGCGAGTCGATCGCGCCAATCAACGAACGGCAAATCAAAGAGCAGGAAGGCTTCCTGCGCCGCTACAACCTGACGATCGACTGGCGCACGCTCGACGACTACTTCAAGCGTCTCGAAAAGCAGGGAACGGGCGTAAATCTCGGCACGTTTGTCGGCGCGACGCAGGTTCGCGAGTACGTGATCGGTTATGAAGATCGCGCGCCAACCAAAGCCGAGCTCGACCAGATGAAAGAGCTCGTCGCCCAGGCAATGCGCGACGGCGGTCTGGGCATTTCGACTTCTCTTCAATACGTGCCCGCGCGTTTTGCGAAAACAGATGAACTGGTCGAACTCGCGAAAGTCGCAAAGCAATACGGCGGTATCTACATCACGCATCAACGCAGCGAAGCAAACACGATCGACGCTTCGTTGGATGAAGTTTTCGCAATCGCGCGGCAGGCTGAAATACCCGTCGAGATTTGGCACCTGAAAACTGCGTACAAGAAAAACTGGGGGCGCATGGCCCACGTGCTGGCGCGAATCAAGCAGGCGCGCGACAACGGCCTCGACGTCACCGCCGACGTTTACCCTTACATCGCCGGCAGCACTTCACTGGCCGCGTGTCTGCCGCCCTGGGCACTCGAAGGTGGAACCGACAAGATGCTCAGCCGTTTGCGCGACCCTGCGCTGCGCGCGCGGTTAAAGCAAGAGATCTCGGTGGAACAGACGGAGTGGGAAAACATCTATCTTGGCAGTGGTGGACCGGCAGGCGTGCTGATCAGCGCCGTGGTGAATCGTGAGTTGGATTCGTTGCAGGGGAAACGCATTTCCGAGATCGCGCAGCAACAGAAAAAGGATCCGCTCGACACGGTGTTCGATCTACTGCTTGCCGATCAGGGCCAGACCAGCGCGATCTACTTCATGATGAGCGAGGCCGATCTGCGCGCCGCGATGCAGGCGCCGTTCGTCAGTTTCTGCACTGACAGCGGTGCGCGAGCAGCGGATGGACCACTCGCGGGCTCGAAGTCACATCCGCGTGGCTGGGGAACGTATCCACGAATACTCGGCCGCTACGTTCGCGACGAGCGCCTGCTCTCGCTGGAAACTGCAATCCACAAAATGACCGGAGCGCCCGCAGCACGTGTCGGCCTGCGCGATCGCGGCCTGCTGCGCGAAGGTATGTTTGCCGACGTCACGATCTTCGACCCACGCACAGTGATCGATCGCGCCACTTTTGAGAGTCCAAATCAATATCCGGTGGGAATTGAGTATGTGCTGGTAAACGGTCAAATCAGCGTCGACAAGGGTCAACACACCAAGACCCTCGCGGGCCGCGTCCTCCGTGGTCCTGGTTATCGCAACTAAAACCATCCACAGATTACACAGACTCTGTGGAATCTGTGGATGGCTCTACACTTTGATAAAGATTCGCTTACGGTACAGCAGCCACATCAGGAAGAGCCAAACGAGAATGAACGCGATCGCATAAAAGAGCGACGCATTGATAGGCGTGGCCCAGGAGAGAAACAGGTTGCGGAAGATCCAACCTTGGGAAGAGATTCGGGTGCCGTCGCCTTGTGGAATGCGGATCAGCGCCATCAACTTGACCATCAATCCACTCCCGACAAACAGTGCGAGCGCGTTGACGCCAAACACTTCAAACGGCCATGCCCAGCGGCGAAATCCGTTGATGTCGATCACCCAGTAACAGAGCGCGAGTAGTTGCAACGCCAATCCGGTGGTGAACAGCACGTAAGAGCTGGTCCACAACGCTTTGTTGATCGGGAAGAACGAATTCCATGCCCAACCCAACGCTACACACGCAGCGCCCGCCACAAACATCGCCGCCACTTTGTCCCAACGCGTCCGTTCGCTGCGTAGCCAGTGACCGGTCAACACGCCAAAGAGCGTGGTCGCGATCGCAGGAATCGTGCTGAGCAGACCTTCCGGATCGTAAACCTTCGCTTGCCGCCAAACGTGCGGTCCAAACACGAGCCTGTCGATGTACGATGCAAGACTTCCTTCCTTACTCAGATCGCCCGCGGCAAATCCCGGCGCGGCAACGCGCGTCATCAACAACCAGTAACCAACGAGCAGCACGAGCGCGATCACAAACTGTGTCCGCACTTTCGTTTTGAGAAAGATCAGCGAAGCGATGAGGTAACAGACCGCGATGCGTTGCAGCACACCCGGAATCCGCACCGTCGCGAAATCAAAATTCGGGATCAGGTTGAGAAGGAATCCCAAACCGAAGATGATCGCGGACCGCTTGACTACTTTCAGATACAACGCGCCCTGCACGGCGCCTTCCTCGACGCGCCGCGCAAACGCCAGCGTGATCGAAACACCGACGATGAAGAGGAAGAACGGAAAGACGAGATCGGTAGGCGTCCAGCCGTGCCACTCGGCGTGTTGCAACGGCCAGTAGATGCTGGACCACGTACCGGGATTGTTTACGAGCACCATGCCGGCGATCGTGATGCCACGAAAGACGTCGAGCGAGACAAGTCTGTCTGAGTTTATGGGGGTCATTGTTTACCTAGCGGTCGCGGGGACCACAACTTCTCTCGGGCCAAGTCCAAACTCTTCCGGGTTCGGCAGGATCGAAGTCCTTTCGTAGTTGCGCACGGCCTCGTCCAACGCACGGCTCTTGCTCAACCACATCGACATCGCATTGTCGTAGCGAGCGAGCACACTGTCGAGCCAATACGGACGATTTTCAGCGAGCCACTGCTGGCGATAACCTTCCCGCAACACCGACAACTCTTCAGTCATTTCCCGCAGTTGGTTATAAATCGGACTGTAGTAACGGCGGAGTCGACGCGCGCGCGCACGGTCGCCGAGATTGAGATACGCGTCCCAATATTCGCGGCTGAGTTTTTCGACAGTTTGCGCGCGCCGGCCGAGATGGTCGAAACGTTGCGCCGCGAGGATCATCGAAGAAACCATCGACGCATTACGGCGCGCGTTTTGCCGATTGCGGATCAAACTTTCCAACGCGTTCTCAACCTGCAAACGCATCTGCCGAATCTTCTCCGCGTTCGCGCGCGCCTCGTTCTGAAACGCGGTCGTAAACGGATCGCGCCAGAAGAGATCATTGCTCGTGCGAATCCCCAACGTGGTATTCACACTTCCCAGCGCGTGAATCGCTTTCACAAACTGATCGCCGTCACTCCGGAAGAACGCCCAATCAAAGTCCGCATCAAATCTGTTTTGATCCACGATCCCTGACTGCCATGATGCAGCAGCGCCCAGGACGATTCCGTACCATCCATGCTCGAATAGCGTTTCGCCATCGTCGTCCCACGTAGTGTTCAGCATACCGATCGCGCCCGCCGCCTGCCCGTCGCGCACGAAGTTGATGATGTTCTTCGACGCCGTGTCGACGTTCGGAAAGATCTGGTTCCAACCCCAAACACCGGGACAGACCATCTGCTGCAATCCGGCATTCTTGAACGGATCGATCCGCGTGGCGAAATTGTCGCGCGGCGTGTAGTCCCAGTTGGCGACGATTAGATCTTTCGGAATGCTGCCGATCAGCTCAGGATGATTGAGCGCGATGTCGCCCCAGAAGATGAGCTTACGGTTGTAAGGCTTGAGCAACTCGCGCACGCGATTGAGATGTTCGAAATAAACCGCGCCGACACCGCGTGTGCGCGCCGCTTCGCGGCTTTGCCCCTGGCCGAGCTCAAACGTCTCATCTGCACCGATGTGAAAGAACTGGCTTGGAAAGAGTTCGTTCAACTCGCGATACCAATCGGCGATCAGTTTGTAACTACCTTCCTGTTGCGGTGAGAGCACGTCGCCGTAAGGAACTTCCGCGAGCGGGTTGTACTTCTCGAGCTTCAACGCTTTGTGCAAGTGGCCGAAGGTTTGTTGTTCGGGGACGAGTTCGATGTGATACGACTTCGCATACGCGACGAGCTCGCGAATCTCCGCGGGAGTCAGAGACCCGCCTTCCGGACCAATCAACGGATGCGTCGCGCTCGCAAACGCGTGCTCCATGTAGAACGAATGCAGATTGAGCTTGTAAGCGGCGAACGTTCGTAACTGTCGTTTGATGTAGTCAACGGTCGGCACCGGACCACGGCTGATATCGTCCGAAACACCACGCCAGCGCATCGCGGGCCAATCGACAATGTTCACACCTTGAATAAATGCCGTGCGGCCTTCACCACGCACGAGCTGTTTGAGTGTTTGCAAACCATAGAAGACACCCGCCGCCGAACCACCCGCGACAACCACACCATTCGTACCCGCGTGCAGCACGTAACCCTCTTCGTTAAGGTTAGCCGGCACATCAACTTTCGCGGCTTTCAACGCTCCCTGAATCACTTGCGAACTAATCTGTCCTATCAAAATAGCCTTGCGATCTCGCCCGCCTCTAATCCTCGGTCCAAATTCCTGGCCAAAGTCGGTTGCGGCAAAACGATCCTCCGCTGAACGCGAATCTGCCAGCACAATGTGAGCGCCTGCGAGCTGAAACGCTTCACCGTTCGCCGTCACTTGCCGCGGTTGCGGAATAATCGAAATCCGATCCTGCCCCTGTGCGACATGCGCGCAGATCACTATCAGCCCAAATACAACGCTTCGTGTTAGAGTATTTGCCAAGCTCGGTTGTCCTCGTGGTTTTTGTTTCGCAGGACTTTACCACAGGAGAGATAAACGACACGCGAAACCCATGTCATTAATGCTCGCAGAGATCGCGGAGCAACCCGCCGCCCTCGAACGCACGATCGCGTCGGAGCGCAGCAAGATCGCCAAACTCGGCACACTGCTTAAGACTCGCGATATCAAACTGATTGTTCTCGTCGCTCGCGGTAGCTCCGACAACGCAGCGTTGTTTGGACGTTACCTGCTCGAAATCACCACCGGTATTCCGGTTTCACTTTCCGCTCCATCCGTGCACACGATTTACGACGCACGTTTGAAGTTGGACCACGCGCTGGTCGTCGGCGTCTCGCAATCAGGCGAGGGGGAAGACATCAATCGCGTGTTGGAGAACGCGAAACAAGGCGGCGCTTACACGGTTGGCATCACTAACGAGCCAAGCTCGTCGATGACACGGCTCGTGGACGAGATCCTGTTAACGCAGGGTGGAACAGAACGCTCTGTTGCGGCAACGAAGACGTTCACCGGACAGATGCTCCTCTTTTATATGCTCGCGGCTGAGTTGGCCGGAAGGAAGCTGCCGTTTTCCTACGAAGCGATTCCGCAGTTTGTCGAAGGCGCCCTTGAGCAAAGACCTGCGATTCAGGAGCTCGTGCAGCGTTACGTGTTCATGGAAAACTGCGTCGTCGTTGGACGTGGCTTGGCGTATGCGAATGCTTACGAGATGGCGTTGAAGTTGATGGAGACGTGTTACGTCGTCGCCGAGCGTTTTTCGTCAGCCGACTTTCTGCACGGACCACTGGCGATGGTCGAACGTCATTTTCCTGTTATTCTCTTTGCGCCGCCGGGTGTGATGCTGCCCGGAGTGAAAAGTTTGATAGAACGGCTGCGTGAGTTGCATGCGGACACGCTCGCGATCACGAGCGATCTCGACGCGGCGAAGTTATGCACGCGCTCGATCGTGATGTCGCCCGAGATCGACGAGTTTCTCGCGCCCATACCGTACATCGTCCCGGGCCAGCTCTTTGCGGCCTTGCTGGCGGAAGCCAAAGGACTCAATCCCGACGCGCCGCGATCGTTGTCGAAAGTAACCCGAACGCTTTGACGATGAAGATCGAACTTAAAGATCGAACGCACAGTCCTATTTACGCGCAAGTACGCGCACAGATCGAGAACCACATCAAAGACAAGACCGTCGCCTCCGGCGAATCACTTCCCTCACCCGCCGCCCTCGGCCAACAACTCTCCGTCGATAAAGGCGAGGTCCAGCGCGCCTATTACGAGCTGGAACAACTCGGCCTGATCGTCAAACACACCGGCAAAGATTTCTTGGGCAAACCAAAGATCGATTACCGCGTGAAGTAGTCGTTAACTATTGCGCCCGCCATATTTCGGAGCGCGGGCGGCTCGCCCGCCGCAAGAACCATGCGGTGCGCGACTTCCAAGCTGCGGGCGAGCCGCCCGCGCTCCGAATTAGGGCACTACTATCCCGATCAATTACTTGCGCAGTCACTATTAGAGGTGTCTTTGTCGGTAATTACAAAAGTTCTCTTCTTCTTTCCGGAGTCTATCTGAATTACTGCGTGGCCCTTGTTGTTACACTCGTTGACATGGACCGACACGCGCTGCCCGGATTGATTGTCATCGAGCACGAGCAAGCATCCTCGCCGGCTAAGCGTGCCTGTGCCGGTCAACGTCAACCCGCCCGTGTTGGACTGCGTAAACCTGTATTCGCCCGTCGTCGAGTTGAACTGGAATGAATCTCCGTTGCCGTCATCCTGGAAACAAACGTCGAAGTTGGAAAACACGAGCTTGGAGATAAACGTGTCAGCGAACCCATTGAGCTCAGTCTGAAACGCGCCGGGAGTGATTGGGAAATCAGCAGAGCCTGTAACGCCCGTGAGGTAAATACTTCCCGCGGAGTCAACCCATATATCACGTGCGCTATCACCGTTCCCGCCTCCGAAGTAGCTCGAGAACACGAGCGCTGTGCCGGTTGCGTTTAATCTCGTGACGAAAGCATCGCCGTCGCCGCGTAAGTCGCTCTGAATTGCGTCTGCCGTTGTCGGGAAATCGGTTGAAAGGGTCAGTCCTGCAATGGATGCATTTCCTGCTGCGTCGAGTGCGATACCGTTTGCGGAATCAATCCCGTCGCCGCCCAGGTAGGTTGAATAAACGAGAGCGTTGCCTGACGCGCTCAATTCCGTGACGAACGCATCCACGCCGCCCACAGACTTCACGGTCTGAAAAGCACCCGGCGTAACGGGAAAGTTTATCGAATCACTAAAGCCGGTCACGTATGCGTTGCCTGAGGCGTTAATCGCCAGGCCGCCGCCGATGTCTTCTCTGCTTCCGCCTAATAAGGTCGAGTAGACGAGTACCGTACCGGTCGAGTCGAGCCTCGCTACAAACGCATCGTTCGTGCCCCCGGGAGAAGTTTGAAACGCCCCAGGTGTAACGGGGAAACCACCGTCCGTTACGCCCACTACGTACACGTTGCCCGCTGAGTCAATCGCGATTTTTGTACCGACATCAAACCCGGTTCCACCGAGAAAGGTCGAGTAAACGAGAGCCGTGCCCGTCGAGTTCAGCTTCGTCACAAATGCATCGCTACCGCCGCCGCCGTGCATAGTCTGGAACGCGCCCGGTGTAGTCGGATAATCGTCGTTGGCTGAACCAGTGAGATAGGCATTTCCGGCGGAGTCTACGGCAATCCCGTCACCTACGACGGGGCCAAGGTACGTTGAGTAACCCAGCGCTGTACCCGTCGCGTTGAGCTTGAATGCAAAGACATCAAATTCGTCAGTACCGACCGGCGTGGTCCTGAATGCGCCGGGCGTGATCGGGATGTCGGACGACTCGGTTAGTCCGATGACGTAGGCGTTACCGCTACCGTCGACAGCGATGTCGTTGCCTGCTTCCCTGTTGCTGCCGCCAAAGTATGTCGAGTAGATGAGGGCGGTGCCCGTCGCGTTCATCTTGGTCACGAAGACGTCTTCGGCGGGGGTGGTTTTCTGAGTGTCGAAGGCGCCCGGCGTTGTGGGAAAGTCTAATGAACTTGTGTTGCCTGTTATGTAGGCGTTGCCGGCCGAATCAACTGCGATGGCGCTGGCTTGTTCGTTGAGGCTGCCGCCGGCGTGCGTCGAAAAAGCAAGCGTCGGGTCGATGACCAGCGGCTTGCTTCGATCGTAGTTTGCGATTTGAAACGCTATCTGGTTCTTGCCCTTGATGAGATAGCTCGCCGGTATGATTCGCCGGGCATTGTTAATCTCCTGATAGACCACGGGCCTGCTTTGTCGAATCTCTCCCGCATTGGTGCGCAGTAGCAGATCACCTTTCTCGTCTACGCGCATGCCGGTTATGCCTTCGAACCCGAGTGCTACGACTTGAGGGTCCGTGCCTGGAGAAACTATGAAGTCGTATTCGAGAAGATCTTGTTTCCCATAGAACACGAGATCAACACCAGGGTATACGCCGGAATACTTCACCTTCGCGTAATTCGGGACGTTTGTCTTCCACTCTCGCGGATCGCTGCCTATGTAATAGTTCGTTTTGGTGAGCAGCCGTTCAATCCCGGTGAGTTTTGCCGCGGCGTTGGCGCCGAGCAAAGTTGCGTGAAGCACAGATGGAACTGAGTGGACCAACGTGAATGTAGTTGGCGCAAGCGCGAGGCTATAGCCGTTTCCACGAGACGTGAACTTTACGTTTTTGTCGGCTTGGCCGTGATTGGGCACGAAGCTCAAGGGGGTTTTGGAGTACGACTCCTTCACCCTTGCTAAGTCGTAACGGGCGATGGGAGCTTGATGGGCTTGGGCTGGCGAGGAATTAACGTGGACCGAGCCAATGTTTAGCAGGCCAGTCACGCTGGATAAGAGAGTGAGTAGCGCAATAGTGTAGCTTGTCTTCGCCATGAGGTTCCTCCTGACTAACCGAAGGTTGTTTTTTCAAAGGGCGAACTGGGCGTGGTGGTGGGTCGTAATGTTAGCCCTTTAAAGAGCGCGGGGCAATTCCAAAGATCCAACTATTGCGTGCGGTGAGTGTCACTCGCCGGTGAGACGATAAAAGAGGACTGCTTGCACGATTGTCCAATTTATATCACTCAAAGCTTCTATGCTACATTCTGTGCGATGCGAAAGTGGCGGAATTGGCAGACGCGCCAGACTTAGGATCTGGTACCGAAAGGTGTGGGGGTTCGAGTCCCCCCTTTCGCACCAACTGCGATTCAGAACCTGAAAAATGATCGGCACTCGAAGGCGTTGCCGCTGAGGCTGAAGGAAAACTGATACTTTAACTTGTTAGACGAGTTTCCCGGCTTATATATGCTAGCCATCCTGTCGCCTTTACAGTAGTGAACCACTTCCGCTCCGTAATCTTTCCCCCAATCCTTTACAGGTATAGCTTCCTTGAAAGTGTAGCCCTTTTCTACAAGCTGCTTCTCGTAGTGCTTGCGCACATCCTCAAAAGTCAGGCTCGTGGTGTAGGCCTCGCCGACCAAACCGTAACGGGACTGCTCAACGTCGTTGTCCTGCACCGACACAGCGTCAGGCGGAGGAATGAAAGACTCGAACTCCTGCCGAAATTCCGCATGCAGTGTTTGACCATTGGGCCGTAACTTAAGCAGTAACGCGGCCGTGAACGACATAGCGACGAGCAACAACACTCCCGCGACCAGCAGAATCGCCTTCTTCCTTGTATCGATTGCCTTCGGCATCAGGTATCCGTCAAAAGATCCGCTGTGAGTTATACAGATGTGAAGGTGCTAAGGTATATTGTTTTTCACCTGAAACACACAATACAACGCAGAGTAGAAGAACCACGACGATGAAAACTGAAGTTACTGACGTCTCCCCAACTCGCAAAGAAATCACCATCGAGATCGAACCGGCGCTCATACGCAGCACTTACGATCGCATCAGCGACGAGTACGGCAAAGCCGCGAAGATTCCCGGCTTTAGACCAGGACACGCACCGCGCGACATCGTACGCACGCGCTATAAGAAAGAAATCAGCACCGAGGTGTTGCACCAGCTTCTTCCCGAAGCCGTCAACAGCGCCATCGACGAACACTCGCTCTCACCTATCGGTGAGCCAGACGTCCAACTCGATAATACCGAAGGGCTCGAGAAACTCGGCGAAGCGCCACTCACGGTAAAAGTGGGCCTCGAAGTTCTGCCGGAGATCAAGCTCGATAAATATAAAGGACTCGAAACCACGCGCACTGTTCGTCCGATACCCGATTCAGACATCGAGAAGACGATCGAAAACTTGCGCAACTCCTCAGCCTCGCTGCTACCCGTCGAAGATCGCGCCTCTGAATTGGGCGACACGGTCACGATCAACGCGCGCGGTAATTTTGTCGAGGATCCTGAAGCTGAACCGATCAAAGTCGACGACATAGAAGTCGTGCTTGGTGGCGAAGGCGTGCAAGAGGAGTTTACCGACAACCTGCTCGGTGTGCGGCCAGACGACAAGAAGAGTTTCGTCATGCAGTATCCGGAAGACTTCTCCGCAGCCGGTCTTGCCGGAAAGAAGGTCGAGTACGAAGTGGACGTAACCGCAGTGCGCCGCAAAGAAGTGCCGGAAGTAGACGACGAGTGGGTCAAGAGTCTCGGTTTCGACTTCGACGTCGACACTCTGAAAGCGAAGATTCGCGAAGACCTCGAAATGCGCATGAAGTTCGACGCCGATCGCCGCGTGCGCGACGACGTGATACGTCAACTCGTCGGCAGTCATCCCTTCGAAGTGCCGCAGAGCTTAATCGAACAACAAACCGAACAGCGCTTGCAGACTGTCGTGCGCGAAATGATCGGACGAGGTTTCGATCCGCGCGGTGGGAACATGGATTGGGCAGGCGCGCGCGAGGAGTTGAAGGGTCAAGCCGAGAACGATGTGCGTGCCTCGATGCTCCTCGGAGAGATCGCGGAAGCCGAAAATATCACCGTCTCAAGCGAAGAAGTGGAGGCCGAGATCGAAGCACTCGCAACTGCTACACAACAATCAAAAGAGCAAGTGCTTGCTGCCTTGACAAAGGAAGGAGGCGAACGTAGCATCGCGCACAGATTGCGCAATCGTAAAGCGCTTGAGCTTCTAATTGAAAACGCAAACATAACCGACGCTGAGTGGACTGAACCCAAGGATTCAGAAGCATCAGAAGCAGAGGCGAGTAAGGAATAAAGATATGGCTTTAGTCCCCATGGTCGTCGAGCAAACTTCGCGAGGCGAACGCGCCTTCGATATTTACTCGCGACTGCTGAAAGATAATATTATTTTCCTGGGTACCCCGATCGACGATCAGATTTCGAACCTAATCGTAGCCCAACTTCTCTTCCTCGAAGCAGAAGATCCCGAAAAGGACATCAACGTTTACATCAATTCACCTGGTGGTTCGATCACGGCGGGAATGGCGATCTACGATACGATGCAATTTATCCGGCCCGACGTCACGACGATCTGCGTCGGCCAATGCGCATCGATGGCCGCACTGCTGCTCGCCGCGGGTGCTAAAGGAAAACGTTTCGCTCTTCCCAACTCTCGTATCCTCATTCACCAACCATCAGGCGGTTCGCAGGGACAAGCAACTGACATTCGTATTCAGGCTGAAGAGATCCTGCGCATGCGCGAACTCACGTCCCAGATCATCGCGAAGCACACCGGTCAAACGTACGACAGGGTCGAACGCGATGTTGAGCGCGATAAAATTATGTCTGCCATGCAGGCTAAGGAATATGGTTTAATAGACGAGGTCATCGCGCACCGGGAGTAACACCGGGCATTCCCTAAAGGAGCTCAGCAAGTTAAGACATTATGGTGAGACGAACCGATGATACTCTGCGCTGTTCATTCTGTGGTAAGTCGCAGAATGAAGTTAAGAAGCTCATTGCCGGTCCGACTGTTTACATCTGCAACGAGTGCATCGACATCTGCAACGAGATCATCACTGACGATCAGCAGGCAGAGTCCGTAGCTACTCGCCCGCCGCTGCCGAAGCCCAGCGAGATCAAAAGTTTCTTAGACGAATACGTAATCGGCCAGGACGAAACAAAGAAGCGCCTGGCCGTCGCCGTTTATCAACACTACAAACGCATCGAGCTCGGCCGCCGTCGTTCCGACGTCGAGATCCAAAAAGCAAACATCCTGCTGATCGGTCCGACCGGAACCGGCAAGACACTCCTCGCGCAAACACTCGCGCGCATGTTGAGCGTGCCGTTCACGATCGTCGACGCCACGACACTCACCGAAGCAGGTTACGTCGGTGAAGACGTTGAGAACATCATCCTGAAATTGCTTCAGGCCGCGAACGGCGACGTCGAACGCGCGCAACAAGGCATCATCTACATCGACGAGGTCGACAAGATCTGCCGCAAAGACGAGAACCCGTCGATCACTCGCGACGTCTCCGGTGAAGGCGTGCAGCAAGCGCTGCTGAAGATTCTCGAAGGCACGGTTGCCAACGTTCCACCACAAGGCGGACGCAAGCATCCGCATCAGGAGTTCTTCCCGGTCGACACTTCAAACATTCTGTTCCTGTGCGGCGGCGCGTTCGTCGGTCTCGAAAAAGTGATCGAGAGGCGGCTGCGCAACAAGTCGCTCGGCTTCCACGCAGAGGTCAAGACGGGCACTCACCGTCACGCAGAGGCGCTGGCCGCGGTGCAACCGGAAGATCTGATTCGCTTCGGTCTCATTCCCGAGTTCGTAGGACGTCTCCCGGTGTGTGGCGTTTTGCACGAGTTGGACGAAGGCGCGTTGATCAAGATTTTAACCGAGCCAAAGAACGCGCTCGTCAAGCAGTATCAGAAGAAATTCGACTTCGACAACGTCAAGTTGAAGTTTACTGAAGACGCTCTCAAAGCCGTCGCCCGACAGGCAGTTGAGAGAAAAGTCGGCGCTCGCGGACTGATGATGATCCTGGAAGAATTGCTTCTTGACGCGATGTACACCCTGCCCTCGCAAAAGCGCGTCAAGGAATTTGTCATCACCAGCGAGATGGTCGAACGCCGCCGCGCCGTTCCCGGTGAAGGACTTACCGGTATTGACGGCGCCGCCGCGTAAAGACTTCTAGCCGCAGATTACACAGAGCGTCCAGATTGTTTTCGGAGAATCTGTGTAATCTGTGGATAAAAACCTCAATCAGGTCTTCCCCGAAAAATGCGAAAGTAGCGCACCTGCAGGAAATGAATTACAATTAGGCCTCTTTTCAATAAGGCGAGACAGCAGTATTAATGCTCGCCATTGCTGCAAAAGACCCCAGAGAAAAGCTGTTTCAAACCATGGAAGAATACTCAGACAGAACCCCCGCAGACGTAGCCTGGTATCCGATGGTGCCTATCCGCGACGTCGTCATTTTTCCCTTCACTAAAGTTGCCTTCAAGATCGGCCGTCCCGGTTCTGTTCGTGCGCTGGAACAAGCGCTCAACGGAGATCGGACAATCTTTCTTGCCACTCAGCACGACGCGACAGTCGACGAGCCGTCACCGGACCAGATCTATGGAATCGGAACGCTCGGCCGCATTCTCCAGTCGCAGAAACAGGAGAATGGTCAGATCAAAGTCGTGGTCGAAGGACGCGAACGCGCCACCACCGTGCGCGTTGAAAATAGCGACGGCGCTTTCATGGCGCTCGTGCGCCGCGCGCCCGTAGTGAATGAAGAAGGCACGCGTCTCGACGCACTCATTCAGAAAGTCGGCCAACTGGTCGAACAGCATCTGCGGCTCGCGCCTGACACGCAAACGGACGCATTGCAAACCGCGTTACGCAATCAGGAACCTTCGCATCTCGCGGACGCGCTCGCTTCACAACTGCGAATCTCAGTTGAAGACAAGCAGGGACTACTCGAAATCTTCTCCACGCAAGCACGCCTGCAAAGATTGATCGAACTCCTGGACACCGAGATCGAGAAACGTCAACTCGATCGCACGATCCAAACACGCGTCAAGCGGCAGATGGAGAAAGCTCAGAAAGAGTACTACCTCAACGAACAGATCAAAGCGATTCACAAAGAGCTCGGCCGCAAAGACGAGAAGGCCGAACTCGAAGAGCTGAAGAAGAAGATCGAAGAAGCCGGCATGACGGAAGAGGCCAAAGAGAAAGCGATGCAGGAACTGCACCGCCTAGAAGCCATGCCGCCGATGTCCGCCGAGGGCACCGTTTCCCGCACCTACATCGACTGGCTGATCAGTGTGCCGTGGAAACAGAAATCGAAAGAGATCAGAGACCTCGCGAAGGCCGAGGAAGTGCTCAACGAAGATCACTTTGGTCTCGAGAAGATCAAAGAACGAATTCTCGAGTATCTCGCCGTGCGCCAGTTAGTGAAGAATCCAAAGGGTTCGATCCTTTGCTTTGTTGGACCGCCGGGAGTTGGCAAGACGAGTCTCGGCAAATCGATCGCGCGGGCGACGGGCCGCAAGTTTGTGCGACTCTCACTCGGCGGCGTTCGTGACGAAGCAGAGATACGCGGACATCGCCGCACTTACATCGGCGCGCTTCCGGGGCAGATCATTCAGATGATGAAGAAGGCCTCGACTGTGAACCCGGTGATCCTGCTCGACGAAGTCGACAAGCTGGGTGCAGATTTCCGCGGCGACCCGAGTGCTGCGCTGCTCGAAGTGCTCGACCCGGAACAGAACCACACGTTCCAGGATCATTATCTCGACGTCGAATACGATCTCTCGAAGGTGTTCTTCATCGCCACCGCGAACGTGCTGCACACGATTCCGCCGGCGTTGCAGGATCGTCTCGAGATCTTGCGTCTCTCCGGTTACACCGAACGCGAGAAGCTCGAGATTGCCAAGCGTCACCTCGTGGTGAAACAGGCTGAAGGCAACGGACTCAAACCGGAGCAGCTCGATTTCACCGACGAAGGAATTCTCGAAATCATTCGTCACTACACACGCGAAGCCGGCGTGCGCAATCTCGAACGTGAGATTGGCTCCTGCTGCCGCAAGATCGCGCGCAAGTTTGTTTCGGAAAGTCTCGGCGACGGCGCGACGGATACGATCGACGCGGCGCGCGTTCGCGAGATGCTCGGTCCGATCAAGTTTCGCCAGCAAGGCATCGCCGCTAACAGTGAGATCGGTCTCGCGACCGGACTTGCATGGACCGAGGTCGGCGGTGAGGTGCTACAGATCGAAGCCACGCTTGTTAAAGGACGTGGCGGCGTGACACTCACCGGCAAACTCGGCGACGTGATGCAGGAATCGGCCCAAGCCGCGCTCACTTGCATTCGCGCCCGCGCCGAGCGGCTGGGCATGAGTCTCGACTTCATTCGCAAACGCGATCTGCACATTCACATTCCGGAAGGCGCAATTCCCAAGGATGGACCATCAGCCGGTATCACGATGGCCACCGCAATGGCTTCGGCGCTCGCGCGTGTTCCCGTGAAGCGGAACGTTGCGATGACCGGCGAGATCACGCTCAGGGGCAAAGTGCTCCCGATCGGTGGTGTGAAAGAGAAACTCCTGGCTGCTCATCGCTTCGGTATCGACACGATCATCCTGCCCAAAGACAACGAGAAGGATCTCGGCGAAATACCGGAAGAGGTTCGCGACGCGCTCACCGTTAATTTCGTGGAAACGATTGACGAAGTGTTGTCGTTAGCTCTCGAAGAGGCTTGCCCGACGGAGGCAGCCGCCGGCGAAGGTCCGCCGTTGTGGACAACCGAGCAGCCTGCGCAAGGTATTCAAACCAGTTAGTTCATAATCGATTCCGTCCTCAAATATAGGAGAGACTAAGAATGAGCAAATACAAAGATGCTGATCTGATCTTGAAGCTCTACGACCTTCGTCGTGAAAAAACCATGCGCGAAGCGCGCACGTGGTTCTTCACTTTCAATCCCCAAGGCCCACAGGATTTTATGGACGTGCTGACAAGCGATAAGAGCGGGCTTTATCGCATGGTTATTTCTTACTGGGACATGGCGTGCTCGCTCGTCAACAACGGTGCGATCGACGCTGAGATGTTCAACGACGCGAACGGCGAACACATTTTCGTGTACGCGAAGATGGAACCGTTTCTGCCGCTCTTGCGGGAGCAGTTGGGCTCGCCGCAGTTTTTGTCGCATCTCGAAAAAACGGTGAAAGGCATTCCGGATTACGAGCAGCGTCTCGCTACGATTAGAGAGCGGATGGCGAAGCTCATCGAACTCTGGAAACAGAAAAACGCCGCCCAGGCAGCAGCCGCCGCAAACTAAACAAAGAACTTCCCGCAAAGGCGCAAAGACGCAAAGAAGAAGTTTTCTTCCAAGCAACTTTGCGCCTTTGCGCCTTTGCGGGAAAATTACTTCTAACGGAATGAAGGTTACCAGCACGGAGTTTCTCAAAAGCGCCTTCCAGGAAGCCGACTGGCCGCGAGACTCCAAACCCGAAATCGGTTTTCTTGGCCGTTCAAACGTCGGCAAATCGAGCCTGATCAATTCCCTGCTCTCGGTTCGCGGCCTGGCGCGCACCTCTTCGACCCCCGGCCGCACGCAATCGTTAAACTTCTTCACAATCAATGATCGCTTCCGTTTTGTGGACTTTCCGGGCTTTGGGTACGCTCGCGTGCCGATGAACATAAAATCGACCTGGGGGGAGATGGCCACCACTTTTCTTGCCAAGCGCAGCCAGCTTGTGCTATCAATTCACCTCGTAGATTCGCGCCACGAACCCACAAAACAGGATTTGCAGCTTCACGAGTGGCTTAAAGAGTATGAGAAGCCACGTTTAATTGTTGCCACAAAATCCGATAAGCTTTCGAACAACGAGTTGAGAAGAAATTTGGAGCACATCGCCCGGGTGCTCGATGACGACAGCGTAATGGCCTTCTCGGCCAAAAGCGACCGCGGTCGCAACGAGCTTTGGCGTGCAATAGAAAGCGCTATTCGAGAAAGTTGAAATTGAAATCTCTGTGCACAGAGAAGAATTTCTTGTTTGCGCTTTTTAACAGTAAGCTTGTATCCTAAACGAAAGTCGGCAATCCGAAATTCTCATCAGCCCCCTCGGTCAACCAGAGTGTTTTGGGCCACGCGCATAGGACGGGTGGCATCAAAAACGATACTGAATTTGCCGCGCGCGAAAAGTTGAGGTACATTGCAATAACACCGTTTGAGGAGAATTGCCATTTTGCCCCGCGAATGAAGTGGGAACTATCCCACGTCCATCGCTCTGACCGCATCCATATTTCATAATCCCACTTGATTGAGAATCGTTACGACCGAGTGAAGAGAGATTTTGTAGAGAAAAACTGATATGTCACAACGAACACGTTCACGCGCTCAAAGCGCGAACACGAACAACGACGCGAGCGGAGACGACGGCGGCGCCACAGTCGCAACCGCCGAAGCTCCCGAACGAGAACCTAGAGAAGGCCGGGAAGGCCGCGACGGCGGCAAAAACGAGGGCTTTCACAATCTTGCGGATCTAAAGGAGATGTCGATCTCCAAGCTGACGCAGATTGCGAAGAGTATGGATGTGCCCGGCGCTACCGGGATGCGCAAACAGGAGCTCATCTTCAAAGTGCTCGCCGCGCAGACCGAAAAGAGCGGTCTCATCTTTTCGGAGGGTGTGCTGGAAACTCTGCCCGACGGCTTTGGTTTTCTCCGCGCTCCCGAATACAACTATTTGCCCGGTCCGGACGACATCTATGTCTCTCCGTCGCAGATTCGCAAATTCGATCTCCGCACCGGCGACACCGTCAGCGGCCAGATCCGTCCGCCGAAGGAAGGCGAACGTTATTTTGCGTTGATCAAGGTCGAGGCAATCAACTTCGAGTCGCCCGACCAGGCGCGAGAGAAAGTTTTCTTCGATAACCTGACGCCGCTCTATCCGGAAGAGCAACTGAGAATGGAAGTCGCCGCGGATAACCTCTCCGCGCGTGTCATCGATCTGGTGACGCCGCTCGGAAAAGGTCAACGCGGTTTGATCGTCGCGCCGCCACGCACCGGTAAGACGATGCTGTTGCAAACGATCGCCAACTCCGTCACGCAGAACCATCCTGAAACGACACTGATTGTGTTGTTGATCGACGAGCGGCCGGAAGAAGTCACCGATATGCAGCGTTCCGTAAACGGCGAAGTCATCTCGTCAACGTTTGACGAGCCGCCGACACGTCACGTTCAGGTCGCGGACATGGTGATTGAAAAAGCGAAACGCCTCGTCGAGCACAAACGCGACGTAGTTATCCTGCTCGACTCGATCACGCGTCTGGCGCGCGCACACAACGCGGTCGTGCCGCCGAGCGGCAAGATCCTCTCGGGCGGTATCGATTCCAACGCGTTGCAGCGTCCGAAGCGTTTCTTCGGCGCGGCGCGTAACATCGAAGAAGGTGGATCGCTGACCATCATCGCCACCGCGCTAATCGACACCGGTTCGCGCATGGACGACGTGATCTTTGAAGAGTTCAAAGGTACCGGTAACTCGGAAATTCACCTCGATCGCCGTTTGAGCGACAAGCGGTTGTTCCCGGCCATCGATCTGCAGCGTTCGGGAACGCGCAAGGAAGAGTTGCTCATCAGCAAGGAAGATCTCAATCGCATTTGGGTGATGAGGCGTGTGTTGAACCCGCTGTCGCCCGTCGAGCAGATGGAAGTCGTCCTCGAGCGATTGGAGAAGACCAAGTCGAACGCCGAGTTTCTCGCGTCGATGCAAAGCTAGAACCTTGAGCTTGGTGCTTGGTGCTTTGTTTCCTTACAAAGCACTAAGTACCAAGTACTAAGTTCACCACGCCCTCATTTTTCCACCTACAACGAATGCGCGTTGCAATTTTGACTTCTGAAGCTATGCCTTTTGCCAAGACTGGCGGGCTGGCTGACGTGTCGGGTGCGCTGCCCAAAGCGCTGCGCGAACACGACGTCGACGCGCGTCTGATCTTGCCGCTCTACGATCAGATCGATCGCGCGCTGCTGAACGGCGGTTCGGTCGAGAACGTTCGGGTCGAGTGGCGTGGTCAGGTTCATCACGTTCGTTTCTGGTTTAGCGACGCGGGGGGAGCATCGACTTACTTGCTGGAGGCGCCCGAGTTTTTCGCGCGCCCGAAGATATACGGTTACCAGGACGATCACATTCGCTTCGCTTTCTTCTCGCGTGCGGCACTCGCGCTGCTGAAATCTCTCAATTGGCAACCGGACGTGGTCCATGGCAACGATTGGCCGTGTGGTTTTGCCATTGCTGAGTTGCGCGCGCGCCGGCGATACGATGTGTTCTTCCAAAATTCCAGGACGCTCTTCTCATTACATAACGTTGGCTATCAGGGACAGTTTGACCCGGGCGATCTTTGGTGGCTCGGGTTTGGCGATCCGCCTGAGCGTGATGACTTCATGCTCGATCGTACTGCTTCGGCGTTGAAGGCCGGGATCATCGCGGCGGATGCGTTGTCGACGGTGAGTCCACGCTATGCGCGTGAGATTCAAACGCGCGATCAGGGTCACGGGCTTGACTGGTTGTTACGGTCGCGGCGTGACCGTTTGGTGGGAATCACCAATGGCGTCGATTACGACGTTTGGAACCCGGAAACAGATCCGCACATCGCGGCGAACTTTTCTGCCGACGACCTGGCGGGCAAACGCGAGTGCAAGATCGATCTGCTGCGTCGTTTTGATTTGCCGCAGGATGTTAATCGGCCGGTACTCGCGATCATTTCGCGGCTCGTGGGACAGAAAGGTTACGACCTGATTCGCACGATTGCGGATCCGATTCTGCGCAGTGGGGCGTATTTTATTGCGCTCGGCGCGGGCGCACAGGAGTACGAGGATTTTCTGCAACACTGGCACGACGTTGCGCCGCAGCGAGTGGGAATTTACAAGGGTTACGCGGGTGAACCGTTGGCCCATCAAATCGAGGCTGGCGCGGATATGTTTTTGATGCCGTCGTTGTACGAGCCGTGCGGGTTGAACCAGATGTACAGCATGCGTTACGGCACAGTGCCGATTGTGCGTGCGACTGGCGGCCTGGACGACACGGTCCAGCAGTTCGATCCACGGACCGGCGCGGGCAATGGTTTCAAATTTGGACCGTACGAAGCCGGGGCTTTACTTGAAAAAATACGCGAAGCCCTTTACTTTTACACGCGGCCTGACGATTGGCAAAAGATCCAACGCAACGGGATGCTCGTAGATAATTCCTGGACCGCCGCGGCCAAACGATACCTTGAGCTGTACCAGGACATCGCGAAACTCTGACCTGAAGGCGTTCGCCAACTCCTTCGGAGTTAGTACGTGAAGGTAAATTTTGTCCCAGGGTATGAACCCTGGGCTGAAATTTGCGAACTCCTTCGGAGTTACGAGTTCTTGTTCGAACTCCTTCAAGTTGCGAGTTCCTGAATGCTTGTTAACGCCGAAGGCGTTTGCTAATTCTAGCCCAGGGTTGCTGCAACCCTGGGAAACAGTTAACGGAGCAATAAAACGCTGAAAGCGTTGGCTAACTCGACCCATTAATGAAAACGGCTCGCAAATCTCTCCCTGTTGAAATGCGTTTGGCCGCCCGGCGCATACGTTCGCGCAAGGTCGCCGACGCCAAGCTTCGCGCGCGTCAGGCCCAAGGCAAACTGCGCCGCTTTGTAATCACAAACTTCCGCAAGGAAGAAACGATCGCGGCACTCGCACTTCGCCGCGGCGAGTGCAACCGTTGCGGCGCGTGCTGCGAGCTCGTCTTCAAATGCCCGTTCCTGAAGAAGAACGCCGACGGCACTTTCCTCTGCGGCATTTACGAAAATCGCCCCAACTCCTGTCGTCTCTTTCCCATCGAACCGCGCGACCTCCAGGAAGTGCGTGGCTCCTGTAGTTATTACTTTATCGAAAAGCCCGTGAGACTCGAGAAGGCGAGCTAATCCCGTTACGTCCATGTCAAAAGTTGTTGCAGTAATCGGCGCCCAATGGGGCGATGAAGGCAAAGGTAAGATCGTCGACCTGCTCGCCGAGCAATTCGAGATCGTTACGCGCTACCAGGGTGGTCACAACGCGGGCCACTCAGTGCAAGTCGGCAATGATTCGTTTGTGTTGCACTTGCTGCCGTCAGGCATCGTGCATCGCGGCAAGACGTGCGTACTCGGCAACGGCATGGTCATCGATCCGAAGGCGTTCTTCGTCGAAGCCGATCGACTCACGCAACAAGGCATCGAAGTCTCACCCGAGCGCGTTAAGATCAGCTCGCGCGCGCATCTGATTCTTCCGTACCACCGCGCATTGGACCACACCAGCGAAGAGCGTTTGGGTAACGAAAAAGTCGGCACCACGCTGCGCGGCATTGGTCCGGCATACGAAGACAAAGCCGGCCGGCGCGGCATTCGCACGGCGGACGCGCTCGTGCCAACCGTGCTCCGTTCGCGCATCGAACGAAACCTCGAAGACGCGAATCGCATCATCGAAGCGTACGGCGGCGAACCGCTCAACGCCGACGAAATTTTCAGCGAGATGTCAGTGCTGACCGAGCGCCTTGCGCCATTCATCGCCGACACGACTCACTACCTGAACGTCGCCGCCAGCGACGGCCGCTCGATCCTTCTTGAAGGCGCGCAAGCTACGCTGCTCGACGTCGATCACGGCACTTATCCGTTTGTTACTTCATCGACGACGGTCGCCGGTGGCGCGATCATCGGCACCGGTCTCGCGCCGAACCGCTTGAGCGGTGTGTTGGGTATTGTTCGCACTTACACGACGCGCGTCGGCGAAGGTCCGTTTCCGACCGAGATGCTCGAAGGCGAAGCGGAGTTGGGCCAGATGATTCGCGAACGCGGGCGTGAATACGGCGCGTCAACCGGACGGCCGCGGCGCTGCGGTTGGTTCGACGCGTTTGCAACGCGTTACGCCGCGGAGATCAACGGCTTCACTTCCGTCGCTTTGACGAAGCTCGACGTGCTCGACACGCTCGACGAAATCAAAGTCTGCACCGGCTACAAACTCAACGGCCGCTTGTGTGAATCGTTGCCCGCCGTCTCGCAGGATCTGCGGCGAGTCGAACCTGTTTACGCGACGTTGCCCGGTTGGCAGAGCTCGACGTTGGGAATGACCGAGATGAATTCCCTTCCTCCAAACGCCCGCGCTTACGTTGATTTTCTCTCCTCGCAAATCGGTGTGGAGATCGGCCTGGTCTCAACTGGTCCAGAGCGTTCCCAAACGATCATCGTGCACGACTCAGCACTTGGCGGTTGGCTAAACGAAGCCAACGTTAAGCAATAGCGACATCCGTCACCACTACCGAATCAAAACTGATTGAGCCCGGCAGATCACATCCAGGATCCGCGAGATCCTGTTTAGGATTTGGTTGCCGATGTTTGCACTTTCACCAAGGGCAGAGTTCTGATTGCCGACGTGTTCACTTGGTTTGTATGCGCAGCACACGGATATTCGCAACTTACGCTTCGCCGCTTCCATCACAGGTTTGGCATGTACCACTTCCGTGACACCTGTAACAATCACTATCGCGCATACCAGTGAGGTCCGAGATAAGGCCGCCAAGGCTCTGTTCCTTGCCTGTTCCGCAACACACATGACACTTCCCATCGCCTCGCTCGCCGTCAAGCGTGATCCTTGCAGAGTAGCAGTTTGGACACTTCACCATCATTAATCTCCCTTCCCATTAAATGAGGACAAGGCAACGACGTCTGGTTGGTGAACTTGAGTCTTGTCACTTCGTGGCTAGCCAACGGTACGCAATGAGGATATACGCCACGACCACCCAATCGAAGCTGATACAAGCAACGGCATAAGGCAGTGGGGCGAAGCTGTTGCCTGGTCCAAGATAGTGCAGACCGAAGTCCCACACGGGGTGCAGCGCATAACCTAGCGCGAGCCAGTAGGGGGACCCACGCCAGCCGTACAATCCCAACGTTCCGAACGCGACTACCTGAAGCAGTTCGATCAGTATCCAGATACGTGGTGTGCCTGGATTGTAAGCGAATCCAAAGTACGCACCAGCAGCAGCAAACAACACCGTCGCCAGTAACGTCCTCCCGACAATATCTTTGACGAACCGCGACAACAACAACGCGAGCAGCGACAGCACCGCTCCACCGATCGCCCCATCAATCAGCACGCTGCGAATGATTTCAGCTTGTGTCATGACGTTCTTACCTTACCAGATCGGCTAACTTTACTCGGTATTGCGGTTGGACATTACGGTGCTTTGGACAATACCGTGTTCGTTAGGTAGAATGCGCATCGAGTTCCTCGTAATTGAAAAGAGCACGCCGGAAGCGTGCTCTCCGCACGTATGGGCCGATAGCTCAGTCGGTAGAGCAACTGGCTTTTAACCAGTGGGTCGCAGGTTCGAGTCCTGCTCGGCTCAAATTCCCTAAAACAGAACTTTCGATTTCTCCGTCCAGAATTTTTGACCAACTGGCCAGGAGATTTACGAGCGCTGGTTGACCAATTGTTAAAGAACGGATTGACCTATGACGCGTCATCAAAGGTACAGTTGATTAGTAGCTGTCGGTTTTTTTGGAGAACGAATGGAAGAATGGAACCAGAAAAGAATTCAAGCCTACATAGACAATTTCGTAGAAGAAAGCTTAACCCTGGACTATAAGGCTGCCGATGCCCTTGAACGTACGGACCGGAAACGAGAGCAAATTACTAAAGATGTTTCAGCTATGGCTAATTCTGATGGCGGAATCTTGATTTATGGATTGAAAGAGTATGGAGACGAAGCACGAAAACACCTAGCGGAAACAATTGATCCAATAGACCGTACTCAGTTTTCAAAGGAAACATTGGAACAGGTAATCGATAATATTAGGCCACTCATCCCTGGGTTAATCATTCACCCGGTCCAACTAAACAATTCAAATGAAGCGGCCTACGTTGTTGAAATTCCTCGCAGCAATACAGCACATCAAGCGAAAGATCACCGCTATTACAAACGCCACAACTTCATTTCTGTCCCGATGGAGGATTACGAAGTACGAGACACAATGAATCGCGCAGCCGTACCTGATGCCCAGGCTGATTTTGGTTACACGCTAAACAGCAACGATAATGGGAGGGAACATCACTATGGACTGTTACTGAAAATCAAGAATCTAGGGAATCAGGTTATAGAACATTTCCAATTGCAATTTACCTTCCCCCAATTGGACGGCAATGTGAGTCACATCATCCATAAGCGAGAACACATCGATATTTGGCCAGTTACTCCACGCGAGTTCATTATTCGTTATCGGTCAGACAAAGTTTTGTTTCCCCAAGAAGAAATCGACATAGGTAGGGAAATGGCAGTTCAGTACAAAATAGATACACAAATCTTCACAAAGTTTGAAATAGGATATGCGCGAGGCCCAATAGTCAAATGGACTCTTTACGCAGACAATATGCCTCCCAAGACGGGAGAGAAGCCTTTCAAAGAACTGCAGTGCTTCTAAGCCCTGAAACGGTTTCACACTAAATGAGTTCCCGGCAATACGTTAGAATTAGAACTTCTCCTCCTTCACAGCCTACTTTCCTCAAGCTACTACAAGTCGGTCCCGTTTCTTTTTTTGGAGTGCGCGCAGTTAACAAAGGTCACGATTGAAATCGTTCTCACCGATTTTACAGTCAAACTGATCTCACAGTTGCGAGATGAACATCTCTCTGCTAACTTGCTGGCAATAGCCTTATGGAAATACCAAAGACAAGCTCACGAACACTAAACGGCTACAGTCGCCTCAAATTGTTCACGGCTCGCCCGGAATTCGATATCCTCAAAATCGCTTTCTTTGCCGTAACGGTTGCGGCGTTAACCAGATTTCTGAGTTATGGAATTAATTCCGAACTCACCGATGCCTTTGCGTGGGCAAATATCATGAAATGGACGTTAACACTCGCGTTGATGTTCGTTTCATCCGTGGCGCTAATTTACTTTTTTGTCTCACTCCTGAGATGGAGAACACGCGAAACAACCGAGTTAAAGGTGAAGGTCGTCAAGGCCATTCATGAAGCACTGGACCAAAGCTCGTTTAATCCTCACTTGAACAAGCAACATGAACGACTCAACAGATAGGCCGCAATTCGATTTTCAGGAAGTTATTGATCGCGCTAGCAGAGGACTGCAAACGCCGCCAAAATTCCATTTTCTGACCAGGCCTTTCAAGAGCTGAAAGAGCAAATAAGCGCCTACACAGAAGAACTCATAGACAAATCTGTAAGAAGGCCAAGCAGCATCGAGCGGAAAGTGTTTCATCCGCTGACGTGCAACAGGCAGGTCAGTATTTGGTAGCGAAGCCAAGTCACCGGATCTACAGGCACGTGGGAACCTTTGGTGGTTTACTATTTGGCACCGCGTTATCAAGCATCGTGTCCATGATCACAACAAATCAATACGGCCTAACCGTTGTAGTCGTTACATTCACTCTCACGTTTATAGGCGGCTTCTCCATTGCCATTCACATGGTAAAAGATTAGATCTACGTTTCCAGGTCTAGCTTCTTCAACCACGCCATGAATCTAGGATCTGTACGCAGCCCTTTTCAAAACCTGCATTTTTAAGAAGAACTTCATTTGATGAACCAGCTTCTCCTGCTTTCAACGAGGAATGGAGGTCCTGCTCGGCTCAATCCAACAGAAAACAGAACTCCTCGATGTCTCCTGCCAGAATTTGAACCAGCCTCTTGCCATTCTATAAGTGCTACTCTAGTATCACTCTATGCGAACTGAACTTGTTACCACACTAAAGCGCCAAGCCACGGAGATCCTGAACCAGCTCGAGAGGGATCGAGAGCCGATCCTAATTACGCAGCATGGCGTGCCATCGGCCTATCTCGTCGATGTTGAAACGTTCGAGACTCTTCAGCGTCGTATGACGTTGCTCGAAGGTATTGCCCGCGGGGAAAAGGCAATTGAAGAAGGCCGCTCACTCACTCATAAGCAGGCAAAGCAACGGATGTCCAGGTGGCTCAAGTAATCTGGGCCGAACCAGCACTCAATGATCTTGATGCAATCGCAGACTACATTGCACTTGATAATCCTGAGGCGGCGCGCCGGCTTGTGCAGAAGATCTTCGAGCATGTTGCTCATCTTGAAAGCCACCCCCGGTTTGGTTCAAAGCCGCAAGAGCTCAAAGGCTGGCGCTATCGCCAAATCGTCGAGCCGCCGTGTCGCATCTTCTATCGAGAAGATTCGGGACGAGTCTTAATACTTCATGTGATGCGAGCAGAGCGCTTGCTCAGGTCCGAACTTCTTAACGAGCGAGAGCAAGGTGCTGGCGAAACCTAATTGAAAAGAACCCGGTGTGATTCACTTCTCCACGCCTATCTTCTTCAACATCACCATGAACCGAGGATCGGAGCGAAGTGGGTCTGCCTTTGGATCGACTTTCAGCGTCAATATCGACTCCTCGTGCCGCTCGAAACTCTTCTCAAGACATTCAAAAGCCTCATCAATCTCACCGAGCGCTGCATAGACCAGGGCCAGTCCACGATAGATTTGATCCGTTACCAGCTTGTCGCGAAGCACGCCTTCGATGAGCCTTTTTGCCTCTTCTGTCTGTCCGGAGGCCGCGTAGAGCTGGGCGAGGGTGATCGTGGTTTCGAGCTTGTTACCAGTGAGCTCTCCCCACTTTTGATTTTCAACAATCGCTTCACCGAACAGTTGCTTGCCTTGATACGCGAGGGAGAGAAGGCGATGGGCTGCGGCATAATTTGGGTCAAGCTCTAACGTCTTTAAAGCCATCTCTATAGCTTCGTCGTATTGCCGGTTGTAATAGAGCGTCAATCCGTGGTCTTTGAGTATCGCTTGTGAAATCGGATCCAACTCCGCGGCCCGTGAAATCATTTGGAGAGCCTCTTCAAGCCGGCCCATGTTCAGAAACCATTGCGAATACCAGTGGTGCGCTGTTGCGTAGTTTGGATTCAATTCTAGCGCCAGCTTGAACTCTTTCTCGGAGTTGGCCCAATCCCACTTACGAAACATCAATATACTTGCAAGCGACGTGTGGACTTCCGCCAGTCGATCGTCAATTTCCAACGCCTTGTTAACTGCCGCCTCTGCCTTTGGGTATAACTCCTTGCGTGAGATAGTCCCGAACTCGCCCAGCAAACTGTACGAATCAGCAATGCCAGCCCACGCAAGCGCATAATGCGGATCCTTCTCAATTGCCTGTTCGAAATACCTGATCGCAGTCTTTAATCCCTCTTCGCTTCTCTTGTTCCAGAAGAAACGACCCTGGAGATAAAGTTGATAAGCGCCAGTGTTTTCCGTGAAGCGTTTCTTGAGATTTTGCTTTTCATCGGGCGACAGCCGGATTTGCAGCGCTTGCGCGATTTCTGACGCTACCCTTTCCTGAATGTCAAAAATGTCTTTCATCGTGCCGCGATAGGTTTCGGCCCAGATATACTCATCGCGAAATGCGTCAACAAGTTGTGCGGTAATCCTCAGATCGCTGCCGTATCGCCTCACACTTCCTTCCAACAGATACTGCACGCCAAGATCGTTAGCGATTTGCTTATGGGTCTTCCCTTCCCTCACGTAGCGCATCGCCGAGCCGCGTGTGATCACCTTGAGCATTTGCAGCTTGGAAAGATTCATTATGATCTCTTCCGTCAAGCCCTCGCTGAAGTACTCGTTTTCCTTTTCAGCACTGAGATTGGCAAACGGCAACACGGCTATCGAACTAAGGAAGGAAGTGGGCTGAACCTGCGCAAATCTCTCGCCTTCTCCACTGCGAATAATCTCAGCTTCAACGAGCAAGCGAGTGTTCAACTGCTGCAAGTCGTTGAACAAATCTTTCGCCGACTGGTAACGTTCGTCTCGATTCTTGCGGAGGGTCCTGGCGACGACGCGCTCAAGCTCGGCAGGCGTATCCCGGCGATGGGCCAGGATCGAGTCAGGTTCTTGATGAATAATGTTTGCCAGCACGTCGGTCAGCGTCTCACCGTGAAATGCCTGTTGGTTGGTCAGCATTTCATAAAGCACACAACCAAAACTCCAGATGTCAGTGCGCGCATCCATCTCCAGGCCGCGAGCTTGTTCGGGCGACATATAGGCAGTCGTTCCCATGATCACGCCCGCGCTAGTTCTGAGCTGCATCTTGGTTACGCCTTCGCTATCAACTTCCGCACTCTGCGAAGAGGTCAATTTCAAGAGACCAAAATCGAGGACTTTAACGATGCCGTCGCGCCGAACCATGATGTTATCGGGTTTAATGTCGCGGTGAACGATGCCTGCGCTGTGTGCGGCGTCCAGCGCGGAGACGACCTGTAGAGCGATCTCGAGCGTTGCTTTGAGACTAAGTGATTCGCTTTCCAGCCGCGATTTGAGAGTTTCTCCCTGGATGTATTCGATAGCGATAAAATGCAGGCCCTCGAGCTCACCGATTTCGTGAATCGTGATGATGTTCGGATGATTCAATGCGGACGCAGACTTCGCTTCACGTACAAAGCGGCTCATCCGATCGTTATCCTCAGCAAGGTTTGGCGGCAGGATTTTCAACGCCACTTGACGATCGAGCATCGTGTCTTGAGCCAAATACACCTCGCCCATTCCGCCCGTACCAAGTTGCGAGCGGATTTCGTAGCGGCCGAGTTTTGTGCCGGCGGCAAGCGTCATTACGTGGTTCGCCAAGAGTAACTGCGGCAGAACTCTTCGGCAACTTCACTCTGCAACACTAGCGCCGCGCGGAAAAGCCGGTTAGAATTCGCCAGCCTTATACCTCGCGTCGAGTGCAAAGACGTCCGAGCATTCCTGCTTAGTTATCCATCGCAATGAATCCCATAGATCCCATCACAGAGAACGCAAACTTGGAAAAAGAAGTCGAGACACTCAGACAAAATGGCTGGCCGGCGGATCGGTTTACCACCCCGGAAGCGCTGCGCCTGGCAAAGGGGTTGAGAAAAAGCGGCAATCGGCAACTAGCGCAGGAAGTACTGCAGCATGCGCTGGCGAACTTCCCTGACAACGCGGAGTTCTTCAACGAGCAAGGCCGGCTCTGCTGCGACTTCAAAAAATACGATCAAGCTGTTGAGTGGTTCGACAAGACAATCAAAAAGGAACCAAAGACCGAGAACACGCTTCGTGTCGCGGCCTTCACCGGCGCCGGTATGGCCCTGCGAAATCTGCGTCGCTTCGATGAAGGACTGGAAATGCTCCGGCAAGCTCTCCAAGCCTCCGGTGGAACAGCTTCCGCAACACTGCTGCTCGAGCAAGGCTGGCTCGCGTTCTATCAAAAGTCATACGCCGAAGCTTTCACGCGATTTCAGCAAGCCGTCGCTCAATTTCCGGAAAACGAAAAGCACGAGGCACGCGTCGGACTGCTCGCCTCGTGCCGGCAACTCGATCTACTTTCAGCACCCTACCGTAAGGACAGCGCAAAAGAACTCGTGTCCGGCTGGCAACAAGCGAACGTGGATCCAGACGAGGTTATTAGCATTTTTGTCGACTGTAGTGACTTAGTGCTCGAGCATCTCAATCTCTATCCGGCAGCGCTCAGCAACGCGGAGCACCTCCTCGAAATCGCGGAAAATAATAGCGACGGCGTCTACTACAAGATTGCCGCGCTGAAATGGCTGCGCCGTTACGCCGCAGCCGAAGAAACCTATCTCGCTGCTCCACTAGAACTACAAACCGATCCCGATATCTGGAAGGAACGAGCAAACAGTTTCTACGAGCAGAAACAATTCTTCAAAGCTTATCTTCATTACAGCGGTAAGGTGTTGGACCAGCCAAACGCGACGGACGCAGAAAAAGAACTCAAAGATCTGTTGCAGGATGATCTCGACGCACGCGAGTGGACCATTGTTTCGCTGCGCAAAATGCGCCGCCTGGAAGAAGCGCGCAACGAAGTCAACGCCGCGCTTTCTGAGCCTAAGTTTAAAAACAAGCTCAATCTTCTCAGCGAGCTGGCGGCTATTCACTACGCCGAACGCGACTACGACAACGCCATCAAGCTCTACGAGCGCGCCCTCGAGATCGACGACTACGACACTTTTGCTCTTCAGTGGCGCACAGCGTCTCTGCGGAAGAAGGGCAACCTGCCGGCGGCAAAACTCGCGCTCGATAAGGCGCTAAGCAAAGTGCCGTATTCAACGCGGTTGTGGGACGAGTGTGGCTGGTTCTTTTTCGATCAGGGAAACTTTAAGGAAGCCCTCAAAGCCTTCGACACGGCGATTCAACTCGATCCGTACCTGGTTAACAAGCAATTCGCTAAAGTCGAGACCCTTCTCCGTCTCAATCACTCAGACCAGGCGCTCGAGGTCTTCAAAAACCTCGAGCAACAGTTTCCGAATGACGCTGAAGTGTCGGAGCAACTTTGCTGGTTCTACATTCGCGTGGGCCAACTCGAGCTGGCCTGGGAACAGCAGACAAAACTCCGAGAGTCGTATCCCAACAGCGCACTGGGATGGAACGCTTTGGGCGGCTACGAACTGAAACAGAGGAATTTCGGCGCGGCGGCAGAAGCCTTTCGCGAGGCCATCGCGATAGTCGATTACGAGCCCCAATATTACGTCAACCTGGCTTTCGCACTAATCCGCCAGGTGAAACCGAGTAGTGAGTTATCGAGATCGGAATTGCCTAAAAGGGACCAGCTCATTGAAGAAGCCCGATCGCATTGCCGTGCGGCGTTGAAACTGGATCCTTACAACGCGAAAGCCTACGGCTGCCTCGGCGTGATCGCCTTCGAGCTGGACGCGTTTTTCGATGCAGAGTCGTATTTTCGCAAATCGATCGAGGTCAATCCGAGCGAGGGCAGCTACGTCGAGCTCGGGTCGCTCTATTCGCAAATGGGCTGCTACGACAAAGCCGCCGCAACGTTAAAGAAGACACTGGAACTCAACCCCAACGATGCGCTCGCCTACATCGAGCTCGGCAATGTCGCGGTGTGGAAGGAAGACAACAAACAGGCCGTCAGATACTGCCGTGAGGCCATTCATGCCGAGCCGAAGAATCCGGATACATATCGAGCTCTGGCGATTGCGTTGATGCGCGCGGAACAATATGACGAAGCGGAGCGGGTGGTCCGAAAAGGGTTGCGCGCTTTAGCCCCGGCCAAGCCGTGGCGGCTCTACCTGTTGCTGGCGCAGATACTGGTGCACCTCGGCGACATCGCCAACAAGGACCGCAAGAAAAAGGATCTCGACCTTTATGAAGAAGCGCTCGTATACGTGAACGAAGCAAAACAATCGCATGCCCCTCACGCCGACATACTCTTCCACTCCGGCATCGTTCAATACCGGCTCGAAGACTTTTCAACGTCCCAAAAGAACTTTTCGGACTGCGTGAAACTAAATCGAGATCGCTACGATGCGGACCGCAATAGCCGTATCGTGCAGGCCGCGATCAAACAACAGCGCCGGCTCTTCAAGGTCAACAAGTCGTACAGCGTCATACTCGCGATTGTTTGCGTCTTATTTTTGGGGATCTTATGGTTCTCTTATTTTCGAGGTTACAAGCGGACCATCATGGTCAATCCGCCGCCGGCGGCAAACAACCCGGCTCCCACACCCGTTCCCAAAGAGGAGTTCATGGTCGATCAACCGCTCCTGAACGTGATGACGCCGATCCTGCTTGGTTTGCTGACGATTGCGGCTCTGTTGCCGAATCTGAGTAAGTTGAAGTTACCGGGCTTCGAAGCTGAGATCACAGAACCGAAACCAACAGACCCAAACATCTCGGCTGGTCCACGCGGTGAGATAGGCTTCGGTAGTTCGCTCCCGATCATCGATCCGGATCCGCGTTAACTTTAAGCCACGTCGCGGCGGACAAATTCGAAACAGCCCAACAGCGCTGCAACTATTCCACCGCCGATTCCGAGCACGAGCGCGGTGGTGAATCGGCCTTCGAGAAAAAGGTTCATCGGCAGCAGCCACGGATAGTACTTGCCTAACGACGCGCTCGCAGCAAACAGCGCAAAGAATGTCCCGCCGATTCCGGCGCCAAGCGCGATCGCGAAACCGGCCCAACGAATGCTGATCCATGTGTGGATTGCGGTGATCAACCAACCGGCAAGCCACACGAGCGTCGCCTGTTTCGCAATGGCGAAGTAAGGAACAGGCCCCGTTATGCTGGCGAGCTCAGGCTTCAGCGAGACCGCCACGACGCCGACTATCACCGTCAACAAAGCAAGCACCATCGTGCTCACGAGAATCAACCCGAGTGCGACGATAAACTTCGAGAGATAAATAGAACGGCGCGGCACCGGCAGCGCGAAGAGATGTTTCCATTGCTTGTCCGAATGCTCGATGCCGTTGAGCAACGCGGTCTCCAGCGTGATCAGCAGCGGCATCATGAAGATGGCCCAGATCTGGAATGAGTTCTCCGGATGCGTTTGCCACAGATTGAAGCCGGGGGAGAACTTCTTCGTCCGCCAGATAACGAAGAATTGCAGCAGCGCCACAAAGAACGGCAAGACAAAGATCACGCGAAACGCGAGCGTACGCTTCAGTTTCAACAACTCCGCATGTAGCGCGCGAATCAACGACATCAATTCGCCCTCCCTGCGGCTTGGCCGCTGGTTAACGTCAGAAAAATGTCTTCGAGCGAACGTTGCGAGAGCGCCAGATGAAAGACGTCCAACCGGTGGTCCACCAACAACCTGTTGACCTTGACCGCATCTTCAGGAAGAGCCGCAGAAACAGTGAGCAGCCCGTCTCGCCGTTGCACACTCCAGCCCGCGTTAACCAAACAATCGATCGCTTCATCCTGCCTGGTCACACCCACAGTCAATTCCGTTTGTTGTTTTCTTTGCAACTCAGCCAGCGTGCCCTGAAACAGCAGTTTGCTTTCGTGAATGATTCCGATGTGCCCCGCGATTTGTTCGACTTCACTCAGCAGGTGACTCGAGAGAAACACTGTCACGCCAAACTCATCTGGCAAGCGTCTGATCAAGTCGCGCATCTCGTGAATGCCGGCCGGATCCAGGCCATTGGTTGGCTCGTCGAGAATCAGCAGGTCTGGTTTGTTGAGCAGCGCCAGCGCCAAACCAAGACGTTGGCGCATTCCCATTGAATACTCACGCACACGGCGATTAGCATCGCGCGTCATGCGAACGGTTTCCAATGCGAAATCTATTAGCTTGCGTGGCGCTCCCAGTAAGCGTCGAGTGACTTCGAGGTTCTCGCGGCCGGTCAGATGCGGGTAAAGAGAAGGCGCTTCAACCAGTGCGCCCACACGACTCATCAAAGCACGATGATTCGAGCGCAATGGCTGCCCAAACAAGCGCACCTCACCCGCATCCGGCCGAATCAATCCCAGCAGCATGCGGATCGCGGTAGTCTTCCCCGCCCCGTTGGGTCCGAGAAAACCATAGACGCCTGCCGCAGGGACCAACAGATTCAGATCGTCAACTGCTACTTGTGTTCCGAAACGACGGCGCAGCCCGCGTGTTTCGATCAGGTACTTTTGCTCCTGCATCGATGAGTAAACGCGGATTAGAAAGGATTATTAACGGCCGGTTGCCTGAGAGAGTCTTCAAAGCGGCTCTGCCGCCTGAGACTGTCTTTCGAACCGACGAGTTGCTTGAGTGTCTTTCAAAACGGCTCCGCCGCCTGAGTGTCTTTCGAAACGGCTTTGCCGCCTGAGCGTCTTTCGAAACGGCTCCGCCGCCGGATGTGAGATACCGTCTTGAAAATCAAGAGCGGGAGTTAAATAAGAGTTGATGATTGGGGTCAAATGCTTTACCCGACTTCAGCACTCCGAAAGCGATATGAATGAGCTTGC
>Ga0307505_10000617_pt1 | contig 37537 bp, 29 predicted proteins | sample 23_S_MG_FD_202183 | JGI IMG/M metagenome (GOLD analysis project Ga0307505, IMG submission 202183) | Soil microbial communities from Populus trichocarpa stands in riparian zone in the Pacific Northwest, United States - 23_S | ecosystem: Environmental > Terrestrial > Soil > Riparian zone > Trees...
GGAGCGTCTACTTCTGCGACCGCCTGCTCGCTCGTCTCGACGAGCGAGCAGGCCTCCTCATTCCGTGACAAAGTGTATCGCATCAGCCCGGTTTACTCTGTATCGGATCAGCCCGGCTCTTCACAGTGGACGGTGGACGGATGACCGGGGGCGGATGACGGATGAGGAGGACGGAAGACCGAGGGCGGATGACGGAGACGGATCACGGAGGACGGATGGCCGAGGACGGAGGGCGGATGACCGAGGGCGGATGACGGAGGACGGAAGTCCGGGACGTTGCGCCCCACGGAACGCCTCCCGCACCTCCACGGCTCCACACGCCCACACCCCCTACCGCCTGGTCGCCAGCAGCGCGTCGGCGAGCTCACGGACTGCGCCGGCGCCGCCAGGCCGGCGCAGCACCAATCCCGCCAACGCACGGGCGGAGGGGTGCGCGTCCGAGGGCACGACCCCAAGCCCCGCCATCCGGAGGCAGTCGAGGTCGTTCACGTCGTTGCCCACGTAGATCACGTCGGCGAGGGCCACGCCGGCGCCGGCCGCGAGTTCCGTCAGCGCCGGCCCCTTCGCGTCGCCGAGGCCATGCTGGACGGGCAGGCCGAGCTTCCGACAGCGAGCGGCCACCACGTCGTCGGTCTCCGTCGACAGCACTGCCATGGCCACGCCGGCGTCGCGGAGCATCTTCACGCCGTGGCCGTCGGCGCGGCTGCACGCCACGCTCTCCCGGCCGGTGCCGTCCACCCACACGCGATTGTCCGTCATCACACCGTCGAAGTCGAAGACGACGAGCCGCGCGTTGGCCAGCGCGGCGGAGACCGCGGGCCCCGCAGGCCTCACGACCTCGAGGCCGGATTCTAGCAGGTCCGCCGCGCGCCGCAGGTCAGCCGGCGCGTCGATGTCGACGGCGTACTGGGGGTCGACGCGGACAGCGACCAGCCGGTCGCCGGTCATCGACCCGGCGCGCAGCGTCGCGGTGCGCGCCGCGTCCACGTGGCCCGTTTGCCACCACGCAGGAGGCAGCGCCTGGCGCGGGGCGTTGAACGGCTCCGCGACGCCGGCGGGCGCCGGCAGGAGCGGCTCCATGCGCTCCCCGTCCAGCGTCCACATCTTGTAAGGCGTCAGCGGGCTCCGCGCGACCGTGCGGGACCCTGTCGCGCCGGCGTCAGCCAGCAGCGCCTGTACGGCCGCGTCTACGAGCCCCGGCGGGCGCAGCGGCGACGTGGGGCGGAGGTGCACGACGATGTCCGGCACGTAGCCCTCAAGAGCCAACAGTGCGTCGAGCACGTGCAGGAAGGCGGGCAGGTCCGGCGTGTCGTCCCGGGCGAGATCCTCCGGCCTCAGGAAGGGCGCGTCCGCGCCGGCGCGGACGGCCGCGTCGCGGATGGCCTCGTCGTCGGTCGACACCACGACGCGGGACACCGAAGTCGACTGCAGCGCCGCCGCGACGGCCCAGGCGACCAGCGGCTGCCCGTCCAGTAGCGCGAGGTTCTTACCCGGGAAGCCCTTCGAGCCCCCCCGGGCGGGGATCGCGGCCAGGACGCTTGGCATCGACGTGTACGGTGAGTCGTGCTTCGTTTGTCGTGAATGGTTGCGCGCTGCGCACTGCTCGATGACGCCGCCGCGCAGGCACCCACGAGCGACGAGCGAGTTGTCTACAAGCTGCTACCTACGACTGACAGCCGACAGCCGACAGCTGACAGCTACGATTACCACGCCGTCCAGCCACCGTCCACCACCACGTTCGACCCCGTGGAGTAGGAGGCGGCATCGGAGATCAGGTAGATGAGAGTTGCGGCATACTCGTCGGGACGTGCCATGCGGCCGAGGGGTGTGCGGTCCGAGTATCTCGCTACGAAGCCGGCGTCGTGGTCGGCGAAGACGCCGCCCAGGGTGAGGGTGACGGCGCGGAGGCGCCGACCGTAGTACGCCGCCAGGTACCGCGTCAGCCCGGCGACGGCCGCCTTCGACACGCTGTAACCCGCGGGCTTGATCGCGTCCTCGTAGATCCGCTGGTCGGGGCCGGCCATGCCGTAGATCGACGATATGTTGACGATGACGCCCCGCCCGCTCGCGACCAGCGCCGGCGCGAAGGCGCGCGAGCAGAGGAATGCGCCAACGACATCGACCTCGAGCTGGCGCCGGAAGTCCGACACAGGGAGCGTCTCGAAGGCCGCGCCGTGGGCGCCGGCGTGGTCGGGGTCCATTTTCGGGTCAAGCGCGGCGTTGTTCACGAGGGCGTCGACGCGTCCGAACCGGTCCATCACCGCGCCCGCGAGGTCCGCCACGGAGCGTTCGTCCGTGACGTCGGTCGCCACGGCGATAGCGGAGCCGCCTGCGGCTTCGCCCGCCTCGGTGGCCACTCGCCTGGCCCCGCCGGCGTCGACGTCGGCCACCACGACGTGCGCGCCGGCCGTCGCCAGCGCGCGTGCGTACGCCGCGCCCAGCAGGCCGGCGCCGCCCGTGACCACCACCACGCGGCCGGTTACGTCGAAGAGGGAGGCCAACGTGGGTGTATGGTGTCAGGTATAAGGTCAGTAGTCGATAGTCCGCGGTCCGTAGTCAGTAGCAAGTAGCCGGCAGTTCCGCGACGGGTCGCCCGACATGGTTGCGAAACCACCGTACCGAATCACGGACCGCCCATCAAAACGCCTCACAGCCTGCATCGACCGGAAGACCGCGGAGGGCATACGGTAAGCCCCGACGGCGCGCCGCGAACTGCGAACCGGCTCCCGCTATCCCCCATCACCCACAACGCCACTCACAATCTCCACCACCCGCGCGCCGTCCGCCAGCGTGCAGCGGGGCGACTCCGCGCCGGCGCAGCATGCGAGGAAGTGCCGCATCTCGGCGAGGAACATGTCATTTCGCTGGAAGCCCGGGGGCGGATGGAGGGTGTCCGCGCCGGCGCCGGCACGGTAGACGCGTGTCGTGCCAGTAGGGTCCCAGGCCACGCTGCCCTCTGTACCGGTGAGGTACAGCGTGTGGGCCGGCGTCCGCTCTGCGTAGTCGAGAGTCACGGTGCCCAGCGCCCCGGTAGCGAAGCGGAGCGATAGCGACGCCACGTCGTCGACGTCCAGATCGAGGCCGGCGCGGCGCGACGCGAATCCGGCGACGGACTCGATCTCGCCCGCGATCCACCGCAGGTAGTCGATCGGGTGCGACAGGGTCAGCAGGACGCCACCGCCGAGTTCGGCTCGCGCGCTGTAGCCCTGGCGATAGTCCTCCTCGGGATGCCAGTCGGGCAGGTACTCGCCCCAGTGTGAGCGGGCGCTGACGAGATCCCCGAGCGCGCCTGATGAGACGAGGTCGCGGATGCGCTCCAGCGCCGGGTCGAAGCGATACTGGTAGCCGACGAGGAAGGCCACCCCGCGAGCGGCCACCTCGGCGGCCAGCTCCGCCAGCCCCTGCACCTTGTGGCTCACGGGCTTCTCGACAAGGACGTGGCAGTCGGCGCGGACGGCCTCCAGGGCCGTCGCTACGTGGAGAGAGGTCGGATTGGCGATCACCACCGCTTTCACGCCTGCGGCGAGGGCATCCCGAAGGGCAGGCGCTGTCGGCAGGCTGTCGAGGGGTGCTTCCAGCACGTGGGTCTGCCCGACGCCGGTGCGGACGAGCACCAGGTCGGTGGCGCCGAGCGCCAGCAGGTTTCGCGCGTGGCGCCGGCCTGCCGACCCCAGTCCGACGATCGCCGTCCTCACGACAGCGCCCGGGTGCGCCGCGCCGGCGCATCTGCAGTCCGCTCGCCATCCAGCACCTCGAGGCACTCTGCGGCGATCAGCTCCGCCGACCGCCCGCCGTTCTGGACCGGCGTGAGCCGGCGCAGCAACTCCGGGTCGATATCCGACACCACCTCCTTGTCGAGTGCGGCGGCCACCAGCACGACGGAGGAATAGCGCGTAACGAGCGTGTCGCAGTTGGCGATAAGGTGATCCGTGTTGCCCTCGGTCAGCAACGTGGCCTCTGGCGCGGCAATGCGGACCTCTCGCGCGGCGCGGTCGTGACGCTCGTTGGGATGGAGCTTGACGACGAGTGGCTTGCGCCGCTCCTCCGCGAGCCCGCGAGCGCGGACGAGGAACGCCACCCGATCCTCCGCCTTGCCCGTCTCTCGCAGGGAGCTAGTCGCCGCGAGCACGTATCGGCGCATCGCGAGGTCGTTGTCGAGGAAGGAGGAACAGTCGTCGAAGTTGGGGATGCCCGTCACGACTACGCGGTCCGGGTGGCAGCCCTTGGCGACCACGAGGTCCTTGAATCCCTCCGAGGCGACGCAGAAACGCGAGTAGGCGCGGGAGAGGCCCGTTGAGGCCGTGTTGGCGAGCGCGCGAAGTGGTCCGAGCCGGCGCGTGAGGTGGTACCGCCAGGTCTCGGGGTCGAACATGCCCTCCTGTACCAGCACCAGGGGCCGTCCGCGCACGTTGGCCGGGAGGTAGACGTCGGTGCCGGTGACGACGAGGTCGTACCACCCGGCGCCGCCGATGTCCGTCGGGAGCTCAGAGCGCCGGAGGTAATCGATCGAACGGGCGCGGGCCTGGCCGCCGAGGATGGTGAAGTCGAGCCAGCCGCGTCGCGCGGCCGCGCCGACGAGCCCGTCGGCGTAGAAGGGGCTATACGCGCACTCGCAGCCGGCGCGCTCGAGCGCCGCGCCGATGCGGTGCATCATGGTCGTCTGGTTGAGCGACCCGCCGATGAGAAGTACGCGACGCAGGGGGCGTAGGCGCCGATGGGGTCAGGAGCATAAGGCAGCAGTTAGCTATCAGCTATCAGCTAACAGCTTTCAACCGGCACGTGCCGGATCCGCTGCCGGCGGGCTCCCTCGCTGGGAGCGGAGAGCTGACAGCCGAGCGTTGAGAGCTGCCAGCTACCACGGCGGTTGCGTGCGCGTCGCCGGCGCGGTACCCTCCCGCTTCTTCACCCGGATCGACATGCGCTTCCCGCGTCTTGCGACGGCCGCCGTGGCCGCGCTAGCCCTCACCCTCGGCGGGTGCGCCGACGACTCCGAGACGGACGTCGCCGACGCGCCGCCCGCCGACGCGCCCGACGCGCCCTCGGGCGATGGCGATGTCGCCGACGTGGCGAACTACGAGTTGACGATGGACCGCGTAGACCAGTACTTCGAGGCGACCGTCGGGATCGGCCGAGCGATGCAGGGCATGACGCCGGCCGAGCGCGAGGCGTTCGAGCGGCCCGAGGAGGACACCATGCCCTCGCTGGACGATATGGCCGCGCGCATCTCGGAGCACCCCGCCGTCGAGCGGGCCGTCCGCGACGCCGGCATGACGCCGCGCGAGTACGGCACCGTAGCGATGGCCATGCTCCAGGCAGCGATGGCCCAGGCCGTGTCCGCGATGCAGCCCACGGCGGACGCGGACTCCCTCGCGCGTGCGATGGGTGCCAACCCGGCGAACATCGCCTTCATGCGCGACAACGCCGAGGAGCTCGGCCGGCGCCAGCAGGCGCTCGCGGCGCAGATGGAGGAGATGGGGATGACGGAGTAAAGACTCGAGGCAGGAGAGAAGGGAGGGAAGGAGAGCGGGAGAAGGGCGCGAGAGTCCGCCTAGAATGAGATTGAAGGAGGGACGCGGGAGAGGGCATAAGGCGACCACTCATGGTCGCCCCCGTTGCGGCCGCGCCGCGACGCCCCCGCGCCTCGCTACGTGTCGAATGGGAACCGGGATCGTGAGACAGGCTCACGATGAAATAGTCTGCCCGCGGTCCACGCTTTTCGGCTTACTCGGGGCAGCCTCCGCATCCACGTGCTCACGTTGTGCCCAGGGGGGGACTCGAACCCCCACGACCTTGCGGCCGCCGCATTTTGAGTGCGGTGCGTCTACCGTTCCGCCACCCGGGCTGCGCCGGAAGATAGGGGGCGGTGCGCCGGGGGCAGGGCAGGGGTGAGCTGCGTGCCGGCAGCTGGCAACTCGGAGCCTGCAACGATGAGCCGGGCGCTTCCTTTACCGAGTAGACCAGGCTGATGGTTTACACGCTCTCTAGGCACCAGGGCGCCGGCCCTCTCCTCTCCCCGGCCGTCTGCAAGAACTGCCCGCGCCGGCCGGCGTTATGACCTGCAGCCCCTCGAAACGCCGCAGGATCCCTGTCCATCATCCTCCTCGCCAACCGTGCGCCCGTGCGGCCCGTCGTCGACGGGTGGGCGCCGGCGCTGGGCGGGCTCGCGACGGCCCTGCTGCCCGTCCTCCAGCAGCGCGGCGGGGCGTGGGTAGCGATGCGCGAGCCGGGCGACGATGCGCCCCTCCGGCAAGGGCTGCCCGAGGACGCGCCCCGCGTCCAGATCCGGCGCCTGCCGCTCGACGACCACGAGTTCGACGCCTACTACCACGGGATGTCGAACCGCGTTCTCTGGCCCCTCGTCCACTACTTCGTGGAGAGCGTCGAGCCGGACCGCAGCTACTGGGAGGCCTACCGCTCCGTCAACCGGCGCTTCGCCGCCGCCGCCGTCGACTGCGCGGTCGACGACGAGTCGCCAATCTTCTGGGTGCACGACTACCAGCTGATGCTCGCGCCGGAGCTGATCCGCGGCGCACGGCCCGACGCCCGCATCGGGCACTTCTGGCACGTGCCCTGGCCGGCGCCCGAGATCTTCCGCATTGTCCCCTCTGCGCAGAGCATGCTGCGCGGCATGCTTGCGGCGGACCTCATCGGCTTCCACACCGAAGGCTACGCCGAGAACTTCCGCGAGGGTGCTCGCGACCTGCTGGGCGCCCGCATCGTCCCGAAGGACGACGGCGAGGGGTTCGACGTCGAGTGGGAGGGCCGGCGCGTCCGCGTCGAAGCGAGGCCCATCGGCATCGACGTCGGCGAATTCGAGACGCTGGGAGCCGACCCCTATGTGGCGCGCGAGGCGCTCGTCACGCGTGAGGAGGCCGGCGACGTGGAGCGACTGATCGTGGGGATCGATCGGCTCGACTACACCAAGGGCCTTCCGCTTCGCCTGGAGGCGTTCGAGCGCTTCCTGGAGACCTACCCCGAGTGGCATCGTCGCGTGACGCTGTTCCAGGTCTGCACGCCCAGCCGCACCGGCATCCCGGCCTACGACCACCTCCGGCGCGTAGTCGACGAGATCGTAGGCCGCATCAACGGGCGCTTCGCCGAGGGCCACTGGGTACCCGTGCGCTATCGGTACCGGGCGTTCGCGCAGGAGGAGCTGGCCGTCCTCTACCGCGCGGCCGACGTCGCGCTGGTGACTCCGCTGCGCGATGGCATGAACCTGGTCGCGCTCGAGTACGCCGCCGTCCAGGAGGGCGCCGGCGCGCTGATCCTGTCGGAACTCACCGGTGCCGCCGACTACCTCGACGGGGCGATCCTGGTCAACCCGTACGACACCGACGCCCTCGTGCAAACAATCCGCGTCGCACTCGACATGCCCCTGGCCGAGCGCCGCGCGCGGATGGCCCGGATGAAGGCCTCGATCGCGGTGCTGGACGTCCATCTCTGGGCGGAGGGCTTCCTTTCTTCCCTTACCGGTGTCGAGGCCGGCGGCGCCGCCATCTCCCGATAGGTGGTACGTCCCCCGACGCCCGAGCGGCCACTCTTTCTGCTGGACTACGACGGCACCCTCGCGGAGATCGTAGCGGATCCGTCGCAGGCCACTCCCCACCCGGAGGCGCCGGCGCTGCTGGCCCGGCTGGCCGCGGGGCACCCCCTAGTCGTCGTGACGGGGCGCGATCTGGATTCGCTGGCGCGGCTGCTGACCGATGGCCCCGGGCCGGTGCCCCTCGCGGCCATCGGGCTCCACGGCGGCGAGGAGGGCGTCCTCGGGGCGCCGGCGCGCCGGCGCGATCTCGCCGCGGTGGCGGACGACCTGCGCGGGCTGCGCGAGGCCGTTCCCACCGGTGTCGGTGCGGTCGTCGAGGACAAGGGAGGTGAGGCATTCGCCGTCCACTACCGGACGGCCCCCGACGCGGCCGTCGCCCGGCGCGCGCTCGAGGCGTGGGCCGCCGATGCGCCGCCGGCGCTGGAGGCCGTGTGGGGGAAGAGCGTCGTCGAGCTGCGCCCCCGCGGAGTGTCGAAGGGACGGGCGGTAGCGGGCCTCGCGCGACAGCACCCCGAGCGCACGCCCGTTTGCATCGGCGACGACGTGACGGACGAGGACGCGTTTGCGGCTCTCCACGAACTCGATCCCGCGGCCGTCACTATTCACGTGGGTGCCGGCGCCAGCGCGGCGCGCTACCGCCTGCCCGATGTCGACTCAGTGATAGGCTATCTCAGCCGGTTCGACCCCGAACACCGCCCCCCGACTCCGCGTTAGCGCGCCCCGCGCAGATACCAGATGAACGACTCGTACCTCCCTATCGAAGACCACGGCCTCGTGGGCAACATGCGGACGGCGGCACTGGTGGGCAAGGACGGTTCCGTCGACTGGCTGTGTCTGCCGCACTTCGACAGCCCAAGCGTCTTCGGATCGCTACTCGACGCGGGGCGCGGGGGAGTGTACCGGATCGGTCCTGCCGAGCCCGAGCGCTTCGTGGCCCGCCAGATGTACTGGCCAGACACGAACGTCCTGGTGACGCGGTTCGCCGGCGACGACGGCGCGTTCGACACCATCGACTACATGCCGGTAGGGTCGGACATTCGACCGAACGGCTACCACAGGCTCATCCGGCGCGTTCAGGTCATCCGCGGCCGCGTGTCCGTGCGGGCCTACTGCGAGCCGGCGTTCGACTACGCGCGGCAAGAGCACAGTGTTCACCTGGTGGATGGTGGCGCCGTCTTCGAGTCCGCCGACGGCACCGCGCTCGGCCTTGGCACCGCGTGTGCGCTGGAGCGGGACGGCGCCGGGGTGTCCGCGGAGGTAGTGCTCGAGGCGGGTGAACGCCTCGCCTTCGCGCTGCACCTTATCGGGCCCGACGACGATGGTCCCCTGCGGATGGACGCCAGCGCGGAGGACGAGCTGTGCCGCGCCACCATCGCCTACTGGCGGCGCTGGCTGTCCAAGTGCACGTACACGGGCCGGTGGCGGGAGGATGTCCGGCGCTCCGCGCTCCTGCTCAAGCTGCTGACGTTCGAACCGACTGGCGCCATCGTGGCCGCGCCGACGACGAGTCTTCCCGAGGCAATCGGCGGCGGGCGCAACTGGGACTACCGCCACACGTGGATCCGCGACGCCGCCTTCACGCTGTATGGCCTCCTGCGCGTCGGGTTCACGGACGAGGTCCGCGACTTCATCGGCTGGGTTCAAAATCGAGTTGAGTTGGCCACCCGGACGGACTCGGGAGGACCGCTGCAGATCGTCTACGGCATCGACGGTCGGCAGGACCTCCCGGAGACCACCCTCGACCACCTCGCCGGATACCGCAACTCGAGGCCGGTGCGCATAGGCAACCTCGCGGGCGACCAGCTACAGCTCGACATCTACGGGGAGCTGCTCGACGCGATCTACCTCTACGACAAGTACGGAACGCCCGTCGCCTTTGACTACTGGAGGGACATCACCGGCTATCTCGACTGGGTTTGCGCGAACTGGGAGCGGAAGGACGAGGGCATCTGGGAGGTGCGCGGGCCCCGCCAGCACTTCGTGTACTCCAAGCTGATGTGCTGGGTCGCGCTGGACCGCGGACTGCGTCTTGCGGGGAAGCGCAGCCTGCCGGCGCCGCAGGAAAGGTGGCTGCGCGTCCGCGACGCCATCTACGAGCGCATTATGGCCGAGGGATGGAGCGCCGAACGCAAGTCGTTCGTGCAGGCATTCGGAGGAACGGCACTCGACGCGTCGAACCTGCTGATGCCGCTCGTCTTCTTCACCGGACCCAACGACCCCCGCATCCTGCAGACCCTCGACGCAACCCTCCGGCCACCCTCCGAGGGTGGCCTCACGCACGACTGCCTCGTGTGGCGCTACAACCTCAGTGAGGTAGACGACGGCGTTGAGGGCAACACAGAGGGCGCGTTCAACCTCTGCACCTTCTGGCTCGTCGAGGCGCTGGCGCGCGCCGGTCGCACCGATCCGGCCCGGCTGGAGCTGGCCCACGTCCTGTTCGAGAAAATGCTCGGGTACTCGAACCACGTCGGGCTGTTCGGAGAGCAGACGGGGCTACGCGGCCAGGCGCTGGGCAACTTCCCGCAGGCGTTTAGCCACCTGGGGCTCATCTCAGCCGCGTTCAATCTCGACCGCACGCTCGACTCCGGGACGCACCCGCAGATGGGCGGCGCGTCGATGCGGCGCGATCCACAAGTCGAGGAGGTTCTCCTGGGCCCCGGCGCCGTCACCGCGTCGCAGCCAGGCCCCACCGAGCCGCGCTGAACGTCGATGGAAGGACCCGCGGGGGGCCGGTCCGGGCGGTCCGCCCGGCTAACTTGCGCGAGTCCCCTGGCCCCGCGTGAACCTCCTGCTCGTCACCGACGACCCTGCCCTCGAGGCCGCGGTGCGGCTCTCGACGGCCGGCGCCGACCTCCAGGCGATGGCGCTGGCCGGCGTCACCGACCCGAGAGGGCTGCTGGGCGAGAGTGGGCGCCGCATCGCGGAGGCCGCCGCCAGCGTCGACGCCGTACTGGTCGACTACTCGCTCGACGGCGCGCCCGTGGTGAACACCCTGGGGTTCCACCTGCGCCGGCGCGGCTCGGTGCCGCTCATCGCGGTCTGCAAGGGCGGGCCGGACGACCGCGTGGCGGCCCTGGCGGCCGGCGCCGACGACGCGATCGGCCTCCCGCTCCACCTCGCGCGGGTCCAGGCGCGGATCCTGGCCCACGAGCGCATCATCGACGCCGCGCGCCTGCAGGGCGCCGAGCGCCCCGCGGCGCCGGCGGCGCCGGACGTCGTGGAGGTCGGACCCCTGCGCCTCGATCGCGGCGGCCGCCGCTTCACCATTCGCGGCGAGCCCGTCTCGCTGACGCCGCGCGAGTTCGCGTTGCTCGACCACCTGATGGCCCACGCCGGCCAGGTGCGCTCGCGCTCGGAGATCCTCGACGCCGTGTGGGGGGTCTCCTTCGACACCGGCACCAACATGGTCGACGTCTACGTGTACTTCCTGCGACGCAAGCTCGAGAGCTTCGGCGTCCGCAACGCCATCGAGACCGTCCGCGGCCGCGGCTACCGCCTCGCGACCGCCGGCGCGCCGGCCGGCGCGATTTCGGAGGCGCTGGCCGACGACGGCGCGGCTGAAGCCGGGAGCGAGCCGGCGGTGGGGGAGTAGCCAGTAGCCGTCAGCTATCAGCTATCCGCTGTCAGCATCGCTGGCGTTATGCCGTAGCCCGCTCAATGCCGGCCCTGCTCGATCCCACCCCGACAACGTGGCATCCCGGCCAAACGAAAAAGGCCCGGCCTGCCGCAGCAGACCGGGCCCGAGTGTCCGCAAGGGACGCTCACATGGCAGCCGCCGTGTCGACGACCACGGTGGTGTCAGTCATCGAGTCGGCCGGCATCGGCGCGGGGGCCGGCATCGGCTCGATCGGGGCGACCATCGTGGTGTCGTCCTCGATGACGATGTCGGTCTCCTCCTCGGAGGCGCAACCGGCGAGGCCGACGAAAGCGAAAGCGGTAAGGAGCAGGAGGCTCTTCTTCATGGGTGTTCCCCTGGGGGGGCGCGGGCCGCTTGGGCCGTGGGTGATGTAAGACGGCGCGGTGGGCCGCGCAAACGTGAGCCCGTGGGACTGACGCTCGAAGGGCAAGTTGCGAACATGGAACGCCAGCGTCAATCAAGACCTGATTAAAAAACAGGACGGCGGGCGTACAGAATTATGGACAGTGGCCCCCAAGTGTAGCTGACAGTGGGCGGTTCATTGCAGGGGCAGAGAGAGCAGAGGCAGCTTGCAGCTCGCTTGGGATCGGCAGAGCGCCACGGTGCAGCTTGAAGTGCAACGGGCAGCGGGCAGTAGGCAGAGAGCCGCGGACCGAGTCTCGCTGCCCGCACCCCACCACCCTTATCCCGACTACCGGATATCACGACAGGTCCACACCCCGAAGCCTGAATCGCTGGATCGCTCAATCGCTCAATCGCATAATCGCTGAATCGCCCGACCCCGCTACCCCGATTTCCCATGTCCGCCGCTCTCGACGCATTCCTCGCTCTACTCGACCTCGAGCCCCTCGAGATAAACCTCTTCCGGGGCCAGAGTCGCTCCCCGGGCTGGGGCCGCGTCTACGGCGGGCAGGTCCTCGCCCAGGCCCTCGTGGCTGCCGGCCGCACCGTCGAGGAGGAGCGCCGGGCGCACTCGATGCACGCCTACTTCCTGCTCGCCGGCGACGTCGCCGCGCCGATCGTATACACCGTGGATCGCGCGCGCGACGGGGGTTCCTTCACCACGCGCCGAGTCGTCGCCATCCAGCACGGCCAGCCCATCTTCGTGTCGACCGTCTCCTTCCACAAGGACGAGCAGGGCTTCGAGCACGCCGCGCCGGCGCCGGCCGCGCCGGGCCCCGAGGGCCTCCGCTCGGAGCGCGACATGGCGCTCGCCGCAGGCGACCTGCTGCCGGAGCCGCTCCGCGGCGTCCTCACCGCCGAGCAGCCCATCGAGTACCGCCCGGTCGACCCCGTCAATCCGCTCGCGCCCGAGAACAGCGAGCCGACCTCGATGCTGTGGATGCGCGCCGTCGGCCCGCTGCCGGACGACCCCCTCGTGCACCAGGCGGTGTTCGCGTACGCGTCGGACCATGACTTCCTCGGCTCGGCCATCCGGCCGCACGGCCGGTCGTTCATGCAGCCCACGTTGCAGGCGGCCAGCCTCGACCACGCGATCTGGTTCCACCGCGGGTTTCGGGCGGACGAATGGCTGCTCTACCACGCCGAGAGTCCCATCGCGGCCGGCGCGCGCGGGTTCGTCACCGGTCGCGCATTCGCGGGCGGCCGGCTGGTCGCGAGCACCGCGCAGGAGGGCCTGGTGCGCGAGCGACCCGATCGAGGCGGCGGCCGCGACCGCTAGCGATCAGCGCGTCCGCACCGCGTCGTCGGCGTCGTCGGTCCACCACGCGATGTCCCATGGGGTCATCGGGTTCTCGGGATCGAGCCGCGCGTCCCGATAGCCCCAGCGGTCGACGTCGACCAGAAACTGCGCCCGAGAGAGCAAGGTGCCCCGGCACAGGCGCCCGGGATGTGGCGGCGCGCCCTGTTCGCGCGCCTCGCGGTCGAGCAGTGCCTGGACAATGGCTCGCGGTATCCGCTCGCGCTCGCCCGGATACACGTACTCGAAGAGAATGACGTGGGCGAGGAGTACGCGCCAGTGTGCGCCGAACCGGTCCAGCAGCCGGCGCCAGTCCAGGCGCGGCCCCACCGTCAGCAACAGGTGCAGCACGTCGGCCACGTCGCAGCGCTCGCGCTCGATGATGAACGACTTGGTCAGGAGCAGTTCCTCCGGAGGGCAAAGCCGGACCTCCTCCCCCAGGACATCGGCGAGCGGCCCGCGCTCCAGCCAGTCATCGTCGACATCCGACATCCCGTTGCCGGATCGGAAAATGAGGTCCACGAACTGGCCTCCGTCGTGCGCCTTCGCCAGCCAGTGTGGGAAGGGCGACTCGATCCCGTAGCCACCGGCCGCGAGCGCGTCCAGCGCCCGATCGAGGTCGGTGCGCCGGAGGAACAGGTCCGCGTCCTTCGTCGGGCGGAGGATGTCGGTGTAGTGCTCGAACGCGTAGGCACCGCCGACGACGAACGGGACGCCACCATCCTTCAGCAGTCGAAATGTCCGCGAGAAGAACGCCGCTGCCTCCGGCGGGAGCTCATTGGGAAGGCCGAGAACCTGCGACATGTAGCGTCAGGGGGGTTGCGGAACGTTCCGCCGGCATGGGAGAGAAAGGGGTGCCCCAACGCTGCGCGCCGAGCAAGGGATTCCTGCGCCGGCGCCGAATCATTGACTGAGTCGAGGGATACATCCGCCGCTCCGCTTCGGGTGGCCGCCGTTAGCGACCTGCACTACGGCCGGCACGACGCCGGCACGCACCGCGATCTGTTCCGCGACGCCGTCGCCGTTGCGGACGTCCTCGTGCTCTGCGGCGACCTCACCGACTACGGACTCCCCGAGGAGGCGGAGCTGCTCGCCTCCGATCTGCACGCGACGGGGTCGGTGCCCGTCCTGGCCGTGCTCGGCAATCACGACTTCGAGTCCCGCCAGCAGGACGGGGTGCGGGACGTCCTGGAACGCGCCGGCGTTATGGTCCTCGACGGCACCTGCGAGGTGGTGGGAGGCGTCGGCTTCGCCGGCGTGCCCGGGTTCTGCGGCGGGTTCGGACGCTGGGCGCTGTCGGCATGGGGCGAAGCCCCGATTAAGGACTTCGTCCAGGAGGCTGTCGACGAGGCGTTGCGGCTCGACGCGGCACTGGGCCGCCTGCAGTCGGAGCATCGCGTGGAGTCGCTGGTCGCCGTCATGCATTATTCCCCGATACGCGACACTGTCGTCGGCGAGCCCGAGGAGATCTTCCCCTTCATGGGTTCGAGTCGACTGGAGGAGCCTCTTAACCGCTACTCGGTGGCGGCGGCCATCCACGGCCACGCACACGCCGGCGCGCCCGAGGGGCGGACCGCTACCGGTCGGCCGGTGTACAACGTGGCCATCCAGGTGCTCCGCCGCGCCTTCCCCGATCGCCCTCCGTTCCGGCTCATCGAGGTGCCGCGGGGGGGCGGGGAATGGACGGAGCCCGTCGTCGCGGGCGGGGCCCCGGTCGCGCATGCGATCACCTCGAACGGGCACTAGGCAAGAGAATGACCGACCCGGGGATCGAAGGCGCGCCGGCGCACCGGCGCGTGCCTACCGCGGCGGTAGTGCTTTGCGTGGGGCTCGCCTTTCTAGCTGGATGGGCGCTGCGCGGCGCGATCAGCATCGAGCGCGCCACCGACTCGCGGCCGGTCGGTCCGCCGGACACCGCTGCTGCGCCGGATGGCGCGCGGGGCGACACGGTCAGGGTCGGGCCTGACGAAGCGGCCGTCGTCAGACCCGGTGCGCCCACCGAGGCGCCGGCGCCGAACGAACACGGCCTCGTGATGCCCGTGCAGGGGGTGCGGTCGCAGGATCTCGTCGACACGTACACGTCTGCTCGCGGCGAAGGCCGGACGCACGATGCGATAGACATTATCGCGCCGCGCGGGACGTCCGTCCTCGCAGCTTCCGCGGGCCGCGTGGCGCGGCTGTTCAACAGCGACCGTGGCGGACGCACCGTCTACGTCCTCACCGGTGCCGACGGGCGCACCGTCCACTACTACGCCCATCTCGACAGCTACGCCTCCGGCCTCGCGGCGGGGCAGCATGTCCGCGCCGGACAGGTCATTGGTACCGTCGGCGACAGCGGCAACGCCGCGCCGGGCAACACCCACCTTCACTTCGCGATCTGGCGCGTCGCCGACCCTGCCACTTTCTGGGACGGGGCCCCGATCAACCCCTACCCCCTGCTTGCAGGACCCTGAGCCTCCGTTTCCGTGGGCGCAGCCTCGCTGCCGCCCCCTGCCGGCCCGGCCTGGTCCGTGTCGCGGGTGCCACGGAAGGCTACGGGCGTGCCCGGCCTGATCGCGTCGGCGAGCGTTAGCGCGTCCCAGTTGGTGAGCCGGACGCACCCCGACGAGGATGTGTAGCCGATGGTCTCAGGAGCCTTCGTCCCATGGATGCCGTAGTGCGGCTCCGACAGTGCCATCCAGACGAGACCCACGGCGTTGTTCGGGCCGGCCGGGATCGTCGCCGGCTCCTCATCGTCGGGCACGTTCGCGAGTAGCGCGGGGTCGTAGCGCCACTCGGGATTGCGCGCGATCGCCGTAACGCGGTAGTCGCCCTGCGGCGACGGGTCGTACGAGAGGCCGACGGTCACCGGGAAGTGCATGAGGATGCGACCGTCGGCGCCGAGCGCGTGCAGGTAGCCGCCAGTGCCGGATACGAGTAGGCGCGCGACGGCACCCGCCGGCCGCCGGCCGCCGGTGATCGCCCCTCCAGCGGCGGCGCCGGCCGCCGGGACCAGCAACGAGTCGCCCGGCGCGAGCTGGTCGAGCGGCTGCCCGGGGTTGAGCTGTGAGAGCAGCGCCGGCGACGTGTGGAAGCGTTCGCTCAGCTTCTCATCGACCGACTCGTAGCCCAGCGCATCGAGCTCGGCCTGCTCGTAGATGTCCGTCGGAATATCAGCGAATGGCCCGCTCACATCTTCCTCGGTGAGGGCGTGGGCGACTACCACGGGGCCGGCGCCGGCGCGCTGTCGGAGTGCGTCGAACGTAGCGCGGTCGAGTACGCCGGTCGGCGCGAGGCCGGCAGACACCTGGAAGAAGAAGACCGCCTTCTCGGCATTGTCTCCCCAGTGCCCGTCGATGATCCCCGGCGAGAAGGAGGCGCGATCGAGGAGCACCTGCGCCTGTAAGACCGACGGCCCGGCGATGCGGCCGCCGAGCGGGAGCGCCGGCGGCTGACCGAACGCACCCGGTGCGATATCCCCGGCGCTCTCCGCAAAACCCGCCTCCGCGCGGGCAGAAGCGACGGTGTCGACGCGCACGGTGTCCAGGTCACCGCGCCAGCGACCGCTCGAACGCTGCTGCTCCAGCTCCTCGGGGGTCGGCGCCTCGTCGAAGCGGCCGGACGGGTCGGCGTGCCGGACGGTGGCCGCAGGCGCCTCATCCGCCTGAACGGCCACGTCGTCGGACTCAACGCGGCAGCCGCACATGGCGGCCAGGACAATCGTGAGGAGCAGGGTGCGCATAGGGGGGGCCGGTCGGGCTCCGTCAACCGGACCTGTGCGCGGCGGGTGCCGGGCGCGCCAGAAACCGGGGGCGCCCCGATCCCGACCCCTACGACTCCGACTGCCGCGCGTAGGCGTCCAGGAACCGGATGCTCGCCTCGATCCCCTGCGCGAAGCGGTCGAGGCCGAACTTCTCGTTCGGTGAGTGGATGGAGTCCGAATCGAGTCCGAAGCCCATCAGCACCGTGTCCAGCCCGAGCAGCCGCTTGAAAGCAGCGACTACCGGGATGGAGCCGCCCTCGCGCGTGAAGTAGGGGTCGCGCCCGAACACGCCGCGCATGGCCTCCTTCGCTGCCTGCATCGCCGGCGCTGTCGTGTCGACGATAGCGCCGTGCCCGCCGTGCAGGTCGGTGAACGTGAGGGTCATCGTCTCCGGCGTGTTGCGCTCGAAGTGACTGCGAAGCTTGCCGGTGATGTCCTCTGGGGTCTGATCCGGCACGAGCCGGCAGGAGATCTTGGCGGTTGCGCGCGCGGGCAGGACGGTCTTCGCGCCCTGCCCGGTGTAGCCGCCCCACATGCCGTTGACGTCCAGCGTCGGCCGCGCGGAGACGGCCTCGAGGGCCGAGTAGCCTTTTTCCGTTCGGAGCGCCCGTGCGCCGGCCTCCTCCATCCAGGCCTTCTCGTCGAACGGCAGCGCGGCGAACGTCGCGCGCTCCTCCGCAGTCAACGGCCGGACCTCGTCGTAAAAGCCTTCGATCGTGACACGGTGGTCGTGGTCGTGCAGGTCCGCGATGATCCGACAGAGCGCGTTGACCGGGTTATGGACGGCCCCGCCGTACATGCCGGAGTGCAGGTCGCGCGCCGGGCCGCGGAGCTCCACCTCTACATAGGCGAGTCCACGAAGGCCGTAGGTGATGCTGGGGATGCCCGGCGCGAAGAGCCCGGTGTCGGATATCACCACGACGTCGGCTGCCAGCAGGTCCCTGTGGTCCTCGATGAACCGGTCCAGGTTCTTGCTGCCGCTTTCTTCCTCGCCGTCTATCAGGAACTTGAGGTTGACCGGTAGCTCGCCGTCGTTTCGCAGCAGGGCCTCCACGGCCTTGACGTGCATGAACGCCTGCCCCTTGTCGTCCGAGGAGCCGCGCGCGTATAGGTTGCCGTCGCGGACGACGGGCTCGAAGGGCGGTGTCGTCCACTCCTCCAGCGGATCGGGCGGCTGCACGTCGTAGTGGCCGTACACGAGCACCGTCTTCCGGGCCGGGTCGTTGCCGTGCGAGGCGAAGACGACGGGGTGGCCGGGCGTGTCCATCACTTCGACGCGCTCCATACCGGCGTCGCGGAGCTGCTGCGCGAGCCAGTCGGCCGCGCTTCGGACGTCCTGCGCGTAGGCGGGGTCGGTCGAGATCGAAGGGATGCGGAGCCACGCCTTGAGCTCCTCAACGAAGCGGTCGGCGTGGTCGCGGGCGTAGGCGATGGCGGAGTCCATGGGCGTTGCGTGGCGCGGGCTCGGAGGTTAGCGACTCGCCGGCGCGCGGGGCGGCCGGCGCGCGTGCAGGATGAGGCGCGGGCGGTCGGCGCCGGCCGGGCCCCCGTCGTAGTCGCCGAAGGTGCCCTCGAGTTCGAGGCCCGCCTCGCGGTACAGTCGGTCGAAATCGGCGCGGTCGAAGAGGCGCACGCTCTCGAGGAAGGTGTCCGGCGGGCCGGTGCCGCGCCGGAGCACGATGATCTTCTCAACGCGCGGCCCACCCGGCGCGTCGTCGACGATCCGGCGCGACTGCCGCACGTGGACGCCATCGACGACGCGCTCATCGAAGGGCACCAGGTGCTCTCGCAGGTACGGCGCGTTGAGGACATCCTGAAAGAGCCAGCCACCGGGCTTGAGCACGCGCGCAATCTCGCGGACGGTCCGCACGTGGTCGGTCTCGGCCTCGAAGTACCCGAACGACGTGAAGAGGTTGATGACGCCGTGAAACGACTCGGGCTCGAAAGGGAGGTGCCGCATGTCGCCGAGGACGAACGACGCGCGCCCGGAGAGCCCGGCGTCGGCGGCGCGCCGGCGCGCGGTCGCGATGGCCAGCGGCGCGAGATCGAGCCCGACGATTCGGTGCCCGCGATCGGCCAGGACCAGCGCATGTCGGCCGCGGCCGGTGGCCACGTCGAGCAGCGTGTCGTCGGCCGCCGGTTTCGCCTCGCGCTCGATGAGTGCCGCAAGCCGCTCGGCGTCGGCCGTATCGCGGTCTCGATAGACGAGCTCGTACTGCTCGGCGTCGAACCAGTCGGCGTACCAGGCCATCGCGGGCGCCGGCGCCGGCTACTCGTCGGTCGCCGGCGGTGCGGCCGGCGTGCCCCGCCCGGGCCGCGGCTGGTGGAGCCGCGCGTAGCCCTGCACGCGCCGGCGCACCGCGACGAAGCGGTACAGCCCGAACATGATGATGATGGAGCCCGAAATGAGCAGGGTCCACGCCGTGACCTGTGCCGCGGGAGTGCGCACCAAGTGGATGAGCGTCAGGCCGCCCGCGGCCATAGCCAGCGTCGTGCGGAGGTACGACAGCGCCGTGCGCTCGTTGGCCAGCCGCGTGCGTTCGATCGCGAGGTAGTCGCGAAGGATGAGCCGGCGCAGCGCGTACGCGTCGAAGGCGCTGCGGCGGAAGTTGGGGACCAGGCGTCGCGTGATGCGATCGGGCATCGGCGTACGGGCTGCGGTCAGGCGACAATGAAGGGCTCGAGCGCCTCCTCCACACTTTGCGCGTCGGGGAAGTACGGGAGCACGCGGTGGATTACGGCGTCGAGCAGCGCATCGGGGCACGAGGCGCCGGCGCCGAGGAGAATGTCGACCGGCCGCCCGAGGTCGCGCGGCAGCCAGCCCTCCGTCGAGTGCATGACCCGCTCCTGCCAATCGAAGTGCCGGATGGCCTCGGGCCCGAGGATCTCGCCGGCGTCGGCGATGAAGTAGGTCGGCATCCTGCGCTCGCAAAGCTCCACGAGGTGGCTCGTGTTCGACGAATTGTATCCACCCACCACGAGCGCGACGTCCGCACCATCCTCGATCAGCGCGAGCGTGGCGTCCTGGTTCTCCTTCGTGGCATAGCAGAGCGTGTCGGTCGTGTCGGCGAAGTGCTCCTCGATGTTCTCCTCGCCGTAGCGCTCGGCCATGCCGCGCCGGAGGCGATCCGCGATGGCTGCCGTCTCGGTCGCGAGCATGGTGGTCTGGTTCACGACGCCCACGCGTCGCAGGTCGCGGCCAGGGTCAAAGCCCGGAGAGGTGCGGTCCTCGAACTGCTGGTAGAAAAACTCGCGATCGCGCGCGCCGGTGACGACATCCGCCAGCAGATCCGCTTCCTCCAGGTCACGCACAACGAGCACGGGTGCGTGAGCCTGGGCCCTGCTGAACGTGGCCCGGGTCTCCTCATGTGAGCGCTTGCCGTGGACGATCACCGTGAAGGCCCGGTCCCCGATCTGGGCGCTCTTCTTCCACACGCGCTCGACGAAGGGGCACGTCGTGTCGTATGTCTCGGGGTCGAGGCCGCGCCCGCGCAGCTCGGCCTCCACCTCGCGGCTGGCGCCGAACGCCGGGATGATGACGACGTCGTCCGGCTCCAGCTCGTCGAACGGGATGAGCTGTTCCCCGAGAGTCGTCCGCAGGAACCGTATGCCGCGCGACTCGAGGTCCGCATTGACGTGCGGGTTGTGGATCATCTCCGAAAGGAGGAAGACGCGTCCCGCCGCGGCTTTCTCCGGCTGCTCCTCGAGCGCGCGGTAGGCAATTTCTATCGCGTTCTCGACGCCGTAGCAGAAGCCGAAGTGACGGCCGAGCTTCACCCTCAGAGGCCCAAAGTCGAGCACGCTGGGCGTCAGATCGCGTTTCCGGGGGTCGTACGCATGCCGCGCGGCCTTCACCCGAGCGATGATCGGGCTCCGGTAGAAATCGGGTACGTCGAACTCGCGTGCCATTGTGTATCGCCAGCGCGGGGCCGGCTCCTCAAGTTCGAGACCCCGGCGGGTGCCGAACGCGAAAACTCTGGCGATAAGAGCGCCGGGCACCGGCGCGTCGGATCGGTGAATCGTCCGCTCCGCCCCAGGACAGCCGCCGCCCGCCGGCGTGTCACAGGCGTACGCCCGCCCGGAGAGTCCACTCGCGCCTCCAGGCGGGGAAGCGCCCGTCGATGATCGCCTGGCGTGCGCCGGCCATCACGGCCGCGTAGAACGCCAGATTCTGCACCGATGCGATCTCCATGAACAGGGGCTCGTCGGCAATCGTGAGATGCCGGAGATAGGCCTTCGAGAACGAAGCGTGGTAGTGCGTGAGCCCCGGGTCGAGTGGCCCGAAGTCCGCCCGCCATTTCGCTCCCTTGATGTTGATTCGGCCCTCGGTGGTGAACACGGTGCCGTTTCGCGCGTTGCGCGTGGGCATCACGCAGTCGAACATGTCAACGCCGCGGGCGACGCACTCGATCAGGTCCGCCGGCGTGCCGACGCCCATCAGGTAGCGCGGCCGGTCTGTCGGTAGCTCCGCGGTGGTCACCTCCACGGTGGCGTACATGGCCGCGGCCTCCTCACCGACGGAGAGCCCGCCAATCGCATAGCCGTCGGCGTCGAGGTCGACCAGGGCGCGCACGCCGGCGCGGCGGAGCTCCGGGAAGATGGCGCCCTGGACGATCGGGAAGAGCGACTGCGGCTGGCCGTAGAGGGGCTCTGTTTCGCTGAGGCGGGCGAATGCCCGGTGGGCCCAGCGGATGGTGCGCTCGGAGGCCCGCCGGGCTTCGGCCTCGTCTACCGTCGCTGGCGGGCACTCGTCGAGGACCATCATGACGTCGGAGCCGATGTCGCGCTGGAGGTCTACGACGAGTTCCGGAGTGAACGTGTGGGTCGACCCGTCGAGGTGGCTCCGGAAGGTGGCGCCATCGTCGGTGAGCGTGCGCAGGCCTGCGAGCGAGAATACCTGGAACCCGCCGGAGTCGGTGAGCACGGGGCCGTCCCAGCGCGTGAACCGGTGGATGCCGCCGGCCGCGCGGAGTACCTCGCGCCCGGGACGGAGGTACAGGTGGTACGTGTTGCCGAGGATCATGCCGGCGCCGACCTCATCGCGGAGCGCGCGCGGCGCGACGGCCTTCACGCTACCGATGGTTCCGACGGGCATGAACGCCGGCGTATCCACTGTCCCGTGCGGCGTCTCGAGGACGCCGGCGCGGGCGCCGGTCTCGGGACACTTCGCGACCGGCGTGTAGCGGACCGCCCGTGTCACGCTCAGCCCGCCCGGGTCGCCGGGTCGTCCTGCGACAGCTCGATCGTGAGCTCGCCCTGGAACGCACGGTAGAGGCCGACCAGGAGCGCGGTCGCCGGCACCGCGACCAGAAGGCCGACGGCGCCGATCAGCGCGCTGAAGACGAAGAGGGAGAGCATCACCAGGACCGGGTGGATGCCCACCTGCGCGCCCATGATGCGCGGCGTGAGGACCGACTGCTCGAGCACCGACTCGGCGGCGATCACGCCGATCACGATCGCGACGTCCCCCCACGTGCCGAACGCGAGCATGAGCAGGCCTCCGATCACGTACGAAAGCACCGCGCCGATCGTCGGGATCATGTTGAGGAGGCCCGTCATTATCCCAATGACCATCGCGAAAGGCACCCCGAGGATCATCAGGGGGATGGTCACCAGGACCGCGGCGATGAGGCTGATCGTCAGCTGACCGCGGAGGTAGCTCCCGACGACATCGCCCACGCGCGTCATGTACGCGCGGCTTCCGCGGTAGCGCGGCATCAGCCGAAGAAGGGCGTCACGGATCGTGGCGAAGTCCACGAGCATGTAGAAGAGCAGGACGGGCACCAGCACGATCATCGTGATGAGGCCGATGAGCGTGCCGACGGAGCGCGTCAGGCCGGCGAGCGCGGCCGGGATGCGCCCCACCAGGCCGCCCACCTGTTCCGGGAGGAACTGCCGGAGCTCGGCGACCAGCTCCTGCCGGCGCACGAGGCCGGCGCGCTCCGCGGCGTCCAGGAAGTCGGCCCGCGCCACCAGGTCCGGCAGCCGCGCCGCGAGGTCCACCACCTGCCGTGCTAGGTGCTCTATCTGCCCCACCAGTGCGGGAACGACCAGCAGGACTACAGTGACCAGGCCGCCCACGAAGACGCCGGTCACCGCGAGCGCCGGCAGCCACCGCGGCACTCGCCAGCGGCGCTGCGCCATCGTCACCAGGGGATGTAGCAGGTACGCGACGATGTAGACGAGGATGAACGGAGCGAGTACGCCGCCGAGGACGCGGAGCAGCCAAACGAACAGTAGCAGGGCGCCGGCCATCAGGACCGCCCGCACCGACGGCTGCTGGCGCAGCGGCCAGAGCAGCATGCCGCCGGCGATGGCGATCAGTAGGGGGTCGGTCCCCGCGCTGAACTCGAGCAGGAAAACGAGGAACGCAACGAGGCCGCCAAGTCCCAGGAGGGCCTGCAGGGCTACCGCGCGCGCGGCGACGAAACTGCGGACCCGGTCCTCATCGTCGCGGATCGCCTCGGGGACAAGCGGGACGTCCGTCGACGCAACGCGGGCGCCCGCCGAGGCGGGGTCGATCAGCGGCTCCACGTCAGCCCCCGTCGGCCGGCGGGAAAGGCGTCGACGGCGCACCGGCGGGGTCCACGCCGGCCGGAGGCAGCGTCACGCCCTGGCGCTCCAGCTCGGCGCGAATACGCTGGACCTCCTGTTCCTGGCGGTACAGACGACGCTCCCACTCCTGGAGCTCCTGGAAGGTCTCCTCCAGCGCGCGCTCGCGGATCTCGAACGGCGCCATCTCCATGAACCCGCGCTCTTCGAAGTATGGCTTGAAGAGGAAGTTGTGCTTGAGCGCCTCCATGTTCTCCGCGAAGCGGAACGCCCCCACAGACGCCCACCCCGCGGCCGTCTCGAAGCGCTCCGTTATGCCCTGCAGGTCGCGCGAGATACTGGAGAACTGGTTTCCGGCAGTGAGGAGCGCGGTGTAAACCGAGTCCTCCCGGAGGAAGCGCCCGACGGTGCCACTGCCATACGCGGCCTGGCCTATGATGGCGTTCACGCCGGCCGAGGCCTGCTCCACGACGCCCACCAGGGCGTCGGCGCGGGCGGTCAGCGACTGGACCGCCCGGCGCGCCTCGGCCGTCGTGAGCGCGGTCTCGTTGTAGAGCAGGTCGTCGTAAAGGAAGCGCCCGAGCGTCCCCTCGCCCGAACGCACGTCGGTCATGATCCCGGTAAGCACGATCGAGACCGAGTCGAACCGCGTGACGGACGTATTCAGGCGCTCGGACATCTGCTGGAAGTCGAACGGGTCCACGCCCTGGAGACGCCCGTTCTCGCTGATCACGGGTCGCGCCGCGGACCCATCGGTCAGGGCGACGATCACGTTGCCCACCAGGCCGTCGGTCTGGATCACGGCGCGGCTGTCCTCTCGGATGAGGTGGCGCGCGTCCTCACGGATCCGCAGCACGACCTCGATCGGCCGCGCCGGCGCGGCCGGCAGGCGCACGCCCTCGACTCGGCCGACGGAGATGCCGTTGTAGTAGACCGTTGCGCCGGGCTGAAGCCCGCCGACCCTCCTGAACTCGGCGTTGACCGTGAACGTGTCCGTCAGGAGGTACGTCCTGTTCGCCAGCAGGAACAACGCCCCCACGAAAGTGAGAAGCCCTGCGAGCACCACGAGGCCTAAGCGCGCCTGACGGGACATATGTTCGGCCTGGGAATCGGGAAAGTACGCGGCCTCAGGTCGCGCGGTAGGCCTCGGTGCCGAGGAAGAACTCGCGCGTGGCGGGATGGTCGGCGTGGCGCACCTCGTCCAGCGTGCCCTCCGCCACGATCACACCGTCGGCCAGGAAGTGGGCGCGGTCGGTGATGATCTCGGCGGCCAGGAGGTCGTGCGTGATCGCGATCGACGAAATGCCCCGCTCGTCGCGCAGCTTGATGATCAGGTCCGACACTACGCGCACCGACACGGGATCGAGGCCCGTCGTGGGCTCGTCGTAGAGGATGATCTCGGGCTTGAGGATGAGCGCCCGGGCGAGACCGATGCGCTTCCGCTGGCCGCCCGAAAGCTCCGCGGGGTACTGGTCCGCCTTGTCGGGCAGGTTCACCGCCTCCAGCACCTGCGTGACCTCGTCGTTCTTCTCGGCCTCCGAGAGCGTGGTGTGGCGGTCGAGGAAGAAGCGCATGTTCTGGTGGACCGTCATCGAGTCGAGCAAGGCGCCGGCCTGGAACAGGTACCCGATGTGAAGGCGCTTGCGGTCGAGGTCGTCGCCATTCAGCAGGTCCACCCGGTCTCCCAGCACCCACACCTCGCCGGCGTCCGGCGCGAGGAGGCCGACGATGTGCTTGATCAGCACACTCTTGCCGGTACCGGAGCCACCCAGGACGACCGCGCTGGTGCCCCGCCTCAGACTCACGTCTACGCCGCGCAGTACGTGCTTCGTCCCGAAGGCTTTCTCGATGTCGCGCAGATCGACGACGATGTCGTCCGGGGGCGGCGTGGCGCCGCCAGTGACGCGCTGCTGCGCCGCTTCGGTCTGGTCGATGTCGATCATCGGGGCCTCAGCCGGAGATGTCTCCGAAGAGCATGATCGAGACGCGCACGATCACGACATCGGCCACCAGGATCAGGAGCGACGACAGGACCACCGCCCGCATGGCGGCCTGCCCGACCTCTCGCGTGCCGCCGCGCACGTTGTAGCCGAGCCAACAAGAGACGATGCCGACGATCATCCCGAAGACGCTCGTCTTGAGCGTGTCGATTACGATGTCTGCGAATCGCAGCGACGAAAGCGCCGTGTCCATGAACACGCGGTAGTCGACGTTCTCCGAGAGGGCGCTTTCCATGTACCCGCCCGAGAGGGCCAGCAGGTCGGTGATGGCAGTCATCACCGGGAACATCAAGATGCAGGCCAGCACGCGCGTTACCACCAGGTAGTGGAACGGCTTGAGCGCGGCCACCTCCAGGGCGTCGATCTGTTCGGTGGTTTTCATCGAGCCGAGCTCCGACGCGAAACCGGCGCCGAGCCTCCCGGCGAGGACGATGCTCGTCAGTACGGGCCCGATCTCCTTGATCACCGAAAGCGCGAGCATGCTCGGAAGCATGCTTTCGGCGCCGAAGCGTGCGAGCGTGCCGCGGCTCTGCATCGCCAGGACGATCCCGATCGACAGCCCGACCACCGACGTGAGGATGAGGCTCTTGGAACCCACCTCGTCCATCTGGTTGGCGAGTTCCCGCGCCTCGAACGGCCGGCGCCAGAAGCGCGCAAGGAAGTGGCCCAGGAAGGCGAAGAGAGAGCCGGTCTCCTCGAAGAAGGCGCCCGAGATCGAGTCCGACGGCGCCGGCGCGACGCTGCGCTCCTCCAGCCCCTTGTCGTGCCGGATTCGCTCCGTCCGTCTGTCGCGCCGGGAGACCCGGAGCCGTTCGGCGAGCGAGGAAGGGTGCTGATCCGGCTGCATGGCGCAATGTAGCCGGGGCCGCGCCGGCGCCCGCGCTCAGTAGCTGATGCGGTAGACAACGCCGGCGCCACTGCCCCGCTGCGCGGCCTCCAACTGCAGCTGCAGCCACCGCATGAGTGCGTAGTCGAGCGTGACCGTCGGCGTTGAGATGGCCTGTCGGTCGCGGCTGGTGGCGGAGAGCGGCTGCGCGATCGCGACGAAGGCCCGTTCAGTGAGGTACTCGCCGAGCCGGATGACGAGCTGTCCGTCGCGGTCGATCTCCACCTGTACCACGTCGAGGCCGAACGTGTTCGCCGCGACGCCCTCGACGAGCCCCGACAGCTGGCCCAGCGCCAGCCCCGTCGCCGCGCCCTCGAGCGCGCCGGCGCCGACGAGGTCCTCCGCGAGTCGCCCCGTCGCTATCAGGCTCACGATGTCCGCCGATTCGAGTGGCGGGTTGCTGGTCAGGCGAATCTCCGGGTTCTCGCTCAAACGGCCCTGGAAGTACAGGCTGATCTCCACTGCTGGCTGGTCCACCGCGATGTCCGTCCTGATGCTCATCGTGGCGACGACATCGGCGAACGCCTGCGACGCCGGGCCGTTGAGAATGATGGATCCGCGCTGCACCTCGAAGCGCCGGTTCAGCGTCTCCACGCTGCCGCGAGTGACGTCGATGGCGCCGTACAGGTTGGTCGTATCGCGATAGGTCCCCTTCACGGCGCGGACGTTGCCAGCGAACTCGATGTCGAACGGCAGCCCGCTGCTGGCGCGAAGCCAGACGTTGCGCCGGATGGACACATCGAGGTCGTAGTCGAGGGCCCGCATGAAGCGGCTCGTGGCGGTGTCGCGCTGGGTGATGCGCCGGCCAAAGCGCTCCTGCAGGACGAGCAGGTCCTCCTGCGTGAGCTCGATCTGCTCCAGGTCCGGCGCAATCAGGTCGTCGGTGACGTAGATGTCCCCCGACCGGACCGACACGCCCCCGCGCAACACCGGGCGCTGCAGGGTGCCCGTGAGGCGGAGCGGCTGCGCGCCGGCGTCGAGCACCAGACCCCTGTACGTCGGCGTCTGTATGGCCAGGAAGCCGTCGGGTCTCAGCGTCAGGTCGAGTTCGCCGAGGCGCAGCTCGCGGAGCGTGATCGTACCGTCGGCGACCACCCGGCCGGCCTCCGGGTCGGCGACCGTTCCCGCAAGTGCGATCCGATTGCCCTCGAACGTGGCCGTCGCCGTGATGGTCTGGTACACGCGGCCTGTTGAGACGATGCCGATACGTCCGTTGGAGACCCGCGCGCGCCCAGCCAACCGGGGCGCCTGCTGCGTGCCGGTGACCGTCACGCTGTCATCGATGGTCAACGCGCCGCCGATGGCGCTGAACTTGCGCGGGTTGAGGAACGGGCGCACCCACGCGATGGGGAACGAGTCGGCGCGGACCACGAAGCGGACCGCCCCCTCCGCCGGGTCTACGTCGGGTTCCGGCGTGGCCCCCGCGAGCGAAAGGTGCAGGGGGAGGAAGCCCTCCGCCGTGAGGCGCCGGCCCGAAATGTGGGTAAGCCGCGCGTCGAGGTTCAGCCGGCTGGCGGCGTACGCGACGTCGGTTTCCAGTGCGCCCACCGTCTCCCCGCGCGAGGTCAGGCTGTCGATCACGAGCGTCCCGTCTATCGTCGGAGCGTCTGCCGGTCCCGACAGCGAGAGGGTGGTCGACAGCGAGCCGCCCAGGCCGTCGTAGCCGATCAGGTCCGTGAAGCGGTCGATGCGGACGTGCTCGGCCGTGAGTAGGAACGCCTGCGTGCCGCCGGGGTCGATCAGGCCGTCGGCGACGAGCCTGTCCCCCCGGTCGGAAACGAGGAGGAGGTTGCGCACGCGGTAGGGACCGGGCGTTTCGGGGTTGCTGTCGGCGTCGTAAACGATTCGCGTTGCACGCTGGAGCGTCCACCGGTCCTCGCCAAGAACGATGCGCGCCGCGGCCAGGTCGAAGCCGCGCTCCGGCTGATCGAGGCTGGCGCGGACGAAGAAGACGAGGTCGCGGTTGCCGTCGATGATCACCGATCCCTCGGCCGTCAGCGAATCCACGTCGTAGATCAATGCCACGTCGCCGCGTTCGACGAGGAAGCGGTCCGTGGACAGCAGGTCGAAGGCGACGTCTGTCCGTGCGGTGATCTCGCCCGTAACGGGGTCCCACGTTGCCGAAGCGCGCGTATCGAGCCCCGTCAGGGAAAACTCTCCGTAGCCGAGACGCTCAGCCTCGGCGCTGGCCTCCAGTCGCACGGGCCCGCCGGCCTCTCCGGTGAGGTTCACGGCCACGTCGCCGGCGCCCAGCGTGATGGGTCGCCCGACGAGCGCCTCGAGCGTCTCGGGGTCCTTGAGGACGGCCTGCAGCGAGAGGTCGGTGGCGCCGGCCGCCGGCTCGCCCACCAGGTTCACGCGGCCAGACCCCGTCGCGTCGGCGAGGTCCGACCGCAGGACGAACGCGTCGAGCAGCAGGGCGCCGCGGTCGAGCGAGAACGCGGTGTCGAGCGTGTCCATCCGCAGCCCGTACACCGCCGAGCTGCCGGACGTGAAGCTGCCGCTGGCGACCATGCTATCCAGGACCACGCCGGCCCCGGTCAACTGGAGCTTGCCGGTGAGCCGCGTCGGGCGCTCACCGGCGCGGCCCAGCAGCGCCGGCACGTCGAGCCGGTGAAGCGACGCGCGCACGGCATACGTCGGCGTGGCGTCGAACAGGCGACCGGAGAGGGAGAACTCGGCGGTGCCCCCGGGGGCGCCCTCCGGAGCCAGCGCGGCATCGTCCGGTTTGCCGTCGCGGTCGAGGTCGAACGGCGCCGCGCCGCCTGTGCCCTCGGCGAGTGCGATCACACCGTCCGCCACGAGCAGGCCGCTCTCGAGTGTGAACGAGGCCTGGCCGCGCGCTATGCTCGCATCGCTGACGATCGAGGGGCCCAGCACGGCGGTGCCGTTCGCCATCATCGTGCGCGGGTCGGTGCCCCGTATCTCGCCGTCGAACTCGCCGCTCAGGACGATCCGCAGGTCGGGCCTGCCGAGGAGCGCGCCCACGTCCAGGTTGCGGAATCGCGAGCCGCGGAAGGCGAACGACGGCGTGGCGTCGAACGGGCGCCCATCGCCGGAGACGACCAGCTCGCCATCAGTGGTGCGGACCGTGCCGTCGTAAACCAGGCGTCCAGATCGGAGCGTGAAGTCGATATCGGTGCCTTCGACCGTACGCGCGCCGTAGCTGGAGCGGGCGAGATCCAGCGTGCCCGTGATCGCCGATGTCCGGAGGTCCGTGCCGATGGACTCGATCCGGAAGTCACCGGTGATGTCGCTCTCGTGCCGCGGGTCGCCGAGCACGCGGGCGAGGTTGAAGTTCTCCGCGCGGCCGCTGGCGTTGTAGGTGATCGTGGGGTCGAACGGCCGCGCGGCGCCGCGCGCCTGGACACGGCCGCCTTCCCCGAGGTCGGCGTTGGCGTCGAACGTCAGGTTGCCGGCGCGAACGCTTCCGGCGGCGTTCAGCGCCCGGAGGTCTAGCTCTCCGAAACGCGAGCCGGTCAGCTCTGTCGCGAAGTCGAGCGACATGGCATCCGTGCCGACGCCCGCTCCGTCGATCGCCACGCGCCCGCTCAGGTCCGAGGAGTGCGCCGGGTTGCCCGTCAGCGCGGCGACGTCGAGGCCGCTGACACGCCCGTCGTCCACGCGGAACGTGATGGACTCATCGAACGGCCGGGCGGTGCCCGCTGCCTCAAAGCGTCCCCCGCCTCCGGCGATCTCGGAATCGACGGTGAACGACACGGTGCCGCCGCGGAGGCGGGCAGTGACGTCGGCGCGGCTGAGCGCGATGTCCTCGCCCTCCTCACGCCCAATCCTCAGCTCGTCGAGCGTCAACATGCCCTCCGCCACGGCCGCCTCGAGCGACGAACCGCTGCCGCGGAAGGCGAAGTCACCTCTGAGCCGGAGGTCCGGCCCGGCCCCGTTCAGCAACGCCTGAACGTCCAACTCCGAGGCGCGGCCGGTGGCCTCGTACGTCGGCACCGGGTCGAACGGGCGGGCGGCGCCGTCGGCCGTCAGGCGGGCACCCGGTATATCGGCGTCGATGTCGAAGTCGAGGCGCCCCGCGCGGAACGCGCCCTCGGCGTCGAACAGCCGGAAGGCGCGGTCCCCGATGCGTGAGTCGGCAAGCCGGACCCGAAACGGGCCGTCCAGGGTGCGCAGTTGGGTCCCGCTAAAATCGACGAACACCTCGCCGTTGAGGTTGGCCGCCAGCGACGGGTCGCGGAGCAGCGGCGCGGGATCGAAGCCGCGGATCTGGCCCTCGATGCGGTAGTTGAGGGGTCCGTCGCCGTCGCGGTCGATGGCGGCGTCGAGAACGGCCTGCCCGCCGCCCAGCGTCGCGTTGAGCGACACCGCCATCGCCGGCCCGTCGGGGCGTGCCACCAGTCGCAGCCGGGGGTCGCCGTAAATCGGCAGGCCGGAGAAGGCTCGTACGTCCTCCAGAGCGAGCGGGTCGGCGGCCACGTCTATCGCGACTGCGTGGAGAAGGTCGGCGGCGTCGAGCCGGTACCGCGCCTGCCCGCGGACGCGCGTGCCGGCGCGGGACGCGATGCCGAGGGACGACAAATCCAGGAGCTGACGGGTGAGCGAGCCCGACGCGGCCAGGTCGACCAGCGCCGCATCGTGGGGCGCGCTGACGCGGGTACGGAACGTGTCCAGGCGAGCAACGAGGCTGTCGCGGCTGGAATGGAAGCCCGACGCCCGTAGCAGGACGTTCGTCGCCACCAGGACGGAGTCGTTCTCCGGGCTGGCGAAGTGGACCTCCACGCGCCCGCGGTGGACGCCTACGAGGTCCATCTCGACGGTAAACGGCCGGCGGGTCGCGTCGGGGTCGTCGACGTCCGGCCGCAGGAGGTGCTGGACGTTGAACGACCCGTCGGCAAGCTCCCTCACGTAGACCGTCGGCCCGGCGATGTACAACTCCCCCGCGGAGAAGGTGCGCCGGATGAGGGTCCGCAGGTTGTACTCGACTAGGACGGTATCGATCGTGACCGTCGGCTCGCCGTCCTGCCGGATGACGAGCCCCACCAGGCGGGCGCCGGTGAGGAAGTTTCCCTCCAGGCGTGCCGCTTCGACCGTGGCGTCTTCGGCCAGGAGCTCGTCGATCTGGCCCAACGCGATGGACTTCACGCGGCCACGGCCGGCCTCCGTTTGGAGCCAGACGACGATCGCCGCGAGCGCGATAATGGCGACCAGTGCCACCGTGAGCGTTGTCCTCGCGGCGGCACGCGCCGCACGAGCCGCGCGGCTTCGCTCTCGCGCGCCGGCTGCGGCCGCGAGCGCCGGGCCCGGCGTGCCGCGGGGCCGCGCCGGCGCGCCGTCACCGGGCGGGCCGCCGGCCCCTTCGGGGGTCGGCGACGCCGGCGCGCTGCGGCCGCTGCGGGGTGTGGGCTCCTCGGCCACTAGAAGCGCTGTCCGATGGAGAGGTGGAACTGCAGCCGCCGGCTCCACCGCTCCTCGACGTCGCCGAGGTTCGGCGGCTCGCCGGTGAGCTCGTAGATGTCGAGTTCACGCCAGACGTCCTCAGGACGGCGCATGTCGGCGTACGACGGGTTCACCTTCACACCGACGGCAACCGACAGGAACCCCACGGGCGTGAGGTACTGTAGGCCCGCGCCGACGCCCACGCGCACATGCTCCGCGTCGCTACGCAGGCGCGCCAGCGCCGGCGCCAGGTTGGGAAAGGTGATCGCGAGCGTGTCGGCGAGGTTAAATACGAAGCCTGCGGGCGCCCACACACGGCCTGCGTCGACGAACGCACTCGCACCCCAGTTCGGTCCCAGGGGCAGCGGAACGTTCAACTGCATCGACCCGAACACTCGGCGCTGACCGCCTATGGGCTGGTAGTACGGTCGCACGATGACGACCTCCGAGTAGAACGTGTCCGCCGCGGGCACCGGCTCGACGCCGCCCAGGATGTCCAGGAGGCGCTGGGGGTCCGGAATCCGGATGTCGAAAAACTTGGGCCCGAGCAGGTTGCTCGCCCAGCCGCGCACGTCCCCCGTACCGCCGGCGTACATGAGCACGTCGCGAGTTCCCGTGTAGTCCTCGGCGTAGAGCGACAAATCGGTGCCGCCGAACGGCTCGAGGAAGCCGCCGCCGGCGCGTGCGACGACGCCCCAGCGCTGCCGCAGCGGAAGGATTGCGGTGGCGCTGAGCGTGGCCGTGCCGTACCGAACGCTTCCGGGCGCGAGGCCGGCCACGGCGATGAGCGGTCGGAGAATCAGGCCCCGGGTCGGATTCAGCGCGTTGTCCACCCACTGCCCGTAGCCGGCGGTGAGCCGCAACTCGCCACGGGAGATCACGAGCGAGTCGAAAAGGAGGCCGCCGGCGTCGACCAGGCCTCCGCCGGGCCGGTCAAGGATGGCGCGGCGAGAGTACGAGTAGGTGAGCGCGGCCGTGCGGAACGACGACGCCTCGTAGAGCAGCGTGGCGTCGGCGCCGGCGCGGCGGGCGGTCTCGATCTCGTCTTCGCGGTACTCGACATACGGGCCGAAGAGGGCCGACAGGCGGCGGTCGAGCACGTACGGCTGCCGCAGGGAGACTCCGAGCCGATAGCGGCGGTCCGGGTAGCCGTCCGACGGGAATGCCCCGACGCCCGTCAGTCCCTGCAAGGAGACTGTCAGCGAGCGCGCGTCGCCGAGGAAGTCGCGGTGGGTCCAGTCCACCTCGCCTGTGACGCCGCTCTCTGAGAAGAAGCCGGCCCGCCCGCTCAGGGTCCGCGCCGGCGCCTCCGTCACCGTCACGCGGATGTTGACCGTGGAGTCCACGCGCTGACGCGGAGTCACGTCGACGGCGGCGAGCTGGAACAGGTTCAGGCCGAAGATCTGGCGTTGGCCCTCGGTCAGCTCCGACTGCCTGAAGACGTCGCCCCGTTCGAAGGGCAACTCGCGCAGCAGGACTCCGTCGTTAACGCGGACGGCGCCAGCGACACGGATCGAGTCGTAGCGCGCGAGCGGGCCCGGATGGAGCTTCACCTGCACGTCGGCGCGGGGGATCCCGTCGCCGGCGGCGACGCGGGCCTCGTACCGCTGCTCCGTGCGCAGCCACTCTAGCATGTCGCCGAGTGCGCGCCGGCGCGCGGGCGTCATCGCCATCGTGTCCGCCTCGATCGCTATCGAGGCGGACACTGTGGCGTGGGCGAATCCTCGTTCGCGTAGCCACGCAAGCACCTCCCCCTGGAGGCGCACCAGCGCGAAATCGTCCAGGCGGTCGCCCGGACCGACTTGCGTCGACTTGACCAGGTCGCGCCACTCCTGGTCGAGTTCCCGAGGGAGCTCTTCCGTCGCCTCCGCGCCGCCCGGCCCGAGGAACGCGAGCGTCGCGATGCGAAGTGGCGGCCCTTCGACGATCGAGAACGTGACGTCGGCGTTGTTCCGCGCCGTGTCCAGCGCTACCTCGTAGTCGATTCGCGGGAAGGGGAAGCCGTTGCGCCGATAATGGCGCTCGAGGCGGTGCACGTCGCGCTGGAGCTCCACCGGAAGCAGCGGGTATACGCCGGCTTCGCCGCAGAACGGCAACCAGGAGATCGCCCGTGCAAGGAATCCGGCTTCGCAGATCCCCGTCGGTTCCCGCGTCGCGACGACGGGGACGAACGTCCGCTCGTCGAGGGTCTGCGTGCTATCGAAGCGGAAAGAGATCGAGGAGACTCGCGTGCTGTCGTTAACGAATGCCAGTGGCGCCTGCGCGCCGGCCGGCGCGGCCGCAAGCGCTCCCGCGAGGCCGGCCCCGAGGAGCAGCCAGAGGCGCACCCCCGCCCGGGGCGACGATGCGCGGCGGGACCCGGCTGCGGGCGCCTGGATGACCGTCATCCCTCGGTCTGCGGTTCGGGCGCCGGAGCCGGCTCCTGTTGGTGCTTCTGCCTAACGCGGCGTGTCAGCCAGCGGGCCGCCGTGCGCCGGCGCGGCGCGTAGCGCGTCTCGTGTAGCGCGACGACCATGGTGCCTATCACGAGAACGAGGCCCGACAGGTACACCCAGAAGACGAAACCGAGGATCAGCCCGAACACTCCTCCCAGGGTGTCTCCGGGTCCGGCGGAGTACCGCTGGAAGTCGCCGACATAGCTCGCATAGAAGGTGAACGCGTTCTTGGCCGCCTCGAACAACGCCGCGGTCACCATCGCTCCAACCATCGCGCTCCGAAGCGGCGGCGGGGGGCGCGGAACGAAGTAGAAGAGTTGGGCGAACATCCCCACCGAAAGGAGATACGGCACCACGAGAGTGAGCACCCACAGGACTACCCGCCAGCCGCGGGCGACGACCGAGGGGTCCAGCCCGGCGCGGCCCGCCCAGACCAGCGACTCCACGCTGAGGACGTTGGCGACGAACGTGAGCCCGAAGGAGAGCAAGAAGAGCAGGCCCACCTGCAACGACATCCGCAGGTCGAACAGGTATCCGCGGTGAATGGCGCGAGGCGTGTGCCGATCCGGTCCCATCGCCTGGCCGACGACGTAGCGGAGCGTCGCGAGCAGGGATACGGCGGCCAGGACGAGCGCCAGCGAACCGACAACGGTGAGGGTCGAAGAGGCCTGCTGAAGCTCGAAAACGAGTCCGACCAGCGGCTCGCTGATCGCCGGCGGCAAGAACGATCTCAAGTAGCCCGCAACCGTTTCGAACGGATTCTGGCCGCGCAGCCAGAAGCCGAGGACGCCGGTGGCCAGCAGCACCAGCGGCAGCAGCGTGACCAGGACCTTGAACGCGATCGCCTGTGCCCAGAGGGCGACAGGCGTCGTGAGGAGCCGCTTCCCGATGCCGGCCGCGTAGTAGCGCGTGCCCGACGCAAAGCGTTGCGCGGGGCGAAGGAGGTACTGCGTGGGGTTGGCGATAGCGCGCAAAGGAGGGCCGCGCGTCAGAAGGGGCCGGAAACTAGCCGGAGGGGCGTGGGTACGCGCGCCCCGCGTTGGAGGTCCGGGGGGAGAGGGAGTTGAGGGGAGTCGAGGGGTGTGGAGGGGGAGGGGATTACACGTCCTCAGCCCCCGCTCGCGGGGGGCAGACGCCGCAGGCGACGGGGGCTTCACGTCGCGCCGGCGCCCGCCGGCGCCGTCTCGCGCCCACACCCCTCCGGCCCCCTTCCCCGCTCGTGGGGCAGCCGCCGCAGGCGACGGGGGCTTCACGTTGCGCCGGCGCCGATCCCCAATCCCCAATCCCCGCCGCTCACGCACTCGCCTTGCGCTCCTCGAAGACGGGAAGCTCCTCGCGCTGGATCGTGCCGCCGGTGATGCGGCACGCGGCGAGGCCGGCGCGGTCGGGCACGTCGAACATCAGGTCGAGCATCGAGTCCTCCAGGACGGCCCGGAGCCCGCGCGCGCCGGTGCCCAGCGCCTGCGCACGTTCGACGACGGCGCCGAGCGCGTCGTCGTCGAATATCAGATCGACGCCGTCCATTGCGAACAGCTTCTGGTACTGCTTGACCAGGGCGTTGCGCGGCTCCACCAGGATGCGGCGCATCTCGTCGGAAGTCAGCCCATCGAGGGCCGTCATCACCGGCAGGCGCCCGACGAGTTCAGGAATCAGGCCGAACTTGAGCAGGTCGTCCGGCTCGACGTGCTTGAGCAGCGCCGGATCGCGCCGGTCGAGCGGGCCGCGGCCGTCGGTGGTGAATCCGATACGTGAAGCGGACATCCTTCGCGCCACCACCTCGCCGAGGCCGTCGAAAGCGCCGCCGCATATGAATAGCACGTTCCGCGTGTCGAACGAGATCAGGCTCTGCTCCGGATGCTTGCGGCCCCCCTTCGGCGGCACGCCGGCCACCGTTCCCTCCAACATCTTCAGCAAGGCCTGCTGGACGCCCTCGCCCGACACGTCGCGCGTGATGCTCGCGTTATCGCCCTTGCGCGCCAGCTTGTCGATCTCGTCGATGTAGACGATGCCCCGCTCGGCGCGCTCGACACTGTAGTCTGCGGCTTGCAGCAGGTGACTGAGAATCGACTCGACGTCTTCGCCGACGTAGCCGGCCTCCGTGAGAGCGGTCGCATCGGAGATGGAGAATGGTACGTCGAGCACTCGTGCGAGCGTGCGCGCCAGCAACGTCTTCCCGGTGCCGGTCGGACCGACGAGGAGGATGTTCGACTTCTCGACCTCGACGTCGTCGTACTCGTGCAGGTAGTCCTCGGCCTCAATCCGCTTGTAGTGGTTGTACACCGCGACCGCGAGCGTCCGCTTCGCGCGGTTCTGCCCGACGACGTACTCGTCGAGCGCGGTCTTTATCTCGCGCGGGGTCAGCCGTCGGTGCCGCGTCGGGCCGGCGCGGCGCGGGCGCTCCGGCGGCGCGTACGGCAGCAGGTCGCCCTGCACGATCCCGGACGCGTGCGAGATGCATCCGTCGCAGATGTAGACGTGCGACTGGTCCGGACCGGCCACCATGGAGGCGACCTCGTGGGCCGAGCGGCCACAGAACGAACAGCGGATCAGGTCGTCGGCGCCGGGTGGCATCGCGTGGGGGGCCGTGACTGGCGCAGTTTACGGCGTGGCCGCGGACGGTGAACCGCGCCCGTGCCGGCGCCCCCATGCTACCCGAAGCCTTCCTGTCCCGCCTCCAGGAGATCCTCCCGCCCAATCGGCTGGGGGACGTCCTCGCCACGTTCGCCTCCGCGCCGGCCGTGGGGTTCCGACTCAACGTCCTCAACGCCGCGCTGGCCGGCGTCACGCCGTCCGACATCGAGCGCCGGCTCGCGGCTGAGGGCGTCGCCTTCGCGGCGGTGCCCGGCGTGCCCGGCGCCTACTCGGCGCCGGCCGGCGCGCGCGACGCGCTACTCGCCTCCGGTCCCTACGCCGACGGGTTCGTCTACCTGCAGAACGTTTCGAGCCAGGTGCCGCCGCTCGTCCTGGCGCCGGCGCCGGGCGAGCGCGTGCTGGACCTCTGCGCCGCGCCCGGCTCGAAGACCGGCCAGCTGGCGATGCTGATGGCAGGCGAAGGAGAGATCGTCGCCGTCGAGAAGGTCCGGCCGCGCTACTACCGCCTGCGGGCGAACGTCGCCGCGCAGGGCGCCCGCAACGTGAGGTTCGTCCTGGGCTCCGGCGCCGCGTACTGGCACCGCGAGCCGGAGGCCTTCGACCGGGTGATGCTCGACGCGCCGTGCTCGACCGAAGGGAGGTTTCGCACCGACGACCCGGAGACGACGCGCTACTGGAGCGAACGCAAGGTCCGCGAGATGCGAAGGAAGCAGGAGCGGCTCCTGTTCGCCGCCGTGCAGGCCCTCCGCCCCGGGGGCACGCTCGTGTACTCGACGTGCACCTTCTCCCCGGAGGAGAACGAGGCCGTCGTCGACCGTGCCCTGCGGACGTTCGGCGACGCGATCGATCTCGAGGAACCCTCACTACCCGACGTCGGGCCCGTGGCCGGCGCAGCGGAGACGGGCCTGTCGCACTGGAAGGGACGGGACTACGACCCCCGCCTCACCCGCACCCGGCGCCTGCTGCCCGACGGCCTGCTGGAGGCCTTCTATGTGGCGCGGCTGGTCAAGCGCCGCGGGACCGTGATGGAGAGAGCTAGGAGATAGTA
>Ga0307505_10000618_pt1 | contig 37518 bp, 32 predicted proteins | sample 23_S_MG_FD_202183 | JGI IMG/M metagenome (GOLD analysis project Ga0307505, IMG submission 202183) | Soil microbial communities from Populus trichocarpa stands in riparian zone in the Pacific Northwest, United States - 23_S | ecosystem: Environmental > Terrestrial > Soil > Riparian zone > Trees...
ACGACGGTCGCGGAGCCGTCTCATCTCGGCGGATAGCGCCCCAGCAGGTCTCGCACGCCCTCGCGGACGCGGGCCTCCTTCGCCCTATCGTCGACGCCGATTTCGATCTGCGATTGGGCCACGCCCCTCCAGACGATCTTGTCCCTGGAGCGCAGATCGAGGACGAGTGCTCCCTTGTTCATCATCTCGAGCGACTGCGTCGACTGCGCAAACGGCGGCAGGGACCACGCAACGGTCGAGGGCAGGAACTGGCCCACTGTCTGCGCCGACGTGCTGAGCGTGAGGAGCAGGAAGTACGTGACGGTCACGTCCGGGGCCGCCGCTTCCATGAGACCGCGGCGCATCATCTCCTTTGCCACTGCGTCGCGAATCCACGGCTCGACTGTGCGCGTCATCGCGTCAGGATCGTCGTCCCGCGTCCGCGCCATTTTCACTTCGCCCATCCCCGACGGATTCCAGCCCCAGGTGCGCACGACCCTGAAATCAAACGACCTGTCGTGATCGACCTGTACGTCCACGGCCTCGAGGGCGATGTGGACCGCCAGGGCGATCGCCAGGGACAGGCTTCGGGTGACGAAACGATCTCGAAGTCCGGCCATGTCACAGTCGTGGTGCAAGAGAGGGACCACGGGTCTGCCCATCGTCCTCACGACGGCACGCCGCGCCGGCGAAGGCTGGTCGGGTGGGGCCTGTCCCCAGGAGGGCGTGCGGTCGGCGAAGGCGAAGTGTGCAGCTCTGCTCGCCCTCACGGGATTTCGTGAGGTCCACGGCATCCCGCCGGAGACTCGCACATGCTCACGCCGAACCGCAGTTGAACGCGCTGTTCGCAGGGGGCGAGAAGAGCGCAGACGGGAACGGTGACGGACCGCTAGAATCGATCGCGCCCTGCCTGCTGAGGCCTGGCCTCGACCAATCACCCTGACTTCACCTCCGCCACGTCCTATCGGCCGCCTGCGACAATCGCTTCCAATGAGCACAGACATGACCAAGGGCCCGACCGTGGCTCAGCAGCTTGCGCGATTCGTGACGACCGCCGTCAAGGCAGACCTCCCCTCGAGGCATCTCGAGCTGGCCAAGATGGTTGTTGCGAGCACGCTGGCGAGCGCCGCGCGCGGCTACCGGATTGGCTGCGTCGAGGCGTTTCGCACGCTCGCGCTGGAAAGCGGCGGCACGCCCCACGCCACGCTGTGGTTCAACGGGACCAAGGTCCCCCCGGCGGCCGCGGCCGGCGTGAACAACGCCAGCAGCGACGCGCCGGGAATGGACGACACCTGCCTGCTCCTCATCGGGCACTTCGGTGGACCCGCCACGGCCGCTGCCCTCGCCGCGTGGGAGCATCTGGCTCACAACACCGTGTCGGTGCCCGCGCAGCAGGTCCTCAAGGCGATCGTCCTCGGATACGAGGTCGGCAGCCGCCTCGATTTCGCGCTCACGCCCGGACGGATGGATCGGGGCTTCCACAGCCGAGTCACCACCGTGCAGAGCGCCGTCGTCGCGGCGGGGCTCGTCCTGGGTCTCACCGAGGAGCAGATGGTGCATGCGATGGCGCTCGCCACGTCGGACGCGGGTGGCATGGCGATCGGGGCCGACCACGCATCGGATCACCGCCCGTACCATGCACACCAGTCTGCGTTCGAAGGCACGCGGCTCGCACGGTTGGCGCAGCTGCGCGTCACGGGGCGGCCCGACGTCATGGAAGCCCCTCGCGGGTACCTCTCGGCGTTCGGAGGTCAGCAGATCGCCGACGTCACGAAGGATCTCGGCGAGCGCTGGAACTTCGTCGACTATATGGCGCTCAAGCTGATCCCCGGTGCGCACCCGTTTCACGTCTTCGCAGAGGCGGCGACTGCGGCGGTGCTCGAGCACGACATCGAGCTCGATGCCGTGGCCAGCGTGATCATTTCGGGCGAGCAGCTCACGGGTGTGCAGATGAAGGAGTGGCTCGACATCCGTCACCCCAGGAACCTGAGCGATGCCGCTCACAGCATCGTGTACTTCGTTGCGGCCGCCGTAGCGGACGCAAAGTCCGGCGGCTTCACCTGGGAGCACATGGACGCCGGGAAGATGGCAGATCCGCGCATCGCCAAGCTGCAGGATCTCGTGGAGGTCGACCCCAGCCCGCCGCGGCTCACCAACGCCCGCTTCGTCCACCTCGACGGGGGGCGCGTCTCCATCGTGACGAAGTCTGCAGAGGTCTTCACCAAGCACGTGCAGCTCCCGAGTGGCGCGGCGCGCGTCGTTCAGTGGCCGGCGGTGCGGGAGAAGTTCCGGCGGCTGGTAGGCAGCGCGGGCATGCCCGAAGACCGGGTGGAGGAGCTTCTTCGCAAGATCGAGAGCTTTGAAGGCCTGGCGAGTCCGTCCGAGTTGACGGAGCTGCTGCAACTGCCTGCCGGCAAGTAGGCCGCGCCTGACCTTCGGTCGGCGTGACCGGGCTCATGACCGGTCATGGTCCACCGCTTGGCGACGGCCAGGGCCGGAAGCCATTTGGGGCCCTCGCGAAGGGTGACGCGCGGAGCCATTCGACGGCGTCCGCCCCTGGCGCAGCGGCAGCCCAAGCGTCGAAAAGTAGTTGTCCGTCACCGCGAGCGGCCGCGGCCGCAGCCGACGTCGGAGGCTCCGAGCGTGTCTCAGTCGAACCCGCACGCCCACGACTCCGATTCGAAATCGCTCTTCGGATGGAGATCGTTGCGGAAGGCCACGCCCACCCGGGTGTCCGCGTTGTGAAAGAACCACGCGCGCACGGTGTACTGCTCGGCGATGAACGCCGCCAGGCGTGGAAACGACTGTCCGAAGGCCGTCTTCTCGGTCTCGTTGAGAAGGACGACCGGCACCGATTCCCGGGCGAGCCGCTCGAGCGTCAGGGCCTGATCGTGGTCGGTCGCGAAAGAAGCCGGGAAGAACAGGGCGTGACCGCCCGCGAACCCCCGCCCCGAGAACACGAAATATTCGGGCGCGAACCAGGTGACCAGCACACGGTCCGCCGGCGACAGACACCGCCGCAGATAGTCCACCGTGACCGGCTCCTGTCCCCTGTTGGGCCAGTTGGACCAGGGCCGGCCGTCCCATGCCTGGCGCACGCTCCTGGACGGCCGCCTGGCGCTACCGCCCCCCACGCGGACGCCGGCCTGATTGAGCCGGTCGCCAAGGCCCACGACGGTCCACGCGCTGACGACGCCCACGTAACCCCCGAGAGCCACGACCGCCGCCAGGACGATTCCGGCGAGCGCGCGCACCGAACGCACCGGTCGCGACGTAACGGCACGCGTCAGCGAACGATACGCCACGATCACCGCGCCGAGGCTGGCCACCGCGGCCAGGTCGGGCAGGCGCGCCGCCAGCGGATGACGCAGGATCACCAGCCGGAACAGGAGCGCAAACGTCACCCATGCGGCCACCATGCTCCGCTCGTGCGCCGCTCGCGGGCCCAGCATCCACACGCCTCCCGTGACGACGAGCAGGGTGTAGAGCCAGAACAGCGCGCCTTCCGGACTGAGCCGCCACGGACCCACGGTCACGGCCCGGGCCCCGCTCTCGGGCGCCAGGGGCGACGTCCACCGAAGCTGGTGCTGGTCCGTCTTGCCGAACTCGGTAGCCACACGGATGTGCTCGCCGAGCCCTTCGACCATCTGCACGTACAGCAGATACGGGGCGACGATCGCGAGGCCGAGGACCACGAACCGCAGCGCGGCGCCGGCTCGTTCCCGGCGCGGGACATCGCCGAGCGCCGCGATCCCCGCCAGGGTCGCAAGCGCCGCCATCATGCCGAGGTCGTGGCGCATCAGGAACGCGGCGACGCTCCAGCCGGCCAGGGCCCAGAGTCTGCGTGCCGACCGGTCGCGGATGTAGCGCAAGAGGAGCCACAGCGTCACGGCGGGCACGAGCAGCTTGGGATAGCTGTAGAACCTCGGATACCAGGCCACCGTCGCGAGTCCCGCCACCACGCCTGCCAGCCGCGACGACGTCATCGTGGTCGTGACCGCGCAGACGAACCCCGCCGCGGCTCCCAGGAGCGCCGCGGTCAGCACCAGTTCAGACAGAAACCCCGGGGACACGAATTGCGCGGCCGCGGAAAGGAGCACCATCAGCGGCATTCCCGGCTCGGCGAAATCGCGGCCGGGCCACGCTCCCATGAGCAGTTGGCGTGCCCACGCCACGTGCATGAAGTGGTCGTTCTCGAAGCCGCCGAAGGCGTTCAGGCGGAAGGCGAACGCCAGCAGGCCGACCAGCCACGGCACGGAGCACGTGGACCAGAAGCCCGATGTGCGTGCCGAATCGGCTGGAAGAACGACGCTGATCATGGCCTGTCCTCCGCCTGAGCACGAGGGCCCGCGGAGTATAACCAAAATATGGCTGAGATGGAGGCTCGCGCGTGTGCCGCACGGCTTCCACCCGGCGCGTCCTGCTCGACGAGATGACGGTCGATCCTGAGCTGCGCACCCTGCGCAACGTCAACACGCGCGACGACTACGAGCGCGCGCTTGCCGACGCCGGCTTGGAGCCGTAACGCGATCCTCACGTTTTCCGCGTGACCGCGTCTGACCACAGCTGCGGGCGCGACATAGCCCTGTCGAGGTAAGTCGAGGTAAATGGGCCCTGGCGATAGTCCAGCCAAAGAATTGCCAGAAACTTGATCGCCGCAATCCAGGAAAGTTGGCTAGCATCCTCCCCGCGCAAATGCGCGGGCAGTGAACGCGCGGCCAGATGAAGACAAGGTGCGGCAGTCCACCGCCGGCGCCCGCGGGGGCGAGAGGCTCAGCGACTTCACCGACGACCCAGGAGTGACGAAAAGGAGCGCGCTCATGAGAATCAGAAGGGGGTGTATCGCCGCCGCCTTGTGCGTACTGCTGCCGTCAGCGGTATATGCCCAGGCGTCGATTACCGGCGTCGTCAAGGACTCGTCGGGAGCCATATTGCCGGGGGTCACGGTCGAGGCGACCAGCCCGGCGCTGATCGAAAAGGTCCGCACCGCCGTGACCGACGAGTCCGGCCGCTATCGCATCGTCGATCTGAGGCCTGGCACCTATGGCGTCAGTTTCAATCTGACCGGCTTTCAATCCTTCCGCCGCGAAGGCATCGAGCTTCCCGGCACGTTCACGGCCACGGTGGACGTTGTTCTCAGGGTCGGCTCGATCGAGGAAACGATCACGGTGACCGGCGACTCGCCACTCGTCGACGTGCAGAGCATCCGCCGTCAGACGGTGCTCGATAACGACGTCATCTCGTCTATTCCCTCATCGCGCTCGTACAACAGCCTCATGCAACTGATGCCGAACACCGTTACCCAGGCGGGTGCGGCAATGGACACGCAAGTGGTGCCGGGCATGGTGGTGTTCGGTGGCGCCGGCGGCCGGAGCAACGAAGGGCGCGTGAGCGTGGACGGCATCAGCGTTGGCTCGGCGTTCAATGGCGCCGGGGTGTCGTCCTACATCGCTGACGTCGGCAACGCCCGCGAAGTCACGATGATCACGTCGGGCGGCCTCGGTGAGGCCGAGAACGGCGGGCCGTCCCTGAACATCGTGCCGAAGGAGGGGGGAAACAGCGTGCGCGGCAGCTTCTTCGCCGCTGGCGTCACACAAGGCATGATCGGCAGCAACTACACGCCCGAACTGAAGGCCCGCGGGTTGACCACGCCCGGCGTGACGCGCAAGGTGTGGGACTTCAACCTCGGCGTCGGCGGACCGCTCCTGCAGGATCGCCTGTGGTACTTCGGCACGCTCCGCGACGAGGGCAGCGAGCGCAGCGTGCCGGGCATGTTTGCCAACGCGAACGCCGGCGACCCGACGAAATGGACATACGTGGCGGACACCACCCGGCCGGCCGTCAACGCGGCGTCGTACCGGATGATGACGCTGCGCTTGACGGCGCAGGTCACTCCGCGCAACAAGCTCGCTGTCTTCTGGGACGAGCAGCAGCCGTGCGAGGGCGGCGCCGCCACCGGATTCTCGGGCAGCGCGTGCCGCACGTCGGGCGACAATCTCGTCTACGGCGGGTCCACGGCCGCGCCGACGCCATCGGCGTCCGCGACCCTCGCTCCGGAAACGGCGGCGTATCGCGACTTCGGCAATCGCGTCTACCAGGCCAAATGGACCGCGCCGGCCACGAACCGGCTGTTGTTCGAGGCCAGCATGGGCTCCTACCGCAGCCGCTGGGGCGGGAGTGAGGTCCCGGGTCTCAACACGGTGGATCTGATTCGCGTAGTGGAGCAGTGCGCGGCCGGCTGCGCGGCCAACGGCAACATCCCGGGATTGACCTATCGGTCGGGCAACTGGTCGTCGAACATCAACTGGAACACGCAGTGGGGCGCCGCCGCGTCGCTGGTGACCGGCAGCCACAGCATCAAAGTCGGCTATCAGGGCGCGTTGCTCTACGACGATCGGAAGAACTTCACGAACTCGGAGTTCCTCCAGTATCGCTTCAACAACGGCGTACCGGATCAGATGACGCTGACGATCAACGCCTTTGGCGTGCGTCAGCGCGTCCGCAGCGACGCGTTCTACGTGCAGGAGCAGTGGACGCGCGGACGGATGACGCTGCAGGGCGCGCTGCGCTACGACCACGCGTGGAGCTACTTCCCCGAGCAGACGGTCGGACCCGTGCGGTTCTTCCCGACAGCCAAGACGTACCCGCACACGAAGGGCGCCGGGGGCTATCATGACCTCTGGCCGCGCGGCGGGGTGGCCTACGACGTGTTCGGCAACGGCAAGACGTCGCTCAAGATCAACATTGGGCGCTATCTCGAAGCCGCACAGAACGGCGGCGCCTTCACCGCCCTCAACCCGACGGCTCGCCTCTCCACCACCACGACGCGGGGCTGGACGGACTCGAACGGGAACTACCGTGTGGACTGCAATCTGTTGAGTCCGGCTGCCCAGAACCTGGCCGCGACCGGCGGCGACGTCTGCGGGGTCAACGTGAACGCGAACTTCGGCACCGAGGTGTTCGAGTCCACACTCGATCCGGCGCTGCTTTCGGGGTGGGGCGTCCGTTCCGGCGACTGGCAGTGGGGCGCTTCGGTGCAGCACGAGGTGCTGCCGCGCGTCGCGGTGGAACTCGGGTATCAGCGCCGTTGGCTGGTGAACTTCACGGTGACCGACAACCGGGCGCGGTCCCCCGAGGACCATACGTCGTTCGGGATCAACGTCCCCACTGACCCACGGCTGCCCAATAGCGGCGGCGGCGTGTTGCAGGGGCTCTACAATGCCACCCCGGCGGCAGCGGCCCGGCTGAACGACAACTTCCAAACGCTTTCGGCCAACCTCGGCGACTACTCGCAGGGCGCCGACTCGGTCTACCTCAACGTCACCGCGCGGCCGCGCCGTGGCCTCGTGCTGCAGGGTGGATTCAACACCGCGAACACCAGCACCGACTACTGCGAGGTTCGCGCAGCCATCCCGGAGTGGACGGTCATCCTCGCGCAGTCGCCGACCAATCCGTGGTGCGACACTTCCACCGGCTGGGTGACGCGCCTTACCGGTCTGGGTACCTATAACGTTCCGAAGATCGACGTGCTGGTCGCCGGGACGTTCCGCAGCGACCAGGGCGGCAGCTTGGCCGCGAACTGGAGCGCGCCCAACTCTGCCACCGTCGGGTTGAATCGCCCCTTCGCCGGCGTGGCTGGGAACATCGTGACCGTCAACCTGGTCGAGCCGGGCACGATCTTCGGCGATCGCGTCAACCAAGTCGACCTGCGGATCGCCAAGATTCTTCGCTTCGGACGTACGAGGACGAACGTCGGGTTCGACGTCTCCAACGTGGCGAACTCGGTGCCGGTGCTGACCTACAACCAGAATTTCGTGCCGAACGGCCAGTGGCTGACGCCGACGTCGGTGCTGCAGCCGCGGTTCGTGAAGTTCAGCGCGCAGATCGATTTCTGATACGGCAACGGAGGTCGCGGAGGGAGCAACGGCCCAGTCGGCGCAGCAGTTGGCCCGGACTCCGACGGCTCTGTGGCCGACGATCAAGCCGATGTGGTCGCCGCCCTCCGGCTGCTGCTCAAAGAGGCCGGCCTCTCGACCGCGGCCGATCGAAAGCCCACGCATGGGGTTTCGAGGGGCACCTGTGGCTGGTATTCGCGTCGAACCTTCGGTATCGTCCTTGCCGACGAGGATGCCGATGAACAGGAACCGATCGACTTCGAAGGCCGTACCGGGACTGCTGATGCTCTTCTGGAGCCTGGTGCTCGCCCAGCCGGCCGCGGCGCTCAACGCCGACTACTGGCGGGGCGGCTGGCGAACTCCGCTCGGGGACGAGCCGCACATCTACTACTTCGTGATCCGCGGCGCCCAGGTCACCGGCGCGTACTGCCGAAGCTGCTCCGACGCCACCACCATGGGCTTCATCGACGGCACGTGGGACGAGAAGGCCGGTATCGACTTCACGGTCACCTTTGCCAACCCGGACGGCAGCATCAGATCCGTCGACAAGCAGCATGCGATGCTTGCCGAGGGGCGGCTGACCGTGACGGGAGGCGCCGTAAGCACGCGGAACGGGAATGCGCTGACGCTTATCAAGGACCCGCGCCGGCCAGACCCTGGTGGCAGGCCGGCGTATTACCTCCCTCCCGGCACACTCACCGTGATGCCCGCCGCCCGCCCCGCCGGCGGAGGAGGGGGTGGCGGTGGTGCGGCCCCGCCCGCACCGTACTGGCAGCCCGGACCATTCAAGGCGCTCCGGCCAGCGGACGTCGTTGGCACGTGGATCGCCGCCTCGTTCGGCCCCCTGGGCATGAACAAGCAGATCTTCACGTTTCTCCTCGTCGGCGATCGGTTGAGGGGCGTGGTGTGCGGCCGTTGCGACAACGCCTACACCATGGCCACCCTGGAGCACGTCCGGATCGTCGGCGACACCCTGTATTTCGACATCACCCACCAGGACCGCGGCGAGATCAACCCACCGATCTTCGATCGGAGCATCATGGCCCAGGTCGTGCAGAACGAGATGATCGCCTCCGTTCTCGGGACCAACGTCGCGATCGATCCGGCCAATCCACCCGCGCGGCCGGAAGGACGCCCCTTTACGCTCGTCGGGCCGATTGCTCCCGAAGGGACGAAAGAGAACAGCTCCGACGGCATCGACGTCTGGGGGCCAGGCACGGGCTCCGCCATCCAGCCGCCGCCGGCCCAGAGCCAGCCGAGCCCAAACCGGTAGACGTGCGATTTCTACTGCTCGCCCGCGTCGATTCGACGTTTCAGGAATCCGACGTCGACGTGGTCCGAGGGCCGGACCGTGTCCTTCATTCGGATCAATAGCCGCTTTCCAGCCAGGGGAACGCGTACGCCACCGATGTCGCGATACTCGACGTCTTGGCCCATCGCCGGACGAACCCGTGGAGGATGACCGCAAAGCCGCCAATCAGCAGATACCGAACGCCTTCGCGATTCAGCGAGCGACAGAGGGCGACGAGGTCTTCGAGTTCTGGCGCGCGGCTGACTGCGCCATCTGACTCATCATCCATGTGTCGGCCTCTTCGAACGAGGCGAACCGATACAATCCCCTCGGTACCAGCCCGGCACCACGAAGCCGATTGAGCGTCCGCTGCATGCGAGCGATGTCATCGAGAATGTGCTTCTCCTCGGTCGCCTCGACGGCCCGTCGTCCCACCGTTCGCACGCAGACATTGTGACGCAGGTGGTCATGGAGCGCGGCTTCTAGGGTTGCGCCAGCCGCTGGCTCACGTATCCTGCCACGTCGCGGATCTGCTCCGCGGTCAGCAGGCCGCTGAACGAAGGCATCTCACGCCGCCCCTCGCTGACGGTCTGCATGACGAGCGCGGCGCTCCGCATCGCGCGTAGGTTGGGCGCGCCATCGTGTCCGCCCTCGCCTTGCGGTCCGTGGCACGACCCGCACGCGCGGTCGTAGGTCGCCTTGCCGTTGGCGAGATTCGCCGCGCCCGCCGCGCCCTGGGTGAACTGCATCGCGGTGCCGGAGGCGACCGGGGGATCCAGCTTGCCGTCGAGACCGAAGAGCCACAGGCTGTCACCACGCGCGGTCCCCTGCAGCATGTTGCCGGCGGAGTACGCCACGACGTACTGCCGCCCGTCGTGCTGGAACACCGACACCGGCGAGTTCATGCCCGCGCCGGTCTGGAATTCCCAGAGCCGTTTGCCGTTGCTCGCATCGAGTGCCGTCAGGCGTCCGTCGTTGCGTCCGACGAAGGCAAGCCCGCCGGCCGTCACCGCGACACCACTGAAGCATTGGTCCGGCCAGTGCTGCTGCCACACGAGCGTGTTGGTACGCAGATCCAGGGCCGCGAAGACGCCCAGTAGCGGGAGATGCCGAATCGACATGCCGCCCATGAAGTTGACGCTGTCGGGCGGCCGCTTCGTCTCCACGTCTTGCGTGACGAACGAAACGGCGCGGTCCGAGGCGCAGATCAGCATGTGGCCCGACCGCCGGTCGTAGGCCGCGGGCGCCCAGTTCGCGCCGCCCGACATCGCGGGCTTCACCGGCACCGGCGTCTTCCAGAACGGCGTGAAGATGCGTCCCTTGTTGACGAGCGTCGTGCCTTCGGGCGCGATGTCGATCGACTGGGGCACGAAGGCGTCGCCGCGCGGGTACGGCTGGGTGGCGGCCGTGCCCTGGCGAGGCTCCTGCGGCACCGCGCGCTCGTCGATGCCGATCAGCGGCTTGCCGGTCGCCCGGTCGAGAATGTAGACCCAGCCGGTCTTGCCTGGCTGGGCGATGCCCTTGCGGGGTCGCCCGTTGACCGTGAGCTCGAACAGCACGGGCGGCGTGGCCACGTCGTAGTCCCAGATGTCGTGGTGCACATGCTGGAAGTGCCAGCGGTACTTGCCCGTCTTCACATCGACAGCCACCGTCGAGACCGAGAACAGGTTGTCGCCCTTGCGCACCAGGCCGTTGTAGTCGGGGCCGGGGTTGCCGGTTCCAAAGTACAAAAGGCCGAGAGCAGGATCGACCGCCGGCGTGTGCCAGACGGACGCGCCGCCATCCTGCCAGAGATCGTTGTCTTTCGGCCACGTCTCGTGGCCAGGCTCGCCCGGACCGGGGATCGTGTAGAAGGTCCAGACAAGCGAGCCGTCTGTCGCGTTGTAGGCCTTCACGCGGCCCCGGATGCCCTTCTCGGCGCCCGCAAAACCGGTGATGACGAGGCCGTCGTAGTAGAGGGGGGCGCTCGGAATCGTGAAGCCTTCCTGCCAGCGCTCGGCCTGGATCGACCACGCGACGTTGCCGGTGCGTTGATCGAGCGCTACGAGCCGCCCATCGAGCTGGCCGACGAATACCTTGCCCTCGCCCAGCCCTACACCGCGGCTCGTCCACCCGCAGCAGACCGAGTCGATGCCGGGATCGAGGTTCGCCCGGTACTCCCAGAGGATGTTTCCCGTCTCGACACCCACCGCGAACACGTCGTCGGCGCCAGTGACGATGTAGATCACCCCGCCGTACACGAGCGGCTGCGCTTCGCCGGAATACTGGGGACCAAGCCCGGACCCGCGCAGCCGCGTGCGCCACACGCCCTTCAGGCGCGCGACGTTGTCGCGGTTGATCTCAGTCAACGGTGAATAGCGCTGGTTGCTCAGGTTGCCGCCGTTGGTGGGCCAGCCCACCAGCGGTGGCGACACGAGATCCGTGCCGGAGAACGCCGGCGCCGCCATATGCGACTGGACGTACACGACGGCCGTCGCGGTCGCACAAGCAAGGGCCACTGCCAGGGAGCTGGCGATCAGTCTGCTCATCGGTACCTTTCGGTGGACTGGCTGGCGCGAGATTCAGCGTCCCATGCTCGTCGATTGCGCCGTCCGGCGATAGCCTACCGCATGGCTCGGATCTGCGGTTGCCGTGGTCGTCTGATGTGCCCTGAAGAACCCGCTCGCGCGCAATGAATCGTTGGCCGCCGAGGTGGTAGCATCCGGGCGAGACCCAGGTCAAGAGACCATGAGTTCTCCAGGTTGCCGACGGAGCTGATCTCCAACCTCGCTCTCTGGCGCAGCGCGTGGCGAACCCACAGCAACTACTGGACCGATCACCACGCCGTCGCATGGTTGGTGCGGCAGCTGCAAACGGCCGGCGAAAGCTCACGCGCGGTGCACGACCAGCCCACTGCGCTGTCCGGAGAGCTGGATGTCGGGCGGAGGCTCCGGCCGCCACGCCTGGGCCAAACGGCGGTGGGTTGGATGGTCCTGCCGGTGGGTGTTCTCGGTTGTCTCGGGATCGTGTGGAGCCAGTTCGTCTGGACGCCGCTGACGGAACGAACCAACTTGGCCGAGTGGCAGCGGCTGACGTCTACAGCCGGCACGTCGGTTGTCGTGAACGTGGTCGAGGCACGTGCCATCGACACGGCGACCGATCAGGGCAACCGGGACTACGAGGTGGTCGCGTTCTCGTATCGGGTGGGGCAGCGTGTGTATGGAGCCGAGTCCGACGTGGCGTCGCTGTTCTATGCCAGTTCTCGCTTCCCGCACGTCGACTGGCGGCGATTGAGCGCCGACGTGAAAGCCTCGTCGGCGCGTCGGGTCCCCGTCGAGGTCGTCTACGCCAACGCCAACCCACGGGTGTTCGTCGTGCCGGCCTACGGCGCGCGCCCGTCCTCCTATGGGGTCGGGCGCATCGCGCTGTACCTGCTGCGCACCTGCATGCTCGGCGGATGCTGGCTCGTGTGGTGTGTGGCCCTCAACGCCGTGCTCGCCAACCTGGCGCCCACCGCAGGGGCCCGGGGGCACGAACGCATGTAAGGATCAGCGACGCGCTGAGGTTGTGCGCTCGGTGCTCATGGATGGCGCCGCACGTTCGCGATTGGGGTATGCTCCGCGGATGCCAGAGTTCGTGATCGAGCGGGAGATTCTCGGCGCCGGGTCGATGACCGAAGACCAGATTCGCGACGTGTCGATCCGCTCGCTGCAGGTGTTGGGCGAACTCGGCCCGCAGATCCAGTGGCTGCACAGCTACGTCACCGACGACCGCATCTACTGCGTCTACCTCTCGCCCGACGAGTCCACCATCCGCGAGCACGCGCGCAAGCTTGGCGTGCCGGCGAATCGGGTCTCGGCAGTCCGGCGCATGATCGATCCAAAGAAATACGCCTGAACGGGCCACGGCAGTCTACGAGGGCAGTTTCTGTGTCCCGCGTGCCGCGTGCCGCGTGCCGCGTGCCTGGGGACTGATGACTGGCGACCTGTGACTGAGCGACTGGAGACCGGAGACTGGCGACTGTGGCCGGTGGGCAGGCGTTTCTCGATACCCTGCTAGGTAGAAAGAAGCTCCTCCAGAGTGGCGGTGCGTCCGTCGCGCCACGCGGTGGCGTAGGACTCGGGCGTGAGGCGGCTCTGCGCCATCGCCAGCGTCTGATGAATCCGCTCGTGTTCGCCTTGACGGGGCGGGGAGCCGATCTTCGTGCGGATGGCGGCTGCCGCGCTCATCAATGCCACCGCGTCGCGATCGCGTGACTGACAGCCGGCGCACCACGACAGCATCTCGAGCTGACGTGCCACCCCGCGCTGGTGCCCCAGCTCGCGGAAGGCCTTTAGCGCATGCGTAAGCGAGGTTCGAGCCGCCGCGTGGTCGGCTGCGTCGACGTCGATACGTGCGAGATCGGCGAGCACGCCCGCGATCCCCCAACGGTCCCCGATGCGTTGATAGATCTCGAGGCTCTGCGAGTGATACCGGCGAGCGGCCTCGTGATCGCCCTCGGATTGCGCGACGTCGCCAAGTCCGTTGAGCGCGGCGGCGACGCCGCGCATATCGCCGCGAGTCTTCGAAGCACCGGCCACGTGCGCCAGCAGCGCGCGCGCCTTGCCAAAGCTGCCTTCGAGCTTGGCTGTCGTGGCCGTGTTACTGCGCGCCAGGTCGGCGGCCACGGGATCCCCCAGCTGCTCCCAGAGCAGCACGGTCTCTTCGAACAGTGCGGTGGCGTCCGCGTAGCGGCCCCGCCGCTGTGCCTGCCAGGCCATCGCCACCATCGCGGTGGCGAGCGCCCGGGTGTCGCCGAACTGGCGGTAGATGGCGCACGCATCGTGCGCCCGTTGTTCGGCCCGCACATTCTCGCTCAGTAGGTCCGACAGCACCGCGCTGGCGTAGAGTGCGCGCGCCCGCTCGCGCGTCGGCCCCTGGCCCCCGGCCATCGCCAGGACGCGCTCCAACGTGTCGCACCCTTCGGTGAGATGCTCGCGTTGTTCCCAAAAGCGGAAGAGGGCGCCGGCCAGTCGCAGCGACCACGATGCGTCGCCGGTGCTCATCAGGTAGTGACTGGCGGCGCGCAGGTTGTCGTGTTCCGCGTCGCAGAGCCGCAACCAGGCGTCGCGCTGGGCCGGCGTCATGCCCAGTGTTTCCTCCTCCGCGAGCACGAGCATGTATGCCGCATGGGCGCGCCCGGTGGCGTCGGCCTCGCCGCTCTCGGTCAGCCGGTCGCGTCCGTATTCCCGGAACGTCTCCAGCATGCTGAAGCGCGGCTCCGCGTCGTTGGCCGGCCGCTGCACCAACAGGCTGTTCTCCACCAGCGACGTCACCCCTTCGAGGACGCCGACGCCCAGATCCTCGGTTGTGTCGCACACGGCTTCGACGGCCTCCAGCGTGCACCCGCCGGCGAACACCGAGAGACGGCGGAACAACCGCTGCTCGGCGGGCGTCAGCAGGTCGTAGCTCCACTGGATGGTGCGGCGGAGCGTCTGCTGCCGTTCCGGCATGTCGCGGGGCCCGCCCGTGAGTAGCTCCAGGCGGTGCTCGATCCGGGCACGTAGCTCCGCCGGCGGCAGGATCTTCACGCGGGCGGCGGCCAGCTCGATGGCCAGCGGCAGGCCATCCAGCCGGCGGCAGATGTCGACGATGGCGTCGGCGTTCCTGGTCGTCAGCGCGAAGTCCGGACGTCCGGCCGTGGCGCGCTGAACGAACAGCGCAATCGAAGGCGATTCGAGGAGCACCGCTGGCGTCGACCGCGCTCCGGGGGCGGGCAGCGGCAGCGGCGGTACCGGAAACTCGTGCTCGCCGTAGATGCGCAGGACTACGCGGCTGGTGACCAGTACCGTGAGCAACGGACACGCGTCGAGCAGTTCGCGGACGAGTCCCGCGGCCGCCGCCACCTGTTCGAAGTTGTCGAGCAGCAGCAACATGCGCCCCATGCTCGACAGGTGGTCCGCGATCGCCGCCAGCAGCGGGCGTTCGCCGGTTTCGCGCAGCCCGAGCGCTGATGCAATCGCCGAGATGACCAGTTTCGGATCGGCGATCGGGGCGAGATGAACGAACGCCACGCCGCCCTCGAACGAAGAGGCCAGGTCGGTCACGACCTGGATAGCGAGCCGTGTCTTGCCGGTGCCGCCCGGTCCGGTCAGCGTCATGAGGCGCACGGCCGGGTTGAGCAGCGTGGCGGTGACCGCTGCCGTCTCGGCGCCGCGCCCCAACAGCGGCGTCCGCTGCGGCGGCAGCGTGTGCCGCGCGCCCTGGTGCCCACTGCCGCCAAACAGGCGCGGCCGATCGTCGTCGGCGCCGCTGGCCCCGGTGGCGAGCAGTTCGCGTTCGACGTCTGCTGCGGCTGGACGTTCGTCTGCCGGCTTCGCCAGCATACGGAGCAGCAGCCGCTCGAGTCGCGCCGGCAGGTGCGGCGCGCGCAGCAACGGACTTGGCGTGTCGCGCGACGCGATGGCGTGCAGGATCCCGAGCGTCGACCCGGCTTCGAACGGATGCGTGCCGGTGGCCAGTTCGTAGAGGACGACGCCGAGCGAGAAGACGTCACTGGGCGTGCCCGCGCTCTCGCCGCGGGCCTGTTCCGGAGACATATATCGAGGCGTGCCGAGGAGCACGCCCGCGCCGGTATCGCTCCGGCTGCCAATCAGGGTCGTGCCGGCCTCCGGCAGCAGGCGAGCCAGCCCGAAGTCCAACAGCTTGACGTAGCCGTCGGCGCGCAGCAGGACGTTCTCCGGCTTGATGTCGCGATGCACGATGCCGGCGGCGTGCGCGGTGGCGAGCGCCTGGGCCAGCTGGGCGCCGATGCGGGCCACCCACTCGATCGGCGAGCTGCGGCCCGTCAGCGCGGCCAGTTGCTGACCCTCGACGAACTCCATCGCCAGAAACCGGCGGCCGTCGAACTCGCCGATCTCGTAGATGGTGACGATGTTCGGGTGGTTGAGGGACGAGGCGGCGCGGGCTTCCTGCTCGAACCGGCGGGTGAGGTCGGCCCGTCCAGTGAGCGCGGGCCTCAGCAGCTTCACCGCCACCTTTCGGCCCAGTCGCGAATCGTGCGCCAGGTACACCTCGCCCATGCCGCCGCGGCCGAGCAGGCTGACCACGTCGTAGGCGCCAATTCGGCCACCGATCAGGGTGTCCGCACGTTCGTCCGCGGCAACCCAAGCGGCGGCGTCCGCGAGCGCCGGTGTGCTGATGAACTCACCGGCCCGGTCATTCGCCGCGAGGAGCGACTCCACTTCACGCAGCAACCCGAGATCGCCGGCGCAGGCGCGTCTCAGGAAGGCCGAGCGGTCCGTGCTGGTGATCTCGAGCGCCGCGTGATAGAGGCGCTCGATCTCCCGGAAATCCGGGCGGGTCATTTCGGGCTCAACTCGCGAAACAGCCAGGCGCGCGCCAGACTCCAGTCGCGACGCACGGTGGCCACCGAGACGCCCATCACCAACGCCGTTTCTTCGAGATTGAGACCGCCGAAATACCGAAGCTCGACCACACGACTCTTACGCGCGTCCACCTCTTCCAGTGCCTTCAGCGCCTCGTCGAGGGCCAGGAGATCGGCCCGGTCCATCGCCGCCGGCTGCCGCTCCGCTTCGGTCAGCGAGACGTGCACCTGCCCACGCCCCCGCTTCGCGCGCCCGCGCGAACGCGCCACATCGACGAGGACTCGGCGCATGACCTGGGCGGCCGTTCCGAAGAAATGCGCCCGGTTCTGCCACTGCACGTCCCGCCAATTTACCAGCCGCAAGTAGGCCTCGTTGACGAGTGCCGTGGGCTGCAGGAGGTGCCCCGGACGCTCGCCGGCCATCTGCCGCGCCGCCAGGCGGTGCAGCTCATGCTGGATGACGGGGGTCAGGGCCTCGAGGGCTGCCGCATCGCCGCCGCTCCAGGCGACCAGGAGCTGTGTGACGTTCGCTGACGTGGTCATGCCGGGTGCGAAACGGCAAGCTTAGCAAAATCGGCCGACTTTCCGGCCGTGAGCACTTTCGCAACCCGATGTCGCCTTCTCTAACGAAGGAGACATTTCATGACCCGCTTGACCCTACTCGCCATCATCTTCGCCGTCGCGCTGACGGCCCCGACCCGAGCCACCACGGCCGACTCGACAGTACTAATCCAGTGGAACCAGACAATCCAGGACACCATTCCAGGCGGGGGCGGCGCGGGCGCGCCGCGATTCTTCGCCCTGGCTCATATCGCGATGTTCGATGCGGTCAACTCCATCGAACGCGAGTTCGACCCGTACCACGTACGCGTCTGGCTCGGGTTCGGCTCGTCCGAGGCCGCGGCGGCGCAAGCCGCGCACGACGTCATGGTGGCGCTCAATCCGGCGGCGACCGCCACCTATGACGCGTTGCTGCAACAGCAACTCGGCAAGGCTCCGAAAGGCTTCCAGCGGCTCGGCGTGACTGTCGGAGCCAGGGTGGCGGCGGCCGTGCTGGCGTGGCGGCAGAACGACGGGTGGATCGTGCCCTCGTTCCCGGCGTATGCCGAGCCTCTCCTCCCCGGGCGCTGGCAGCCAACGCCACCGGCCAATGCCGCGGCCAGTTTCACCCACGCTGGCCAGGCCAAGCCGCTGGCGATGGTGTCGTCGACGCACTTCCTGCCGGCGCCGCCGCCCATCCTGACAAGCGCGCGCTATGCCACGGATCTGAACGAAGTGAAGGCGATCGGGAAATCCGATAGCGTCACGCGGACGCCCGAGCAAACCGCGATTGCGAGGCTGTGGGCGAGCATCGCCGCGTCCGGCACCGGTACGGCCACGCACTACTCGTCGATCTGGAACAACATTGCCCGCGACGTCGCTCGCGCTCGCGGCCTGTCGTTGGTCGAGACGGCGCGCCTGTTCGTGCTGATGAACGTCTCGATTCACGACGCCCTCCAGACGACGCTGACGAGCAAGTTCATCTACGGTGTCTGGCGTCCCGTGACCGCGATCCGTCAGGCGGATACCGACCTCAACCCTGACACCGACGCGGACGCCACATGGTCGACCCTGATTCCCACGCCGCCTTATCCGTCCTATGCCGGCAACATGGCGACGATTGGCGCAAGCGCCGCGCGTGCCCTGGGGCTGGCGCTTCGTACCAATCGCGTGCTGGTGACCACGACGTGGCGGCAGTCGGCAGGGCAGCCGGACGTCGTGCATCACTTCACGACGCTGTCGGACGTGGCACAGGAGCAGGCGGATTCGCGAGTCTACGGTGGCATCCACTACCGCTTCGACAACGAAGCCGGCCAGACCGCGGGACGAGCCGTGGCCGAGTACGTGTTCGCGAATTTCATGAGGCCGAAGTAGGCTTCGGTCGCGTTCGACGCGGGACGACGAGGCGGCGGTCGATCTGGAACGCCAAGATCAACTGCCGCCCGGCCGCGGCCCTGATTTGAAACGACGTGGTACGTGGATTCGGTAGCGCCCGGAGCAAGGGCGCGTCGCTATGGGCGGTCGGCGTCGTCGGCAGCGAGGCCGGCTCGAGGCTGCGGGCCCAGGAAGCGCACGAGGTCGCCCTTCGTTCCGCGTCGACTCCAGACCCGTTCGTACAGTTGCGCCAGCGCGTCGCGGCTCACAAAGCGCATCGCGATGTCGTTGGCCAGCTGCTCGGTCTGCAAGAACGGGTGATGGGTGAAGATCCAGACGTGACCCAGTTCGTGGGCCACGGCCGCCAGCAGTTCGGCGTCGCTGAGCCCCCTCAGGAACTCCTCTTCCACCTTCAACTGGAACCCGCCTCCCAGCCCGTGCTCGACGGGCTCGACCGACATCAGGAGATGATTGACGGGCACGATCGTCACCTGGACGAGTTCTGCGATATCGAGTGTGGCCCTCAGTTGATCGGTAAGCCCCTGCACCCGCTGCAGTTGACGTGAATCGCCCGGCGCGTCTTGCGCGTGCACGGCCCGTGCGGATCCGAACAGGCACACCACGACGGCACTCGCGACCAGCCCGCGAGCGACTCGAGGGGTAACGTTTGAATAGTGCATAAGACGGGCCAGGCTGTTTGTCGTGGACTCCGAGCGGATTCTTCGAAGAATAACATGAGGTTGTGTAGGATCCGCCGACACTTCTCGAGGAGAAGTTACACGGCACCTGAAGATTCAATGCTTCAGCAGGAATTACCCGGCGCGTTCAGGTGAAAACGCGGCCATTCGGACGCCTTCGCCTGTTGATGGAAATCGCGGCACTTCGGCAGCTTCTCGCTTGGCACGAGCTGTGCGCTATTGATCGACGGAGGACACACACCATGAACAGACTCAACGGAACGATTGCGGCGCTCGCGCTGGCTTCGATGGTCGCGGTTCCACTGACGGTCACCGCACAACAGGCCGGTCAAGCTCAGCAGGCCCCCGCCGCGGCGACGGCACAGGGCGAACTCATTAGCGTCGACGTCACGGCCAAGACGCTGGTGATCAAGCCTGCCGCCGGACAGAACATGCAGTTCAGCTTCACGGACCAAACGAAGATCTCCGGCGCCAACTCTCCCGCGGGGCTCGCCACGATGGAGGGGTCTCAGGCGACCGTCAAGTACACGACCAAAGACCGCGTGCAGACGGCCACGGAAATTCAGATCACGCCGAAGCCATAGCCGTTCGACCGGAGCCGGGTTGTCAGCTCCCCGCAATCCGCTTCTCGTACGCGATCTCCTCACCACGATCTCTGTTGTCGTTCCCTTCGCGATCGAGTTCCTCGCGGACCAAACGTCCGCGTGATCTGACTACGTCGCTTGCCGTCGAGATGGATCTCGACGAGGCGCAGAAGGTCGAGTCGCTCTTCGCCGCATGATGGCGTGGTGTTTGCTCCCTTCATGTAGAGGAGGACGAAACCATGTCACGTCTACAATTGTCGCGAGCCGCCTCGCTCGGCTTGGCGGTCGTTGTCTCGGTGGCGATGAGCGCGCCCGACATCGCGCAAGCACAACTATCCGCACCGCAACCATCCACGCCCAGTGCGCCCCGTCCATCCACGCCCGGCTTGCCGCGTCCCGTTCCACAGCCCGACATCCCGACTCAGCTCAAGGCATCGTCGGCGGACCCTGTCTTCGTCAAGGAGGCTGTGGCCGGGAGTCTCACGGAAGTGGCGCTCGGCCGGCTTGCCGTCAGCAAGGGCAGCCAGGGGCGCGTGAAGGAGTTCGCCGAGCGGATGATCGCCGACCACTCAAAGGCGGCGGCAGAACTACAGGCGGTGGCGTCGCGCAGGGGGTGGGAAGTCGAGAAGGAAGCGCCGAAGGACGCCCACGCCGAGCTGCACGCCGCGACCGGATCCGAGTTCGAGCGGCTCTACGCCGAGACGATGGTGAAGGCGCACGAACGAACGATCGCGAAGTTCGAGGACTACGCCGAGGACGGGAGCGACACGGAGCTGAAGGCGTGGGTGGCCAAGGCTCTTCCGACGGTGCGTGAGCATCTGCGCATGGCCAAGGCTCTTCAGGCTGGCTGAGCCCGCGGCGAGATAGGCTGCTCATACCTCGGGAGGGGTACTACGAAGGGCCGCGACCTGGCTGTAGACTGCGTTGCATGGCGCAGCGTTCTCTGCCGTTTGGCGTGTCTGAACTCGTCCTGCTGTCCTTCATCGTCGTGCCCCGCGTCGCGTCCGCCCAGGACGCATGCCAGGGGCTGACAGCGGCCTCGATCCCGCAGGCGACCATCGTCGCGGCGACGTCGGTGCCCGCGAACGCCACCACCAAGGCGCCGGCGTTCTGCGAGGTTCGGGCCACGCTGTCGCCCGCGCCCGGGTCGCAGATCGGCGCGGTCTATCGCCTCCCACTCGACTGGAACGGGAAGGTGCTGGGCGTGGGGGGCGGAGGGTCCGCTGGCAACGTCACGTTGCAAGGCGCTGTCGAAGGGCTGTCGCGCGGCTATGCCGTGATCCAGAACGACCTGGGCCACGCCAGCACCAACGGAACAGACTGGTCGTTCGCCATCACGGCCCCCGGCAAGCCGAACGTGGAGGCCGTGATCGATTTCGGCCACCGCGCCACGCACGAAGCGACGGTGGCGGGCAAGGCGGTGGTGTCGCGATTCTACGGGCGCCCCGCGCAGCGCAGCTACTGGGAAGGCTGCTCGACGGGCGGGCGCCAGGGCCTGGCCGAGGTGCAGCGCTATCCGGAAGACTACGACGGCGTGATCGCCGGCGCGCCGGTGTATTCGCCGCTCGTCTACGCCAACGCCATGCTGCGTGTGCAGGCCTTCCATGCTCGCCCCGAAAGCAATCTCCGGCCGGACCACGTGCCGCTGATTCAAAAAGCAGTGCTGGCCTCGTGCGACGCGCAGGACGGCGTGGTGGACGGCATCCTCACCGACCCGCGCGCCTGCCGGTGGGATCCGACAGAGCTGGCGTGCGGCAGCACGTCGGCTGATCCGGCATCGTGTCTCGCGCCGGCGCAGGTCGACACCGTTCGCCGCATCTACGGCGGCGTGAAGACGAAGGACGGGAAGGACGCGGCCATGCCGCTGATGCGCGGGGGCGAAAGCGATTGGGTGCGGCGGATGATCGGCACGCCCGATCTCCCACGGGGCGTCAACAGCATCCTGGCCGCGCCGGTCATGACCTACATGGTCAAGGCCGATCCTTCTTACGACATCATGACGTTCGACCCCGAGCGCGACATGGCGTCGCTCAGTACCGGGTTGGTTGGCCAGCACCTGCACCAGCAGCAGGCCGACATCTCGGCCTTCGTGAAGCGCGGCGGCAAGCTGCTCCTGTGGCACGGCTTCAACGACCCGGGCCCAAGCCCGCTGTCGACGATCGAATACTTCGAGGGTGTGCAGGCGAGGGTGCCTGCCTCGAGGGACGCCGTCCGGCTGTTCCTCGCGCCCGGCGTGCTGCATTGCGGCGGAGGCGCCGGGCCCGATCGCTTCGACGCCCTGACCGCGCTGGAGCGGTGGGTCGAACAGGGCGCACCCCCCGCGTCGATGGTCGCGACCAAGGCCAACTCGCCGATCTCACGCCCACTGTGTCCGTATCCGCAGTTGCCCCGCTACACGGGGACTGGCGACACGAACGACGCCAGCAGTTTCGCCTGCGCGGCGCCATAGTGCCTGCCTTATAGTCTGTTCCGCCGTGCCTCACGTCCGGGAGAAGCTCATGCCGACGTTCGTGCCCAAAGTCATCGCCGCCGTGCTGGCCGCATCCTGCGTCATTGGCCTCGTCGCGGTCGCCTACGCCCAGGGGAGCGGCTCCTATCGTCCGCCACGAACGCCGTGGGGCGATCCGGATCTCCAGGGCAAATGGCCGGCCAGCAACATGGGCGCCGTCCCGCTGCAGCGCCCCGAGTCGTTCGGGACGCGCAACGTGCTCACCGACGCGGAGTTCGCCCAGCGTCAGGCCCAGGCCGCCAAGCAACTCGCTCAGGACCACGAGGACTTCGACTTCGCCAATCCGAGCGTGCCGTTTGGCCAGGTCGGCGGCGGGCAGTCGCCACCGCAACATTGGTTCGAACGTGGCGAGCCGCAGCGTCAAGCCTCCTTGCTCGTCGATCCGCCGAACGGTCGCTTGCCCGCGCTGACGGCCGCGGCGCAAAAACGAGAGGCGGACCGGCGCGCCGGCCGCGAGCCCAGCGGGCCGTCGTGGCTGGACGCGGACTTCACGCTCTACGAGCGCTGCATCACGCGCGGCCTGGTCGGCTCCATTCTGCCGGGCGGCTACAACAACGGTAATGAGATCGTGCAGTCGCCTGGCTACGTGACGATCGTGAACGAGATGATCCACGAGTCGCGCATCGTCCCGCTCGATGGCCGGGCGCACGTCGCCCCGGTGCTCAGGAGCTATCTCGGCGATTCACGTGGCCGATGGGACGGCGATACCCTCGTGGTCGAGACCACGAACTTCGTCGATCGCAGGGGCGTCGGTCTCAACGCCACCGGCGCAAGTGAGGCGCTGAAGATCACCGAGCGCTTCGGCCGCACGAGCGCCACGACCATGAGTTACTCGATCACCATCGACGACTCGAACATGTGGGTTGCGCCGTTCACGCTGCAGTACACTCTCAACCGCGAGGATGGGTACGGCATGTTCGAGTACGCCTGCCACGAGGGCAACTACGCCCTGCCGAACATCTTGAGGGGCGCGCGCGGCAACTAAGATCAGGCGCCGGAACGGCTCTTCGCTCGGAGAGTCGACGAGTTCCGTATCCGCGGGCGCCTGCGACGTGTGTACGGATCGATGCCCTTCGGCGTTACATCATGTGCAGCACCCTTTCACTGTCAGGGATAGTCGACGTGCGCCGCCGGAGGTCGTATGGTTGAGATGCCAGAATGCGGTCCTGACGGACCGCGGAACATCGTTCTGCTGTCCGACGGCACGGGCAACAGTTCTGCAAGCGTGTGGCGGACGAACGTCTGGCGCATGTACGAGTCGCTCGATCTCTCCAGCGGCTCCCAGTTGGCCCTCTACGATAACGGGGTCGGGACCTCGACGTTCAGGCCGCTGGCGGTTCTTGGAGGCGCGCTCGGCTGGGGACTGAAGCGCAATGTCCGCGATCTGTACACCTTCGTGTGCCGCAACTATCGTCCGAAGGATGGCACGCGCCTCCACGACGACCGGATCTTCGCGATGGGATTCAGCCGTGGCGCCTTCACCATCCGCGTCCTCGTCGATCTGATCGGGCACCAGGGGCTCATCACCGATGCCACCGGCCGCGAGCTGGATCGGAAGGCAAAATGGGCCTACCGGGAATACCGTCGCCAGTTCAAGTCGAGGCTGCATGTCGTCAGCGTCTTCCGCTGGCTCCGCGACATGTGGCTGAAGCTTGTCGAGCGGCGCAAGGCGCCCTACGACCGCTCGCAGAACCGCGACGTCAGAGTGGAGTTCATGGGGCTCTGGGACACGGTGGACGCCTACGGCCTGCCGATGGACGAGATGACGCGCGGCTGGGATCAATGGGTCTGGCCGCTCAAGATGGATTCGCACAAGCCGCCCGGTCACGTGAACAAGATCTGCCACGCCGTCGCCCTCGACGACGAGCGGCACACGTTCCATCCGGTGCTGATCGACGAGGACGGTCTGGAGGAGAAAACGCATATCGACCAGGAGTCGGTCACCCAGGTCTGGTTCGCCGGCGTGCACTCCAACGTCGGCGGCAGCTATCCAGACGACTCGCTGGCGCATGTCCCCATGCAGTGGATGGCTGACGAAGCACGCAAGCACGGACTGCGGCTGCACAAGGTCTACACCGACGTCTGGCTGGCGCGCTCGGATCCGCACGGCCCCATCTACGATTCACGCCGCGGTCTGGGCAGTTACTACCGCTACAATCCGCGCAACATGGCGCGTCTGACCGCCGACGACTTCGCGCACGTCTCCATCCCGCGGCCCAAGATTCACTGCAGCGTCTTTCAACGCATCGCCGCCGGGCGCGACGAATACGCTCCGCTCGTGCTGCCGGCGCGCTACGCCGTGGTCGGCGAGGACGGAGGCATCGTCGATTTCGACACGAGGTTCGAGAGCAAGGCACAGGCGCAGGCACGGGCGCTGACGCAGGAGCGGGTCTGGGATCGCGTGTGGATCCGGCGCGTGTTGTATTTCGCCACCGTGATCGCCACGCTGCTCGTGGCGCTGCCGCCGCTGGTCATGGACGCCACGAGCGGGCGGATTCTGCCGCTGCCATGGAAGCCGAATGCGCTGGTCGGGCTCGTCGACGTGCTCGACGACGTTGTGCCGCCGACGTTTGAGCCCGTGCTCGAGTACTATCGCGACGAGCCGCTGCAACTGTTCGTGCCAGCAGCGTTGATCGCGATTCTGATGATCGCGAGCTCGCGAGTCCAGCGCGCGACCGCGGATCGGATGCGGGAAATCTGGTCGGGACGCTCCACGGCCGCCCCCCACGGTTGGATCTACGGGCTGCGAACGCACGCGGCGTATCGACGGACATTTCAGATCGCCACCCAGCACGTGTTTCCGTTCGTCTTTGGCATGTTGGCCTTGGCGGCCGCCGTTCTGATCGTCGGCGGCACCGTCAATCGCGGCGTGTTTGCCGTGGCCAGCGCCGCCGGGTCGATCTGCGAGCCGGAGGATGCATCGGGCGATGATATCGAGCCTCGCCGGCTGGAGATCAACGCGTCGAGCGCGCTGACGTTCTCGAACAAGAACCCCTGCACCTACACGGAGGTCCTGCTCGAAAACGGCGGCCGGTATCGTGCGTCGTTCGAGATCCTGGGCAAGAAGAACGGAGATACCTACGCGCACCCGGGCACGTGGTACGACGGCGGTCAGGCGGTCGCCAGCGCCGAGGGGTTCTCGTCCGGCGACAACATCTTCGTGGCGCCGTTTCTTCCGTTTCGGCGCATCCTGACCATGCGATGGTTCGTGCCGGTGCTGAGGATTGGGGAGTACACCGCCGAGTACCATGCCTTGACGGTGAAGCCGTTGGAGTTCACGCCGCGCACGACGGGGCCACTGTTCGTGTTCGTGAACGACGCGATCGGCCCGATGCCCTGGTGGACCTACTTCTACGACAACAACGATGAGAGTATCGGCCAGGTCACGATCACGCGGCTGCCGGACGAGGCCGTAGAGGGATCGGGCCGCGCCGCGCAGGGACAGAACGCAGCGCGGTAACGCCGCCGGCGTGAGGTGACGGCGCGGTGTCCCGCTTCTCCGCGATCGGTGACTGGGCCATCCGGTCACCATCCGGACTCACCGTGGGATCGGGTCGGTGTACTCGCTCCTCGTGACGACGCCGTCCTGATTCAGATCGTGGCGCGCGAACAGGGCGTGCAGCAGCTCTGCGTAGCCTGGTGCGTCCAGATCGACGTCGTACGCCGCCCGTTCGAGCGAGAAGTCTTCCGGCAACGAACAGAGCGGACGACCATGCTGTATCTCGAAGCGCCGGGCCACTTCCCGTCGATAGTCCGCCTCGAGAAAGAAGTCGGGCAGCATCGGCGACAATCTAGCGTCCGCCGCCGGGTCGAGAAACAGGACCGCGTCGCCACGCACCTTCGACGGCTTTACGCCGCTGAGCGTCAGGAGACCCCGCGCTACCCAATCAGCCTGATCGATGGTCGCGCATCCACGCAGAACGGGATCTGGTGCGCCGGCCCGCGCGGGTGCGGCCAGCACCGGCGGTGGCCACGCCCGCGATGCCTTTTCTCGGAGCTGGTCACAGCTCCCTGGAGCGTGGAGCTCACTGTACGGCAATACGATGAAGAATGTGCCCGGATACTCGTCCTCGACAAGACTCCGCAGGGAGGGAAGCATGAACGGTGTCGGGACAGGACCAAGCAAGTAGGGCGTCGCATCCCTGAAGTGCTGGCCGCCGTAGATCACGAGGGCCTTCTCGCCGCGAGCCAGGATGTGCTCGACGATGATGCCCGCGGGATGACTGTCGCGCCGGCTCATCGCCGGCTTGGCGTCCTTGCGGCTCTCGACCGCCGGCCAGTCGATGGGCGGCTCGCCGAGCCAGACGCGGATGTGGTCTCCAGGCGGCAGGGTCTGGTTGATCCCGCGCACCGCGGCGAAGAACTGCGCGACGGTCAGTTGGCCCGCCGTCGGCAACCAGCCGACCGTGTCCGTCCACACGGTACGCAGTTCCTGGTAGGGCACGGTTTCGCCCGCGACATAGCGATCGATGACATCCTGGCGTCCTGCGGCGCCGAACTCGACGACGACGTTGCCCACTGTGCCCGCGAACCGGGGATCGCGGAGGATCGTGGCGTAGAGCTCCATCTGCTGCGTCTGCTGCGGCAAGCCGTGCGAATCGCCGATGCCGACCAGGGGGTGCGTGTCGAATGCCGCGAGGATTCCGTCGACGACGGGCTGGAGGACGGTTTCGGCCACCGGGCGCGCGAGAACGCCGTTCGGCGCGGTCCCGCAGGCCAGCGGGCCGAGCGCAAGCGCGAGCGCGAGCGGCGCGGCGAGCCGAAGGGCTGTCGATGCCGTCACCGCAATCGCAGCCGCTGCACGACGGCGAAGAAGATCAGATGTCCCACACCCGTGGCGCCCACCAGGATCGCGAACACGCCCGGCGTCGGCTCCCGCCAGCCTAGCGCTTCGATGACGGCCAGGCCGGCGGCGAGGCACGTCAGGACGATGCCCCAGCGCAGCGGCGCGAGGCGGCGGCTCTCCTCGTCGTTCGAGAGGACGGCCTGGATGAGGTCCTGTGAACTGTTCGAGGCCACCAGCTTGCCGCGCACGCGCGCATCGATCCACGCCTTGGTCACCCAGGCGATGACGGCCAACAACGCAACCGGGGCGAACTGCTCGGCCAGGTGGCTCAAGGTAGAAGGTGACATATATGGATCAGGAGAGACCGGCGCCTCGCCGATGGTTGCAGTCGCCGCACCGATTTCCTGGCTGCAACCCTACCCGCGTTCCGCGTATCTAGTAGAAAGATGGGTCCGCGCGCGCCGGCTTCGCCCGACAGGGATCGCGTGCTGGTCGAAGCGGTCCTTGCGCGCGCTCCGGGTGCGTTCGAGGAGCTGGTGCGCGCCTATCAGGGCCTGTGCTGGCGCATCGTCCAGCGCATGGTCCGCCACCCGGAGGACACCCGAGAGCTGTGTCAGGACACGTTTCTGCTGGTACATCGGCAGCTGCACCAGTACCGGTTCGAGAGCCCTCTCAGATCTTGGATCGGCCAGGTCGCCTACTCCGTCGCTGCGCGCCGGCTGAAGCGGAAGCGGATCCCGATCGCCGAGCCCAGCGGGGACGAGGACGCTGGCGCGGCACTGGCCCGCGTGAGGGACAGCTTCGACCTGGAGGCGGCTTATGCGGACGCGGAGTTGGTGTCGCATCTGCGGGCCGCGATTGAGGCGTTGGCCCCGGTGCAACGGACGGTGCTCGTGATGTATCACCTGGAGGAGATGTCGATCGGGGAGATTGCCGGTATCGTGGGGGTGCCAGAGGGCACGATCAAGAGTCATCTCTTCCGCGCCCGCACGCGACTGCGCGTGCGGTTGCAGGCGTTGATGGACACACGGCCATGAGCGAGCGACACGATCCGGACACCGTTCCAGAAGACAGCGCATCGGAGTGGAGCGATCAGGAGCGCGCTCTGCGCGAGGAGCGCTTGGGGCTGGCGTCGGCCGAGACGCAGCCGCGGGTGGCGCAGTATCGTCTGCTCGCGCGCATCTCGCGCGAGCCCGCCGAGGTCGCGCTTCTTCACGACTTCGCGGCGGTGGTCGCCGCGCGGGCGGAGGCACCCGGAGAGCCGGTGGACGACAGGGTTGATCTCTGGGTGCAGCGAGGCCTGCTGGCCGTGCTCGCGCTGACGGGCGTCGCGTTCCTTGGCTGGGATGTGGCAGCGTGGTTCCAGCAGCTGTTCGTGGGTGAGGCGGGCGCAGCGGACCAGGTTCGCGCGACAGCCGCCGCCCGGTGGGTGTTGGCGATCGGCCTCTGCGTCGCGCTGTCGTTCCTCATCGAGCCGTGGACACGTCCTGCTGCTCCGCGGCAGACGAAGCTCGAGTCGCAGCGGTAATGAGTTGCTATCGCGAGGCGGCGATGCGGTACAGGTGGCTCGCCGTACGAATGAACAGGGATCCATTCGAGACGGCAAGGGAGGCCAGCGTCGTGCCGTCCAGCGCGTTGGTCGCGAGCGTGCGGAACTGCGTGCCGGGAGTGACCACCGTCGTCACCCCGTCTTCACTCAAGAAGTAGATGCGCCCGTCGGCATAGACGGGCGAAGCGGAGTACTCCCCCTTGAGCCGCTGTTGCCAGTGCCGGCGGCCCGTCGCCGCGTCGAGACACGTGGCGATCCCGGCGTCGGTGACGATGTACAACTCGTCGCCGACCAGCAAGGGCGACGGCGTGAGGGGAGCCGAGCGCCCCATCCTCCAGGCGACATGCGTGGCCGTCACGTCGCCGGTGCCGTCCGCCCGCACGGCCAGCAACGTGACGGTTTGGAATCCGCTGGCGAGATACACCAGGCCGTGACCGTACACAGGACTCGGGACGGTCGACGAGCCGTAGTGGTTGACGCGCCAAATCTCGGTGCCGGTGATCGGGTCGTAGGCGGTCGCGCTGTTCGCGCCGACACTGATCACTTCATCGCGGCTGTTCACGCGGACCAGCAGGGGTGTCGTGTAGGCAGACCCCGACGGCGTGCGCCTGGGCGTCTTCCAGCGCACCGCCCCAGTCCGTGTGTCGAGCGCGACGACGTAGGCCTGGTCGCTCCCGTCGCAGTTGACGATCAGGAGGTCGCCGTAGAGCAGCGGCGAGCCGCCATTGCCGTACTCAGGCTGGTAGGGGAGCTGGGTTCGCCAGAGGATGTCGCCCGAAGTGGTGAGGGCCGCGGTGCCCAGCGTGCCGAAGTGGGCGTACACGCGACCGCCCTGGACGATTGGGGTGGGCGAGGCGTGGCTGTTCTTGTCCTTCAGGAGCGTGGTATCGCCGACGTTGAAGACCTCGACGTCCACTGCCAGGCGCCCTGTCTCCACCGCGTACGCCAGCACGCGAAGAGAAGTCCTGTTGCCGGTGACCGCTGTCGTGATCCAAACGCGGCCATCTGCCACAACCGGGGAGGACCAGCCGCGCCCGCCGACCACGGCCTTCCACGCCACGTTGCGCGACTCGCTCCATTCCAGCGGCACGTTGAGAGCCGCCGAATGCCCCTGGCCGTTCGGGCCGCGGAAGCCAGGCCAGTCCTGGGCATGGGCGGTTTGAAGCGCGGCGAGACACACGAAGACGAGCACCAGCCATGGCATCAGCGGTTCGCGGCTGATTATTGTATAAGTGCATGTCTCGACGTTCCGAAACCAGGCAGGGGCACACCATGCATCGATGTCATCGGGCCGAATTCTTCGTCTTGTTGGGGTTCGTCGTGCTCCTGAGCGTCCCGGCGACAGGGCAGCAGCCGCCCGCGCCGGCGGGCCGCGGCAACGCCACCGCGCCGCCACCCATCCCCTGGCCGTCGCCCCCTCTGCCTGACGGGCCGCTCCAGTTCGAGACGGGCCTCGTGAGGCCGCTCAAGATCACGGCGATCAAGGGACTGAACCAGCCCTGGTCGATGGTCTTTCTGCCCGACGGCGGGATCCTGATCACGGAGCGCCCGGGACGGCTCCGGATCGTCCGCAACGGTGTGCTGGCTCCCACGCCCGTGGCCGGCACGCCGCAGGTGCAGGCCGCCGGGTTGGCGGGGTTCCTGGACGTGCTGCTCCATCCGAGGTTCTCGGACAACAAGCTGGTGTACCTCACGTATCACAAGCCCCAGGCGGGGGTTGCGCCGGCGGCGCCCGTGCCGGGGGGCGGTCGCGGGCCGGCGCTGCCGCCTGGCGTCCTCACGCTCGCGCGGGGCCGGTGGGACGGCAGCCAACTCGTCGACGTCAAGGACATCTTCTCGGCGGTCCCCTCTGGCAACGCGTCTCGCATCTTGTTCGGCCGCGACGGCATGCTCTACATGTCGATCGGCTACGGCGACCCGCCCGTCGGCAACCCCGATCCGGCTCGGATGCCGCCCCAGGATCCGATGAGCCTGGCCGGCAAGACCCTGCGCTTGAAGGACGACGGGACCGCGCCGCCGGATAACCCGTTCGTTGGCCGGACAGGGTATCGCCCCGAGATCTACACGCTCGGCCATCGCAACATCCTGGGACTGGCCCTGCACCCGACGACCGGCGCGATCTGGTCGGTCGAGAACGGACCCAACGGCGGCGACGAGGTGAACGAGCTGCAGCCTGGCAAGAACTACGGGTGGCCCGTCGTCAGCCACGGGCGCTTCTACCTGGGACCGCGCGTGAGCGTCAACCCGTACAAGGAGGGAATGGAGCCGCCGGTCGTGTTCTGGGTGCCGGCGATCGCGGCGTCCGGGTTGACCTTCTACACCGGGGACAAGTTCCCGCAGTGGAAGAACCACCTGTTCGTCGGCGGCATGCGCCAAGGGGAGGTGCCGCGTTCGGGCCACCTCGAGCGCATCGACTTCAACGAATCATGGGAAGAGCTGCACCGCGAGAGCCTGCTGCGGGAGCTGCAGCAGCGCATCCGCGACGTCCGTCAGGGTCCGGACGGCTACCTGTATCTGTTGACCGCCGAGAACGATGGCGCCCTGCTGAAGCTCGAGCCGGGCACGAAATGATCGCCCGACTCACGGCCTCTCGCGATCGCGGGTTGAAGGTGATCGCGTTCTGCGTCGCGCTCCTCGTCGGCGCGGCGCCCGGTGTTCTGGCCGCCGATTTCCTGTCGGGCACGTGGACGTCCGGCGAAGGGGCTGCCGCGCTGACCTACGTCTTCAAGATGTCCGGTGACCGGTTCACGGGCATCGTGTGCGGCCCCTGCGACAACCCGGCCACCGTGTTCGAGATCGAGGACGGCAGCATGGTGGCCGCCGACCGCGCCGTGTTTTTTGTCCGGCACGAAGGTACAGGGCGCGATCGTGTCGAGGCGTCGATTGCGCGCAACGCGCTGACGCTCTCGGTTCGCGCCGAGGCGAATCCCGGCGCGGTGCCCGTCTCCAGAGCGCTCATCCGCGTCGTCCCGAGCTTCGAGCTCGTGCCGAAATCCCTGCCTGCGCCCACCAGCGCACCCGGCCCCGCGTCTGCTTCGTCGTTCGTCGAGGGGCGGTGGGTGTCGGCAGGGCGCACGGCACAGCAGAACTGGATTCTCAAGGTGAGGGACGGTCGGATCTGGGGGCTGGTGTGCGGGCCCTGCACTCCCGCCGTCGTGACGATGATCGACGGGCGCATCGCGGGCGACACCATCACGTTCTACATCAACCACATCGACACGCCGCCCGACGCCGCGCGTCAGGGCATCCAGCGGAACGTGATGACGGGGACGATCGGCGCCGGCGTCAACGCGAACGTCATGCGGTTCACGTGGGTTCGCGAGCAGGCGTCCGGCCAGGGCGGCGAGATCGTGATGTTCGGTCCTCTCCGCTAGCGGAACCGTGAGAGGCGCAGACTGGTTCGTCGTCCTCCTGGCCTCGGTTGCGCTGGTTCCAGCCGGCCGCGCGCACGGCCCCGCCTACCCCTGAGAGCCCGTGGTAGAGTGACGCGCTTGGAGGTCAGAATGCGCGGGCTCGTCGCCATATCAGCAGCATGCATCCTCTCGTCGGCGCCGATGGCGTTCGCACAGGACTGGACCGAGTTCGTCAGTCGCGACGACGGATTCCGCGTGCAGTTCCCCGGCGAGCCCAAGGTCGCCACGACCATGTACACATCGGAGTACGGAGCGGATCTGCCGGCGCGCGTCTACACCGTCGTGCGCGGCGCAGAGCGGTACTCCATGACGGTTGCCGATTACCGCCCGATCGAAAAGATCCTGACGGAGAAGGCCAAGAAATGCCCGGCGTTCGCGGACGAGCGCTGCACCGGCTTGGGCGCCGGGGCGATCGTCGGAGCAGGCTACTGGAGGACCGACATCCGTGGCGCGCTGGTCTGGGCGTCGTGGCAGTTCATGCAGCGCAACGTCAAGGTCACGCACTACATGTGGAACTTCATCGACCTCGTGGAAGGCCATCAGCTGCAGCTCACGAGCAACGTCGATCGCTCGCGGACATTTGTCGCGATCTACATGCTCGACAACCGGCTCTACCTCCTCGAGGGCACCGTGCCGGACGGCGACCCGGAGCCAGGACTGTTTCAGCAGTCGCTCGGATTCGTGGACAAGGACGGCAACGGGATCCGCTACAGGGACTACTACGACAACGACTATCCGCCGCCACCGCTCGCCGGCCGAGGGGCAGGGCCCGCTCCACCTCCAACGGGCGGTGTGCGGTGAGATCGGCTCTTGCGGCAAGTGTCGTCGGTGTCGCGTTGTTCGTGCTGCCGGCGACCGCCCATCATTCGCATGGCAACTACGCCGACACGTTCGTGGACGTCGAGGGCGTGGTGAAGCAGGTGCATCTGCTCAACCCACACTCCTGGGTCTACCTCGAGGTCAAGAACGCCAGCGGCCAGCCTCAGACCTGGGCGCTCGAAGCCACCAACGTCATCGGGCTGCAGCGGATCGGCGTGACACGCGACTACATTAAGGCAGGAGACGCCATCAAGGCACGGTGCCATCCCCTGCGCGATGGCTCTCGCGGCTGTCTTCTCGGTTTCGTGAAGGCCAGGGACGGGTCCATCAAAGATTGGGACGGCAACAACCTCCCGATCCCGGCTGACTTCTGAGCGGCCCCCGGGGCCGGCAGCGGGGCCCTCGTGCTAGGCTCTGCGGTCATGAGTCGTGGACGCCATCTTCTGGGAGCGGCTTCGTTGATTGTTGTGTCGTGGGGCCTCTGGGTGGGTCCTGCCGACGCGCAGACGATCTCGGGCGAGGCCGTCTACGCGAAGCGCTGCGCGAGTTGCCACGACCAGCTCAACCCGCGCATTCCGCCCAAGGCGTCGCTCCAACGGCTGCCGGCGACGCGGATCGTCCGCGCCCTCGACACCGGCGCGATGATGGCCATCGCGTTCACGATGCATCGCGACGAACGGCTGGCGGTCGCATCCTACCTGGGGACAACCGAGGTCGTGGCCGGACCGCCGGCCAGCGCGTTCTGTGCTGACCGAACCATTCGCCTGAGGAGCCCTCAGGCTGGAGGATGGAATGGGTGGAGCCCCGGTACCAACAACGCGCGGTTCCAGCCGCCGGGGGTGGCCGGGCTCAGCATCGATCAGGTCAAGAACCTCAAGCTGAAGTGGGCGTTCGGCTTCGAGGGCGATGCGTCCGCGTTCGCGCCGCCCACCGTGCTCGACGGGCATCTGTTCGTCGGCAGCGCCGGCGGCGTCGTGCACGCGATGCGCGCCGACAGGGGATGTCTCAAGTGGGTCTTCCAGGCGAACGGGCCCGTGCGAGCGGCCCTGCTCGCCGTGCCGCTCAACGGGAAGCAGGCGCTGCTCTTCGGCGACATGACCGGCTGGTTCTACGCCGTCGACGCCGAAACGGGGACGCTGCTCTGGAAGGTCCAGATCGAGACGCACGACTCGACGCGCCTGACGGCCGCGGCCACCGCGCACGAGGGCGTCGTCTACATCCCGGTGGCCTCGTGGGAGGAAACGCGGTCAAGCGATCCTGAGTACGCCTGTTGCACATTCAGGGGCAGCGTCGTAGCACTGCGGGCCAGCGACGGTACTGAGGTGTGGAAGACCTACATGGTGGACGTGCCCAAGGCAAACGGCACGAACGATCGTGGGACACCGCGCCTGGGCCCGTCGGGTATCGGCATCTGGGCGACGCCAACACTGGATGCGAAGCGCAATCGGCTCTACGTGACGACCGGCGACAACTATTCGTCGCCCGCCACATCGCTCAGCGACGCCGTCGTGGCGCTGGACCTCGGGTCCGGGCGCGTGGTGTGGTCGCAGCAGGTGACGAAGGGGGATGCCTACAACTCGGCGTGCGGAACGGGCGGGACGAATTGCCCGGCGGAGAAGGGTCCGGACTTCGATTTCGGCTCGCCGGCGATCCTGACGACGCTACCGGATGGACGTGACGTGCTCATCGCCGGCCAGAAGTCCGGCATCGTCTACGCTTTCGACCCGGAGAACGATGGCCGGGTGCTCTGGGAGGCGCGTGTCGGCAAGGGCGGCACGAATGGCGGCGTCCAGTGGGGGATGTCGTCCGACGGCCGGAACGTGTACGCGGCCGTGTCCGACGTCGGTCGGGCACGCCAGAATAGTCCCCTCGATCCCCGGCGCTATACGTTGGACCCGGAGGCTGGCGGCGGTGTGACCGCGCTTCGCGTGGCGGACGGAAGCCGTCAGTGGTTCGCTCCGCCCGTCCCGTGTCCGCGCAGTGCGCCGTCGGGATGCAGCCCGTCGCAGCCGGCCGCGGTCACCAGTCTCCCGGGTGTCGTGTTCGCGGCCGCCAATGACGGCCACCTGCGGGCTTATTCGACCGACGACGGCCGCACGATCTGGGACTTCGCCACGATGCGTGCGTTCGAGACCGTGAACGGCGTGAAGGCTCAGGGCGGATCGATCGACGGCCCCGGCGCCGTGGTCGTCGACGGGATGGTCTACATCAGCTCGGGCTATCCCAGAAACGGCGGGGTTCCCGGCAACGTCCTGCTGGCGTTCGGACCGTAGCCTGCAACGATGAGCGAGCCTACGTTCGCGCCGATCGCCGGCGGCTGGTTTACGATGGGAACCGAACTGGGCCACGAAGACGAGCGGCCGCCGCATCGCGTCTTTGTCGATCCGTTCGAGCTGGGCATCTATCCAGTCACGCGCGCTGAATACGAACAGTTTGTATCCGACACCGCGCACGAAACGCCCGGCGACTGGTCGCACCAGCCGTTCACACGCGCCGACCTTCCCGTTGTCGGCGTGAGCTGGCAGGATGCCGTCGCGTATTGCGTGTGGCGGTCCGCGCAAGACGGGCGAGCGGTCCGCTTGCCGACCGAGGCGGAGTGGGAATGTGCGGCGCGTGGCCGGCAACAGGCGCTCTACCCCTGGGGTGAGGGCGTGCCCGAATGGATCCCAAACGGCGGACGCGGCCCCTTGGCGGGGCCGTGGCCGGTCACGCTCGGCGAGCCGAACGACTTCGGCATCTTTGGAATGGCCACAAACGTGCATGAGTGGTGCGCCGACTGGCACGACCAGGACTACTACAGCCGATCGCCGGAGCCGAACCCCGCGGGACCTGACCACGGCCGGCGGCGGGCCGCGCGCGGCGGCGCCTGGCGTCACGCGCAGACGTTTTGCCGCGTCACGCTACGCAGCAAGCTCGATCCGTCCTTCCGCTACAACGACTTCGGGTTTCGCCTGGCGCGAAGTCTGGTCGCGGCGTAGCCGGCGCCGAGCCGCCCGCGCTACATCTGATGTCTGGCAGCCTGAAGGGCGAAGAAGACCGCCACGCTTGGTGCGGCGCGGCCCGAGTAACGCGGAGCCAGCTCTCGAGACAGAAGGCTCATCGAGACCGAGCCGCCGATTCCCGGCACCAGTCCCCTCGTCGCCCGCAGGTGGCGAACATACCCCACCTGCACCTTGCCGACAGCGAAAACCGAGGTGGAGTACTCGTGTGCGTGCAAGTGGTGAGCAGGCATGCCTCCTACTTCGCCTCGACCGAATACGGTGTGACGATCCGAGAGCGTGACGCTGCTTTCGAGCAACGCGCCCACGGTCGTTGCATCCAGCACGCCGGCGGACACGATTTCGCGCGCGTGATTGGCCCCGTAGGCCAGGGTTGTCGCCCATATGCCACGAGGTCCGACCGGGACATGGTACAGCGCAGAAACGGTGACGCGCGTCACGGGCTCCTGCGATCGGAAAGGGAAGTTCGTCGTCGCGTCGTGCAGGCGGGCCGCTGAAACCTGCAGCGCCAGTCGGTCGGTTGGCAGGAACGACAACCGCGCGGCAACCGAGTCCAACGCGCCCAAATCCACATCCACACGACTCTGGTCCGGCTCTCGTCCATTGAAGACGGACATCTCGGCCTTCCAGCGCTGATTGTAGACGCCGCCCGTGACGAGGCCGAACGTGACGTGGGTCGAATCCAGCCAGTGATGAGTGACAGAGCGGATCGGGTTGGCCATGGCGGACCGGCGGTGAAGATACGCGGGCGGGCCAAGCGCGGGCTCCCCGGCAACCCCTGCGTAGACCTGCCAGCGCCACGCCCCCGACAAGGCGCGGTCGTAGTCGAGGGCGAGCTCCATGAACAGGTCGTGTGGCTCTTGCCTATCGTGGACAGTGTCGCCATCGCACACCTCGCCGACAGCGAGGAAATTGATGGCACCGCAGCCGGGAACTGTCCAGGGCTCGACACTCAACATCGTGCGAACGCCGAGACGGCCGCCGCCGAGGCGCCGGCGAAGCATGGCCATGCCCCAGTTGATGCTTCCTCCCTGACGGTTGCTGGCCCCGCCGGTTCGGTGGCGATCGCCCGGTTCGTAAAGTCCCTCAACAAACAGCGCGCCGCTCAGCCGTGCGTCCCAGCCGCGCCATGGGCGGTGTGTGCCGTACATGGGCGTGGCCGACGGCTGCCATGCCGTTCCCGACGTGTCGCGGGTGGGCACCAGGAGGGGTGCCGTCACAGCAATGTGCTCGTGCACCTCCGTCGCAGGGGTTGTCGGCGGCTCTTGCCCCAACACGATGACGGGCTGCGAGAGGACCGCGCCAAACGCCGCGAGCATGAACAGACGGTTCACTGCCTTGGTCAGCGAACGATGATGCGTCCGTTGAAGACCGGAGTGTGGTTGCCGTGGTCGTGATAGTCGCAGGCGCGAGCCGTCGCCATCGGCGCCGTTTGCCGACTCTGGCCCGGGAGCAGGAACCCGACCGCGTCGATTTCCCGACAATCGGGTGTGGCCGGATCCGGGCCGCCCGCAATGTCGTGAGGCTGCACGTCGTTGTTGATGAAGGTGACGCGATCGCCGACGGCAACGGTGAACTCTCGGGGGCTCACCCCGCTGGGCAGAATCGTGACGGTTGGCACGACGGGAACCACCGGAGCTAGTGCCCCCACCGGACCGCAGTGATCCAATCGCTTGCCACGGATCGGCAGATGTGATCTAACACCATGCATGAGTGCTCCGACCAAGCGGCCGGCGT
>Ga0307505_10000619_pt1 | contig 37504 bp, 28 predicted proteins | sample 23_S_MG_FD_202183 | JGI IMG/M metagenome (GOLD analysis project Ga0307505, IMG submission 202183) | Soil microbial communities from Populus trichocarpa stands in riparian zone in the Pacific Northwest, United States - 23_S | ecosystem: Environmental > Terrestrial > Soil > Riparian zone > Trees...
GGGCGATGTGGAGCGGTGGGCTTCAGCCCTCCGGGCTCTCGCGAGGCACTTCCCCTCTGCCGTCTCGGCTTGGACGCTGCACGCGGCTCATTCGCGCGAGTGTCGCGAGAGAGTCACCCGGCTTCGGCACACTCATCGCGAGCGCCCGGAGGGCTAAAGCCCACCGCTCCACAGTGGTCATCCCACGTACGAAGCGCGGCCACTCTCAGACGCGGGAGAGGATCTTCTGGGCGTGCGGCAACAGGGCCGCGCCGAGGGCGACTTTGAGGATGTCGGCGAAGACGAAGGGTGCGACGCCAGTCACGTAGGCGGTGCGGGCATCGGTGAGGGCGGCGAGCCATGACCAGCCGCCGAGATAGATCACGCCGAGGGCCAGGAGCATGCCGCTGACGGCGCGGAGCGCATTGCTGCCCCAGCCGCGCTCGGAGATGAAGCCGGCCACCCAGGCCGCGAACGGATACGAGAAGAGATAGCCGGCCGTTGCGCCCGCCAGCCAGGCCGGACCGCCGTGACCTTGTGCGAAGACGGGCAGGCCGCTGAAGCCTTCCAACAAATACAGGGCGGCAGCGGCGGCACCGCGCGTCGAGCCGAGCGCGACGCCGATGAAGATGACCGCCAGGGGCTGGAGGGTGAGCGGAACGGGCGTGAATGGAAGCGGGATGGCGACTTGCGCGGCGAGCGCGATCAGGGCGCTGGCGCCGACCACGAGCAACATGTTCGCCGCCGCCCGGCCACGCACGAGACGATCCAACACGACACTTGGGATGGTCATTGCTTTCTTACTCATCGCTATGCTCACTCATCAAAGGGAAAGATACCATGTGACGATGCGCACCACGATCATTCGCCTCTGCGCCGGACTGCTGCTGGCCGCGCTGGTCACAGCCTGCAGCAAGCCCGAGCCGCTGACGGCGGAGAAGGCGCAGGAGATCATCAGCGGCTACGCCTTCAAGCGCGAGCCGATCTACGCGGAGGTGCCGCAGAAGGTGTGGTGGTCCCCGAAAGCACCGAAGGACGAGTACGACGGAAAAGCCGTGCAGACGCTGCGCAATCTGGAACGCGCCGGACTGGTCACGGTCACCGAGACCGTGACGGCCGACTCCGCGACGTACGTCGCCAAAGTCACCAGGAAAGGCTTCCCGATCCTCGGCACGGCCCCCAGCGCCCGCGGCCCCGTGTACCGCGCCATGATCGCGGAGAAGGTCTACGACGGCCTGCGCGACTTCGTTAGACATCCCAACGAGCCCACGGTCGGACACGCGAAGCTCATCTGGCACTACGACAACCCCACGCCGGTCTATCCATTGTTTGAGACGAAGATCAACAAGCCGCTCGAGACGCCGTTCGCCTCGAACGTGTCGTTCTGGTACGCAAAGCACCAGTGGCGCTTCGAAGTGAACGTGAAGAAAACCGCCAGCAAGTAGCGGACTTTGTGTGGACGGCCATTCGTGTCTATCTGACAGCAACTTCATCTGGAAATCTGTGCAGCGAGCGAAGAAACTCGAACCCGACAACTGACACGACGGGACACTGCTCTGACGGCGTCCGATCAGCCCACAAAGTCCACTGCGTCCACAAAGTCCACACTCAGAGGTTGTGCAGAAATCCGGGCGCTTCCAATCCTGTCATCCTGAGCCGCGTAGACGGCGAAGGATCTCGTGCGAAGAACGACGAGCGTGCGGGTACGAGAAGCGCGGTCTCGTGCAACCTGCGCGGGTTTCGCTTATCGCAGGAGATCCTTCGCGCCCGCCCGCCACCCGCTCAGGATGACAGGCTGGGAAAGCCGTGGATTTCTGCACACTCTTCTCAGCGAGTCATTACCCTCAAGCCCGTCGTTCCCGCGATGATCGCCTCCGTTGCTTCGTGGGGGAAGAAGCCCGTGTCCACGACGCCGGCGTGCTCGCGGATCGTGCGGACCGTCTCCGCGATGTCGATCGCCGGAGGCACGAGCACGTCGAGGATCACGTGGCCTTCGTCCGTGATGCGGGGTGCGCCGTCGCGGAAGCGTTGGACGGGTTGGAGGTCGAGCTCGGCGAAGCGGCGGAGGAGCACGTCGCGGGCGAAGGGCGTGACTTCCACCGGCAGCACGCCCGTTCCCAGGCGCTCCACGATCTTCGATTCGTCGGCGATGACGATGAAGCGGCGGGCTTGCTGCTCCACGATCTTCTCGCGCAGGAGTGCTCCGCCGCGTCCCTTGATGAGCCGGAGCTGCACGTCGATCTCGTCCGCTCCGTCGATGGCCAGATCGAGCGGTGCGACTTCCGCCAGGGCGAACGTGGGTACGCCCTCGGCGCGGGCCTGAGCCTCGGTTTGCTCGGAGGTGCAGGTGCAGCGGATGTCGCGCAACCGTCCCTCGCGCAGAGCTTCACCGAGGAGTCGGACGAACTCCGCGGCGGTCGAGCCGGTGCCGAGTCCCAGGGTCATGCCGGACCGGACGTGCTGCAGTGCGGCGCGGGCCGCTTCGATCTTCAGACTCATGAATGGAGTGTATCCCGCGTGAAGACGCGCTCAGAGTCCGCCGGCGGCGCCGCCGCGGCGGGGATCGGCGACGGCGATCATGCGGCCGTTCTCGAACAGGATGGCGTGGACCTCGCCGATGGCCACTCGCATGGCCACGCCGTGTCCCTTCTCGTTCAGTGCGTCGATGGTCGCTTGCGGTGCGCGGTCCCGCTCGACGACCAATTCGTCCGGAATCGCGGAGTGGTGGTAGCGCGCTGCCGCCACCGCCTCGGGAAGCGACTTGCGGTAGACCACCACGTTGAGAAACACCTGCAGGATCGTGGTGGGAATCGCCGAGCCACCGGAGGTTCCGAGGGCGAGGAACGGCTTGCGATCGCGGAGCACGATGGTGGGCGCGAGCGAGCTGGCCGCCCGCTTGCCCGGCTCGACGTGATTGGGCCGGACCGTGAACGCCGCGTTGGCGTCGTTGAGGAAGAAGCCCAGCGACGGTACGAGAAAACCGCTACCGAAGTCTTCGCCTAGACTCGTGGTGAAGGCGATGACGTTCCCCAGCTTGTCCGCAATGGTGAAGTGCGTCGTGTGCCCGCCTTCGACATTGAGGTCGCTCGGCTCGCCGAGAGAGGCGGTGCCGGCGACGCGATCCCCGATCGTCTTCCGCCATAGCTCCGCGCGCTTGCGGGAGAGCAGGTCGCGATAGGGGATGCGCGTGTTGGCGGGGTCGCCAACATAGCGGTAACGGTCGATGAACGCGCGGCGCTGCGCCTCGATGAGCAGATAGAGCGAGGCCGGCGTCTGGAATCCCTTCGCGGCCAGATCGTCGTCCGCGAGGATGTTCAGCGTCTCGCCGATGACCAGGCCTCCACCGGATGGCGGCGGGACGCTGTAGATCTCATACGCGCCATAGAGCAGCTTGAGCGGCGCGCGCCAGATGGGCTGGTAGTCGCGCAGATCGCGAAAGCCGATCACGCCGCCGGCCGCGCGAGTCTCTTCGACGAGCTTCTTGGCGAGATCACCATCGTAGAGATCGCGCGCACCTTGCTCGGCGATGCGCTGCAGCGTCGTGGCAAGCTCGGGTGGCGGGAGGACCTTGGGAAACTCGAGGTTGCGGTTCTTCTTCGCCAGTGCGATGTCCGCCTCGAGCTCGGCGTCTTCGCGAGGGCCGTCGCGTGCGAGCAGCAACGCCGGCGTGACGAGCTCCTTCCAGGGCCGCGAGCCGAAGCGCTCGTGCAGCGCGTGCAGGCCGGCCAAGGTGCCCGGTACCCCTGCGGCTGCGGCGCCGTTCCGCGTGTCGATCGTGGCACCGCGCGGCGCGGTCTCGCGGAAGTCGAGCACCCAGATGCCCCGCGTTTCCGCGTCGAAGTAGAGCAGGAAGCCGCCTCCGCCCAGACTCCCGGACTGGGGACGGACGACCGCCAGCGCGAGGGCCACGGTCACCGCGGCATCAGCGGCATTGCCGTCGCGCTGGATCGTGCCCAGGCCCGCTTTGGTGGCCAGGGGATGGGCCGTGGTGAGTGCTGCTCTCTTGGCCGTGATGGAACCGCCCGCAAAGGCCTGCGGTGCGAGGAGACAGACAGTTGCGAGGAGACAGACGGTGGCGAGGAGACAGACCGCCGCGACGCGCGCGGCGTGCGTCACTTGCGCGCCCTCCGCCCCGCGGCGCGCGGCGTGCGGTTCCGGTCGTAAATGATCTTGAGCCCCTTGAGCGTGAGCTCGGGATCGACGTCGTCGATGTGCTCGCTCTCTTCCGCGAAGAGCGTCGCCAATCCGCCGGTGGCCACGACGCGCTTGAGCTCGGGCACTTCGCGCTTGATGCGCGAGAGGATTCCGTCGACCAGGCCGAGGTAGCCGAAGTAGATGCCCGATTGCATGTTGACTACGGTGTTCGTGCCGATGACGCGATCGGGACGGCGCACGTCGACGCGGGGAAGGCGGGCCGCGCGCGCGAACAGTGCTTCCGCGGAGATGTTCAGTCCGGGAGCGATCACGCCGCCGACGAACTCCGCATTCTCGGTGACCACGTCGAAGGTGGTGGCCGTGCCGAAGTCGACGATGACGGTCGGCCCACCGTAGCGCGCATGCGCGGCTGCGCAGTTCACGATGCGATCCGCACCCACTTCGAGTGGGTTGTCGACGTGGATGGCGATGCCCGTCTTGATGCCGGGCTCGACGAACAACGGCTCGATGCCGAAGTACTTGTTGATCATGAACGTCATGGCCCCGTTCAGCGGTGGGACCACCGAGGCCACGATCGCGCCCTCGAGGTTCTGGTGCAGCGCATCGCCAACGAGCTGGCGCGCGAGAATGCCGTATTCATCCGCGGTCCTCTCGCGTGCAGTGGCCAGTCGCCACGAATTCATCAGCTCGTTGTCCTGATAGACGCCCAGGACGATGTTCGTGTTGCCGAGATCGACGACCAGCAAGTTCGCGGACACGGTGCGATGGTAACAGTTGCGTGGTGGACTGCCGTCACTGTCACTCGCTACAGCGCCCCGGAGGAAATGTCTGGTCGGTTGGGTTGTCGGTTGTCGGTGATCGGTTGTCTGCGCCCGATCGCGCCGTGGAAGGATCACCTCCCAACTGAGAACCGACAACTGACAACAGCGTCGCGCGGACACTCTCTTAGGGGAAGCTGGCGGAGATCACGGGCCGAGGATGAGATCGCCTGCGCTCACGGCGAGGGGTCCGTCGCTCGTGTCCAGGACGGCGCGTCCGTGCTCGTCGATGTGGGACCAGCGGCCGGAAACCGTTCGCTCCGCGAGCACGCACTGGATGGGATCGCCAGGCTGGTGGACGCAGAGGGAGCGCCAGGAGGTGAGCACCTCGTCGCGGTCGAAGGGACGGGAGAGGTGCTCGTCGAAGTGCTCGATGAAGGCACGGGTGGCGATCTCGATGCCGCCGAAATCACGCTCCGTCAACTCCCGGATGGACACCGCGTTCGGACGTGCAGCGTCCTGCACGGGCTCCACATTCACGCCGATGCCGATCAAGAGGTAGGCCCGGTCTTCGAGCAATCGCGCCTCGATCAGAATGCCGGCGATCTTGCGGCCGGACACGAGCACGTCATTCGGCCACTTGATCCGCGCGTCGATGGCGTACGTCTCGCGCAGATACGAGGCCACCGCGTTGGCCATGGCCAGAGGCAGGACCTGCAGCTCGCTGGCGGGCCGGGTGAGGAGCGTGGTCGCGTAGATTCCCTTGCCGGCCGGCGACGACCAACTGCGGTCGTTCCGGCCCCGCCCCGCGAACTGCTCGCCGGCGAGGATCATCGCCTGCGGGAGGGAGAGCTCATTCTCGATGCACTCGCCCACGATCCGCCGGGCGATGAGGTTCGTCGAAGCCACGCGCGGAATGGCCGCGATGGACTCGATCACTCTCAGGCTGCGGACGATGGCGGTGTCGATCACTGGTTCTGCTGAAGCTTCTCCAGTCTAGCGCGAACCTCTGCCTGGCGGGCCTGCGCGCCTGCCACAATGTGCGGGGGTGCGTTGCTGGTGAACTGTTCGTTGGCCAGCTTGGTGTCGAGACTGGCCAGCTCTTTCTCACTCTTCTCGATCTCGCGACGAACCCGGTCGAGCTGCTCCTGGGAGATCTCCTTCTCGGGAAACTCGATGGCGATGTGGAAGGTTTCCACGATGTCGTGGTGAGCTCCTTCCGGAGCCTCGCCCTTCACGGAGACCTCCGTCAAACGCGCGAGATCGATCAGCAGGTAGGCGTTCTCGCGGAAGAAGTTCGTGTCGCGCGCATCACTGCCGCGGACGGTGAGACGGAAGCGATCCTTGGGCGTGAAGCCGCGCTCCGCGCGCACGTTGCGCACGTTCGTGATGATGGCCTTGGCCGCGCTCATCAGCCGTTCCGCGTCCGGATCTTCGAGCACGTCCTCCGGGATCGGATAGGGCGCGATCATGATCGAGGGCTCCACGCCGCGCAGCTTCTGCCAGATCTCTTCGGTGACGAAAGGCATGAACGGATGGAGCAGGCGCAGGGAGCGGTCCAGCACTTCCAGGAGCACGCGACGGGCAAGTTTGCGGTCGTCGTCCGAGCCGTGCCGGCCGAGCAGGACCGGCTTGGCCATCTCGATGTACCAGTCACAGAACTCGTGCCAGAAGAACTGGTAGATCGCGTTGGCCGCCTCGTCGAATCGGAACACGGAGAGTTGCTGGTTCACCTGGGCGGTGACGGCGTTGAGACGGGAGAGAATCCAGCGCTCGACGGTGCGCAAACGATCGCGGTCGATCGATTCGGCATCCTCGAGGTCGACATCGATGTGCATCAACGCGAAGCGCGACGCGTTCCAGATCTTGTTCACGAACGCCGAATAGCCCGCGATGCGCGACTTTCCGAGCGGAATGTCCCGGCCGGACGTGGCCACGGCCAGCGTGAAGCGGAGCGCGTCCGCGCCCACTTCGTTCACCACGTCCAGCGGATCGATCACGTTGCCGGTGGTCTTGGACATCTTCCGGCCCTGTTCGTCGCGCACGAGGCCGTTGAGGAAGACTTGGCTGAACGGAGCATTGCCGGTGAAGTGCAGACCCAGCATGATCATGCGCGCCACCCAGAAGAAGAGGATGTCGAAGCCGGTGATGAGTGTGTTGGTCGGATAGAAGACGTTGAGGTCCGGCGTCTCGTCCGGCCAGCCCAGCGTCGAGAACGGCCAGAGCCCGGAGGAGAACCAGGTGTCGAGGACGTCCGTCTCCTGCGTCACCGCGGCACCGCACTGCGGGCACGTGGTGGGGTCGTCCATCGATACGGTGGTGTGGCCGTTGGGACAGTGGAACGCGGGGATGCGATGTCCCCACCAGAGCTGGCGGGAGATCGTCCAGTCGTGGATGTTCTCCATCCAGTTGAAGTACGTCGACTCCCACGCCTGCGGCGTGATGGTGATCGTGCCGTTCTTCACCGCTTCGATGGCGGGCTTGGCCAGTGGCTCGATGCGCACGAACCATTGCAGCGAGACCATCGGCTCGATGTCCGTCTCGCACTTGCCGTGCACTCCGACGTTGTGGACGTGTTCTTCCACTTTGCCGAGCAGTCCCTTTTCGGTGAGCAACTCCACCACGCGCTTGCGCGCTTCGAAGCGATCGATTCCTTTGAAGTCCGCACCGGCCGCGGCGGACATCCGTCCGTCCTCGCCGATCACTTGGAGCTGGGGCAAGTCGTGGCGTTTCCCGGTCTCGTAGTCGTTCTTGTCGTGCGAAGGCGTGACCTTGACCACGCCCGTGCCGAACTGCGGATCGACGAGGATGGCGTCTGCGATGATGGGGACGAGGCGGTTGGCAATGGGCAGGATGGCACTGCGGCCGATGAGATCGCGGTAGCGGGGATCGTCCGGGTGGACGGCCAACGCCGTGTCGCCGAGCATCGTCTCCGGACGAGTCGTGGCGATGGTGACGCGGCGATCCGTGACCGTACCGTCCGGCCCGGCGATGGGATAGTCGACGTGATAGAGCTTGCCGGCGCGTTCGCGGAACTCCACTTCCACATCCGAGATGGCCGTGAGGCAGCGCGGGCACCAGTTCACCATGGCGATGCCGCGGTAGATCAGGCCGTCCTCGTAGAGCTTCACGAAGACGTGGCGCACGGCGCGCGACAAGCCTTCGTCGAGCGTGAAGCGCTCGCGCGTCCAGTCACAGGAAGCGCCGAGGCGCGTGAGTTGGTCTTTGATCTCGGTGGAGTGCTGCTCTTTCCATTGCCAGATCCGCTCGACGAACTTCTCGCGGCCAAGGTCGAAGCGGGTCAGGCCCTCGTTGGCGATTTGCTTCTCGACCACCATCTGCGTGGCGATGCCGGCATGGTCCGTTCCCGGAAGCCAGAGCGTGTTGAAGCCCGACATGCGCTTCCACCGCACGATGATGTCCTGCAGCGTGTTGACCAGCGCGTGCCCGATGTGCAGGCGGCCGGTGACGTTCGGAGGGGGGATGACGATGGAGAACTTCGGCCGCTCGCGATCGACGACCGGGGTGAAGTACCCGGCGGCCTCCCACGCGGCGTACAGGCGCTGCTCGAAGGTGGAGGGGTCGTATCGAGTCGCGAGCTCTTCTCTCATCGGAGTGACTGAAACGGGGAGCGCATGATAGCAGCGCGTTTGATGACGGTTGGTCGTGGTGGCTGGGACGAATGGGACGAATGGAGTTTAGGCGAATTTCGTCCCATAGGTCGCATAGGTCCCATTCGTCCCATAGGTCCCATCACCCACGATCCGAGAATGCGGCGCGCCAGGCAACTGTTGCGCTCCACCCGAATGGTGCGCACTTCATCGATCCTCGTTCTCGCTCTGGCACTGACCCTTTCGTCGGGGTGCGGGAAAGAGCGTGCCGTGTCCGGTGGCGCCGAGGACTCGCCGGTCATCATCATCTCCATTGATACGCTTCGGGCGGATCACTTGCCGGTCTACGGCGCCACCGGCCTCGAGACTCCGAACATTGACGCGCTCGCGAAAGACGGCATCGTCTACGAGAACGCTTACTCCCACGTGCCGTTGACGCTGCCGTCCCATGTGAGCATGCTCAGTGGCCTGCTGCCTTCGGAGTCGGGCGTGCGCAACAACCTCGGCTATCGCTTCGACAGCGCAGCCGCACCGTCCATCCCCACGCTGCTGAAGGGGAAGGGCTACGCGACGGGCGCCGCGGTCTCCGCGTATGTCCTGCGCAGCGCCACCGGCCTCGGGGCCGCGTTCGATCAGTACGACGACCAGATGGATCGCTCGTCCGAAGGCGCGACGATGGGCGAAGTGCAGCGCACCGGCAAAGAGACGGTGGCCGCGGCCATCCAATGGGTCAACGCCAAGGGCAATCAGCCGTTCTTCTACATGCTGCACCTCTTCGAGCCGCACGCTCCCTATGTGCCGCCGGAGCCGTTTCGTACGCGCTACGCCTCGGCGCCTTACGACGGTGAGATCGCTGCGTCGGACGCCGATGTCGGGCAGTTCCTCGACGCGTTGAAGAGCAGCGGCGTGTATGACCGTGCCACCATCCTGCTCGTTTCGGATCACGGAGAAGGCCTCGGGGATCACGGGGAAGCGCAGCACGGGATCTTCCTCTATCGCGAGGCCATCCACGTTCCGCTGATCCTCAAGCTTCCCAAGGGAGAGCTGAGCGGCAAGCGGGTCAAGACGCCCGTGCAGCTCACGGACATCCTGCCCACGATCGCGGCCCTCACCGGCTTCGCAGTGCCGCCGAAGGCCAAGGGCCGCTCGCTGGTGGAGATCGCTCGAGATGACGCGCCGCCGGCACGGCGCATCTTCAGCGAGACGATGTACCCGCGCATTCATCTCGGCTGGAGCGATCTGGCCTCGCTCGTCGATGCGACGCATCACTACATCGACGCGCCGCGTCCGGAGTTGTTCGACCTGGCGAGGGATCCCGGCGAGAAACAGAACGTGCTCGCGGACAATCGTCGCGTCTATGCGTCGATGCGCAGCGAAGTGCAGACGCACGATCGCACACTGACCGCTCCGGCGAATGTCGATCCCGAGGAGGCCGCGAAGCTGGCCGCACTCGGCTACCTGGGCTCGTCGAGCAACGCGTCCGCGGATGCGGCTCTGCCGGATCCAAAGGATGGGATTCGCGATCTCGAGCGCACGGGCGAGGCGAGCGCCCTGGTCAATCAGGGCAAGTACGCGGAGGCCGTCACGATTCTTCGCGACGTGCTTGCGAACAACGGCGCGTATGCGGACGCCTGGACGCTGCTCGCGAAGGCGTTGGATCGTCTGGGCCGCACCGAGGAAGCGATCGAGGCGTACAAGAAGACGATGAGCGTCGCGCCGATGCTGGCGCCCGGAACGGCCATGTCCATGGCGGAGCTGTTCATGCGCGCCGGCCGATTCGACGAATCCATTCGCCACGCGGAGCTCGCCCTGAGCGCGCATCCCGCCGCCGCGCGCATGGCCATTGCGCAGGCATATCTCGCCAAGAAGGACTTCGGCGCGGCGGAACGAGAGAGCCGGTCGCTGCTGGACGATCCCGCGAAGCGCAACGACGCGGCGGTGCTCATCGCGCAGGTGCGGATCGCCGAGCGACGGCTTCCCGAGGCCATGGCGCTGCTCGATGAGGTGCGGAGCCGGACGACCAATGCTTCCCAGACCGTGCCGCCCAACTTTTGGTTTGCGCGCGGCGACGCGCTGGCGCGCATGAATCGCGTTCCGGAGGCGGAGCAGGCGTTCGTCACCGAAGTGGGTCTCTATCCCCGAAACCGCGAAGCGTACGTGCGCATGGCGGTCATCCAGACGCTCACCGGCCGGGAGGCCGAGGCGCGCAGGACGTTCGATGCGATGCTCCGCGCGAACCCCGAGCCCTCCAGCCGGGCGTTGATCGACGAGACTTTCCGCACCCTCAGGCGGCAAGGCGGTTCGGGCGCAACGTCGCGCTGAGCGCTTCCGAGGGTCTGGAGTCTGGAGTCTGGACCTTCTTGAGCCGCCGCATGGGCCCTGGAGCTTTGGCTCGATAGCGCTCAGAATGCCCAACCTTCAGTCCCACGCCTGAAGGCGTCGGGCTACTCTCTTTCTCTCTCGTACCGCTACGCGGCATCAGCTCCGCGTCGCGCCGAGAGGTTGTGCAGAAATCCGCGGCCTACCAACCTGTCATCCTGAGCGGGCGGCGGGTGGGCTGCGAAGGATCTCCTGCGGTAAGCGAAACCGCGCAGGTTGGACGAGAGTGCGGTTCTTGTGCTCGCACGGTCGTCGTTCTTTGCACGAGATCCTTCGCGCTCCACCCACCTCCCGCTCAGGATGACAGGAATAGGGAAGCGCCGCTGATTTCTGCACAACCGCTGAGCCGGCGGGCCGGCAGCGCGCCCTCGTGCCGGAACAGGAGCTCGCCGTTCCGGCGTTAGGGCGTGGCGATGGCTCGAACCCGTCTTCCGCTCTTCCTCCTGCTCGTCGCGTCCTTTCTTTCTTGCGGGAAAGGGCTGAAGGAGACCGTCCAGCCGTCCGAGGTGCCGGTCTTCATCATCTCGATCGACACCCTGCGCGCGGACCGCTTGCCTGCGTACGGATACGGCAAGGGCTCCACTCCCGCGCTCGACGGCTTCCGGCGCGACGCCATCCTCTTCCGCAACGCGTACGCGCAGGTTCCTCTCACTCTGCCCTCCCACGCGTCGCTGTTCACGGGGCAACTGCCGTACGTTCACGGCGTTCGCAACAACCTCGGCTATGCGCTCGACGCGAAGCACTCGACGCTTGCGTCCATTTTGAAAGCAAACGGTTACCAAACGGGTGCGGCCGTCTCGTCTTTCGTCCTGCGAAAGGAGACCGGCATCGCGGCCGGATTCGACTTCTTCGACGACTTCATGACCCATTCGCCGCTGGAATCCGCGACTTCCTGGCAGCGTGATGGCGATCTCTCCCGCGAGGCTCTGGCGACCTGGATTCGTTCTGTGGCTGGATCAAGAGTGTTCGGATTCCTTCACCTCTACGAGCCCCACAGCCCCTACACACCTCCGGCCGCGTTCGCGGCCGGTGCTGATCCATACGACGGCGAGATCTCGTACGCGGACGCCATCACCGGAAAGTTCCTCGAGGAGTTGAAGCAGCGAGGACTCTACGACTCCGCGCTGATCGTCGTGCTCTCCGACCATGGCGAAGCGTTGGGAGATCACGGAGAGAAAGAGCACGGCATCTTTCTCTACCGCGAATCGATCCAGGTTCCCCTGCTCGTCAAGTTGCCGGGGCAGCAGCGGCGAGGAGAGTCCGTCGACCGGCCGGTAGCACTCACCGACGTATTGCCGACCGTGCTCGAGGTCACGGGATTGCCGGGTCGGGAAGGCGTCAGCCTCACGTCCACTGGCCCTGCCGGAGAACGCCACGTTTACAGCGAGAGCTACTACCCGCGCCTCCAGTATGGATGGAGCGAGCTCCGCTCGATGGTGGGATCGACGCTTCATTTCATCGACGCGCCGCGCGTCGAGATGTACCGGCACGCAACCGATCCCGCGGAGTTGAAGAACGTCGCGGAGGAGAGCCGGCGCGAGGTTGCGGCGTTCCGGCAGGAGCTTCGCGCGATCGACGCTGCGCATCCATTCGAGGAGCCCCGCATTGCCGATCCGGAGGATGCGAAGAAGCTCGCGGCCCTCGGCTATGTGGGCTCGACCGCGTCCGCGACGGGACCCCTGCCTGATCCGAAAGACAAGCTCGAAGTGCTTCGCACCTTCGGCTCGGCGAACGATCACTTCCGCATGGGCCGCTACGCGGAGGCCGCCGCCGAGATGGAAGGCGTCATGCGCGACAACCCGGACTTCATCAGCGGATGGGGTGTATTGGCGCAGTCCTACCGGAAGCTCGGGCGGCAGGAGCTCGCGCTGAAAACGCTGCGAACGCAGATGAATCACTCGCCCGGAAACGCGCAGGTGGCGCTGGCCATCGCGGACCTTCTGATGGAAATGAAGCGCTACAGGGAAGCGCGGGAGCACGCTCTGCTCGCGGAGAAGAGCGGCGGCGCGTTCGTTCACGAGACCCTGGCCATGATCGCGCTCGCGGAGAACGATCTGGAGGCAGCCGACCGGGAAGCGTCGGCGAGCCTGCAGCAGGAGCCGGATCGGATCCAGGCGATCATGCTCCAGTCTCAGATCCGCAGATCCCAGGAGCGTTTTCAAGACGAGCTGGCACTGCTCGAGCGCGCCAAGGACGTCGTGCAACGCCGCCACCTGGCACCCATCCGGGACCTCGCCCTGCGACGGGGCGACGCACTGCTCCGAGCCCAGCGGGTGCCCGAGGCGGAACAGTCCTTTCGGGAGGAGACCGTGGCGTTCCCGGCGAACCTCCACGCCTGGGCCAACCTGGCGCTGGTCGTGGCGGCACAGGGTCGAAGGGAGGAGGCGCGCGCGATCGTCGACGAGGCCATTCGGCGGAATCCGGGCCGGGAAGCGATCAAGCTGGGACTCGAAGTGTTGCAAACGATCGGTGACGGGCAGGGAGTGCGGGAGCATCGGACCCGTCACGGGCTGTGAGCGGACCCGGCCTCGGGGCGAGTTTCCGGCCTGATTCCGGATTCACACAAAAATCCGGATTGGTTTCTTCAATTGCTTGAAGTATCCTTCCCTCCCCATTTCGCAAAACCTCGTCAAATCAATCACTTGACCGGTTTTCAGATGCGGCGTGTGACATGCTCCTGGGCTGCTGAGCAGTTCCAAGAGTCGTTTCGTTTTCAGGTTCACAGTCATCAAGAGGAGGATGAATGCAGTTCGTTAAGAGATGTTTCGTAACAATGGCGGCTTTGCTGCTCGTCGCCGTCCCGATGTTTGCTCAGACGTTGGGCAACCTCACGGGCACGGTCTCGTTCGACGGCGCTCCGCTCCCCGGTGCCACGGTGACGATCTCGTCGCCCGCACTCCAGGGAACGCGCACCGCGATCACCGACGTCAACGGCAACTACAACATCGCGGCACTTCCACCCGGCGAGTATCAGGTTGCATTCTCGATGGAGAGCATGCAGGGATCGACGGTTCCTGCCCGCGTCACCCTCGGCGGCACCGCGCGCGCGGACGCGTCGATGCGGCTGAGCGCGGTCGCTGAGTCCATCACCGTCACGGCGGCGGCTCCGGCCGTCCTCGAGACGACGGAAGTGCAGACCAACATCCAGTCGGACCTCATTGAGGACCTGCCGATTGGTCGCACGATCCAGGCGACGATCACCCTCGCGCCTGGTGTCACCACCAACGGCCCGGGCGGACAGCTCGTCGTCGGCGGCGGCTACGCTTACGACACGCTGTACGTCGTCAACGGCGCCGTGACCAACGAGAACGTTCGTGGCCAGACGGATGACCTCTTCATCGAAGACGCCATCCAGGAAACGACCGTCATGACCGGCGCAGTTTCGGCCGAGTACGGCCGTTTCACCGGCGGCGTGGTCTCCGCGATCACCAAGTCGGGCGGCAACGAGTTTTCGGGCAGCCTTCGTGACTCTCTGACCAACCCGTCCTGGGACGAGACCACCGAGTTCGGCGAGAACCAGCAGGACAGCACGCTGAACGAGATCTACGAAGGAACCCTTGGTGGCCGGATCATCCGCGACCGCCTGTGGTTCTTCGGCGCCGGCCGTAAGGCGGAGACCAGCGCGCCTGGCTTCTTCATCGACGGTGGCGGCCTTGCCGATGTCGGACTGACCCCGGTTGCGCGCCCCACGACGGTCATCAAGGACGACCGTTACGAGGCCAAGCTCACCGGCCAGATCACCCCGGAGCACACCCTCGTCGGTTCCTACCTCAGCTACAAGGTCAACCAGACCCCACACTGCGCGTTCGGTTGCTGGGACATCAACACGATGGACCTGGACGGACGTGACCTGCCGCGCGAGATGTGGACTGCGCACTACAACGGCATCATCACCAACCAGTTCCTGGTCGAAGTCGGCTACTCGACCCGCGACCTGAAGTTCCAGGGCAGCGGCGGCAACCACGTCACCACGAACTTCAACGACCCGCGCGACATCGCCCTCGGCACCTGGGCGTACGACTACACCGTCGCCGGCGGCGCCTGGGGCGCCCCGATCTTCTGCGGCGTTTGCGATGTCGAGTCCCGCGAGAACGAGAACTACAACCTCAAGGGCACGTACTACCTGGCCACGAAGAGCCTCGGCACCCACAACATCGTTGCGGGTTACGAGAACTTCGCGGAGTCGCGTTTCGCGAACAACTACCAGTCGGGTAGCAATTTCGACGTTTACGTCTACACGACCGCTCCTCAGTTCGAGGCCAACGGCACGTTCCGCCCGATCATCGACACGGGCGACGTCCTGCGCTGGGTTCCGATCCAGACCCTGTCTCAGGGTTCGGATTTCGTGACCTCGTCCCTCTACCTCAACGACAAGTGGGACTTCAACAACCGTTGGAGCTTCAACCTGGGCGTTCGCTACGACGCCAACGACGGCAAGGACAGCGCCGGCAACCCGATCTCGGACGACAGCAACATCAGTCCGCGTCTCGGCATGACCTACGACATCCTCGGCAACGGCCGCTTCCGCGCCAATGCCACCTACTCCAAGTACGTCTCCCGCATTCAGGAGACGATTGGTGGCGCCGCCGGCGGTGGTAACCCCAGCTACTTCTTCTACTACTACGATGGCGGACAGATCGGTGGCGTCGGATCCGGTCTCGACTCCTTCGGCGTTCTCGAAGAGCTCTTCAAGTGGTTCCTCAGCCCGGCCATCGGTGGTACGACCAACACCTCCCACTTGGTGGGCGTGACCATTCCTGGCCTCAATACCCGCTTCGACGGATCGCTCAAGTCGCCCAACGTCGACGAGTTCACCCTCGGCATCGGTACGCAGATCGGCACCAACGGCTTCCTGCGTCTCGACTACGTCGACCGTACCTGGAATGACTTCTACACCGTCAGCACCGCTCCGAACGATCAGGTCCAGAACCCGATCCTCACGAGCGAGTTCCTCGACGTGAAGACCACCAGCAACACCAACGACATCGAGCGCACCTACCAGGCGTTCCAGTTGCAGGGCGGATATCGCCTCCTTCGCCGCGTCAACCTCGGCCTCTCGTACACCTATTCGGAAGCGAAGGGTAACGAGATCGGCGAGACCTTCGGCGGTGGCCCGGGCGCCTCGGTTCCCAACTCGTACCGCGAGTACAAGGCCTTCGCGCAGAACAATCCGTCTGGATTCCTGCCGAACGACCAGACCCATCGCGCGCGCATCTGGGCTTCCTACGACCAGGCGCTCGGCTTCCTCGGCAACCTGAACATCAGCGTTCTCGAGCGCTTCGACTCCGGTACCCCGTACTCGGCGTCGGCCGCGGTCAATGTCAGCTCGTTCGTCACCAACCCCGGCTACGCGACTCCTCCGTCGACCTCCACGTACTTCTTCAGCGAGCGTGGAGCGTTCCGTACGGAAGATGTCACCGCCACCGACTTGGCCCTGAACTGGACCATCCCGGTCTCCAAGGTGAGCTTCTTCGCCCAGGGCGAGATCATCAACCTGTTCAACGAGCAGGCGAACGTCGCGCCGAGCACCGGCATCCGCACGTTCAACAGCGTTGCCCAGGGTCGTTTCAACCCCTTCACCGAGACCCCGACCGAGTGCCCGCGCGGCCAGACGACGGCGCAATGCGTCGCCGCTGGACATGACTGGCAGAAGACGACCTTCGGTGACCCGACGGGCGCAGCTTCTTACCAGCTCCCGTTCACCTATCGCGTTTCTCTCGGTCTCCGCTTCTAAGCTTCACGTCGTACCGTTGTATAGAAGGCCCCGGCGCAAGCCGGGGCCTTTTCGTTGTACCCGGAGAATTCGCGCAACGCCTCTCCTTGTTGACCGGTTTCCGATGACTGTTCCCATGGCAACGTTCCCGGCGAGGCTCCGACTGGCGGCTCTCTGCGCCGCCGCGGCTCTCGGAATTGCAGGATGCGGCCGCGAGAAGGTCATGGGTCGGGGCGACTTCCGTGGAGCTCCGGTGATCGTGATCTCCATCGACACGCTGCGCTCGGACCGCCTCCCCGCATACGGCTACGCGAACGGCAGCACTCCCGCGATCGATGCCCTCGCAGAAGACGGGATTCTCTTCGAGCGCGCCTATTCGAACGTCCCGCTCACGCTGCCCTCGCACGTCTCGATCCTGACCGGTCTCCTCCCGCCCGCGCACGGTGTTCGCAACAACCTCGGTTATCGCTACGATGCGAAGAAGCATCCGCCGATCACTGCGGCGCTGCGTTCGGCGGGCTACCAGTCGGCGGCCATGATCTCCTCCTACGTGCTCCGCGGGAACTCCGGACTCACGGATGCTTTCGACTTCTACGACGACGCGATCGCATCTGAGGCGAATGTGGCGCAGGGCCGGTTGCAGCGCTCTGGTTTGGCCACGTTGGAGGTGACGAAGACGTGGCTCGATCAAAACCACGACCGCCCGTTCTTCCTGATGTTCCACATCTATGAGCCACATGGACCGTACGAAGCACCGGAGCCATTTCGAAGTCGTGTGCGTGAGCCCTATGACGCGGAGATCGCGGCGTCGGACGACGTTGTCGGGAAACTCGTCGCCCACTTGAAAGAGAAGGGTCTTTACGACAAGGCGCTGGTGATCCTCCTCTCCGATCACGGTGAGGGGCTTGGCGACCACGGAGAAGATGAGCACGGGGTGTTCCTCTACCGGGAGGCCCTGCAGATTCCCTTGATCGTCAAGTTGCCGGGCTCGTCGCGAAAAGGCGAGCGTGTCCAGTCGCCGGCGGAGTTGATCGACATCGCACCGACGATCGCCTATGCGACGGGCGTCGACGTGCCCGAGGGGGCGGGCGGCGTCAATCTGCTCGACGCGAAGGCGCTCGCGGCTCCTCGAGCCATCTATGCCGAGACTCTCTATCCGCGCATTCACCTCGGTTGGAGTGAGCTGCGATCGGTCATCTCCGGACAGCATCACTACATCGAAGCTCCGAGGCCGGAGCTCTTCGATCTCGCCGCCGATCCTGCGGAGAGGCACAACATCATCAGTGACCAGCGCCGGATCTTTGCGTCGCTGCGCGAAGGGCTGGCCGCATTCGGGAAGAGTGTCGAGGCGCCGTCCGCGGTGGACGCCGAGGAAGCGGCCAAGCTCGAGGCACTCGGATACCTCGGCTCCGTCAAGAGCGCTGAGGGTCCGCTGCCCGATCCCAAAGATCACATCGCCGACTACGGGATCCTGCAGCAGGCCAATCGTCTATCGGTGGAAGGACGCCCGAAAGAGGCAGTCGCCGCGCTCCGAGGACTCCTGGCCAGGAATTCGAGATTCGCGGACGCCTGGGCCAAGCTTGGAAGCGTCTACGAGACGATGGGCCAGGACGAAGACGCCATTCGCGCCTACGGGGAAGGTATCCGCGCTTCACCGGTATCCTCCGCGGAGTTCGCGTTGTCGTTGACCGGCGTTTTCCTCCGCAGGAACCGTCTGGACGAAGCCAGAAAGCACGCCGAGCTGGCGCTGGAGCGAAACCCGGCGGCCGCTCACCAGTTCCTGGCCAGGATCGACCTTCAGTCAGGAAAGCTGGCGGATGCGGAGCGCCACGCGAACGCGGCCATGGTCGACGAAGCGGCGAAGCCACGAGCCATGGTCACGCTCGCGCAGATTCGGGCGGCGCAGGGACGCATGGACGAAGCGGTGCGGATGCTGGAGAAGACGCGGGACGACGTGCGCGCTCGCGGGATGCGCGTCGAGCATCTCGAGCTCGCACTCGGAGATCTCTATGCAAAGATGAATCGGCTCTCAGAGGCGGAACAAGCCTTCCGCAATGAGATCGCGATGTTTCCCGCGAATCTGACCGCGTACTCGAGTCTCGGAGTCGTGCTCGTGGTGCAACAGAAATTCGATCAGATCGATCCGGTCTTCGCGGCGATGGCTCAACGAAACCCCAACCGGCAGGCCTATCTCGTCGCCGCGCAGACCTACGAGGTGTTGGGCGATACGCGTACGGCCGCTCGATGGCGTGGGAAGGCGGAGGCGCCATGATTCTTGGGATCGAAACGTCTTGCGATGAGACCGCCGTTGCCCTGCTGGAGCAGGACGGCACGGTGCGAGTGAACCTCATCGCCTCGCAGATCGCGCGACATCAACCCTTCGGCGGCGTGGTGCCCGAGATCGCCTCGCGAGAGCACCTGCAGCATCTCTTCCCCCTCGTGCAGCGTGCGCTCGACGAAGCCGGAACCGATTGGGAGCAGATCGGATCGATCGCCGTCACCGCCGGTCCTGGACTCATCGGAGCACTGCTCGTGGGTGTGGCCGGCGCACAGGGATTGGCGTACGGACTCGGCATTCCTCTCGTCCCGGTCAATCATCTGGAAGGGCACATCTACTCTCCCTACCTGCGCATCGACGCCGCATCGACGTCGCTTCCGCCGCGCTTCCTGTCGCTGGTGATCTCGGGCGGACACTCCGCGTTGTACGACGTGCGCGGCCAGGACATTGTGCAGATCAACCGCACACGCGACGATGCCATCGGCGAGACTTTCGACAAGGTCGCCAAGTTCATCGGGCTTCCGTATCCGGGCGGCCCGGAAATCGAGAAGCATGCACGCCAAGGAAAGGCCGATCCCAAGCGGTTCCCCTTTCCCGTGCCGCAGTTCAGGGATGTCTCACTGGACTTCTCGTATAGCGGGATCAAAGCCGGCGCGATTCGCCTCGCCCGGGAGCACGACATCCGTGTGGATGGCGACCCCAAGGCCCTGGGCGACTTCTGCGCGACCTTTCAGGACGCACTCATCGCGCAGCTCTTTGACCGCATCGAGACCGTGTGGACCGGGTTCGCGCCGCCGAAACCGGATGAGCTCGCGATGGCTGGAGGCGTGGCGGCGAATGGAGTCCTCCGCGAACGGATTCAGGCCTGGGGGGAGCAACATGGCGTCGTCGTGCGCGTTCCCGAGAAACGCTACTGCACCGACAACGGCGCCATGATCGCCTTCGCCGGCCTCAAGAAAGGCACGGAGTCGGATCCCCGTCGGGTCGTCGCGCGATCCCGCATCGGCTGAGCCCGGTGCAGAGTCGGCCCTCCGACCGCCGAGCTCTCCGTGGCTCTGTGGTGATCCCCCGTTGAATTACGTCACGCCAGAGAGGAGTTCGGCGCAACGGGACCCACGAAACCTTTTCCCAGCGCCACCGTCAGAAACTATGACGAACGAGACGCAGTAACGGACTGAACGAACGAAACGAGCGATTTCTCCTACACCTCCTGAAGCACCACCGCCGGCCCACAAGGCCGGCGGTGGTGTTTTAATCAACAGATGCAAATCCTGATTGCCGGCGGTACCGGGTTCATCGGCGAGCCCTTGGTTCGAACGCTTCTTGCTCGCGGAGACAAAGTGTCCGTGCTCAGTCGCAACCCCTCGAGGGTGCGCGTCGGAAGTGGCATCCCGTGGGATGGGCGCAACCAAGGAGCGTGGACGAAGGAACTGGACGACGCCGATGCGGTCATCAACCTGGCCGGCGAGAACGTCGGAGAGGGCCGCTGGACGGCCGACAGAAAGCGAAAGCTCATCGCCAGCCGCATCGAGGCCACTGGAGCCATCGTGGAGGCTTTGCGCAGCGCACCGCAGCGGACTCGTACGCTCGTGAGTGCCTCCGCGGTGGGCTACTACGGAGACCGCGGCGACGAAGTGCTGGACGAGAGCGCCTCTCAAGGCGAGGGCTTCCTGGCCACTCTCGTGGAAACGTGGGAGTCCGCGGCTGTCAAGGCGGAGCCGTTTGCGCGCGCTGTGCTGCTCCGGTTCGGCGTGGCGCTTGCCGCTGAGGGAGGAGCGCTGAAGAAGATGCTCCTGCCGTTCAAACTGGGTGCGGGCGGTCCGATGGGGAGTGGCCGGCAATGGATGTCCTGGATCGATCGCGACGACGCTCTGCGCATGGTGCTCTGGGCGCTAGACAACGCGGAAGTCCGTGGTCTCTACAACGCAACAGCACCAGAACCCGTGCGCAACAGCGATTTCACCCGCGCTCTCGGCCAAGCCTTGCATCGCCCAGCCGTCCTCCCGGCCCCGGCATTCGCGTTACGTCTCGCCTTTGGACAAATGGCCGACGAGATGCTCCTCGGCGGCCAGCGAGTCATTCCCCGGCGCGCGGAGGCGGAAGGATTCGCCTTCGAGTCTCGCACCATCGAGCAAGCGTTTGCGAAACACCTTTGAAGGAACCGCCAATCGCAGATCGCGCCGGCGGAAAGCTCGAGGGATTCCAGGGATCAACAGCAGCCCCGCTTTCTCAGAGACGGTGGCCGAGGAAAGGTGATGCGGCGAGCTACGCGCGGCTTACGCCGCCTATGGCGGCGAAAGCGGAGCGCCGGCGTCCCGCCGGCTGGCCGGCGGGCGTCCTCGCCCCGGGAGGGGGAACGCGCCTTGCGCGAAGGACGCTCGTCTCGCGATGCTGGGTTTCGGCTCGATTGCCCCCGCCCGCGGCGGGACGCCGCATGGCCAGCCGGCGGGGACGCCGGCGCTCCTCGGCTCGACATGCGCTCATTTTTTGAGCGGCCCGGCGGGCTTGGCGCCTCCGACCGCTCGAAAACATCCAAACTGGAGTGATGCGGCGAGCGAGGCTCGCCGCATCAGTTCCTCGAGGGGAGCAAGTGCCATTCGGGATGGTCGCGCACGTAGGAGGGCCGCTTGTCGCGAATGGTGTTCACTTCGGAGGCCGTGTCCAGCATGAGCTGGAACTTGCCGAGAATCGCCTTCTGAACCTGCTTGGGAAGTGCGTGCAGGTCGTCGAACACGCGCTGCGCCGCACTCTGTTCGTCGTTCAGCTCCCAGGGCGCGATCTGCCGTTCCACGGTGCATCCGAAGAACTCGGCCTCCGTCAACCCATAGACGCCGAGGAGACGTTTGAGCTGCGCCAGCTTCAGGGAACCAATCCGATTGCCCGTTTCGAACGAGCTGATTGTCTTTTCGCCCACTCCCGAGAGCTGCGCCACATCTTTCTGGCTCAGACCACGGAGACGGCGGATTTCGCGGAGTTTCAATACGAGATCCATAGCTTCCTCACCTTCAATCAGAACCTGCGCATCAGACCCACCACCACGCCCTGGACGGCGACGTCCCGCGAAGCGGCATAGATCGGACTCATCATCGAGTTCGCCGGCTGCAGGCGAATTCGTTCCCCTTCGTGATAGAGGCGCTTCAAGGTGACCTCTCCGTTGACGTTGGCGACCACCATCTCGCCGTTGTCAGCCACCTGCTTCCTGGCGATGATCACCAGGTCGCCGTCGAGGATCCCGTCCTCGACCATCGAATCGCCGCGCACCTTGAGCACGTAGTTTTCCCCGCGGGAAGTCAGGTGCTCCGGAACGGAGATCATCTCGTTCGACACATCCACATCGAGCGGACGGCCGGCAGCGATGTATCCGAAGAGCGGTAGCTCGCGTACGGATGAGCGCTCATCCCTGCGAGAACCACTCTTCGCTTCCCCGCCCTCATTCCTCTCGAGATCGACGACTTCAACGCCCCGCTTCTGATTGGAATCGCGGCGAATCAGCCCTTTCTTCTCGAGCAGAGAGAGGTGCTTGTAGACGGTGCCATACGATGAGAACCCGAACTGATCGCAGATCTCCCGGTGCGTCGGAGCGAACCCGCGCTCCTTTTGGAAGGCCCGGATGAAGTTCAGAATGTCCCGCTGTCGTTCAGTGACGTATGCCATATCCGCCTCTAGGAAACACAATGTAGGCGGTAAAAAGGCGGAAGTCAAGCGTAAGATAGCGGTAATCGAGCAGGAAGGAGGCGAATTCAGCACGTGGAGGTAGTGGTCTAGATTGAGATCCAGACTTCCCATCGCGAGTCGAACGCCATCGCCTACACGCAAAAAGGCCGGCCTTGCGGCCGGCCTTTGGACGTTCGACGAAAGATTGGATCAGTCGAGCTTGATGGACTTCTTGGTCTTCTCGCGGCGTGAGGACTCTTTGGCCTGGTACTCGGCCATGCAGTCGCCCTGGTCGACCATGGCGCAGGAGAGGTACTCGCTGATTTCCATGATCACGGCGCGGATGGCTTTGCCGGTGGGGGTCTTCTCGTACTTGGAGAGGTTGCCGCCGAAGCCGCCGCGGTAGACGCCGACGGCGAGGCCGCCGCTGCTGGCGCGGGCTTCGACCGTGCGGGTGAACTCGATCTCGCCGGTGGTCGTGTCGATGACGCGGAGGTCGACGGCCAGGTAGGCGTCTTCCTTCTTACCGCCGACGCTGATGCCGCGGAAGCTGACGCCGCCGCCGGTACCTTTGACGTCTGACTCGAACGCGGACAGCGAGCCCGTGACGATGTACTTCGCGCCGGTGAGCTTGCCGATCTGGGCGCCGGTCTTCTTGCTGACGCGGCCGGAGTCGGCCAGATCCTGCTCGTCGAGGACGGCGGCGAGCTTCTCGCGCTCGACCATCTTGAATTTGCCCGTGCCGGCCAGCTCGTTGGTGAGCATGTCCGCGAGATCGCGGCCTGCGCCGCCGTACCACCATGCTGCCGACGTTTCATTCTTGAACTCGTTGACGGCAAGGACCGGCTTGGAAGCCGCCATCGCGGTGCCGGCAATGAACATCAATAGAAACGCAAAAAGAGTCTTTGAACGCATTTTTCCCCCGTTTGAGATAACCGATTCGTACGGACCAATGTAGATCGGAGGTTTGCAGTTTACCGTGATCCGGCTCACGAAGTCAGTGGCTGGTTGCTTCGGCGGGGTCGCCGAGGAGCCCGGAGCCCCACGTTTCGATTCGGTTACGCCCGAGGTGCTTGGCGGCGTAGAGGGCGCGATCGGCGCGGTCGATCAGTCCCGCGGGGCTGAGCTCGTGGCCGTCGTCGGGCGTGTCCATGCCCGCGATCCCGATCGACGCAGTGACGATCACCGCGGTATCGCCGCAGGTCAGCTCGGTGGATTCCAGCCGTTGCCGGATGCGCTCCGCCACCGCGGTCGTGTTTCCGGTCTTCGTCTCCGGCAGCACGATGCAGAACTCCTCTCCGCCGTAGCGGCCGGGCACGTCGTACACGCGGCAGCTCTCGCGGAGCAGTTGGCCGATACCCTGCAAAACCTGATCACCCGCCGAGTGTCCCCAGGTGTCGTTGATGCGTTTGAAGTGATCGACGTCGAGCAGGAGCAGCGACATCGGGGAGCCGTGCCGCAACGCGCGATTGAGCTCGCTGTCGATCTTCTCCATCACGAACCAGCGGTTGTACAAGCCGGTCAGGCTGTCCCGCGACGACACCTCGGAAAGCAGCCGGTTCTTCACAACCAGATCGAGGTTCTCTCGCTGCATCGCCAGCATGCGGTGCTCGAGCTCTTCGTAGCGGGCCTCACTCTCCTCGACGACGCGCAACACGCCGAAGACCTCTTCGATCAAGCGCCGCTCGGCGGCAGAGAATGGGCGCCCGTCCGTGGAGACGATCGACTTCCGCGGAGACGAAAGACGGATGGCGAAGCCTTGCTTGGCCTCACTCGACTCGCTGTCGGCGAGCACGAGAGGTTTCTGCAGCAACTCGGAAAGCGGATCGAGGATCCGTGGGGCACCGGACTCGAAAGTGACCATCGTCGAGAACTCACTTCGCGGGGGTGACGCGAAGTATAGCCACGTGGAGTCCGCCGGCCAACGCGCAATGATGGAAGCCCCGTCGTCGCGGGAGGAAAGTATCCGGTCGGTTGGTTGGCAGTTGTCGGTGATCGGTTGTCTGCGCCCGATCGCGTCATGGAAGGGCCGCCTCCAACTGAGAACCGACAACTGACAACAGCGTCGGGGCGGGAGAACCGACAACTGAGAACGCGGGAAGCTGTCACCGCTCCTCGACTCTGAAGCGGTTGTTGCCGGCGGTGATCTCGTCTCCGCCCTGGACTCGCGTGTTGCGGGCCGGGAGGGTGTTGAGGAACGTGCCGTTCCGGCTGCCGAGATCCCGAACGCGGAGGGCGCCGTCTTCGTCGCGGACCACCTCGAAATGGCGCCGTGAGAGGAACTCGTCCGGGACGCGCACATGACCTTCGCGACCGACCACCAGGCCGGTCTGCGGCACTTCGAACTCCTGGCCGGCCAAAGAGCCCTCGACGCAGACGAGCACGACTCGCGAGGCGGCCTCCGTCTCCCGGATCGCCAGCATCTTCTTCTCCAGCTCGGCTTCGTCGGCGACCAGCAACACCTCCAGCGAGATGGGCTCCACCGGAAGGCCGATCTGTTCCGTCGGCTCGACGCTCACGATTGCGGAGCCGGCGCGCAACAGGTGTACCCCCTCCTCGATCACCGCCTCGGTCACCGGCTGGCCGTCGAGAAACGTTCCCATGTGCGAATCTGCGTCTCGCACCACGAGTTGGTCGCCGCGAACGAACAGGGAGCAGTGCCGGATCGACAGCTCCGCGTCTTCCAGCTCGACATGGCAGCCGCGTCGTCCAATCCACAAAGGATGCTCTTCGATGGTGAAGACGGTGTTGATCGACGCATAGGTGCCGCGGGCCACGATGCGCACCGAACGAGCCCGCGCCGGAGGCTGATCGGCCGGCGGAACCTCGGTGAACGGTGCTTCCACGGGAGCCTGCACGCGGTACGGGGACATGTCGATCTCCCGGATCTGATCGACATCCATGATGCGCGCGAGCACCGCGGCCTTGCTGCCCGACAGCCATTCACCGCATTGACAGGTCGCGATGGAGCTCGGCAGACGCACCGCCACAACCCCGGGCACATCGTACGCTTGCCCGCACTTCGGGCACCGGATCAGCGGCATGCCGGGATTCTAGCAGCGGACTCTTCTCGTCGCCGCTCGGAAGACTCGGGGGCTCGAAGGACGCGGACGCTGCTAAACTCCGCCCGGTCCCTATGTTGGCTCCTAAGTTGGCTCCTACGATGGCTGGAAAGAAGAAGGATGCGACCGGGCGCCTCGGGCTCCGGATGAAGATCGTGGCCGCGTTTGCGCTGCAGGCGGTGCTCATCGCGTTGATCCTGCTCTTCATTCAGCAGTGGCGCGTGCGGAAGGCGGTCATTCAGCAGACCGTCGAGCAGGGGGAAGCCATCGCCCAGACGGTGAAGGCCACCGCCAACTACTACGTCATCTTCGGTCTCACGGATGACCTCAAGAAGATCGTAGGGGATCTGAAACGCAACCCTTCGGTCGAGTACGCGGAGTTTCTCGACAGCAATCAGAACGTATTGGCGGCCACCAGCTCTACGCAACCTGAGGGCATTCCGGGCCGCAAGCTCGAGACCGAGCGTGGAGTGCAGCTCACGAATCGGGGCCTCTACATCTACACCGAGCGCTTTCACGAGACGCCCGAGGATGAACAGAAGGGCATCGCGCCGAAGGGCTACTTCCGGATGCTCATGAACGAGTCGCGCGCCGGGAGCGTGCTCGGCGAGTTGCGGTTGTGGAACCTCGTCACTGCGTTCGTGGTGCTCCTGTTGGCCAGCTTGATCGCCTGGGCGGCCACGGGCTACATCGTGCGTCCGATCCTCTCCCTCGTAGAGACTGCCGGGCAGATTGCCAAGGGCGACCTCACCCAGCGTGCGAAGGCCGAGTCGAGCGACGAGATCGGCTTGCTGGCGGAAACGTTCAACGGAATGACTGCCAATCTGGAGCGCACCGTGAAGAGCTTCGTGCAATCGCAGGCGAAGCTCAAGAACGTGGTCGAGACCGTGGAGACGCGCTCGCAACTGGTCATCAGCCGCGTGGACGAGCAACGCGCCGTGATCGACGAGACCTACAACTCCATCGACCAGCTCAACGGGGGCGTGCGGAAGATCACGGACAACGTGGAGGCTCTTTCCGCGTCCTCCGAGGAGACGTCGTCTTCGATGTTGGAGATGGTGGCGTCGATGGAGGAAGTCAGCCGGCACACGGACACCCTCTTCGCCTCGGTCGAGGAGACCGCTTCCGCAACCCATCAGATGGTCTCCTCGATCAATGAAGTCGACCAGAACGTCGTCTACCTCACGAACTTCGTCACCGATACGTCCTCTTCGATGGTGGAGATGTCGGCGTCGATCGCGCAGGTCGAGAGCAATGCCGCGCGCTCCTACGACCTCGGCCTGGCCGTGGCTGACGCGGCCGAGTCCGGGATGAAGGCCGTGCGCGAGACCATCGAGGGGATGGAGCAGATCCGCCGTTCCGTGGTCGAGGCCAACAGCGTCGTGGGGCGGCTCGGCGACCGCTCCGTGGCCATCGGCAAGATCCTCAACGTGATCGAAGACGTGGCCGAGCAGACCAACCTGCTGGCCCTCAACGCAGCCATTCTGGCCGCGCAGGCCGGTGACTATGGGAAGGGATTCTCGGTCGTGGCCGCCGAGATCCGCGATCTGTCCGAGCGGACAGCCTCGTCCACGCGCGACATTGCCAATCTCATCCGCTCCGTGCAGGAAGAGGTGGAGAACGCGTTGCGCGCCACTTCCTCCGGTTCCGCGCTCGTGGAGACGGGCGTGTCGCTTTCGCATGAGGCCGGGAAGGCACTGAACAACATCCTGGTGTCCGCCTCGAAGGCCTCGAGCATGGGCAAGGAGATCGCCAGCGCCACGCGGGAACAGGCCAAGGGAAGCGACACCGTCACCCGCGCCGTAGAGCGCCTGCAGTCGATGGTGGGCCAGATCAACTCCGCCACCCGCCAGCAGGCCCAGGGCTCGGAACACATCCTCAAAGCAGTCGAGTCGATGCGCGAGGTGACGAAGTACGTGCGCCAGGCCATGGTGGAGCAGAAATCCGGCTCGACGATGATCTCCGCCGCGGCCGAGCGGATGATCGAGATGATTCACGAGATCTTCCAGGTCGCCGCCAATCAATCCTCCGAGAGCGAGAAGATCGTGGCCACCATGCAGCAGGTACGCGCCATCGCGGACAACAACCGCTCCGCGGCAGGCGACATGAGCGCCTCGATCAATCTCCTCAACGACGCCATCCGCTCCCTCGACGAAGAAGCCCGCAAGTTCCAAGTCCGCACCTAAGTACAGTGCCCCGGAGGAAAGTGTCCGGTCGGTTTGGTTGTCAGTTGTCAGTGATCGGTTGTCTGCGCCCGATCGCGCCGTGGAAGGATCACCTCCCAACTGAGAACCGACAAACCTGACAACAGCGTCGGGCGGCCACTCACTTACGGGAAGCTGTACGAAGGCGGCACGACTCCCCGCCGGTTTGGTTGTCAGTTGTCGGTGATCAGTTGTCTGCGCCTGATCGCGCCACGGAAGGATCACCCCGAACTGAGAACCGGCAACTGACAACAAAGAGTCGAGCGAGGCCAATGTCTCCACCGCACACAACCAGCAACCAGCAACGCCGCGGCAGGAACAGTACAATCCGCGTCGGATGTCCTCGTTTCGCTTGATCACCTTCCGTGTCGGTCCCGAGACCTTCGTGCTCGACATCATGGCGCTGCGCCAGATCGTGCCGTACGCCGGCTCCACGTCCGTGCCGACGGCGCCGTCCTTCGTGGAGGGCATCATGGTGTTGCGGAACGAGGTGATTCCGATCATCGACCTCCGCGAGCGCCTCTACCCGGATAGTCCGCGAGCCGAACAGCCGCTGGTGCTGATCACACTCACCAGCGCCGGCACGATCGGTCTCAAAGTGGATGAGGTTCGCCGCATCGTGACGCTCGACTCCGACGTTTTCCTGCCCTCGCCACCACTCGTGCGCGGCATCCGCGGCGAGCTCCTCATCGGCGTCGTGCCTCACGGCGACGAGGTCTACCTGCTCATCGACGTGGAGAACGTCCTCACGGAGCCGGAGAAAATCGAGCTCCAGCACAACGAGCTCGCCGGCGCCACCGTCTGAGCACCAGCACCCAGCACGCAGCACCCGTCACCCCTCCTCGGAATCCACGAGCCCATCGGCGCGCCGCTCTTTCCGGAACCCGTACGGACAGTGACGGCAGCCGGACTCGCAGCAGTAGCCGCGTTCGCGGAGGAAGCGCTCGGTGAACACGAGGTAGGGGCCATCCCGATAGAAGTGCACGCCCTCGACCAGCTTCGGTTCGTCGTTCATCGTTCCGCGATCATCGTTTAGACTCCGAGCCGTGTTCTCCCGCTCCCGCCTGCTCGAGCTCACGGAAGCGATGAAGGGGAAGCTGGTCGTCGTCTACGGCGACATCGTAGCGGACCGGTTCATTTACGGCACGCCCAAGCGCATCTCGCGCGAGGCACCGGTGCTCATCCTTCGTCAGTACCGCGACGACATCCTTCTGGGTGGCGCGGGCAACGCCATCAACAACATTCACTCCCTGGGCGGAGTCCCGGTGCCGGTCTCAGTCCTGGGGGACGACGCCGCGGGCCGGGCATTGATCAAACGCCTCGGGGAACAGGGCGTCGACTGCAGTGGCATCCTGATGACGCCACGCTACGAAACGCCCACCAAAGTGCGCATCCTGGGCGGCATGCCCCACTCGAGCCGGCAGCAGATCGTGCGCTACGACATCGAGGATGAGCTGGAGATGACGGCTGAGGAAACGCGCCAATTCGGCACGCTCCTCCGCGACCAGATCTCGGTTTGTCACGCGGGGTTGGTCAGCGACTACGGGTACGGCGTGGCGCGGCCGCCGCTGGTGGCCACTCTCATGCAGTACGCCCACGGCAAACCCGTCACGCTCGATTCCCGCTACAACCTGCTCGACTATCCGGGGGTCACCGCCGCGACTCCGAACGAGGAAGAAGCGGCGGCCGCCGCGGGCACCTCGCTCTGGAACGGGGAGGAGGAGAAGATCGGCGAAGTCGCGCTGACGTTGCAGCAGAGCCTCGACGCGGACGCGGTGCTCGTGACTCGAGGGAGCCGGGGCATGGCCCTCCTCGAGCGTGACCAGCGCGAGCCTCTGCTGATCCCCGTTCACGGCACCGATCAGGTCGCGGACGTCACCGGGGCGGGAGACACGGTCATCGCCACATTCACACTGGCACTCGCGGCCGGAGGCTCCTTCGCCGAGGCCGCCAAGCTCGCGAACTACGCCGGCGGCAACGTGGTCATGAAGATGGGCACCGCCGTCGTCACCAGCGAAGAATTGCGACACGCGATCGAGCGGGATGAGGAGTTGGATCGGTGAGGAACGCGCCCATCCTCGACGAACGCGCGCTCACCGAAGCGCTGACCGCGGAGCGAGCGGCAGGGAAGAAGATCGCCTTTGCCAATGGGTGCTTTGACGTTCTTCACGTCGGTCACATTCGCTATCTGCAGGATGCGGCGCGAATAGCGGACCTGTTGGTGGTCGGTGTGAACGGCGACGACTCGGTGCGCCTGCTCAAGGGTGAGGGCCGACCGGTGATGCCGGCCGGCGAACGTGCCGAGCTGATCTCCGCGATCCGCGGCGTGTCGTACGTGACCGTTTTCGACGAGAAGAGCCCGGCGCGTCTGCTGCAACTCCTGCGGCCCGACTTCCAGTGCAAGGGTACGGACTACACCGCGGGCTCGGTCCCCGAGGGCGAGATCGTGCGCGCGTACGGCGGCGAAGTGGTCATCGTGGGCGATCCGAAAGATCACTCCACCACGGCCATCCTGGAGAAGATGCGTTGAAGGTCGGGTCCAGGGTTCAACTCCGGTCGACAAGTTCCCCGCCTGCAAGAAGCCTGAGCTCTCCGAATGACAGAAGCCTGTGGAGCGGTGGGCTTGAGCCCACCGGGTTCTCGCGCGAAACGTCCCCTCTGCCGGCGTGGCACTCGGCATGGGTGTCCCGAGAGCCGCACGCGGCCTCGGCACGCGCGCCGCGAGTGCCCGGAGGGCTAAAGCCCACCGCTTCACTGGGACGGGCCGTAGCGAGATTGTGTCGCTCATGAGCCGCCTCCTTGTGCTGCGCCTCTCCGCTCTTGGCGACGTGATCCACACCATTCCCGCGGTCGTCTCCCTCGGCGGAGGCGCGGACATCACCTGGGTCGTGGAGGCTCCTTACCGCGAGCTCGTGGAGATCGTGGCCGGCGTGAGGACGATCCCGGTGCTGATGAAGAAGTGGACGCGCGAGCCGCGAGTCGCCGTGACTGCCTTGCGCGAGATGCGCGGCTTCGATGCCTCGATCGATTTTCAGGGCTTGATCAAGTCGGCCCTGCTCGGCGCATTGTCCGGTGCGAAGACGCGCTATGGGTTCGACCGGCGCGCCGTCCGCGAGAAGCCGGCGCTGCTGTTCACCAATCGCAAGATCGAGGTGGACACCACCCGGCACGTGATCGACCAGAACCTCCAACTCGCGCGTGCGGTGAGAGAGCCGCAACCGGGGATCGCGCGTTGGCAGCAGTACCCGACTGCCGTGCCCGGCTACGAAGGCGCGGTCGTGCTGTTGCCGGGTGCCGGCAAGGCGAACAAGCTCTGGCCCGTCGAGCGCTTTCGGGAACTGGCCCGGCAAGTGGGTGCGAAGGCGCTCGCGGTTTGGGGACCCGGGGAACGCGAGCTGGCGGTAGGCATCGGCGCAAGGATGGCTCCGGCTACGAATCTGCGCGAGCTCGCCTGGATTCTGCAAAAGGCCGAGGTCGTCATCGGCGCCGACACAGGGCCCTTGCACCTCGCGGCTGCTCTCGGGAGCCGCGTCATCGGTCTCTATGGCCCAACCGATCCTCGGCGCAACGGACCCTACGGGCAATCGGAGCGTTGTCTCGATCATTTCCGGACGACGAAATCAATGGAATCGATTTCTGTTGAAGAAGTCATGAATACCCTGCAGAGGGTGGTTGCGGAGTGAGTTTCCTCCTCGCCGCCATCATCGCGGCTACCACCCTCGCCCCTCCGACGCCGGTCGAGCAGAGGTTCCTCGAAGGGGAGACTCTCGATTACACGCTTCGCTGGCTGAAGGTCACGGGAGGCACGGCCCGCATGACCATTTCCCCGATCGACAACGGCTCGCGGTATCGCATCACGTCCGTGGCGAAGTCCAGTCCCGGCTTCTCGCGCTTCTTCAAAGTTCGCGACGAGATCGAGACCATCGTCGATCGCTCGGACTTCTCGACGATCCGCTACGTCAAACGGCTGGACGAGGATGGCGACAAGATCGAGGAGACCACCGTCATCGAGGACGGCATCGCCACGCGCACGCGCAAGAAGGTCAAGAAGATCCCCGTGCCCCGGCCGGTCATGGATCCGATCTCGGTGATCGACTTTCTCCGCACGAATGACCTGTCGGTGGGCAAGAGCTATGACCTGGAGCTGATCGCCGACGGAAAGCGGTACACGGTCCACGCCCGGGTGGTGAGGCGCGAGAAGGTGGAGACGCCGCTGGGCGTCTTCGACTGTGTTCGCGTGGAGCCGCGCATGGTCAGCGGGGGAGTGGAGCGCGAGGAGAGGCTCTTCATCTGGTACACGAATGACGAACGAAAGATCCCGGTGCGCATCCGCACCGAGGTGAAGGTGGGGGCCATCACGGCCACGCTGCGCGCCGTCAGCAGCGGCGTGAGCTCGATCGACCCTCCGGTTTTGAACGAGACCAAGGGACGGTGACCTCAACCGCCCCTTCCCAACCCCCTCAACACACGAATGGTAAACTCGCCGGCCGGTGCCAGGATCGAGTCGTCAGTCTTGCCAGTTGGCCGTGAGCGGGAAGCGAGCAATCGCGGCCCGACCACGGTCCGGCCATGATTGCGCGACGCCGCGAGTCGACAGAAAGCAGATATGAGTGTTCGTCTCGGTGAGTTGCTCACCAAAGCGAGCCTGATCAGTCAGGATCAGCTCAAGGAAGCCCTTCGGGTCCAGAAGGAGACCGGAGGCAAGCTCGGCGAAACGCTGATCAAGCTCGGCTTCGTGTCCGAAGAGGACATCACCGAATGCCTGAGCCAGCAGTTCGGCGTGCCTTCGATCAACCTCCAGCATTTCGAGATCGACGGCAGCGTCATCAAGCTCATCCCCGGCGACGTAGCCCGCAAGTACAACATCCTCCCGGTCAACAAGACCGGCGCCACGATCACCATCGCCATGGCCGATCCGACGAACGTGTTCGCCATGGACGACATCAAGTTCATGACCGGCTACAACGTCGAGCCGGTGGTGGCCTCCGAGCTGGGGATCAAGGCGGCCATCGACAACTACTACGGCACCACTTCCTCGCTCGAGCTGAAGAAGGTCATGGAAGACCTTCAGACGCAGGAGAGCGCCGACCTCGAGGTCCTCGAGGAAGACGAGGAGATGGATGTCAACGCCCTGGCCGACTCGGCCGAAGAGGCGCCCGTCGTCAAACTCTGTAACCTGATCCTCACCGACGCCATCAAGCGCGGCGCCTCGGACATCCACATCGAGCCGTACGAGAAGGAGTACCGGGTCCGGTTCCGCATCGACGGCATCCTCTACGAGATCATGAACCCGCCCCTGAAGCTCAAGGACGCCATGACCTCGCGCATGAAGATCCTGGCCAAGCTGGACATCTCGGAGAAGCGGCTCCCCCAGGACGGGCGCATCAAGCTGAAGATCAAGCTCGAGGACAAGAACAAGGAGCTCGACTTCCGCGTCTCCGTCCTGCCGACACTCTTCGGCGAGAAGATCGTCATGCGTCTGCTCGACAAGGACAACCTCAAGCTGGACATGACCAAGCTCGGGTTCGAGCCGGACTCACTGGCCCGCTTCGAGGAGGCCATCTTCAAGCCGTGGGGCATGGTGCTCGTGACCGGGCCCACCGGTTCAGGGAAGACCAATACCCTCTACTCCGCACTGGCCAAGGTCAACTCGCCGGAAGTGAACATCATGACCGCCGAGGACCCCGTGGAGTTCAACCTCCCGGGCATCAATCAGGTGCAGATGAAGGAACAGATCGGGCTGAATTTCGCCGCGACGCTGCGCTCCTTCCTGCGGCAGGACCCGAACATCATCCTGGTGGGAGAGATCCGCGACTTCGAGACCGCGGAGATCGCCATCAAGGCCGCGCTGACGGGCCACCTGGTCCTTTCCACGCTGCACACCAACGACGCGCCGTCGACCATCAACCGCCTGATGAACATGGGCATCGAGCCCTTCCTGGTGGCCACGGCCACGCAGCTCATCGCCGCACAGCGCCTGGTCCGCCGCATCTGCCAGACCTGCAAAGAGGTGGTGGACATGCCCGCCCAGGCGCTCACGAACCTCGGCTACAAGAAGGAAGAGGTCGGGACGTTCTCGGTCTACAAGGGCCGCGGCTGCGAGAAGTGCAACAACACCGGCTACAAGGGGCGCGTGGGTCTCGTGGAAGTCATGGTCATCGACGATGACATCCGCGATCTCATCCTCTCCGGAGGAACCGCCATCGACATCAAGCGGAAAGCGATCGAGAACGGGATGACCACCCTCCGCCGCTCCGGCCTGTATAAAATCAAGGATGGCGTTACGACCGTTGAGGAAGTCGTTCGCGAGACTGTGCTGTAGCCGTTTCGAAGAGGTGCATCAAATTGAAAATTGAAAATTGAAAATTGAAAAAGGAGAACGCGCGGCACCGGCTGGCCGTTTTTCAATTTTCAATTTTCAATTTCAATTTCCGCCCGCGACGGGGAAGATACTCGGGAGAACGAATGGCCGTTACCCTGCACCAGTTGCTGAAGACGATGGTCGAGCGCGGCGGCTCGGACCTGCATGTCACCACGAACTCGCCGCCACAGATCCGCATCGACGGGAAGCTCGTTCCCCTGGACATGCCGCCGCTGACGGCTCCGGAGACCAAGCAGCTCGCCTACTCGGTGCTCACGGACGCGCAGAAGCACCGCTTCGAAGAGAACCTGGAGCTCGACCTCTCCTTCGGCATCAAAGGTCTGGCCCGGTTCCGCGCCAACATCTTCAATCAGCGCGGCGCCACCGCGGCCGTCTACCGGCAGATCCCCTACGAGATCCTCGGCTTCAAAGAGCTGGGGCTGCCGCAGGTCGTCGAGGAGATCTGCAACAAGCCCCGCGGTCTGGTGCTGGTCACCGGTCCCACCGGCTCGGGCAAGTCCACGACGCTCGCGGCCATGATCGACAAGATCAATCGCGAGCGGCACGAGCACATCATCACCATCGAAGACCCGGTGGAGTTCCTCCACCAGCACAAGAACTGCATCGTCAATCAGCGCGAGCTGCACGCGGACACGCATTCGTTCGGCAACTCGCTCAAGTCCGCGCTGCGCCAGGACCCGGACGTCGTGCTCATCGGCGAGATGCGTGATCTCGAGACCATCGAGTCCGCGCTGCGCATCGCCGAGACGGGCCACCTCACGTTCGGCACGCTGCACACCAACTCCGCCGCGCAGACCATCAACCGCATCGTGGACGTGTTCCCCGCGCACCAGCAGCCCCAGATCCGCGCGCAGCTCTCGTTCGTGCTGGAGGGGATCCTCTGCCAGGCCCTGCTTCCCAAGGCCAACGGGAAGGGCCGGGCCATGGCCATGGAGATCCTCGTGCCCAACGCGGCCATCCGCAATCTGATCCGCGAGGACAAGGTCCACCAGATCTATTCGATGATGCAGACCGGCCAGACCAAGTACGGGATGCAGACGTTCAACCAGTCGCTGGCCACGCTGTACTTCAAGAAGATGATCACGCTGCAGACGGCGCTGGCCCGCTCGTCGAACCCGGACGAGCTGCAGGAGATGATCTCCCGGGGCGCGGGGGCGCTCATGCCGCAGGGAACGCCTGCCGCCAACCCCGGCGCAAGGCCCAGATCGGCTTAGGAGTAGAAAAGTGCTGAGTGCTGAGTGCTCCTTCGCGTGCCGCACGACTTGCGCGGGAATGGACGTGATGCCCCTCCTAACGGAAGGGGCGATCTTCGGCTAGGATAAGCACGGATCGGGGTGCTACGGGCTTGACTCAGCACCCAGCACGCAGCACGCAGCACTGGGCGGGGGCAGGAGGAACAGATGCCGACATTCGAGTGGAAGGGCACAGCGAGAAACGGGCAGAGCCAGACGGGTGTGCTGGTGGCCGACTCCAAGGACAGCGTCATCGCCGTGATGCGGCGGCAGCAGATCGTCGTCACCGCGGTCAAGGAGAAGGGCAAGGAGATCGCCCTGCCGAAGTTCGGCGGCGGCGTCGCCCCTCAACAGGTCGCCATCTTCACCCGGCAGTTCTCGGTCATGATCGACGCCGGTCTCCCCCTCGTTCAATGCCTGGAGATCCTCGGCAACCAGCAGGACAACAAGACGTTCAAGCGCGTGTTGATCCAGATCCGGCAGGACGTCGAGTCGGGCTCCAATCTGGCTGACTCCATGCGGAAGCATCCCAAGGTCTTCAACGACCTCTACACGAACATGGTCGCGGCCGGCGAGGCGGGCGGTATCCTCGATACGATCCTGCAGCGCCTGGCCACGTACATCGAGAAGGCCGTCAAGCTCAACTCCCAGGTCAAGTCGGCGATGATCTATCCGGTCGCCGTCATCAGCATCGCCATCATCGTGGTGATGGTCATCCTCTGGAAGGTCATCCCGGTTTTCGCGTCCCTGTTCCAGAGCCTGGGCGCCCAGCTCCCGCTCCCCACGCGCGTGGTCATCGCGCTGTCGAACTTCATCGGCGACTACTGGTGGCTGATGGTCATCCTGGGCATCGCAAGCTGGTTCGCGATCAAGAAGTACCACACCACCTACAAGGGCAAGCGGGTCCTGGACGGGATCATCCTGAAGATGCCCATCCTGGGCATCCTGATGCGCAAGATCGCCGTGGCCCGTTTCTGCCGCACTCTGGCCACGCTCACCTCGTCCGGTGTGCCGATCCTCGACGGTCTGCAGATCACGGCCCGCACCGCGGGCAACTCCGTGGTCGAAGACGCCATCATGGCCACGCGCAAGTCGGTCGAGGAAGGCAAGACCATCAGCGAGCCACTCGGGGATACAGACGTGTTCCCCACCATGGTCGTGCAGATGATCGCCGTCGGCGAACAAACCGGCGCCCTCGACACGATGCTCTCCAAGATCGCCGACTTCTACGAAGAGGAAGTCGACACCGCCGTGGCCGGTCTGATGAAGCTCCTCGAGCCGCTCCTCATCGCGTTCCTCGGCGTCTGCATCGGCGGCATCGTCATCGCCATGTACATGCCGATGTTCACGCTCATTGGTCAGTTGGGATAGCTCTTAGGAGATTCGAGCTGTTAGCTGTGAGGAGGCCGCCGCCCGAGCCCCGAACAGCGAACACGCCATTTTGCTGCGCAAAAGTACAGGGCCCGGAAACGAGTGTCCAGTGGTCGGGTTGTCAGTTGTCGGTGATCGGTTGTCTGCACCCAGTCGCGCCACGGATGAATCACCCGGAACTGAGAACCGACAACTGACAACGCTGTACTAACAGCTAAGAGCTAACAGCTAAGAGCCAAGCTAAGCGCTAACAACCGATGTCCAACGACGTACGCATGCTCATCGCCGTCCGCGTCGTGGTCGTCACGACGCTGCTTCTCGCGGCGCTGATCATCCAGTACACGATCCGCGAAGTCCTGCCCATCGACTACCTCTATGTGGCCGCGGGCTCGACGTATGTGCTGACGCTGGCGTACATCGGGCTGGCCTTCACCATCCCTTCGCGAAAGCTGAATCTGGCCATCCAGATCGGCGGTGACATCGGCGTGGAGACGCTGCTGGTCTACTTCACGGGCGGACTCGATTCGCCGTTCTCGTTTCTCTATCTCGTCTCCGTGATCACCGCGTCGATGCTGCTCTACCGGCGCGGCGGGCTCCTCGCTGCATCGGCGGCCGCGATCGGCTACGGCGTGCTGGTCGACCTCATGTACTACGGCGTCCTGCCCATGCCGGAGCACTCGATGTTTCTGCCCGTGGCCTGGAACTCCTCGCGCCTCTACTTCAACA
>Ga0307505_10000620_pt1 | contig 37492 bp, 38 predicted proteins | sample 23_S_MG_FD_202183 | JGI IMG/M metagenome (GOLD analysis project Ga0307505, IMG submission 202183) | Soil microbial communities from Populus trichocarpa stands in riparian zone in the Pacific Northwest, United States - 23_S | ecosystem: Environmental > Terrestrial > Soil > Riparian zone > Trees...
CCCGATGCCTGGGGTCTGCTACTCGGCGCTCCGGCGCTTACCGAGGCGGGACTTGCACCCGCTGGAGACGGGCAGCGTGAAGGAGCTGACCCGCTTACTCGGTCTTCTCCTTCTTCACGACGCACCACGCGGTGATTTTACGATACGTCAGCCTCCTCCCCACGAGGTGCGCGCCTGAATGGCCTGTCACGGGGTGCTAGACTCAATTCGATGACTGGCCGCTCCAAGGGGCGCGTTCTGGCCGCGACTGTGGCCGTGGGCCTCGTCGTGTGGCTCGCCGCCGAGGTCGACGCCCAGTTCCGTCGCGGCGGGCGCGGGTTCGGCAACGTGCGCCGCGCGACCGAGCGAGACCAGGACGGCGCGTTCCACTTCTGCCGGGTCCAGTTTCGCAGCGGCATCGGCGGAGACGGCGGCAACTGGAGCGTGGACTTCCCACGGGCCGACATCAACCTGACGGTCCGACTCGGCGAGCTGACCCGCGCGCACATCAGTCGCACCAATGGCGAGCCCAACCCGCTCGTGGTGCTGCTGACCGACGACGCGCTCTTCCAGTGCCCCTTCGTGATGATGACGGAAGTCGGGTCGATCGTCTTCAATGAACAGGAGGCCGCTCGCCTGCGCGAGTACGTCCTCAAGGGCGGCTTCGTCTGGGCCGACGACTTCTGGGGGAGCTATGCCTGGGATTGGTGGGAGGCCCAGCTCCGGCAGGTGCTGCCCGCCGGGGACTTCCCCATCGTCGACCTGGACTCCAGCCATCCCCTCTTCAGCTCGCAGTTCGTGATCAAGCAGACGCCGCAGATCGCATCGATCAACTTCTGGGCCGCAACCGGCGGCGGCACGTCCGAGCGCGGCGCCGACAGCGCCGTGGCGCGGTCGCGGGCGATTCTCGACGCCCACGGCCGCATCATGGTGCTGATGACGCACAACACCGACATCGGGGATTCCTTCGAGCGCGAAGGCGACGATCCCAGCTACTTCCTGACGATGTCGGTGCCGGGCTACGCCTACGGCGTCAACACCCTGCTCTACGCCTTGACGCACTAGCACGATGACGAGACCGGCGCCGGCGGCCTGGGCCCTTCTCGTCGCGCTGAGCTTCGCCGGAACGGCGGTCGCGGCCCAGTTCGGGCAGCGCGGCGGCCGCGGCTTCTTCAACACGCGTTTGGCGACCGCCGACGACGTGGACGGCGGCTTTCACTTCTGCCGCGTCGTGTTTTCGAGCGGTCTCGGCGGCGACGCCGACGGCGGCTGGAACGTGGACTGGCCTCGAGCCGACATCAACCTCTCGGTACGGCTGGCAGAACTGACCAAGACGCCGGTCAGCCGCGACCCAGGGGGCGCGCCCAACCACTGGCTGGTGCGCCTGACCGACGACGTCCTTTTTCAGTGCCCGTTCATCATGATGACCGAGGTGGGCTCGGCGTCCCTGAATCAGGCCGAGGCGGTACGCCTCAGGGAATACCTGCTGAAGGGCGGCTTTCTCTGGGCCGACGACTTCTGGGGAACCTATTCGTGGGACTGGTGGCATGGCCAGCTCCAGCGCGTGCTGCCGGCCAGCGAGTATCCCGTGGTGGATCTGGGGCCCAGCCATCCCCTGTTCTCCGCTCACTTCGACGTGAAGGCCACGCCGCAGATCCCGTCCATCAACTTCTGGGCCAGTAACGGCGGCGAAACCTCCGAGCGCGGGGCCGACAGCGCCGTGGCGCGGTCCAGGGCGATTCTCGACGCCCACGGCCGGATCATGGTGCTGATGACGCACAACACGGACATCGGCGACTCCTTCGAGCGCGAAGCGGACGACCCGCAGTACTTCATCAAGATGTCGGTGCCGGGCTACGCCTACGGGATCAACGCCCTCGTCTACGGCCTGACGCACTAGCGAAGCAGTCACTCGATAATGGCCTGGCAAGCAACGTGCCTCAAGCGTCAGGCTGTGGCCATGGAAGATGTCGTCTCAGCGAGGCCGCCGGACGGGTAACCAGCTGACGGCAAACTTCCTGTAAGATTCCGTCCTGCAGGAGACGCCCGTGGCACAGCGCACAGGTCCAGATCCCCATTCCGACGCGTCGGCGCTCGGCCGTCGCGACTTCTTCAAGGGTGCCGCGCTCGGAGCCGCGGGCCTCGTCGGTGGCGCGGTCGTACCGGCGGAGGCTGGCCCGTCCGCAGCGGCCGCGGACGCCGTCGCCGCACCGGCCGCCCCACGGGTGACGCTGCCGACCGAGTTGGACGAGTTTGGGCCTCTGGGGCCGCCCACCCTCGCCCAGGCGCAGGCGCCCGCCGCCCAGGCGTCCGCCAGCACGCCGGCGTCGGACTTCATGGTCGATGTCCTGAAGAAGATTGGCTTCGAGTACTGCGCCATCAACCCGGGATCGACCTTCCAGGGCCTCCACGAGTCGTTCATCAACCACGGCAACAACAGCGCGCCCGAACTGTTGACGTGCCTGCACGAGGAAGCGGCCGCGGCGATGGCCCACGGCTACGCCAAGGCGGCCGGCCGGCCCATGCTCACGATGTTCCACGGCACCGTGGGCCTTCTGCACTCGTCGATGGCGCTGTTCCAGGCCTGGGCCGACCGCGTGCCCGTGTTCGCCATCGTGGGGCACCATCGAAACCCGTCGGGCGTCATCAACCGCCCGCACAGCGCGCAGGACATGGGCTCCATCGTCCGCGACTTCGTGAAGTTCGACGACGAAGCCACCACGCTGGACCGCTTCGCGGAAGCCGCGATGCGCGCCTACCGCATCGCGATGACGCCGCCCATGGGGCCCGTCCTCTTGACGGTGGGGGCCGAGCTGCAGGAATCGCTCATCACCAACCGCGCGGCCCTGCGGATCCCGGAGCTCGTCCTCGCATCGCCGCCACAGGGCGACACCGGCGCGGTCCGCGAGGCGGCGCGGCTCCTCGTGGGCGCGCAGACGCCGCTCATCCAGATCGCCAAGATGGGCCGCACGCCGCGCGCGTGGGATCTGCTGATCGAGCTGGCTGAAACGCTCCAGGCGCCCGTGGACGTGATGGGCTACTCCTCCTGGCAGAAGTTTCCCTCGTGGCATCCGCTCTACGGGTCCGGCGGCCGCGGCTACACGCCCGACGTCACGCTGGGTCTCGAGGTCACGGACATGTCGGCACAGGCGCGGACGGCGCGCGCCAACGGCCGCAAGACCATCAGCATCTCGGCCGAGCACCTGTTCCAGCACAGCAACATCCACGACTACGGCCGGTACGCGGACGTGGACCTGGCCATCGCGGCCGACGGAGAGGCCACGCTGCCGTCGCTCATCGAAGAGATTCGCCGGCTCATCACGCCCGACCGGAAAGCGGCGATGGCCGAGCGCGGCGCCCGGGTGGGCGCGGCCCACAAGGCGGCGCAGCTCGTCGCCATCCAGGAAGCCCGATACGGATGGGATGCCAGCCCCATCAGCATCCCGCGGATGGTGGCCGAACTGGCCGAGCAGGTGAAGAACGACGACTGGGCGATCGTGTCCGGACACCAGTTCACCGGCGACTGGCAGCGGCGCCTCTTCAACCACGACAAGCCCTACCGCTACAACGGCGACTGCGGCGGATTCGGCATCGGCTACGACACCCCGGCCTCGGTCGGCGCCGCGCTGGCGCACAAGCGCGCGGGCCGGCTGTCGATCGGCATCGTCGGCGACGGCGACCTGAACTTCAGCCCCGGCGTGCTGTGGACGGCGGCCCACCACCGCATCCCGCTGCTGCTCGTCGTGCACAACAACCGCGGGTACCATGCCGAGGTGATGATCATCCAGCGCATGGCCGGAGCGCGCGGGCGTGGGTCGGGCCGGTCCCACATCGGGAATGTGTTCACCGACCCCAGCATCAACATCGCCTCACTGGCCAAGTCCTACGGGATGTACAGCGAAGGCCCCATCGAGAACCCACAAGACCTGGCCGGGGCCTACCAGCGCGCGCTGGCGAAGGTACGCGCCGGAGAGCCGGCGCTCGTGGACGTGATTTCACAACCTCGCTAGCCGCCTCATGACACGCGTGCATCGCACACACATTGTCGCCACGCTCGTCGGAGCGGCCTGGCTGCTGCTGCCCTCCGGTCTTGCCGCTCAAGCGCCCGCCGCGCCCGCCACCCCCGCGCCGCTTGCAGCCCCGACGGGCGATGCCACGCGCGGCAAGGTGCTCTTCGACCAGACGCTGCGCTGCTATGCGTGCCACGGGTTCGACGCGCAGACCGGCTCGCCGCGCCTCGTGCCTATGGTGCGACCGGAGGACGTGTTTCTTGCCTACGTGAAGAAGCCGGCCACGCAAGGCATGCCGTCGTTCCGCGACGCGGCGGACCGCGACCTCGCCGACGTCTACGCGTACATCCGCTCGATCCCGCGCGCGGCTCCGGAGGCCGACTCCATCCCGCTGCTCAAGACGATCCTGGACCGCCGCACGTCCGCGAAGTAGCCCCACGTATTCGGTTCTGACTTGGGCCTTGAGCCTTGGGCCTTGTGACTTGATCGTCACCAACCTTCCAAACAGGAGCAGGGATTGATGCATCAGCGCGGACAAGCAGTGAGATTTCGGGGACGTGTGGCACGAGTTGGCGCCAGCGCGCTTCTTTTCTGGGCCGTGGCCGGCCGCGGCGCGGCGTTCGCGCAGGCGCCTCCGGTCCCCCCACCCCCACCGCCCGTCTGGACGGGCAGCATCGGCGCCGGTCTGGCGCTGACGAGCGGCAACGCCGACACCAGCAACTTCAACCTGGCGGGCAAGCTGACGCACGACCCGAGGAACCCCCACCTGATCACGGCCGAGGGCCTGCATCTGCGCGGCACGAGCGAGGGTGAGACCACGGTCAATCGGACCGCGTTCAACGTGCGCGACGAGTACACGTGGACCGAGCGCACGTCGTTCTTCGGGCAGCTCCGCTACCTGCGCGACACGTTCAAGACCATCGACTACCTGGTGGCGCCGACCGGGGGCGTCCTCTACAAGCTGGTCGATCTGGAGCCCACCAAGTTCACCATCGATGCCGGCGGCGGCGTGGTCTGGGAACGCAACACCGGGCTGGGCACGAACACGAGCGGCGCCGTCACCCTGGGTGAGAACTTCTCCCATCGGTTCACCAGCACGACCACGCTGACCCAGTCGGCAAGCGGTCTCTGGAAAACCAGCGATTTCGGCGATTCGCTGTACACGATCGGGATCAGCCTGGCCGCCGCGGTCACCGATCGCGTGCAGCTGAAGGTCGAGCTCCTGGAGCTGTACAAGAGCCAGCCCCCGCCGGGCATCGAAAAAGGAGACGTCTCCTTCATCACGAGCGTCGTGTATTCTTTCTAGAAACTTGACCATTCCAACCTGACCAAATGAGGCAAGTTTCTACGCCCGCGCGAACGCGCGGGCCATCAAACACTGGGCTAGCGAGGCGGAGCCTGCATGCTTGCCGGTCCAAGGCGCAGCCTCGCTAGCCTTCGCCATCGCCGAGGCCGGCGCAGGCGTCGGACACCCCGCGGCCAGGACCGGCCACTCACGCAGGGAGCGAGACATGCTGAAGGAATTCAAAGAGTTCGCGATGAAGGGGAACGTGCTGGACATGGCCGTCGGCATCATCATCGGCGGCGCGTTCGGCACCATCGTCAGCTCGCTCGTCGCCGACGTCCTGATGCCGCCGATCGGCCTCGCCATGGGGGGCGTGGACTTCAGCAACATGTTCGCCACGTTGGCCGACGGCGCGAAGGCCGCCGGCCCCTACGCGTCGCTGGCCGAGGCCAAGGCGGCGGGCGCGACGACGGTGAACTACGGCGTGTTCGTCAACGCCGTCGTCAGCTTCCTCATCGTGGCCTTCGCGATCTTCATGCTGGTGAAGGGTATCAACAGCCTCAAGCGGGCCGACGCGGCAGCGGCCGCGCCGCCGCCCGGACCCACGCCCGACCAGGTGCTGCTCGGAGAGATTCGAGACCTGCTGAAGGCCCGCTAGGAACCTAGCGCTCGGCGGCCCGAGCCGCTCTCAGGATGTTCGCCAGGCCGTAGTTGTGCTCGTGGCACTCGAACGGCATCACCGGATGCCGATCGAGTGTCAGGGGCATCGCGATGGTCCACGGCCGCGCCCACATGCCGGGATCGTCGATCGTGGCCCGCCAGTCGATCCGGTTCGCCGCCACGCGCGTGAACCGCTCGGTGACCTTCAGGCTGCGGCCCCACGCCCCCCGGTACGCGGCCGCATCGGTGAAGTTGGTGGTCTCGACCACCAGCGTATCGCCCTCCCATCGCCCGCGGGCATCGCCCATGTGCGAGCGGATGGCCGCGCCGACGTGGGGGCGTCCATCCACGGGAATGACGCGCGCCTCGTGCACGATCTCGTACGTGATCACGACGTAACCCGGCGTTTGGACGAACTGATACGTGTTCCCGTACATCACCGGGATCATCGAGCCCGGGATGCTCCGCGAGATGCACCGCTCCAGGAGCCCGAGGTCCTCGGGACCGCTGAAGGGGCCGCCCAGGAAGCTGCTCTTCACGGGGTTGGTCTTCAACCGCCGTTGGCCGTCCGCTGTCAGCGCCGGGATGGTCCCCTCGGGCGGATCCACGACCAGCCACGGTTGCGCCCGCTTGGCCAGGTCCAGGTTCTCCAGCCACCAGCCGTCCGGCCCCCGGGGTCCCGGCGCCAGCCCGTTGATCGCCTGCTGCTCCGCCACGCGGCGGACGTCGGCGAGGTCTTCGGCAGAGAGCTGACTCAGCTGCCGTCCGGCAAACGCCGCCGGCCGCTCGAGGGGCGTCGCGTACTCGTTGGAGTTGGTGAAGACGCCCTGCAGGTCGGGGTCTCCCCACGGTGTGCGGCCCACCATCCAGCCACCGGCCCCGGTTCGAGGGCCGCCGCCCTGCGCCCAAAGGCTCGCCACCAGGAGCGACGACGCGATGCACACGCTGCCCGCGACCACGGCCGTCCCGGCACCGCGCCACGAGACATTCATCACGGCGCCTACAGCCCCACCTTCTTGCGCCACAGCTCCCAGGCTCGACCGTACTCGTTGGGGTCGGACATGCGGAGGCGCGCTTCGTCCGGGGCCACGCCACGGACGGAGCCGCCGAGCGTCGCCGCCTGCACTTGCGCACGGGCGTTGACGTCCAGGTATACGCTGCGTCCCACGACGTTCGGCAAGGAGTTCGCGACAACCACGGCGCCGTGTCCCCGCATCAGCACCGCCGCGCGATCGCCCAGCGCTCCGGCGAGAGACGCCGCGGCCTTGCCCTCGCTGACCAGCATGTCGGACACGCCGATGGCGTCGCGGATGTCCCACACCGGCACGCCCGCCGCCACGAACGAAGCCATGTGATACATCGCCCGCATCGGCGCCGTGGACGAGGCAAACGGGATCAGCGACGGCGTGTGGCAGTGCACGACGGCCCGCACGTCCGGCCTGGCACGGTAGATGGCCCCGTGAATGAAGCGTTCCTTGTACGACGCCCGCCCGCCGTCGTCCAGCGCGCGGCTGTCGATGTCGTACTCGAGGATGTCGGACGCCGTCACCAACTCGGGCGCCAGCGAACGCGCCAGCAGATACCGGTCGGGCCGCGCGGGATGACGGATGCTGACGTGGCCCATCGCGTCGAGCACGCCTTCCATCGCCAGGATCCGATTGGCGGCGACCAGGTCGTCCACGACTTCGCGGCCCGCCGCGGACGGGCCCCCTTGCCGCGCCCAGAGGACCGGCGTCCCGAGCACCAGGCCGACGCCAGCGGTCAGGAACCGCCGCCGATCGACGACGGATGCGTGGGTCATCTCATTTGCCCAACGCGAACACGTGGAGCGCGCTGGGCGCGCTGCTGGCCTTCAGGCCCGCCTGTCCTGCCAGCGCACCCGTTAGGCCGCCGCTCCCCGTCATCACCGCGACATACTGCCGCCCGTTCACGGCGTAGGTGACCGTGCTGTTCTGGATGGGCCCCGCGAGCGTCTGTTCCCACAGCACCTTGCCCGACGCCGCGTCGAGCGCGCGAAACTTCGCGTCGACGTCGCCCCAGAACACCACGTCGCCGGCCGTGGTCAGCACGGCGCCGTTGCTCGGCGCGCGGCCCCGGTAGATCGGCGTCATCTCCCCAGTCGACAGGTTGATCTTCATCAGCCCCGCCCACGTGTTGGGGTCCGAGCCCTCGCGGGGAATCCCCAGCCGTCGCTCCGGCGGCTTCCGGTCCGGCCCGGCCGAGGTCATGTCCAGACAGTTCTCCACGTACGGCACGTACAGGGCGTTGAGGTCCGGGTGGAACGCGGTGGGCCAGTAGCTCCGGGTGTTCCAGTAGCAGATCACGCGCCGGTCCTGCGGCCCGGTGAACATCACGTTCTTGTTCAGCTCGACGCGCCCGGTCTTGCCGTCGATGTTCGAGATGAGGAAGTTCGGCGTATCGAAGGGAAACGGGTTGGCCCACAGGAACTGCCCCGTCACACGGTCCAGCGCCCAGATGCCGCCGCCCTCGCCCACGTTGACGGCCACGTCGCGCACCTCGCCGGGCCGCACGTCGGGGTTGATCCACTTCACGAACTTCGGGTTCGGGCGCACCGCCGTGCGGGTCAGCGTGCGCTCGTGCGGGTAGTCCTCGTCCCAATCGTCGCCGGGCAGGTGCTGGTAGTACCAGGCCAGCTTGCCCGTGTCGATGTGCAGGGCGATCGTCGAGTTGCTGTAGAGATCGGCCGGTGAGGAGGTGGGGATCGCCGCCGAGTTCCCGCCGTGGCGATCGGCCCGCGTGTTGGGCGTGGGGTTGGCCACGCCCCAGTAGACAAGGCGCCGCACCGGGTCGTAGCCGCCGGGCAGGCCCCATGTGGAGGCGACGCGCGTCTCGTCGGGCGCACCGCCCCAGGTGTCGCCACCCGGCTCGTTCGACGCCGCCGCGGTGTAGAAGCGCCAGGCTTCGACGCCCGTCTTCGCGTCGTGCGCTGACACGTAACAGTTCTCCCGGCGGGGCGCGCACGTGCGGCCCAGCAGCACCTTGCCCTCGATGACCACCGCCCCGGCCGTCATCCCGCCCGTCGTCTTCGTCTCCCAGCGCACCTCGCCGGTGCGCGCGTCCAGCGCCACGATGAAGCCGTCGGGCGACGGGTAGTAGACCATGTCCTCGTAGATGGCGAGCGTCTTCACCCGCGACGCCCCCGCGTTGCGGCGGTGCTCCCAGATCAGGGCGCCGGTCGCCGCGTCCAGCGCCTGCACGGTGGCGCCAGGCAGCATCAGGTACAACACGCCGCGATAGACGATCGGAATGCCTTCGATGGCGCCGGTTCCGAGCTCCTTCTTGAAGACCTCCTTCAGTTGCCCTACGTTCTGCCGCGTGACCTGCCGCAACGGGCTGAACCGCTGGGCGTCGTAGGTGCGGCTGTACATCAGCCAGTCGTCCGGGTTGGGCTTGACGAGCATCTCCGCCGTCACCGGCACGAACGCGGGCCGCTGCGCCAGCATCACCGTGGACACGGCACCGGCCGCAAGCAGGACGAGAACACCGAATCGAACCAGGCTACGGGTCATGTGGACTCCGCCCCCGGCGCGCTCCGCCGGCTGGGCGGCCGGATGGTACCACGTCCCGTGACACCGCGGCACAAGGTGGCACGGTGTGACGCGACTTGCGGCGGACGGCCTAAAGATCGGCGCCGCGGGGTTCGACACGGAGATCACCCTCTCCCCCTGGACTGGCTCATCCATGCGCACGTCTTGCTTCATCGCCTTCGTTCTGATCGTCGCCACGTCCTGGCCGCCGGCCCCGGGCGCGGCGGTGCAGGAGCCGCCGCAGGCCATCTTCAGGTCGGCCGTCAACCTCGTGTCGATGGCGGCCATCGTGCGCGACGGGCGGGGCCGCGTCGTCTCGCGGCTGACCCGCGAGGACTTCGAGGTGACGGACAACGGCCAGCGCCGGCCGATCCTGGACCTTCGAGCCGAGAGCGCGGCGCCGGCCAGCGTGGCGCTGCTCGTGGACGGGAGCGGCAGCATGAAGGCCGGCGCATCGGTCGAAGCCGCGCTGCGCGTCTCGAACGCCGTGCTCGGAAGCCTCGAGCCCAAACGCGACGACGCGGCGCTCTACTCGTTCGACACGCGTCTCATCACGATTCGGAACTTCACGCACGACCTCAAGGCCGTGAGCGGCGCGCTGGACGAGGTGGAGTCGTGGGGCTCGACGTCGCTGTACGACGCGATCGCCGGAACCGCGGCCATCGTCTCCAAGCGGACCGCGAACCGACGGGCCGTGGTGGTGGTGACCGACGGCGCCGACACGACGAGCGCCTACAGCCCGACGAAGGTGGCCGAGATCGCCGCGGCCGTGGACGTGCCCGTGTACGTGGTGGTCTGGAACACCCGGGACCCCGAGGCGCGGCTGGCGATCGAACGGGAACGTCTGGAGGCGCTGTCCTCGCTGGCCCAAGGGTCGGGCGGCGAGCTCTTCGTGGCCCGCGATCATGCCACGATGACGAAGGCGATCACGAAGCTGCTGGAAGAGCTCCGGCACCAGTACGTGCTGGCCTTCGAGGCCGCGCCCAACGGCGGATGGCGATCGGTGCAGGTGCGCACGAAGAAGCGCGGCCTGCAGGTACGGACGCGCGCCTGGTATCTGGCCGGCGCCGGCGATTGAACGGGACCGGACCGGACTACCGCCGCCCGGTGGCGTCCAGGCTGGCGAACGGCCTCGCGCCGTACACGACGCGCCCGCCCACCAGCGTCAGGAGCGACGCCGTGGATCCAATTTTCTCGACCGGCACCGTCAAGTAATCCTGCGACAGCACGGCCAGGTCGGCCAGTTTCCCCGCCTCGATCGAGCCTCGGTCCCGCTCCTCGTGCGAGAACCAGGCGCTGCCCAGCGTGTAGAAGCGCAGCGCGTCCAGCCGGCTCGGCGTTTCCTCGGGGCCTCGGATCGCGCGTCCGCTGACCGTCTTTCCGTCGAGGAACCACTGCAGCGCCGTGAACGGGTTGTAGGACGCCACGCGGTGCGCGTCGGTGCCCGCGCCAATGGGCACACCCAGCTTCGACGCCGTCACCACCGGTGGGGCGCGGCGCGCGGCTGCCGCGCCGTTCTGCCGCTCGAAGCCGTCGCCGCCAAAGTACATCGCGTCCTGCACCGTCCACCCGATGCCCAACGCCCGCATCCGGCGCAGCGAGGCGTCGGAGGCGTCGTTGAGGTGCGCGATGGACCAGCGCAAGGGCGCCAGCGGCACGTCGCGGTTGACGCGCTCGAACAGATCCAGCAGCACGCCCACGGTGGCATCGGGGCCCCAGTGCATGGTCAACCCCAGCCCGCGGGCCGCGGCCCACCGGGCGATCTCCTCGTAGCGGGACACGTCGGCCGGCGTCGGCGCCGGGTTGTTGTTCATGGCCTCGGTGACCCGCTCGCCCAAGCCGATGAACCGCAGCATGGGGTCGCCGAAGCCCATCGGCAGCAGGCCCGTCAGCGTCTTGAAGTCCTGCAGCTCGGCGCCCGGTGTCTGGCCGTTCAACGAGTAGCGCACGCGCACGGTCATCTGGCCCCGGCGCCAGACGTCGAAGAGCGCGGCGTAGTCCGGCGGCGCCAGGTTGTTGCCGCCCGGGTCGCCGACGCCCGTGATCCCCAGGCGGTTCAGCTCGCGAAAGAACGCGCGCGTCCCCTCCACCTGCTCCTCGAACGTGGGCTTGGGCAGCCGGTCGAAGAGCGCCACGATAGCCGCGTTCCCGCCGGCGACGGCGCCCGTGAGCTTGCCCGCGGCATCCTTCTCCAAGCGCGCACCGCGCGGCAGGTCGGACTCCCCTTTGATCCCAAGCGCCGTGAAGCCCTCCTCGGTCATCGCCGCCCAGGCGTAACCGAGCTGGACGTACACGGGGTTGCCCGGCGCGGCGGCTTCCAGCTCGGCCTGCGTCGGCCGGCGCTTCTCGGCAAACTGCTGTTCGTTCCACCCACCGGCCACGATCAGCCACGCCCCCGGCTTCATCGCGCGCGACGCGGCGGTGATCCGGCCTAGCGCGTCAACGAGCGACGGCGACCCGATCCAGTTCACCTCGGTGGAGAAACTGAGCGCGGCGCGGACGGCGTGGAGGTGCGAGTCGATGAGCCCGGGCACGACCACGCGGCCCTGCAGGTCCACGATCTGGGTGCGGGGACCAGCCAGCCGGCGCACGTCGCTGGATCGACCCACGGCGGCGATGCGGTCGCCGGACACCGCCACGGCCTCGGCGATGGCGGATTGCGCGTCGAGGGTGACGACCTTGCCGTTGACCAGGATAACGTCTGGGGCCTGCGCCGAGGCAACGACGACCGACGCCGCCCAGGCCGCGGCGGCCCAGAAGGCCGACGGTCGTGAACGGCTCGACATCGTGATGCGCTAGCGCGCGGCTTCGGGGTCCTTGGGCGCGCCCGTTCCGGACGAGCCCATGAACAGGCGCCGGCCGTCGGGCAGGACCATGTCGGCGCCGTTGGCGCGGTTCGCCCCGTTCTTCGCCTGGAACCCTTCGATGGTGATCTCGGTGCCCGGCAGGAGCGACGACTTCGTGAACCCGCGGCGCACCAGGGTGTTCGGCGTGCCGCCTTCGATCATCCACTTGGTGACGGTACCGTCCGGGTTCTTCACGTCGAGGTGGATCCACGTGTGCGGGTTGATCCACTCCATCTTGGTGACCGTGCCCTTCAAGGTCACCGGCTTGTTGGCGTCGAACTCCGCGGCAAACGAATGGTGCGCCCGCAGGCCGGGCGCCGCCAGGCCCACGACCACGAGCAGCGTGGCCACTGCGATTCGTGCTGTACCCATGGTTCTCGGTCCTCGTTCCACTCGTCAGCGGGCCGCTGGCACGGCAGCCGGCGCCCCGCCCTCGGCGGCCTTCTCGGCATCACGCGCGACCTCGAGCAGGTTGACCATGCTGAGGTTGCCTTCGTGGCACGCGTACTCGATCAGTTCACCCTCGGTCGGCCGCATCGGCAGCAGCACCGTCCACGGCTTCTCCCAGGTGGTGGGGTCCTTCACCGTCAGCCGCATCTCGATGCGGTCCTGTCCCACGCGGGTGTAGCGCTCGGTGAGGTGCAGGCCGGTCGTCGAGCCGCGATAGTTGTTCTGGCCGGAGAAATTGGTGGTCTCGACGACCAGCGTATCCCCGTCCCACCAGCCGCGCGACGACCCGATCCAGCCCCGGACGCCGTCGGCCAGCCGCGGGCGGTTGTCCAACGGAACGACCCGCGCCTCGTGGATCATCTCGTGCACGATCACGACCGAATCGGGCGACTGCACGATCTGGATGTTGTTGTTGTAGAGCGTCGGCAGGCTGGCACTCGGCAGCCCGTAGGTGATGCAGCGCTCCTGGTTGCCACGATCGAGCCACGACGCGTTGACCGTGCCCGCGCGGTTGGGTTGCCGCGCCACGCGCGCCTTCCCTTCAGCGGTCAACCCCGGAATGCGACCGTCCGGCGGATCCACGACCAGCGACGTCCGGCGGCCATCGGCAACGAAGCGGCCGGGGTCGGTCCAGTACTGCGCGTGCGTGAGGCCGGGTCGTATCTCCTCGGGCGGCCCGTCCATCCGGCGTCCGGCGCGCGACTCGAGCGTCTTCACTTCTTCGTCGGTGTAGAACTCCCGGGTACCGAACTCACGCGGCCGCTCGAGCGGGGTGATGGTCCGGTAGTCCCAGGTGCCCTGCAAGTCCGGGTGTCCCCACGGCGTACGCGGTGCCGGGGCCGGCTTGGGCGCCGCGGCGGGAGCCGCTGGAGCCTGACCTGCGACGGTTGCCGCCCCCCACACCGTGGATACGGCGACGGTCACGGCACACAGAGCACGATGGCGCATACACAGTCTCCCTCAAGGGCCCCGTAAGGCTCTGCTTCAACAGCTACTGCGCCGAATATTACCTCCATTCGGCTCCCCTGGACCCTTACCAGTTCGGCGCGTTCCTGACGTCGGGGGTCATGTCGTGCATCGCGGCCCAGATGCCCTGGATCCCCCCTACCGGGCGCCGCCCAAGACGATACACGCCACCGCGACGAGCGCGCACGCCATCCCGATCACCTGCACGCGGTGCAACCGCTCGCCCAGGACGACTCGTGCCAACACCACGGTGCTGGCCGGATACAGCGACGAGAGCGTGACCGCCACGGGCAGCGAGCCCATCTGGGATGCCAGCAGGTACAGCACGTTGGCGCTCATGTCCACAACGCCCGCGGCCGACGCCGCGCCGACCGTTCGGGTGGCGACCCCACGTAATGACGCGCCGCTGACCAAGCTGGCCGCGACGCAGATCGGAAAGGCGGCGGACCGTGCCCCGACCAGCGGCCAGAGCCCGGCCTCGGGCCGCGCGTGCGACAGCACCACGAAGAACACGCCGATGGCCACGCCCGAGGCCAGGGCGTGGGGCACGCCCGGTGGCAGCCCGCGTCGGACGGGCAGATTCGAACCACCGCTAGAAACTTGACCATTCCAAGTCCTGACCATTTGGGTCAAGTTTCTACGCCCGCCCAGAGGGCGGGCAAGAAGACGCTGAACTAGCGAGGCGGAGCCTACATGCTCGTCGGGCCGAGGCGCAGCCTCGCTAGCTTGCTGGCTGACGAGCACGATGGCGACCAGCGCCAGGACAATGCCGGCAACGACGAGCGGCGCCGGCCGGGTGCCCCGGACGACGCTGAACAGGACGGGAATCGCCACGGCGCACACGGCCGTGATGGGTGCCACCACGCCCATGACGCCGATGGCCAGCGCGCGGTACAGCAGGCCCACGCCGATCGTCCCAGCCAGGCCCGCGGCCGCACCGTAGGCGAGGTCGCTTGCCGCGGGGTCTGTCGGGGGCAGCAGGCCGATGGCCGCCAGCAACACCACCAAACCGGTGGCCTGCGCAATGGCCACCACCAGCGTGGTGCTGAGACTCTTGGAGGCCACGCCCCCCAGGAAGTCGGCCGCCCCGTAGAGGGCCGCCGACGCCAGCGCAATCAAATACATCGCTAGCGAGGCTCCGCCTCGCTAGCGCAGTGTCTTTTGGCCCCGCTGCGCAGGGCGGAGAAAACTTGCCTCATTTGGTCAGAATTCTCGCACCCAAGTTTTCTAGCGTGTGAGGTCGCCTCGCTCCACGTTGAACTCCACGACATTGCCGGCCGGGTCCGTCACGTAGAGCTGCGCCCAGGGCGTCAGGTTGTCGGGCAGTTCCAGGACCTCGAGGCCAAAAGACTTGAGGCGGGCCAGCGTGTCCTCGTAGCTCGCCACCCGCAGCGCCAGGTGCGCGTCGCGGGGATCGATGACGCGAGTCCCGCGCAGCGTGTGGGTGGTGGCCGGATGCACGATGAGGTGCAGCGTGCGATCGCCCAGCCGATACCAGGCGCCCGGAAAATCAAAGGGAGGCCGCGGGAGCTTCTCGAGACCCAGGACCTCCCCGTAGAACCAGTCGGCACTGGTCATGTCGCTCACCGACAGCGCGACGTGGTGCAGCGGCTGGAGTCCGAACATGGTGACGGCGTGAAGACGGGCTCGAGCGCGCTAGCGCAACTCGACCAGCAGGCCGTCGAGCGACGCGGCGATGTGGAAGTCGGCGTAGCTGAACTCCGACTTCAGCATCGTGGCGATGTCCTCCCGCGACGCCTTCTTCACGATCATCTCGTGGACGCGGTTCTTCAACCGCTCCGCGGTCCCGCGGAATGTCCGCATCGCCGCCTTGTCCACCACGGTGCCGTGGCCCGGGACCACCGTGTCGAACTCGAGGCGCAGCACGCCGTCCACGGTCGACGGCCATTCCTTGGCGCTCCCGCCCCCGGGATAGTCCACGAGCTGCGGCGTGTCGGCGCCCACGGTGAACATGTCGCCGGCCGCCAGCACGCGCTGCGCCGGGAACAGCGCCACCACGTCGCCGCTCGTGTGCGCGCGGCCAAACTGGTACAGCTCCACGCGCTTGCCGCCCAGATACAGGCTGGCGCGGCCATTGAACGTCATGTTGGGCAGGCCCGGCTGATTGCCGTCCACCATATGGTCGCGCGCCTGCTGCGACGCCACGACCTGCACGCCCATCGCCTGCATCTTGGCGTTGCTGCCGCTGTGGTCGCCGTGGTGATGCGTGTTGATGATGTACTTGACGGGCTGGTTGGTCACCGTCTTCAACTGCGCCAGGATGTTCGCGTGGTCGATGTCGAACTTGTCGTCCACCAGCACCACGCCCTCGTTGGTCACCATCACCGTGGTGTTGCCCGGCACGAAGGGGTTGCGGATCACGAACATGTCGTCGCGCAGCTTCTCGACGCTCAGCTTCGAGGGTTGGTCCCCGAACTGCGCGTGCACGTAGGCACCGACCAGAAGCGCCAGCAGCGCGACGACGAGGCGTGAGCGCGTGATCATGTCGGAGCAGTATACGACGGGGCGCGGGACCGCCGGGACGGCCTTGACGAAGTCTTGACGACTCGCGAGGAGCCTCGCCGGTGTATAAGATCTCGTTGCCCCTTCGACACTGGCACGCCCAGGGCGGGCCCGATGGACCCGACCTGACGCTTGCCGTCGTGCTCGTCGCCGCGGCGTTCGCGTTCCTCCCAGGGGCCAGCCGCGCGCAAGACGCGCCATCCGGCGACCCTCCCCCGCCGGTGGCCCCCGCGTCGGTCAGTCGCAACGCACAGGGCCGCGCCACTCTGCGGGCCACGCGCATCACCGAGCCACTGCGCATCGACGGCCGCCTCGACGAGCCAGCCTACGAGCAGGTGCAGCCCATCGGCGACTTCGTCCAGTTCGAGCCCGTCAGCGGCGCGCCGGCCACGGAGAAGACCGAGGTCTGGGTGCTCTTCGACGACGAGAACTTCTACGTGTCGGGAAAGGCGTACGACGGCTCGCCGGACCGGTGGGTGCTGAACGAGATGCGGCGCGATATCCCCAACGTGTCGCTCAACGAGAGCATCGGCTTCTCCATCGACACGTTCAACGACCGGCGCAATGGGTTCCTGTACGAGGTGAACGCGCTGGGCGGCTTCCTGGACGCGCAGGTGACCAACGAGGGCATGCCGCCCAACTCCAACTGGAACTCGGTGTTCAACGTGCAGGTGGGCCGGTTCGACGGCGGGTGGACCTTCGAGTTCCGCGTGCCCTTCTGGTCGATCCGCTATCAGCCTGGCGCCGACCCCGTCTGGGGCTTCAACGTGCGCCGCGTCGTGCGATGGAAGAACGAAGAGTCGCACATCGTGCCGCTGCCCCTGGCCTTGGGGCAGCGACGCGGCCTCATCCAGATGTCGCTCAACCCGCGCCTGGTGGGCCTGGAGCTGCCACCACGCGCCAAGAACCTGGAGTTCCGGCCCTACGGCATCGCCACGCTGACCACCGACCGGCTGGCCCGTCAACCGCTGTCCAACGACCTGACGCAGAACGCGGGGCTGGACGTGAAGTACGGCCTGACGCAGAACCTGACGACCGACCTGACCGTGCGCACCGACTTCGCGCAGGTCGAGGTGGACGAACAGCAGGTGAACCTGACGCGCTTCAACCTGCTCTTCCCCGAGAAGCGCACGTTCTTCCTCGAGGGGCAGGGCATCTTCACCTTCGGCGTCGGCGCCGGGCCCAACACCAACGGCGCGGACGTGCCGACGCTCTTCTTCAGCCGGCAGATCGGCCTCAGCCAGGGCCAGCCCGTGCCCATTCTGGCGGGAGGCCGCGTGACCGGCAAGGTGGGCGATTACCAGGTGGGCGTCCTGAGCCTGCAGACCGGGGACAAAGCGTCGGTGGGCGCGGTCTCCACGAACTTCACCGTGGCCCGTGTGCGCCGCGACATCCTGCGCCGCAGCGCCTTCGGCCTGCTGTACGCCGATCGGTCGCAGTCGCTCCTCGGACGCGGCCACGGGCGCACCTACGGCGGGGACATCGGCCTCAGCTTCTTCGACACGTTGAACATCAACGCCTACGCGGCGCGGACCGAGACGCCGGGCGTGACAGCGGGAGACCGCAGCTACCGCGGCCAGTTCAACTACGCGGGAGACCGCTACGGCTTGGTGGCGGAGCGCCTGGTGATCGAGGAAGGCTTCAGGCCAGAAATCGGATTCGTACGGCGACCCAACCTGCGAAAGTGGACGAGCACGGCGCGCTTCAGCCCGCGCCCCACGCGGGTGCGGCACGTCCGAAAGTACTGGTATGAGGCGACGGGCAGCTACGTCGAGAACAACGCCGGCGTGCTGGAGTCGCGCCAGTGGGACGGGATGTTCGGCATCGATCTCAACAACGGCGACAACCTGCGCGTGCAGGGCACCCAGCAGTTCGAGTTCCTGGCACGGCCGTTCCCCATCGACCGGCGTGCCACGATTCCGGTGGGCAGCTACTCGTTCGCCAACCTGGCCGTGCGCTACACCCTGGGCGCGCAGCGCCGGTTCGCCGCCACGCTGAGCGCCGAACAGGGCAGCTTCTACGGCGGCGACAAGACCAGCCTGGGCGTAGCCGGTGGTCGATTCAATCTGACCAACCAGCTCCAACTGCAGCCGGCGGTTTCGATCAACCGCGTGGACATGCCGTGGGGTCGGTTCACGGCCGCGCAGCTCCAGGCGCGCGTCACCTACACGCTGACGCCGCGGCAGTTCGTCGCGGGGCTCCTCCAATACAACTCGAACAGCGAGCTGGCGGGCACCAACCTGCGGTGGCGGTGGGAGTACATCCCGGGCAGCGAGATCTTCGTCGTCTACACCGACGAGCGCGATGCGACGGCGCGAGGGCTGCCCGAGCTCAACAACCGGGCGCTGGTCGTGAAGTGGGCCCCGCTCGTGCGGTTTTGATGAGCGCCCCCGGTTGGCGCAGCCCCTACAGCAGCGGCCGGTAGAATTCCGTCCGCCAGTTCGCGGGATCTGGGCTGGACTCGGGGCCGGCGGCGTAGCACTCCCAAAGGTCCTCGGCCGGTCGGTGTCCACCCGCCGCGATCCACTTCTCGAACTCGCCCCACGCTCCGGCCATGCCCTCGTAGGAGCCGCGAAACACCGTCTTCGCGGCGCGGACCGCGGGCCTTCGCCCCGCACGCACCCGGCCGAACGCCATGATGGTCGACGCCACGGGCACGCCCACCTCGAAGTCGAACGTCTCGGGGTTCATCGCGAAGTGATGCGAGAAGACGGGCCCTGTGGGCGTCAACCCTTGCGCCGCGACCGTCCCGAGCACTTCGCCGATAGCCGGCCCCATCACCTTCTGGATCTCGGCTCGCGGGATGGTCAAGCGAATCACCGCGGTCTGCTGTGCGTCGGTCGAGACGATCTCTGGCGGGTCAATCATCGGGGCGTCTCCCTCAACGATTGAACACCAGATCTCGACGACGCCGCCTTCGGTCGCCGGATCGAACCGGTGGTCGTACCGTTCGAACTCTGGCGTGTGCGCGATCCGGTGTCCGGATTGCGGGATCCACTCGTTCCAGATTCGCATCCACGCGTCGTTGATGCCCGACACGTGCCCTTCGTGGGTGAAGACGGCGTAGCGCTGAGCCGGCACGCGCATCCGACCCATGCCGGGAGGCGCCTGGTCGAAGCTCGTCACTTCGACCGCGCACATGTACTCCATCGTCTGCGCAACCGGATCGCTGCCGCACAGCACGCCGTAGGAAACGACAGGGCCTGGCGACATCAGGCCGCTGGCTGCGAAGTCTTGCCACTGCTGCGGGATCCCGCGGGCAGAGTCGGCGTACGCGTGGGTACGCCGCAAGCCGGCCAGCAGCATCGCCGGTCTTTCTTCGAAACGAGGTGTCAGATCCATCGCCATCGGTCGCCTACGCCGAAAGAGCCTGGGTGAATGCGTCGGCCACCTGCCCGGCCGGCGCGCGGTTCAGTGTTTCGTTCGTCGCGACGAGGAACACGCCGCCCGGGCCCGGCGCGCCAAGCAGGACGCCGCGTGCGGCCAGCCGCTGACGAAATGCCTGGGCGTCCGGCGTCTGAACGGTAACCCTCATCAGATTGGTCCCCGACGGCTCGCGCGCCACGGAGAATCGCGGCAGCGCGCTCAAGCGCCGCGCCAAATCCTCCGACACGTCCACGGCGCGCCGGTAGCGGTCCTCGAAGCCGTCCAGGAAGTGCAGCGCCACGGCGGCCGACGTCCACGCCTCGCTCAACCCGCCCCCGAACATGCGCCGCGCGTGGTACATCCCGTCCAGCAGGTCGCGTGGGCCGGCCAGGATCGCACCGAAGGACGCGTTGAAGTACTTGTAGAGAGACACGTACACCGTGTCGAAGGGCTCGGTGTACTGCGCCACGTTCTTCCGCGCGTAGGCGGACTCCAGGAACAGGCGCGCGCCGTCCAGGTGCAGCCGAATACCCTCCCGTCGCGCCATGGCGATGACGGCGTCCCGGTCGGCGGCGGCGAACACCTGTCCTCGCATGCGCCGGACCGGAGACTCGATGGACACGACACGAACCGGCGTGGCCACGCGGCCCGTGCGGTTCTCGTCGAGCAGCCGCTGCAGGTCCGCGGCCGTGAAGGTGGCGCGTCCTTCGGCCAGCGGCATCAACGTGACGTGGCTGAGTGTCTGCACGCAGTCGCCCGAGTCCAGGTAGATGTGGCTCTCGGCCTGCACCGCGGCCCGCCCGGTACCACCGGCCAGCGCGCGAATAGCGAGGTTGTTGGCGAGGGTGCCCGTGGGCATGAAGATCGCCCGCTCCTTGCCCAGGAGCTTCGCCATACGGGCTTCCAGTTCTTCGACGACACCGCCCAGGATGTAGCTGTCGGACACGATGCCGCGGTCGGCCAACCCCGCCAGCACGTGCGCGTACTGCGCTGGCGTCAGGCCCAACCCGTCGCCGGTCAGCCGCACGGTGCGATCGGCGGCCGGGTCGTGGCTCGTCGCCGCCGCAGCGCCTTGCGCCGCATGAAGGGGCGTCCATCCGACCGGCAGCCCCGCCAGGGCGCCGCCAACGGCCCCGCCCCACGTGCCCAACTTCAGCAGTCGCCGTCGATTGAGTACGCTCATCGTCCGCCCCTGCTCACACCCAGCGCCCAGCCAGTCACGGCATGCGACCGTACAACTGAGTGCGGAGTATAGCAGCGGCCCTCACGCGCCAGGATCGCGCCGCCGGTCGCCGTACCACAGCGGAAGACGTGCACGCGACAACACCGCGCGTCCCATCACCGTAGCGGCCGCCATGCGGGCCACTTCGAACGGCGTGTGCGTCCTGAACTTGCGAGCGGAGGTCACCACCGCCGGCTCCACGAGCGCCAAACGCCCGATGCGCTTGATCGCCACGCTGAAGGCCACCTCTTCGGCCGCGAAGAGCCGCTCGTCGAATCCGCCGATCCGTTCGTAAGCATCGCGCGCGCAGAACATGAAGCAGCCGACGGTCATGTTCAGCAGGCGGAAGGTGGCCAGCGTGAGCGCCACGCCGGGGCGCGCATAGCGTGGGACGGGGCCATCGAAGCGGACACGCGCTCCGCCTCCCGCGGCTCCGCCGCGCATGGCCGCCAGCGCCGCGCGCACCGTCTCGCCCGGCACCCACGTGTCGGCGTCCACGAACAACAGCTCGTCGCCCTTGGCGGCGCGGCCGCCGACGTTGCGCGCCGCCGCGATGTGCCGCAGCGTCGCGGGCACCACCGTCGCACCGGCGCGCCGCGCGAGATCGGCCGTGCCGTCGGTGGACGCGTCGTCGACGACCAGAATCTCGTAGGGATCGCCGGCGCTTCTGGCCGACGCGTGCAGGGCCGTGACCGTGGCCGCGATGATCTGTGCCTCGTTGTGGGCGGGCACGATGAACGACACCATCGGAGAAGGTTTCACTACCCACCACGAACTACGAACTACCAACCACGAACCACGAACTAGAACCGCTCACCAATAGCCCTCCGGACTACCAGTCCGTGGACTTGTAGTCCTTCAGGAACTGGCCCCACAGGTGCGTGCCCGTGTTGAAGCCGGAGATGATCGGGTCCAGGATGCGGGCCGCGCCGTCGATCGCATCGAGGGGCGGGTGGAACCGGTGCTCGGCCGTCTTGCGCGCGGCGATCTCGGCAGGGTCCTCGTCGGTGACCCAGCCCGTGTCCACGCTGTTCATGTGGATGCCGTCGTTGTGATAGTCGGTGGCCGCCGTGCGCGTCATCATATTCAATGCGGCCTTGGCCATGTTGGTGTGCGGGTGCCGCGTGGTCTTGAACGTCCGGTAGAACTGCCCCTCCACGGCCGACACGTTCACGATGTGCTTGTCGCGCTCGGGCGTGGCCAGGAGCAGCGGCTTCAGCCGCGCGTTGAAGATGAAGGGCGCCACGGCGTTCACCAGGTGCACTTCCAGCAGCTCCACCGACGACACCTCGGACAGGAGCAGGCGCCACGAGTTGCGGCCGCGCAGGTCCACTTGCTGCAGGTCGGTGTCGAGCTGACCCTCGGGGAACAGGTCGCGCTGCGCCACCAGTTCCTCCGGCAAGAGCGGCACCTGCGACAGCTCGGCCGCGCGCGCAAGGCCCGCCACATCGGCCAGCCGCGCCTCGAGCGCCCCAGCGTCGGATGACGCGGACGGCCCCTCCGGCAGCAGCCGATACCCGCGCAGGCCCTCGTAGGTGCCGACCAGACGCCGGACGTGCGCGGGCATGTCGCCGAAGGCCGCCGTTTCTCCGGCCATCATGTGGGCGTAGAACTCCGGCGGACGCCGCACCGTTTGGCAGGCGTTGTTGATGATGAAGTCCAGCCGCGTCTTCGACGCCACCAGCTCGCGGCAGAAGGCCTCGACGCTGGGGGTATGGCGCAGGTCCAGGCCGAAGATCTCCAGCCGATCGTCCCACTCTCCGAAGTCCGGCTCGGCCGCGTAGCGGGTGGCCGCCTCGCGCGGGAACCGCGTCGTGACCACCAGGTGGGCACCGCTCCGCAGGAGCTTGAGCCCGGTGTGGTAGCCGATCTTCACGCGCCCGCCGGTCAGAAGCGCCACGCGCCCGCGCAAGTCGGCCAGCTCGGACCGCTTCGCGAAGTTCAGGTCTGCGCAGGAGGGGCACAGCTGGTCGTAGAAGTGGTGGATCGACGCGTAGGCCTGCTTGCAGACGTAGCAGTACTGCGGTTCCACCGCCTCGCGCACGTCGTCGTCGGCGTGCACGTCGTGCGGCTGGAACGCCGGCGGCGCGAACACGCTGGGCGTGGTGACGATGGGTCGCTTGCGCAAGGCGCGAATGCCCGTGTCGGCCCGCACGGACTCGTCGCGCTCCACGCGGGCAAAGCGGGCGGCGGCGCTCGCGCGGCGGCGCTGGACGCGGTCCGGGGCATGCGCCTGCGCGACGGCCCGAAGCATCCGCACACGGTCGGCCGGCGGCAGCTGGTCCAGCAGGCGACGGTCGGCGGCGATCCGCTCGAGCAGGTCGGTGGCTTCTCGTACCTTGTCCGTGAAGGTCGTATCGGGGGCCTCCGACGGCTCCGAAACGGCCGACGGCGACGGACTGCGAGGCGTGAACGAGGACATCGGTAAGAGCGTACCGCGTCTGCGCGGTATCTTCTAGCCGCTCGCCGGGGGCAAGTGGCCCCAGCGGGCCAGATCCACGAGGGTGTCGAGGATCGTGTCGCGCGTCGGCCGGAACCGCAGGCCCAGATCCCGTTGCACCTTCGTGGTGTCGTATCGGGGTGTCCGGCCGATGTGGGTTCTCAAGTAGCTTCCCGTTCCCATCGGCCGGCGGTAGGAATCGAGCTTGACCAGGAGGTCGCCGAACCAATGATCGAGGCCGCGTGTGGGCAGACGCGTGCCCTCGCCGTAGCCCGCCTCGCGCATCCACGTCACCATTTGACGCATCGTCACCGGCGGGGCGGCGCACAGGTACCGGCCCGACGCCGCGGGCACCTCCGCCGCTCGCACGTGCGCCAGCGCGACGTCGCGGACGTCCACGATTCCCCAGGTCAGGCGCAGGATGGCTGGAAACGCACCGGCCACCAGGTCCACGAGAATCCGGTTCGAGACGTTGACGGCTGGACTGAGCGATGGGCCCATCACCACGAAGGGGTTGATCACCACCAGGTCGAAGGACGGCTTTTCGGCCGCCATGAAGTCCCACGCCGCACGCTCGGCCAGGGTCTTCGACAGGTAGTAGGGGTTGCGGTCCAGCGTGGACTTCGTATTCCAGTCGGCCTCGGTCAGTACGTGATCGGACTCGGGCTCGTCGGTGACGGCCGCGATCGACGACGTCAGCACCACGCGCCGAACGCCACCCACGGCGGCGCACGCCGCCAGCACGTTGACCGTGCCGTGGACGGCCGGGTCCACGAGGTCGCGTTGCGGATCGGCAACGTCGAGCACGTAGGGGCTGGCCGTGTGGAACACCGTGGCGCAGCCGTCCATCGCCGACCGCAGCGTCGCGGGCGCCTGCAACTCGGCCTCCACCAGCGTGAGCCGATCGGCCGCGCCAGGCAGGGCCGCCAGGCGCGACGCCTTCGCCCGGTCCCGCACCGTGCCGCGGACACGGTAGCCCCGCGCAAGAAGATCGGCCACCAGGCACGACGCCACGTATCCCGTGGCGCCGGTCACACAGACCAGCGGCGCGTCGTCGGTCGTCACGCCGCTACCGGCGGTTGGCCGCGTCCATCATTTCGTAGATGCGCGTCACGCCGATGAGGGGTACGCCGGGCGCCGTGATGTTCGGGAAATGATCGCGGTGCTTGGTCAGATCGGCCTGCTTGGCGGCAGCTTCTGCCGACACGCCCGCGCGTTTCAGGCGACCCACCTCCGTCCACACGTCGCGCAGGTAGGCCTGGAAGTAGTCGATCTTCGCCTTGTCCGTGAACGCCTCGCCGTGACCGGGCATCACCGTGTCGAAGTCCAGCTTCTTCAGGGCGTCGAGGGACGTCACCCACTCGTCGACGTAGGCATCACTCATGTTCGACAGCGTCGACGTCAGGAAGTCACCCGTGATCACGACCTTCTCGTTCGGCAGGAACACCACCACGTCGCCCCCGGTGTGGGCACGTCCGAGGAACCGCACCTGGATCTCGCGGCTGCCGCGGTGCAGCGTCATCTCCGACCGAAGCGTGACGTTCGGCGGTACCGGCCGGAACTCCGCCTGCGCCGCGGCGTTGCTTTCCGCCGCCTGGAGCTGCGCCTGCAGCTTGGCCTTCCCCTCGGGCGTGGGCTCGGCCGCGACCCGCTCGCGGAGCGTCGCCACGGTGCGCGGCAGCCCGGCCAGGTAGCCTTGGAAGAGCGGCATCGCCGCGGAGCGCCCACCCGCCAGCATCTCCCTGGTGAACTCGTGGCCGATGATGTCCACGCCAGGTCCGAACACCTGGTTGCCGTGGGCGTGGTCGTAGTGGAAGTGGGTGTTGATGACGGCGCTCACGGGCCTACTGGTCAGCTCTTTCACCTCTTCCAGCAGCACCCACGCGGCCGCCGGCGACGCGTGATCGTCCACGATCACCACGTCCTCGTCGTTGACAATGACGGCGGAGTTTCCGATCACGGTGAGTGCGCCCGTCCCGATCGCCTGGTAGATGCCGTCCTTCACCTTGTTGAAGCGGAAGGCCTTGCCCGTGTGGGCCGTGCCCGCCGGCGCGCGTCCCTGTGCCTCGACCGCCCCCCGGCCTTCTCCCTGCCACGCCGTCGCCGCTGCCAGCAGCACCACCATGCCAATCGCCAATCCCAATCTCATGTCTGTCTCCAGTCGTCAGTCTTCAGTAGCCGGTCTCCGGTCTCCGGTCGTCGGTGCCCTACTCGCCCTCGACGAACGACGTGCCGCGTCGCAGCAGCATCTCTGCCTGCGACACCATCGCCTCGATCACGGCCCCCGCGGGCGGACGATCGTGAACGAGCCCCAGGCCCTCGCCGGCCACCACGGGCAGCACGTCGAAGTCCAGCGTCCGACGGGCGTCTGCGAACGCGTGCGACAGGCTGCCGAAGGCCGCCCGTGCGTCCGCCTCGCGGTGCGCCCATTCGTCGGTGACCTTGTTCTTCAGGATCCGGAAGGAATACTCGTCGGGCCACGCCACCCCGCGCAACGGATCGATGGCCTTGGTGCGCACGGTGCTATCGCCGTCCTTGCCGATGGCGCGATCGGTCACCGCCTGAGGGGTCAAGGCTTCCGCCGTCGCCCAGAACCGCGTGCCCACCACGGCCGCATCCGCCCCAAGCATCAGCGCCGCCGCCAACCCCCGGCCATCGGCGATGCCACCGGCCGCCAGCAGCAAGGTCCGCGGCGCACGGGCGGCCAGCCGGTCGGCCACTTCCGGCACGAACGGCATCGTGGACCGTGCCGCCCCGTGTCCCCCGCCTTCCGTACCTTGCGCCACGATCGCAACCGCCCCGGCATCGATGGCCTGGTCGACCTGGCGCATGGACTGCACCTGGCTGAAGAGCGCCGCGCCACCGGCCTGAATCCGGCCGGCAAAGGGCCGCGGGTCCCCAAACGAGAGGAAGACATACGGAGGCGAGAACTCGAGCGCCAGATCCAGCGCCTCCGGCATCTGTTCCAGGGCCCACGTGATGAACCCCACGCCGACGCGCTCCCCGGCAGCCAGCGCCAGTTCCTGACGCAGGTCCGGCTCGTTGCCGAGCGTGCCGGCGTAGGCACCACCCACGAAGCCCAGGGCGCCGGCGCGCGACACGGCCGCGGCCAATCGCCCGCCCGTGACGAGCGCCATCGGCGCGCACACGATCGGGTGCCGCACGCCCATGGCCTCGGTGAAACGCGTCCTCAACCCCACCTTAGGACCGCGGCGGCTCGATGCGGAGCACGGCGCCGAACGTTTCGTCGGTCAACGCATAGAGGAAGCCATCGGGTCCCTGCTTCACCTCTCGGATGCGCTGCCGCAGGTCCTGGAGCATCAGCTCGCGGCCGGTGGGCAAGCCCTGCGCGTTGAACTGCACCCTCTGAATGTGCTGGCCCGTGTTGTTGCGCATGCCGCCGACGAACGCGTTGCCCTTGAACTGCGGAAACCTGTCGCCGTCATAGAACGTCAGGCCCGAGATGGCGATGGCGGGCACCCAGTAGACCACCGGCTCTTCGTACCCCGCCGCCGTGAAGCCCTCTCCGACGCGCGTGCCGTCGTAGTTCCGGCCAAGCGAGACGCGCGGCCACCCATAGTTCTTGCCCGCCTGAATGAGGTTCAGCTCGTCACCGCCCTGCGGACCTTGCTCGGTGGACCACATTTCGCTGGTGATCGGGTTGATGGCCAGCCCCAGCGGGTTGCGGTGGCCCAGCGAGTAGATCTCCGGCTTGTAGCCGGGCCGGCCCACGAAGGGATTGTCGGGCGGCGCCGTGCCGTCGTCGCGGAGGCGGAGAATCTTGCCGATGTGGGATCCCGGCTCCTGCGCCTTCGGCGGGATGTTGCGGTCGCCCAGCGTGACGAACAGGAACCCGTTCCTGTCGAACACGAGTCGAGATCCGTAGCTGCCCGACGCGGGGCCCAGGCTTCCGTCGCCGCTGCCGGGGCCCGTCCCCGGACCACCATGATAGGCGTCGGCCACCAGGATGTCGCGGCCGTCGGTCAGCGTGGTACCGCCGTCCCATCGTGCCCGGAACACCGCGGTGGTGGCGTTGCCCTGCCCTTGTCCCGGCTTCGAGTACGCGAGGTAGATCAAACGGTTCTCGGCAAAGCGCGGGTGCAGGGCCACGTCCAGCAGCCCACCGAGCCCGGTGGCCAGCATCTGCGGCAACGGACCGATGGGCGTCGGATCCAGCGCGCCGTTGCGCACCACGCGCAAGCGGCCGGGTCGCTCGGTGACGAGCATGCCGCCGTCGGGCAGGAACGCGATCCCCCACGGGTGATCGATCCCCTTCGTCACGACCTCCACGTGGACCCGCCCACGGCCAGTGCCGAGATCCCACGGCCCCGTCCCGAGCGTATCGGTCGGCGCAGGACCTCGGCCTCCGCCTCGTGCGGCCGGCGCAGGCCCCTGTGCCGGTGCCGCGGGCTGGGCTTGCTGCGCCGTCCCCGAGGTGCCGAAGGACACGCCCACGAAGACGCTTACCGCCACCGCCCACGCAGCCGGCGTCGAGAACGAACGCGTGATCTGGATCGTCAAGTCTGTCTCCACGCCAGCCATCGACGCCTGCCGGCCGATCACAAAGTAGTGCTAATGTCGCCCCTTCGTCTACCCATCGATGCAACCCACAGCGGCCTTTGCCGTACTCTGCGGGCTCTTCTTTGTGTCGGGTGCCTGTGGCCTGACCTACCAGGTGCTCTGGCTTCGAGTGCTGGCGCTTGTGTTCGGCGTGACCGTGCACGCGGCCAGCACCGTGCTGGCGAGCTTCATGGCGGGGTTGGCCCTCGGGAGCCTCCTGGCACGCCGCCTGGCCCGTCTTGGGCACCCGCTGCGGGTCTTCGCTCTGCTCGAGGCTGGCGTCGCGGCCTCTGCCCTGGCCACGCCCGCGATGCTGGACCTGGCCGCGGTGGTCTACCGGCCGATTTCAGCCGGGTTTCCCGATTCGTTGTGGCTGCTGACGGCGGCCAGGTTCGTTGGTTCGTCCGCGGTGCTCCTGTTGCCGACGCTCCTGATGGGGGCCACCTTGCCCGTGCTCAGCCAGGCGTCGGTCGTGCGCCTGGGCGCGCAGGGCTCGCGCCTGGGCGCGCTGTACTCGGTGAATACAGCCGGGGCCCTCATCGGGGCCCTGGGCACCGGCTACCTTCTGATTGGCGATCTGGGCATCGGCCGCACTTTTCAGGTGGCGGCGGCCGGCAACCTGCTCGTGGCGGCTGTCGCCTGGTGGCTGTCCGGGCATATCGGGGACGCGCCGCCGCCAGCAACCGTGGAAGGGGGCGTCGCCGAGTCCGCGGCCGCGGTATCGCCTGGCGCGATCGTCCTCGTCATGACCGTCGCAGGCCTGGCCTCGCTGGCGCTCGAGATCGTGTGGTTTCGGATGCTCGTGCAGTTCCTTCCCGCCACCTCCTACGCGTTCACGACCATGCTGGCGACAGTGCTCGGCGGCATGGCGTGTGGCAGCGCCTTCGCCGCGCGCCTGCTGACGCGCCCGCGACACTGGCCGGTGGTGCTGGGCTACGTGCAGGCCGCGACGGGCGTCGTGGCGCTCATGTCGCTGGCCGGGCTGGGTGCGACGTACGCCGCCGGGTGGAGGACGTCTGGGCTCACGCAAGGCTCGGCAGCCGCGATCCTGCCGGCGGCCATCTTGATGGGCGTCGCCTTTCCGATCGCGCTGCGGCTCTGGACTCATGGGCTGGCCGGACAGCACGGTGAGCGTCCCGTCGGCGTGCTGTACGCCGCGAACGTAGTGGGCGGCATCGCCGGCGCCATCCTGGCCGCCTTCCTGGTGCTGCCGCTCCTCGGCAGCCGGCGCGCGCTGATTGCCCTGGCGATGCTGTATCTGCTGACCGGTGCCGGCCTGCTGTGGCACCTCGGGCGCCGTGGCGGCGCTGTGGCCATGGCAGCCGCCTTCGCGCTGGGGGCGGCGATCGTGCCCGATCCGCTGGATGCCGCCCTGCTCCGGCGCCACGGCCCCGACGAGCGCGTGATCTGGTCGGAAGAAGGCATCCAGACGTCGGTGAGCATCCACACGAACCGGGCGGGTAGCAGGTTGATGTACCTGGACGGGCTGCACCAGGCGTCGGACGTCCCAGACATGGTGCGGCTCCACCGCCTGATCGGCCACCTGCCGATGGTGCTGCACCCCAAGCCCGAACGGACGCTCGTCGTGGGCCTCGGGGGTGGCGCTACGCCCGGCGCCGTCAGTCAGCACGACACGGACGTCCTCGTCGTCGAGCTCTCCGATTCGGTGCGCAAGGGCGCGGACTTCTTCCGCCACGCCAACTATGACGTCCTGCGTCGGCCCAATGTGCGGGTGCGCCTCGACGACGGGCGCAACTTCCTCACGCTCACTCGCCAGCGGTTCGACGTCGTCACGGCGGACCTCATTCAGCCCATCCACGCCGGGGCCGGCAACCTGTATTCGCGCGAGTACTTCCAGCTCGTGCGCAGCGTTCTGGCGGATGGGGGCCTGGTGCTGCAATGGATCGGCCACCGGCAGGCGTCGCACTACAAGCTCATCATGCGCACCTTCCTCGACGTGTTTCCCGAGACGACACTCTGGTTCGACGGTCAGCTGATGGTCGGCACGCTGACACCGCTGCGGATCGGGCCCGCGACGCTGGCCGAAAAGCTCGAACGAAGAGAGACTCGGGCGGCACTGGACGAGATCGGGCTCGGCGGGTTCGAGACGCTCAAGTCCTGGTTCACCGCTGGGCCGGCCGAACTGCGCCAGTTCGTAGGCACGGGGACGGTGCTGACCGACGACCGGCCTCTGGTCGAGTACCACCGGTCTCTACCGGCCAACGATCCGCTGGTGGACCTGACAGGCGTCCGTAGCGACGTCGCCGCGATCGTCACGCTGTCAGGACAATGACCGACTACCCGGTCGGCAGGTCCTTCGCCCCTGATCGTGATCGGGCTCACGTGCCCTCTATCTTGACAAGCTTCAAGCGACCAGACGCACCACTCTTGATTGACACGGCAGATTTTCGGCACTGAAAGTGCCGGGCTACGAGCGTGACCAACTCTTCGTTGGCCTTGCCCTCGATTGGCGCAGCCTTGATGTGGGCGAGCCAGGTCCCGTCCGCGGATGGCGAAAGCGTGCTCACGCGCGCGTTGGGCTTCACCTTCACCTGCAAGAGTGTTGACGGCATCAGACGCCACGCGCCAGCGCCTGCCACGACCGTCCGCGCCACCGCATCCACAGGAAGACCGTTGATCCAATCACGATGTACCCCGCCATGGGAAGCACGCCGCCTTCTCCGAGCCACAGCGCATCCTCGCCGCCCGCGAAGAACTTCGGGAACAACCACTGCGAGATCGTGTTGTGAAAGCTGTGGAAGAAGACGGCGGGCCACAGACTGCGGGCGCGGTATGACATCCAGGCGAAGAGGAACGATACGGGCAGATCCCCGGCGGCGAACAGCGCCAGGCTGGCCAGGACACCGCTTGCGTTCAGGTAGCCGGCCCCGATGACCAGGGGCGCGTGGTACGCCACCTGGCACAGCCAGACGGCGACCACGCTCCAGCGGACGCCAGCCGCGTCCAGACGGGGCTGCAAGTAGCCGCGCCAGCCGATCTCTTCTCCCATCGCCGTGAAGGTGCCAAACACTCCAAGAATGGACAGGTTGATCAGGAGGTTGGCCGCAATCTGCGGCCCCGTCGTCCATTTGCCGCCCCCTGGACTCCAGTGCGCGAGCCCGGCGCTCCAGGCCACCGCGTAGGCCGCGCCGTAGACCGCCAGCGGAATGGCAAGAGGTTCCCAAACGACCCGCGCGCCGGTTACTCCCCATCGACGGAGTGTCAGCGGGGAGTCGAAGCCCCGGTCCACGGTTCGATGGGCCACCACGCGGCCGAGGGCCGGGGCCCACATCGCGACGGGCGCCAGCACGGCCCACGCCGGCGACGTGACGCTCCATCCCATCGCCGCACACAGGACGGCGATTGCGGTGGTCGTGCCTACCGCAATCACGAAGAACACGATCACGGGCCGCCAGGGCATCATCAGGTGCCGCCGGTTTCAGACGCCTGTTGGGCCGTCGCTCGTACGGCGTGAAAGAACGCCGCCACCTTGGCCTCGTCGAGACGCCCGCCCGTGCGAACGCCGCTGCAGATGTCCAGCCCGACTGGGCGGACGACGTCAACGGCCTCGGCGACATTCTCCGGCCGCAGGCCGCCCGCAAGATAGACCGGAACCTGCACCGAATCCCTGATCCGCCTGCTGATGCCCCAATCGTGGCGGCGACCCGTGCCGCCCAGTTCCTTGATGGCCAACGCCTGATTGCCGGAATCCAGCAAAAGTGCGTCGACGAGCGGAGCGACCTCCATGGCCTCTGCGATCGACCGATCGCCGACGACATGGATCACCTGCATCAGCGACACGCCCGGCAGGGCCAGGCGCAGGTCCGCATACGTCCCCTGGGTCAACTGATCGCAGATCTGAACGGTATTGACCCGCACACGCCGTTGTTGGTCGACGATCTCGGCCGCGGATTGCCTGGAGGTGAGCAGGACCGACGCCACGCCAGGCGGCACCGTGGCCACGATCTCGGCGATCAGCGATTCGCCGATCACGCCTGGGCCGCTTGGCATCTCCGAGACCAGTCCCACGGCGGCCGCGCCGTGACGAATCGCCATGCGCGCTTCTTCGATGCTGCTGATGCAGCAGATCTTCACCCGTGGCATGGACGCCGATGGTTTCACCAAGCTCCTGGCGGCAGGTAGTGGAACCGAATCAGGTAGACGTTGTCGCCACGACCGTGTCTGGCGGTTTCCAGCAGGTCTTCCACGCTGTCGAAGCCCGACTCGCGCGCGAGGTCGTGGGTGACGTCCGCGATCTCGATCGGCGTGATCGAATCGACCTCGACCTGCCCTTCGTCCATGGCGTACCGGCCACCCACCTTGACGTGGGGCCGCATCCAGACGCGAATGCTGCACTTGATTCTCCCGCGCCGGATGCCCTCTCGAAGACGCTTGGTGAACACCATGTCGCGCGCTATCAGATCTGGGGACTTCCTGGGTCGAAGTCGAACTCGACGATGTCCCAGGGACTGCGGCTGAAGTCGCTGTAGCGAATCCACTTCGGTGTCACGCGAATGTACGCGATCTCGGGCAGCGTCTCGCGGTCGCGGCCGTCCGGAAAGTGCCGAAAGTAGAGATCTTTCAAACGGGCCAGCTCGGTTCCGGCCGGTTCGTCCGCCACCCCTTCGTACTGCACCGTGCGCTCCTCGCCTTTTCCCGGCCCGCTGATGACGAGCGCAACACGCGCATTGCCGCGCAGGTTCTTGGCCTTTCGCGACGTGGCGAGCGTGTCGAAGAAGATCTCGAGCTCGTCGGTCACGACGATACCGACAACCGCCGCCTGCGGCGCGCCAGACGACGACACCGACGCTTGCACGGCCATCTTGTGGTCGCGCATGAAGGCCAGCAGGTCGACACGCGTCATGACTACGGGACGCGACCCTTGACTGCGTTGGCCCAGGCGCCGTAGGTGATACGGCCAGTGGCGTCAGCCGGCAGACGCGCACGCATCCGTGCTTTGAGCAACGCGGTCTCGTCGGGTGCCATCCGTCTGAGCTGTGGGCCAACACTGGGGCCCATGAGGATGGTGGCCCAGAACTCGTCAAAGTCGGCGAACGTCCGCTCCACCCTGATCTCTCGTGTCTTGACAGCATCCAGACCGGCGCCGGTCCACACACTCCGCATGGCGTCCATGCGGGACGCGTCGCGGCTTGGCGGCACCGGGACGGCGATGCCCATGGCGCGCATCTCCACCTGCAGCGCCTCGTAAGGAAATCCACCGCCGCACATGTCCCACGCGTAGGCGGTGACAGCACCGCCTGGGCTGACCACCCGGACCATCTCCGCGACACCCCTGGCGGGGTCGGGAACGAAGAAGATCACCAGCGGCATCACGGCCACGTCGAACATGTCGTCGGCAAACGGCAGCGACATGGCGTCGCCCTGACGAAACTGCGCCACACGCGCCGCCGGTCGTGAGCGGGCAAAGGCGAGCTGGCCCTCGGCCGGATCTACCCCGTGCATCGAGGCTGGTGCGTGCCTCTCGACGACCATCTCGGTGAAGGCGCCGTTGCCGCAGCCAACGTCGAGCCATCGCAAGCCTGATGCCGGCGCCAGCCAATGGAGGAAGGTGTTGCCTGCAAGCTGGCTCCACCGTCCCATGTATTGTTCGTACCCGGCTCCGTCGTCGAAGTGGATCGCTTGATCAGCCACGGCTACCGTCCTGCGCTCTGATCACCTGCCCGGTCGTCGATGCTGCCTCGTCGCCTGACAGCCATCGCGCCAAACTGGCGATCTCGTCCGGAGACGAAATCCTCGCCGTCGGCGATGCCTGCAGGATCTCTGATCTCACCTCGGCCGAGATCCATCCGGTGTCCGTGGGACCCGGATCGATCGCATTGACCGTGATACGGCGGCCCGCCAGTTCGGCGCTCAGCGTGAGGGTCAAAGCATCCAACGCGGCCTTGGTGACTACGTAGGCGATCTGCCCCGGCATCGGGCCGTTGCCCTGTCCCGATGTGATGTTGATGATGCGCCCTGGCCTGTGTGGACCCAGTTGGCGCGCGAACTCGGCACACAGCAAGACCGACGCCCGCACGTTCACGGCGTAGTGGCGGTCAAGCTGGTCCGCACCAACGGCGCCGATGCCTCCTGCTTCCCAGTAGGCCGCGTTGTTGACCAGGATGTCGATCTGCCCAAAGCGCTGCAGCGCCTGACGGAACAGCTCTGCGGGTGAGGACGGTTGACTGAGATCGAGTTCCGCCCCCGCCGCATCGGGGGCGATCGAGCCCAGTTCCTGCAGCACCGATTCCGGTTCGTCCGGTTCGATACCCCACGCCTGCTGTTGGTCGTACGGACGGAAACACGTCACGAAGAGCCGCGCGCCGGCTCGTCCCAGCTCGCGCGCAATCGCCGCTCCAATCCCCGCGCGTCTGGCAACGCCAGTCACAAGAGCGGTCCTGCCAGTCAGCTCCCGACTACTCATCGGTGGGATGTCTCACGATCGATCCGCCAGGCGACTCTTGATGTCTCCGTACGCCCTCTCGATCAACGCGCGCATCGCCGCCGAATCGGGTTCGCTGCCAGGCCTCACCTTCACGTGCCGCATGCGCCTGCCGCTCCCTTCCAACAAGCCGGCCGGATCGCGCAGGAACGCGCCCAGGTAGAAGCCGACGTTGACGTGGGCCTTGAAGACGTCGACGTAGGCGAAAGGGGCATCTTCTACGCAGGCGACTGGGCAACCGTCGTGCACCAGCTCTCGGACATCGTTGCCGCAGTCGCGCATTGCATCGAACCATCTGCGGGCAATCGTGCCCAGGTCGCTCGCCCGTTCGTTCAGCCACAGCTCGATCGCCGGATCTCGTGGGACCGATCCCGAGAACGTCAAGAACGCTTCCTTCATACGGATGAGACACCTTTGAGTCGAGCAACAGCCCACATCCTCACGACTGCCCGTTCTGCACTCGATAGCGCAGCTGAACGAGACCATCGTCAAAGCGCTCGCTGGCGAGCAGTTCCAAGAGCACATGGCGGTGGCGCGGTGCGATCAGCGGAATGCCCTCTCCGATGAACACCGGGGCCATACCAATCACGAACTCGTCGATTGCCTGCGCGTCGAGAAATGAGGCGATGACCTCGCCGCCGCCCATCAGCCAAATATCCTTGCCCGGCTGCTCCCGAAGGCGGCTGACGTAGGAGCCCACCGCTTCGCTCACGAATTCCACGCCTGACGGGGCGTCCACAGGTGGCGGCTGTCGTGAGAACACGATGCTCCGACTCGTCGAGGTGAATGTCGCCCCCAGTTTCAGGCTCTCCTCGTATGTCTTCCGGCCAAGCACCTTCGTGTCGACCGATTTCATGAACGCGTTCATGCCGTAAAAGCCCTTGGGCGCCGGTCGGGACGTCAGCCATTCGAGGTCGCCGTCGGGACGAGCGATATATCCGTCCGCGCTGGTGCCGATGTGCACGATGACTTTTCGACGCTTCGTCACGAGTCCGTTCTCCAATGCCAAGAGTCTCGTTGCCTGGAGAATCAGGCAATGGTGATCCGTGTGGCCCCCACGCGCTCCCTGCCTCTACACACCAAGCCCACGACAGCCGTCGCGCTCTTTTCACCGCCCACCGACGACGGCTCGATCGGGTTGGCGTAGTCTTCGGCGTTGACACACACTGAACGAAGGTCTATCACATCAAGGGACTGCTCGATGGCGACGCGAATGATGGCGTCGTTGAACACTGTGAGCATCGTTGACGCGATGCGCTGGAAACGCCGATCGCTGAAGCGTCCGTTGTAGATCGCACACACAGTCAATGGGCGACCGATGTCCAGACAGGCTGCCACCGCCACGCGGTAGCGTGTCTCGAACACCGACGCGATGTCCGCCAACGCCTCGACGGCTTGCGTCATGGACGATACCTGAGCATCGAGAATCCCAACGTGCATCAGGGCATTGTTGCCACCGACGCTGAGCACGAGGTGGGTTGCGTCTGTTGGCAGGAGGTCGAGCTGACCCGCGACATGATCAGTCGTCGCCCCATCGATCGCCAAGAGCGTGGCATCCCAGCCAGGCGGCAACAGTCCACGGAACTGCGAGACCACATCGGGCCCACCCAGCGTATACGCGCCGTTGTCGAGAATCGAATCTCCGACCAATACGACGTGAGGCATCGCGCTATCCGACCCTATTGACGGACCGTCTTGCCCGTATCCTTCGACACACCGCGTCCCCAACCAGAACTCTGTTCCCGGAACCCGGCTCTCTGGAAGGCGTCCTCAAGGCGTCGCCAATGCCGCCTGCAGTTGTCCCGTGTCCACATACTGTTGAAAGCTCAACAGCTTGCCATCCCGAAAGCACAACACGTGACACGTCTGTGTATCGATACTCTTGCCGGAAGGCTTGTAGGTGCCGGTATAGCGGCCTTCCATGACGACGTACTCGCCAGCGTCGTGGAGCACACGCACGGCAACCGTGAACCCTTCCCACTCCGAGCCGATCCGCATGAAGAGCTTCTCGAGCACGGCCTGCGGACCGACCCAGGGTGTGCCATCCGGCCGATATGGATTGCCCTCGGCCTCTCGCCATTCGATGTCCGGGTGGAATATCGCGAGCACCGTCGGGATGTCGCCGCGGCCAAACGCGGCATACATGTCTCTTGCGGTCTGCACATTGCTCATCATGGCCTCCAGGGATCTCTCACGTTCGACCAGGGTCAGCCTCAGTCGGTGAAGACGGTCAGCTTGCGCGACTGAATCAACCACGTGCCATTGCGCTTGACGAGTCGGTCTTCCGAGGGGCCCATCGCAGCCGCGGTCATCTTGCCGTCCTTGTCGCGGCGCACGGTCTGCCAGTACGACTGATGCAAGGCCTCGTCCGGTTTCGGGAACGTGATACGCACGTTGCTGATCACGTGATACAGATTCGCCGTCGGCATTCCCTTCGCCTTGTTGGCGTCGCGCCTTTGAATGAGGCCCGTGACAATCCGGCGAATCTCATCGTGCCCCTTGCTGAGGCTTCCGTTCGAATCGATGACGGCATCTTCGGTGAACACGCCGACGTAGCCTTCCGCATCGAGCGAATCCACAGCCCACACGTAGCGTGCCATCACGTCCTCGACCGCGATGCGGTCTTCGTAGGTTCCGAGACTCCCCTGTGCCGTGACAAGCGCGGGCGCGATGAGTAACGCGATGATAGTTGCGTGATGCAGTCGCATGCCTTGTGTCCCCTCTGCTACCTCGATCAATCGACCTCACATCTCTCGTGTCGAGCCCGCTCTGCCTAGTAGAGGTTCTGGTAGGCCTCATCGATGTCGCGCTCGTAGTCCCCGACGGTCTTCCCTTCCGGCTTGATCTGGTCGAACAACGCACAGGCCATCGACGGCAGGGCCTCAGGGGCAGGCCACGTCGCCGGCGCCCAGACGCGCGAACGGAGGAACGCCTTCCCACAGTGCAGGAAGCACTCTTCGACCTCGACGCCGACGGCCAGCACCGGCCTCTTGCCTTGAGCGACGCATAGTTCCAGCACATCCGGATCGCAGGTAATCCACGCGCGACCGTTTACTCGAAGGGTCTCCTCGCGGCCAGGAACGATAAAGACGAGACCGACGTGGGAGTTCTCCAGAAGATTGCGCATTCCGTCCAGTCGCTTGTTACCGGGGCGATCGGGAATCACCAGGCGACGCTCATCGAGAACGCGGACGA